>Ga0209807_1000744_pt1 | contig 15058 bp, 15 predicted proteins | sample GraSoiAngelo_154_FD_186168 | JGI IMG/M metagenome (GOLD analysis project Ga0209807, IMG submission 186168) | Grasslands soil microbial communities from the Angelo Coastal Reserve, California, USA - 14_1009_13_20cm (SPAdes) (version 2) | ecosystem: Environmental > Terrestrial > Soil > Grasslands ... | reverse complement strand
TTCCATTGCACTCATTTTGCCAGATCTTTTTTCCGATCCTGAGCGTATCGCCGTGCGAGAGAGCGACCGCGGCAAGGATTTGCACCCCAGGAGCAATACATGCAAGAAAAGCAAGGAGGCAGAGCATACGAGATCCGCCGCTTTGCCAGCGATTCTGTTTTCTTGACGAGTCAACTTTATCCATTAGCGTGCCACTTCCTGCGGCGCTCAATTTAAAGCAAAGCCGTATGGAAAACTCCATCTTATGAAACGTCTTATTTTCATTGTTGCCACATGCTCAGTTGCGTTGCCTCTGTTTGGGCAGGAGAAATCGCCGCCGCTCAAAGATCAGAAGGACAAGGTCAGTTATAGCATTGGCCTCAATATTGGGTCCAACCTCACCAAACAGAATATACCGATCAATCCCGACGCGCTTGCCACAGGTATAAAGGACGCCATCGCGGGAAAACCTCAGCTTACAACCGATCAGGTCAAGGAGATCATGGCGACATTTGAAAAAGATATGGAACAAAAACAACAGGCAGCGGCGCAGAAGAACGCCTCAGAAGGTGCGAAGTTTCTCGAGGAAAACAAAAAGAAAGAAGGCGTGAAGACGACAGCCAGTGGACTGCAATACAAGCTGATCAAGGAGGGAACGGGGGCGCAGCCGAAAGCGACTGATACAGTAACGGTGAATTATCGTGGCACGCTCATCAACGGCACCGAGTTCGACAGCTCATACAAACGTGGGGAGCCGGCAACCTTTCCGGTCAATGGCGTGATCAAAGGATGGACCGAAGCGCTGCAATTAATGAAAGCGGGATCAAAATATCAGCTATTCATTCCTCCAAATCTTGCTTACGGCGAGCGCGCTGTGGGTCCTGATATCTCTCCCAATTCAACGTTGATTTTCGACGTCGAGTTGATGGGCGTCAAACCCGCAGGGAGTGCCGCAAGCCCTGCGCCTTCTGTATCGCCGAAATAAACGTAGCGGCGTTTGTATGAAGCGGAGAACTAAGTGAGATGCGCTTTCCACAAGCCCCTCTACATCAAAATCACCGCACGCTTAGGGCGGCTTCCCAATCGAGTCGTGGCGCGTCGCCCCAAAGATCCTCGAGGCTGTAAAAAGCGCGTTTATCTCGATGAAATACGTGCACGACCACTTGCAGGTAATCGAGCACGATCCACTGACTGGCGGGAAATCCGTCAATTGTGGATGGTAGAATCGCGTGGTCCTCTTTTAGTCGCACTTCAATCTCGTTTGCGATCGCTTTGAGTTGCGGCTCGGACGCAGCTGAGCAAATCACAAAGAAATCGGTAAACGTCGAAATCGATCGCAAATCCAAGACGACGATCTCTTCCGCCTTTTTGTTCGAGGCGAGGTCTGCGCAGGTTTTGGCTAGGTTTTCTGCGGTTATTTCACTTGCTCCCGGTAAAGTTTTTCGCGGCGAATGATTTCTTCGACTGCTTTTGGTACGAAATAGCGAATCGACTGGCCGGAGGCAACTCTCTTTCTGATTTCCGTGGCAGAAATGTCGATCCTGCGATGCACAGTTGCGTAAGGATGATTCGTTCCACGCGCGGTGCGATCAAGAACAACAAAACGAACCAGCTTTTCCAGTTCTGCGAAGCGATGCCATTTTCCCAGCGCAGCCACGTTGTCTTCGCCAAGGAGATAGTAAATCTCCACGTTACCCTCGCGCCTTCGGATTTCCTCGATTGTGTCAATCGTATAAGAAGGAGGCGGGCGCCGTAGCTCGCAATCATCCACAGCGAACCCCACCTCGCCCTCGATTGCAGCTTGTAACATCGACAATCGCATCGCTGCGCTCGCGGACGGTGAATCTTTGAATGGCGGCACTGCCGCTGGAACAAAGATTACTTTTTCCGGTCCGAGCAGCTCGCGCGCTTCTCGGGCGAGGATCAAATGTCCATGGTGAATCGGATCAAACGTGCCGCCGTAGATTGCGATTTTCATCGGGAAACCATTATTTGATCGAGCCGATGAGCCGCTGCGCAACAGAAATTAACCACGAGGGACCCGAAGAGCATGAAAGTGAAATCTTTTCGTTCTTCGTCTGTTTCGTGCTCTTCGTGGTGGGAATTATTTATTTTCTCCGGGCAAGATCGACATCTAAGTTTCGAACCTATGAAGAGTGATTCGGTCGGTCAACTAATCCTCACCGGCGTTCCCGGAAAAGAAATCGATGCCGAAACTGGGAAATTGTTTCGGCGAATACAACCGGGAGGTTTTATTTTGTTCGCGCGTAACATCGAGAGCGCGCCGCAACTGCGCAAACTGATCGACGATCTGCGGGAACTGAGTGACATTGAGCCGATTATCACAATCGATCAAGAAGGCGGCCGCGTCTCGCGATTGCGTTTGATCGGGAATGAACCGCCAAATGCGCAGCAATTGCGCGACAAGGACGATGTCGATCTTATCCGCCGGCACGGCGATCTCACCGGACGTTTGCTCCGCCTTTTCGGTTTTAATCTCGATCTTTGTCCGGTGCTCGACATTTCCTTCGATGATGAGGCTGATAATTCACTGCGTGGTCGTTGTTACGGAAAAACAGTCGAGCAGGTCGTGCGCAACGCCGGCGCATTCAATGAAGCGGTGAGAGGGCAGGGGATCGCAAGCTGCGGCAAACACTTTCCCGGTTACTCCGCAGCAACCGTCGATGCGCATCACGGTCTGCCGAAAATCGATCGCACCCGTTCGGAGTTAGATCGCGAAGAACTCGCCGTCTTTCGCTCATTTATTGGTAGGGGCGGTTCACCGAACCGCCCGCGGGCGATTGAGGTCAATCGCCCCTACCTCGGTAATGGCATCGTCGATAGCATGATGATCTGTCACGGTTGGTATCCGTGTTTCGAACCGGAAAGGACGCCTGCATCGTTATCCTATCACGTCGTGACAGAATTGCTGCGCGATGAAATGAGTTTTGAAGGTTTGATCATGACCGACGATCTCGACATGGGCGCAATCTTGAATGAATACGGTCTTGAACAAACAATTCGTCTCGCCATCGCAGCAGGAAACGATCTCGCCATGATTTGCCATCGCATCCCTGAAATCGAACAGGTCCATCGGATTCTTCGCGCATTACCGCGCAATCAAATCGAGCGCGCTGTCGCCAAGATCGCGCGCTTCAAAAAGAATCTCGTACCGCCCAGGGAATTTTCGGAAGCCGCCTTTTCCAAGATCGACAATGAAATCTGGGAGCTGCGCGTCGCTGTCCTTGGCGAAGAACGCGCCAAACAACGTAGCGTCGAAGACGGCAAACGTTCGCCAGTAGAGACTTATTAGCGCTGGCCCATCTCGCCGCGGTGCGAGCGATATTTCAGTACACCGTCTTGACCGCTGTCGCTAATTCACCCTATTCTCCGCTCTCGTTGGTCGGCCAGGAGTCGGCCGCCCATGTTTAGAACCAAATCCACTCATGCGGAGAATCGCGTCATGACTGCCAGCCAACAAACACAGAAAGAACTTACGGTTCGTGGCCTGATTGTTGGCATCATCATCACATTGGTGTTCACAGCGGCCAATGTGTACTTCGGCCTTAAGGCCGGTCTGACCTTTTCCACATCGATTCCGGCGGCGGTGATTTCGATGGCCATCCTGCGAGCTTTCCGGGATGCAACAGTTCAGGAAAACAACATTGTGCAGACGGTTGCCTCGGCAGCGGGGACGTTGTCGTCGATTATCTTCGTGCTGCCGGGTTTGATCATGATCGGCTGGTGGACTGGTTTTCCATTCTGGATCTCGTTCGCAATCTGTGCATTGGGCGGAATTCTGGGCGTGATGTACTCAATCCCGCTGCGCCGCGCGTTGGTGACCACTTCCGATCTGCCGTACCCGGAAGGCGTCGCGTGCGCCGAGGTGCTGAAGGTTGGCAGCAGCGGCGATTCGGAACACGCTGCCGATATCGAACACGGCCGCGCAGGTCTGCTCGCGGTGTTGTGGGGATCGATCGTGGCAGCGGTGTTTGCGGTGATCGTAGCCACACAAGTATTCGCCTCTGATGTGGCGCAGACCTTCCGAATCGGTCGCAAGGGTGCCGTGAGCGGTTATGACTTTGCGTTGTCGTTTGCCCTGTTGGCGATCGGGCACTTGGTTGGTCTCTCGGTTGGTATTGCAATGCTTATAGGCACATTGATTGGATGGGGCTGGGGCGTGCCGCACTATTCCTCACTCGTGCCCGATCTCACCAGCAGCGCCGGCGCGCTCGCGCAAACTACTTGGAGTCACAAAGTGCGTTTCCTCGGCGCAGGCGCAATCGGCGTTTCGGCGATCTGGACGCTGCTGAAACTGGTAAAGCCAGTTGCCAGTGGGCTCGCCAGCGCGATGGCCGCCTCGCGTGCGCGCAAGGCCGGCAAGGCCGACACGTTGCCGATCACCGAGCGCGACATTCCAATCGGCATTGTCGGTATTGTCACATTGGTCTGCATGCTGCCGATCGGTTGGCTGCTCGGCTATTTTGGTACCAGCAGTGGCCTCGGCGCGCATCTACCAACACTCATCATCGGCGGTGTCTCTTACGTTGTGTTGATGAGCTTCTTCGTCTCAGCGGTCTGCGGCTACATGGCCGGTCTGATTGGTTCCTCCAACAGTCCGCTGTCGGGCATTGGCATTCTGGTGGTGATTGGCGCCGCGTTGCTCCTCGTGCTCGGTGTAAAACCGTACGTGTCGCCGGACGCGGGCAAATCACTGATGGCGTTCGCGCTCTTCACTACCGCAGTGATCTTCAACGTTGCCGCAATCGCGAACAATAATCTCCAGGACCTCAAGACAGGCCAACTGGTCGATGCAACTCCGTGGAAGCAGCAGGTGGCGCTCGTGATCGGAGTAGTCGCGGGCGCGTTCGTGATTCCGCCGGTGCTCGATCTCGTGAATCATGCTTACGGTTTTGTGGGAGCGCCGGGCGCCGAGTTGCGACCGAATCCACTACCTGCGCCTCAGGCAGGCCTGATCTCCTCACTCGCCCAAGGCGTCATCACCGGTGAGATCGACTGGAGCCTAATCCGCACTGGCGGCTTGATCGGTGTCTGTATCATTTTGCTCGACGAGATCCTTGCACGGACGACGCGACACATGCGCGTGCCACCGCTGGCCGTTGGTCTTGGGATCTATCTGCCGACGCAAAGCACTCTGATGATCGTGGTCGGAGCGGTTGCTGGCTGGCTTTTCGACCAGCGAGCTAACCGCGCTCCCCGGCCGGAAGCGACGAAGCAGCTGGGCGTGCTACTCGCGTCGGGGTTGATCGTCGGCGAGAGCGTGATCGGTGTCGTGATCTCGGCGATCGTCGTTTTCTCCGGCGTATCTGCACCGCTGGCGCTGGTCGGATCAGGTTTTGAAACGGCCGGTAGGATCATCGGCGGTCTAGCCTTCGCCGTTATCGCGGTAGTGCTTTACCGGTGGATTTTGCGGATGTCGGCGGCAAGATCGGCATAAAGCGGAAATGGAATTGGCCGTTCTGGGTGGGATTCGTTGTCGCCGTTGGCGGCTTGTTCACTTACGAATTTTTCGCCGTCCGAGGGACCGGAACAAACATTAAGCGTCATTGATGCGATGAAGGCGGGCCGGCAATTGACGCCGCTTCGCTGACTTAATAACTTCATCGCACGTGCATCCCGACCTGGAACAACTACTCGTTCTTCAAGATCGAGAACAAAAGATCAAACAGATCCAGACCGAAGCAGAAACTCTGCCGCTGCAAAAGAAAAGCCTCGAAGCGCAATTGGCGGGGAGCGTGGCCGGAGTCGAGGTGCTCAAGCAAAAAGCACGAAAAGTCGAAATGGATCGAAAGAAACTCGAGCTCGACGTCGGCACCCGAACCGAAAGTATCTCGCGTCTTAAAACCCAACAGTATCAAACACGCAAGAACGACGAGTTTCAGGCAATCGGGCATGAGATTGAGCGTTATGAAAACGAAATTCGCAAGATCGAGGACGAAGAACTTGAACTGATGATGGAGGCCGACAAGCTGAAAGCCGATCTCGGCGTCGAGGAAAAAAAAGCCGCAGCGGTCAAGGAATCAGTCGCGCGCCAGACAGCGGATCTCGAAGTTAAATCAAAAACTTTGGAGTCGCGTCTTGAAGAGCTGACGAAAGAGCGCGCAGAGATCGCCGGTAAAATCGACGAAGATTTGCTGGGCCGTTTCGAACGTCTTTTCAAAAGTAAAGGGGACGCGGTGGTTGTCCCGCTGGAACACGAGGTTTGCACCGGCTGTCACATGAAAGTGACCACGCAAACCGCGCATCGTGCGAAAGCCGGGAAGGAAATCGTTAGCTGCGAGAATTGCGGACGCATTTTGTATGACGCCGCATAAGAGTGACAATCACACATTGAAGCGAAAGAGAATTACGTCGCCGTCGCGCACGACGTAATCTTTACCTTCCGTTCGCAGCCTGCCAGCTTCGCGCGCTTTGGCGAAGGAACCGAGCGAGACGAGATCCTCGTAATGAATCGTTTCCGCGGCAATGAAGCCACGCTCGAAATCTGAATGGATCGCGCCAGCAGCGGCAGCTGCTTTCTCGCCGGCGTGAATCGTCCAGGCGCGGGTTTCTTTTTCGCCGGTCGTTAGAAACGTATGCAGGCCGAGCAGGTGATAGACCGACCGAATGAGCTGGTTGACACCGCTATCTTGGACGCCCAGACCACGCAAATATTCCATCGCCTCATTTTCGCTAAGATCGACGAGTTCACTTTCAATCTGCGCGCTGATGACAACCGCCTCGGTTGCGAAATGATGTTGGGCGTAACTCTGGACCGCAGCAATATGCGTGGCTGCGATGTCGTAACCGGGGTCGATAACCCCGGCTCGGGTCGGACCTTTCGAAACACGGTCAGCGCCCGCGGGTACAGAGGCTACCGCGAGGTCCGGCTCAGACACATTGCACGCGAAAATTGTCGGCTTCGATGTGAGGAGAAAAAAACCGCCCGCAATTTCTCTTTCTTCCGGAGTCAATTCAGCTGTGATAGCGGGTTTGCTCGCGTCGAGATGCAACAAGAGTTTTTCGACGACCGCGTCCTCGGTTTTCGCGGTTTTCGACCCAGCACGGACCTCCTTTTGCAAACGATCTTTGCGTTTTTGAAGCGACGCGAGATCGGCCAGAATTAGCTCGGTGTTGATCACTTCGATGTCGCGAATGGGATCAATCGTTGCGCTGACGTGATGAACATCCGGATTCTCAAAACAGCGGACAACCTGCACGATCGCGTCCACCTCTCGAATGTGATGCAAGAACTGATTGCCGAGGCCTTCACCTGCGCTCGCACCTTTCACGAGGCCAGCAATATCGACGAACTCGATCGCCGTCGGCACGATCTTCGCCGAGTGCGATATCTCGGCGAGTTTTGTCAGGCGTGGATCAGGCACGGTGACGATGCCCACGTTTGGGTCAATTGTGCAAAAGGGATAATTCTCAGCCGACGCCTTGTGGGTACGGGTAACAGCGTTAAAAAGCGTTGATTTACCGACATTCGGCAAGCCCACGATACCGGCACGTAACATAAGGATTTATAGTGGCGGTCTATGGCCGCCGAAAATTTTGCAGAATGCGACGCTTACAGAGCACCGCTACAATTAATATCGGGCCGGCGGGATTTGAACCCGCGACCTCTTGAACCCCATTCAAGCGCACTACCAAGCTGTGCTACGGCCCGATTTGTGGCAAACTATTCACCAACCTCGGTCAAATCGCCACCGATGAGGGCAACTCCCAAAATGTTATATCCCTACGGCTGCGGATTGGCACTTTTCTGCGTGATTTGGTTTACGATCGGCGCGTTCGCCATAAATCTTAGAGAGCAAACCACGATAACCGGGCAATTGCCTGCGACTGAAAAGAATCACGCAGTCCGGCTCAACCATGATGCATTCGGCTACGCCGGAGAGCTTATTAAGCAGGGGCACGTTGTTACGGACGGCCAAGGTGCATGGAGTCAGCACCAACCTTCAGCCGCGGAAGAGAACGAATTCATTCGTCTGCATGGATTTGGCGAATATGCAAAATGGCACCTCGGAATCGACGACACGCACGGCGAACAGACCAAAGCACGATACAAATTTCCATATGGCGATTTCAAAAATGTCCATCGTTCTGCTCTACTCGCTGTAGAAAGCAGAGCCGCCCAATACAAGCATTACGACATCGAAAATGCCGCGCTCGAACTGCGTGAGATGATCAATGCGAGTAGCAGAGAGACCGATAAAACCTTGATCGAGATAAACCGCGGAGTCGGCGATTCATCTCGAGCTCCAGGCAGTCAAAAAAGCGTCGATCAATTCCGGCAGCTCGCCGCTATAGCCGCCTTCGAGAACCGCGGCGGTGGGAACGCCGATCTTACGCAACCAATCGCCGAACGTCGCGAAGTCTTCCTGTTCCAGTGTCATCTGCACGAGTGGATCGCCAGAGTAGGCATCGAAGCCGGCCGAAACAAGAATCAGATCAGGCTTGAATGCGATCAATTTTTCCAGCGCGTGTTCCGCAACATGGACATGTTCCGCTCGAGGCGTTAAAGGAGTCACCGGATAATTGTTAATATTCGAAAACGATTTCGCGCCCGTTCCAGGATAAGCGGGAAATTGGTGAATGGACGCAAATCTAATTCGTGAATTATTTGCGACTATCGCTTCCGTGCCATTGCCGTGGTGTGCGTCAAAATCCCAAATCGAGATGCGTTTTGCACCGTTTCCCAACGCGTCTAAAGCGGCAATGGCGATATTGCCAAAATAACAAAAGCCCATGGCGCGGTCCCGCGTCGCGTGATGCCCTGGCGGACGCATCAAACTGAAAGCGCGCTCTCCGCGCATTCCCGCCCGCGCAGCATCAATCGCAGCGCCCGCGGAACGCACCGCATGCTGATAAATGTTCCGATGCGCGGGCGTATCGGCATCGAAGTCACGGACGGCATCTCTTATCCTAGCCAGGTGTTCAGCGGAATGTGCACGCAATAATGCGATTTCATCGGCAGCCATCGGCTCGCGCCATTCCCACTCTGAATGCCGATTTTTCAATATCGCGACCGAGCTTGTGATTCGTTCTGGCCGTTCCGGATGTCCTGGGCTGGAATATTCCACGCAACGCAGATCGTGAAAAATGATCATCGAGGTTGCAAGATGCCCGTCGGACGCATGTTCGACTACACAATTGCTAAACGGCCAGGAAATTGTCGTCCCGATGCCTGCCTATGACGTTCCTTACGCGATAGAGCGAACCAGTGCTAACGCCCCAAACGGAAACGCAGGGCAGTTGCGAGACGAGCGAAGCCGTAGCGCACGCTTCCGTGGAAATTGATCGCCTATTGCGAAACGCTCGCGCTGATACCAGAGAACCAGCAGCCCGCAGATCGCTTATCTCAGAACGTAGTGTCCGTGGATCCAGACTCTTTGACCGCCCCGCCATGCCCAATGTCCAGGCCTCCAGACGTAATACGTCCGGCCCACGTAATAACCAGCGCCGCGATTATAATACGGCCGATCGCCAACCTCGACGGTAACAGAGCCTGGGTAGGCTGCATACCCTGGACCGTAGGCAGGGCCATAGGGGCCATAACCTCCGTAATATGGTCCGTACCCGGGATAAGCAGTATAAGTCCCTTCACATCCCGCTGCACCGAGGGCGACAGCAATCAGAAAAAACAAGGATGTCGACCATTTCAATCTCGTTTTTGTTCTACTTTCTGCTGTTTTCGTCTCCACATGCTCAACGATGTTCATTTTCATAATATTTCATAACGATATACGGATCAGATGCCGCTTTCACGTGCCTGAGTTCAGAAACTTTGCGAGGGCTGGAAGGGCGCGGTCTAAACGGTTAGACAACGCCTTGGTCGAGCATGGCATCTGCAACTTTGACAAAACCGGCGATGTTCGCGCCGACGACCAGATTACCCGGTTGCCCGTACTCAGTGGCAGTTTCCCACGCATTTTTGTGGATCGTGAACATGATGTGACGCAAACGCGAATCGACTTCTTCGCGCGGCCAGGGCAAACGCATAGAGTTTTGGCTCATCTCCAATCCGGAAGTGGCTACGCCGCCTGCATTCGCGGCTTTGCCGGGGCCGAAAAGGATTTTTCTTTCAAGGAAAAGATCGACGCCCGCTGGGACAGTCGGCATGTTGGCTGCCTCGGAAACCAGATAGCAACCGTTCTCGACCAACTTCCTGGCGTCTTCGCCGGTGATCTCGTTTTGCGTGGCGCACGGAAACGCGCAATCGCACTTGATGCTCCAGGGGCGCTGGCTTGCCACATATTTTGCGCGAAATTTCTTTGCGTACTCGCCGATGCGTCCGCGCCGCACGTTTTTGACGCTTTGGACCCAAGCCAGTTTTTCTTCGGTGATGCCGTTCTTGTCGTAAATAAAGCCGCTGGAATCGGACATGGTGACAATCTTCGCGCCGCACTCAATTAATTTTTCCACGGTGAATTGCGCGGCATTCCCGGATCCGGAGACGGTGCAAATCTTACCTTCAATGGTTTCGTCGCGGGTCTTAAGCATTTCCTGCGCGAAATAAACCGCACCATAACCGGTCGCTTCCGGGCGCATGAGGGAACCGCCCCAATTGCGCGCCTTGCCCGTGAGCACGCCGGTAAACTCGTTGGCAAGCCGTTTATACTGCCCAAAGAGATAACCTATTTCGCGTCGACCTACCCCGATATCGCCGGCAGGCACATCGGTGTGGGGACCGACGTGCCGGAACAGCTCGGTCATAAACGATTGGCAAAACCGCATGACTTCGTTGTCGGATTTCGCCTTCGGATCGAAATCCGCGCCGCCCTTGCCGCCGCCCATCGGCAGTCCCGTGAGCGAGTTCTTAAAAACCTGTTCGAATGCGAGAAACTTGATGATGCTGGCGGAGACGGTGGGATGAAAGCGCAAGCCACCCTTGTAAGGTCCAAGGGCGCTGTTCATCTGGACGCGAAAACCGCGGTTTACTTGGATCCGTCCTTTGTCGTCGATCCATGGGACACGAAACTGGATTATCCGTTCGGGTTCGACAAGGCGCTCAAGAATTTTGCCATCGCGATACTTCTTGTTGCGCTCAACCACCGGTCTGATCGACTCAAGCACTTCGGTTACAGCCTGAATGAATTCAGGCTCGTTGGGGTTACGCTTTCTGACGATATCAAGAACTTCCTGAACAAGAGCCATAAGTGATTTTGTTTTTTGGCGATTATTATCCTTTCCGCCGTACGAACATGATGGTGCGCGATGCAGGGTTCGAACCTGCGACTTCTTGCGTGTGAAGCAAGCGCTCTACCACTGAGCTAATCGCGCGAATTTTCAGAAGCCCAGAAAATAGAGAGCCTGCAACCCGGCGCAAGCAAGCCTGGAGCGCCACCGGCCGAGCTTCACTTGGTAGGGCCTGACATCCGGGCGCGCCGAACGCCACCACGGAAAGAACAATCTCGGCAAGCGGGGCGCTTGCTCTACAAGCCACGCCGTTTTATTTAGAGGAATGTCGGAACACAAAATCACTCTCACTTGGAAACGCGGTGATACGCCGTTCGAGTATCAGAAATATTCACGCGATCATACTTGGAAATTTGAGGGCGGGCACAAGATGCAAGCGTCGGCTGCGCCCGCTTATCTTGGCAACCCGAAACTTGCCGATCCGGAAGAAGCATTTGTCGCGTCGCTCTCAAGCTGTCACATGCTGACGTTCCTCGCGATTGCGTGCAAAAAGAAGTTCGTGCTCGATGAGTACGTCGATGAAGCAGTTGGCTTCATGGAAAAGAACGCAGAAGGCAAATTAGCGATCACGCGCGTTGTTCTCCGGCAAAAAACAAAGTTCTCCGGCGACAAGCAACCGACGGCGGAAGAGCTCAAGGAAATCAATCATGCCGCGCACGAGCAATGCTTTATCGCGAGTTCGGTGAAGACCGAGATTACAATCGAGCCGCAAACATAAGGTCGGATTTCGAAAGATGCTGTAGCGGCAGGTGCGCCTGCGGAGTTTAGGAAATGCGGCTGACACAGCCGCCACTACAGAATTCTCTCCCTTGAATGTGTATAATCTGCGCTAATCTGTGCCCGAAATGACCAAACCCTCAGACGCGGATCGCCCGCCTTCGCAGAGCTACGGCGCGACGAGTTCGCCGCAGCGAATCCGTCCCGTGGCGGACATGGAAAAAATCGTGAGCTTGTGCAAACGGCGCGGTTTTATTTTCCAATCGAGCGAAATCTATGGCGGCCTCAACGGCTGCTGGGATTACGGCCCACTCGGCGTTGAGCTGAAGCGCAACCTGAAAAACTATTGGTGGCGGGTCATGGTGCACGAGCGCGACGACGTCGTCGGCATGGATGGTTCGATCTTGATGAATCGCGCCGTTTGGAGAGCCAGCGGCCACGAAGACACTTTCACCGACCCGATGGTTGATTGTCGATCTTGCAAGGCGCGATTGCGCGCTGATCAGCTGGTTGAGAAAAAAGGAATTAAGCAATGTCCGAATTGTGGCGGGAAAGACTTAACTGCGCCACGCGCCTTCAATTTGATGTTCAAAACGTACGTCGGAGCGACCGAGGACGAATCGAGCATGACGTATCTGCGGCCTGAAACTGCGCAATCTATTTTCGTCCAATTCAAAAACGTGCTGGAAGTTTCGCGCAAGAAATTGCCATTTGGCATTGCGCAAATTGGCAAAGCCTTTCGTAACGAAATCAATCCCCGCAATTTTACTTTCCGGTCTCGCGAGTTCGAGCAGATGGAGCTCGAATATTTTTGCCGGGCGGAGGGGGGGATGAAGCTGCTGGATTACTGGTTGGAAGAGCGGCTGAAGTTCTATGAAAACATCGGCATCCCGCGCAAGAAACTACACGCACGAGAAGTTCCCGACGAGGAGCGCGCCTTTTATTCAAAAGGGACGTACGACATCGAATACTATTTCCCCTTTGGCCGCCAGGAACTGGAGGGCGTTGCCTATCGGACCGATTACGATTTATCGCAGCATCAAAAAGCGAGCGGGAAATCGCTGGAGTATTTTGATGAAGAAACCAGGCAAAAATTTATCCCGCATGTAGTCGAGCCGAGCGCGGGCGTCGATCGCACCGTTCTTGCGCTGATTTGCGAAGCCTACTCGGAAGATGAAGCGCCGGATGAAAAAGGAAAAATGGAAACGCGCATCGTCCTGCGGTTTCACCCGCGCATGGCGCCGATTAAGTGCGCGGTCTTTCCACTGTTGAAAAACAAGGAGCCGCTTGTGACTAAGGCGAAAGAGATTGTCGATCTTCTGCGGTCGCAGATGAATGTTTTCTACGACGAAAGCGGAGCGATCGGGCGCCGCTATCGTCGCCAGGATGAAATCGGAACACCATTCGGCGTGACGGTCGATTTTGAAACCCTCGGTGAAAAAGATCGACAACTACGAGATACGGTTACTTTGCGGGACCGCGATTCGATGAAACAGGAGCGTCTTCCAGTTAAGGATTTGCCGCAAATTTTGCTTTCACGGATCTCTTAATGGATCTGGAAGAGTTTCGCGACTATTGCCTGAGCAAAATCGCAGCTTCTGAAAGCATGCCCTTTGGAGAAGGCATTCTCGTATTCAAGGTTGCCGGCAAACTGTTCGCGCTCGCTGCGCTCGATGAGATTCCGGCGACAGTGAATTTGAAATGCAATCCCGACTTAGCGCTAGCGTTGCGCGATCAATATGATCAAGTCCAGCCCGGCTATCACATGAACAAAAAACATTGGAATACGGTCGAGATCGACAGCGGAATTCCCGACGCAGAACTACGCAAAATGATCGACCATTCTTACGAGCTGGTGGTGCAGAGCCTGCCAAAAAAGACGCGCGAAAAATTACGACGCTCGCGCCGGATGCAAGACCTCGCGTAATTGCACTTCGCCGATCTGCAATTGGAGCGCTTCGCGTGCGACACGCAGAAAAATGTCCGGCGGGTCAGTCAGCGCGACCTCGAGGGCTCCGCCATTTCCGGCCGGCGCGCGGAGTGATTGTCGATCTAACAGCTCGCGAGTAGCAAGCGCGCAGTTTCGCGCCGAATCGACGATCGCAACTTTGTCGCCGACAAACCGTGCGATCGCATTAGCGAGCAATGGATAGTGTGTGCAGCCGAGGACCAGGGTATCGATTCCATCTTGCACCAACGGTTGGAGGTAGCGTGCGATCACACTGTCGGTCAGTTTATCCTCAAGCCAGCCCTCTTCGATCAAAGGCACCAGCAGCGGACAAGGGCGCGCAGAGATGTCGATTTTCGGGTCGAGCGCGCGCAGTGCGCGTTCGTACGCGCCACTCTTAATCGTCGCGCGAGTTCCAATCACGCCGATGTGATGGCTGCGGGTCGCGACTATCGCGGCTTGCGCGCCAGGTTTAATGACACCTATGACCGGCACCGGAAGAGTATTTTCCAAAGTCGGCAACGCCACTGCCGAGGCGGAATTGCATGCAATCACGATCAGTTTTACTCCCTGGTCTATTAACATTTGGGTCATTTCGCTGCTATAACGCTCAACCGTGCTCGCGCTTTTTCCGCCGTAGGGGACACGCGCTGTATCACCAAGATAGAAAATTTTCTCGTTGGGAAGCAAATCGCACAACGCTTTGGCTACGGTTAGGCCACCGATGCCTGAATCGAATACGCCGATGGCACGGGAGTCGCTCATGTGCGAGGGGAAAGTGATCGTTACGACAATAGGCTGCAAGCACGTTGTGGTGCGTTGCGGGCGAGCCGGCGGTCGCGCCTACCTTGAGTTTGCAAACACGCCGCGACTTCGGATGATCTATCGCAATGCCCGAGCTTCCAAAAACGTACGACCCGAGAACAGTCGAGCCGAAGTGGTATGCCCGCTGGATCGACAATCGCGATTTCGAGGCGAATCCGAAATTATCGAAGCCGGCATTCTCGATTGTCATGCCGCCACCGAACATCACCGGCGTCTTGACGCTTGGTCACGTTCTGAACAATGCGATCCAGGACATTCTCGCCCGGCGCGCGCGGATGCAGGGATTCGAAGTGCTTTGGCTGCCAGGCATGGACCACGCCGGCATCGGAACGCAGACCGCTGTCGAAAAGTTTTTGCTGCGAACGGAAAAGAAAACGCGCCACG
>Ga0209807_1000743_pt1 | contig 15060 bp, 15 predicted proteins | sample GraSoiAngelo_154_FD_186168 | JGI IMG/M metagenome (GOLD analysis project Ga0209807, IMG submission 186168) | Grasslands soil microbial communities from the Angelo Coastal Reserve, California, USA - 14_1009_13_20cm (SPAdes) (version 2) | ecosystem: Environmental > Terrestrial > Soil > Grasslands ... | reverse complement strand
AGGAAACACGACCACCTCGTCTTATATCAACGAGAACTCGCGCTTGTATTCACCGACTCACGCGACAATGTGGACGGTGATTTTATGGAAGCCGGTCACGCCCGAGAATGGGCTTCGGTCTTCTTCCCATTCCTGGGCGTCGCCTTCGCCATCGGTCGCGCGAACGACGATCGCGTGATCATTCGGCTCATCCGGCATCCAGCCGTCGTGAAGGCTCCAGAGAGACCACGCGAGATTGCCGCCAGAGTAATAAATATCCGCGTCGTCCCAAGTTTCTCCGTCATCGAAACTTAGCTCGACGCGCGAAATGCCGCGATCGCCGCCGAAGGCGATGCCTTTTACTTCGACGGGTCCAGTTATTTTGCTGAGCGAAAACCACGATTCGTGATCGGGCACATCGATGCGCGAACGCGTGGGCACGATAAAGTCCGGACCCCAGCCCTGGGCTTCGTAAAATCCTTTTGCGTTCGCGTCAGTCACTTCAATACGGGTGAGCCATTTCACATGTTTCTCGCCGAAATAGCCCGGCACAATGACGCGCGCGGGATAACCGTGCCGATGCGGCACCGGAACCCCATTCATCTCATATGCGAGCAGCGTGGTCGGCTCCATCGCTTTCTCGATTGGAATTGTGTCGGTGTAATTGTCAACGCTCCAGAAACGAACTCTTGCCGCATGGGAAAGCGGTACCGCCGGACCGAGCAGGTCGTGTATCGCTACACCTTTCCAGACAGCGTTGCTGATTAATCCGGCGTCGAGCCCGTTACTGATGCACATCAAGGTCGTCTCCTGCTCGACAGATCTGATCTCTTTAAGATCTTCGAACCGATAAACACGCGGGTTCTCGACGAGCCCGTTTATTTCCAGATGCCAAAGGCGAACGTTCACGCGAGGATCGACTACGTTCTTGGTCACGCAATAAAACTGATCGTTCGGCGTTATCGATTGAACGATGCGCCCTTTGTATTGCAGGCCGTCGTAACTAAACGCAGCCGCGCGATAAAGCTTACGCAGAACTGCGGCGCCGCCTCCCGCGACGAGCAGACCAATCCCGCTCAGAACCAGCGCCCGTCGTCCGATCGCTGGACTGAATTCCCCATCTTCGCTTGCACGTCTTGCCCGGGTTAGAAAATGAAATCCGGCGACAAGCGTTCGTTCGAAAATAAAAAAGCAGAGCGCCAGGCCAATGAGCGTGATTAACCGCGCGGTGTCGATCGGGAATCCGCGATAACTGGTTCCGAGGACTGGCCAGAGCGCGAGCGCGATGACAACGATCGGCGCCAACACAAAAATGCTGATTGTCGCAAGCGTAGCATGCTTGCCGAAGTGACGCCTTACGAGCAAGCCGAAGATCGCACCGGCAATTCCACCGGTAAGCAATTGACCCACCATTGTCGATCCAACGCCGAGCTGCTTGAGATGATTGTAGCCGCCGACCTTTCCCATAATGGAAAGAAATGGCCCCGGCGGGAGAAAAACCGAGATCCGGTCGCCAATGATGACAATCGGAGTCGCTACGCCGAAAACCCACGCTAAAAACAACATTGCTGTCGTCATCGCGATGCCGGCCACAAGTCCGGCGAGAAGACCCGCGAAAATCGCTTTCGTCCTGCTCATTGCGATTGTCGAACTTACAACTGAATCGAAATGCTGGAATAAAAATCAGACGTTTGACGCAAACGCCCCCTACAACTTTTCGAACGCTACTCGCAGCAATGTCGCGACAATGCGCGTTCCGGCCACAAACGTGCCACGCAATGTGCCTGAGACTTTCGACTCGCCGCCCGTGCGACGACGATGGTTTACGGGAACTTCGAGAATGCGAAGCCCCGAGCGCGCGGCCTTCATCTGCATTTCCAGATTCCAACCGTAGGTCTGCTCGCCCATGCCGAGCTGCTCAAGCGCATCTCGCCGGATCGCGCGAAATGGGCACATGTCGGTGTAACGAACCCCGTAAAGTAATCGCAAAATGACGCCGGCGATGCGGCCGGACAGAATTTGCTGGACATTCATGCTGCCCGGCTCCCGTTTGCCTCGCGTGCGCGATCCGATCACGAAATCATATTTTCCCGCAAGAAGTGGATCGACGATTTCGTTCATAAACGTCGGGCAATCGCTTCCATCGCCGTCGAGAAACACGACGATATCGCACTCGGGCGAAAGAGCGCGAACTCCGGCAGCGCAGGCGCGCCCATAGCCGCGTTGCGGTTCGGCGACTACTCTCGCGCCTGCGCTGCGCGCGCGTTCGGCGGTCTGATCGGTGCTGCCGTTATCTACCACGATGATCTCACTCGGAATTTTTGTGGCGGCGACTGCTCGAACGACCTTCCCGATGGGCTCTTCTTCGTTCAAGGCGGGAATAATAACATTTATCATGTACTCATCGGCGCGTCCCTACCGGTTACTTTCTGCACAATGCCTTTGTTGCGCAGGATCTTTTCCGCTTCGCTGAAGTAATCTCGGATATCGGTCTGCGCCCGAATCCAATTCAGGTAGCGTCCGATCCCGGTCGCAATATCAACCTGTGGTTCATAACCGGCTGCGCGAATCCGGGCCGCGTCCGTCGTCAGATGCCGCATCTCGCCCGGCCGAAATTCTCCTTTGGTCTCCGGCGCGATATGAATCTCGAGCGCATTGGAGATTTGTTCGGCAACCTCGCGAATCGGCACCCCGCGGCCGCTGCCGACGTTCACGGCCAATCCGTCGAGCTTGTCTGTCTCGGCGACAAGCAAATTGGCGCGCGCGATATCTTCAACAAAAGAAAAGTCACGTGTTTGCTCGCCATCTTCATAAAGAACCGGCGGCAGGTTGTTCAGCAAACGCGTGCAGAAAATCGCAATTACGCCGGTGTAAGGATTGAAGATCGATTGCCGCGGTCCGTAAGTGCAAGAATAGCGCAACGCGACCGTGGAAATACCGACTTGCTTCCCCCAAAGAAGTACCAGTCGCTCCTGGTCAACTTTGGTCAGCCCGTAAACCGTTTCCGCGCCCACCGGCGCGTTCTCCGGCGTTGGCGCGCTCTCGGTTACGGCATTGCAAGCTGGACAGCGTACAGACCAATCGCCGGTGCGCAGTTGTTCAATCGGGCGCACTTTCGGAAAAACCAAGCCGTGTTTCGGACAAATCCCAGCGCCTTCACTGTAAACAGCCTGTGAAGAGGCAACGACTATTTTTCGAATTGGCAGGTTTTTCTCGCGAATAATTTCCAGCATTTGCGCGGTCCCAAACGAATTGACGTGTACGTACTTCGCGATGTCTGGCATGTAGCCGCCGTAAGCGGCCTGATGAAAGATCATGTCGATTTTGTCGAGCGCGGCACCGATCGTTTCGCGGTCGCGCAAATCGCCTTTAATAAATTCCGCTCGATCGTTAATCCATGAGGGTCTTCCGCGGCGATGCGTTTGCGGCTCAAGATTATCCAGGACGCGCACTTGCCAGCCTTCGCGCACCAGCAAATCAGCGAGGTGCGAACCAATCAAGCCTGCCCCCCCAGTGACTAATGCGCGCTTTGCGTTTTTCGCCATTCCAAGCGCATCGTAACGGACGCAGTTTCCTAGGGCAACCGGTCTGGCTGTTTTGGCGAGCAGGGCGCGTGCCTTGGAATTCTATTTCTGAAGCGGCCAGATTCGCTCGCGACCTTCCCGCTCGATGATTTCTTTCAAAAACTTGCGCGTCGTCGGCGCGATTTCGGCAGGGGAATCTTCGCTGAGCAGCTCATCGCATAACCGTCGTAACGTTGTCGAATTATCAACGTCGTAACCACTCGGCAACAATTTCGTTTCGACTCCTATGTCTTGCGCGCGCGCGACCGTCTGTTCAAACACTCGCTCCGTACTCCAATCGATTCGTTCGAACAGTTCACGATGGTGTTTTTTGAGGCCGATTAAATAGTAGCCGCCATCTTCCGTCGGGCCGAGAACAACCCGATCCCCAGGCGAAGACAAAATATCCACCGCTTGCGCAAAACTTGAAGCGGGCACGGTCGGGCTATCCGAGTCGATCAAGCAGACCGTGTCGAATCCGCACTTAAACAAATCTTCCACCGCGAAACAAAGACGCTCGCCAAAACTTCCCTCGCGCTGCGGAACGAACTCGAAGTCGGCCGGCAATATGTCTGCGTAAGCGTCTTGCGAACCGACTGGAGTGTAGACCGCAACGCCACGCGCATTTCTTCCTGATCTTCTTCCTCTCAAAGCGGCAGCAGAAAGCGCGTTGGCGGTGTCGCGCAAGAAGGAAGCGTTTAGCATGGCGGCCTCATCTGGGGTGAGTGGCGGAGTAAGTCGTGTCTTCACCTGGCCCTTGCGCGGTGCTTTAGTCATCACGGCCAGCGCACAAAGACAATGCGCGGCGGCCGGTGCGGCCTTCGCGGGATTAAGGACACGGTGGATCGCTTTCACTCGCGTATCGGCACGCCTCAAGGCTTTTCGCAAAGCGCGTACTGATAGCGTCCGTCCTTCCAGATGGTGCGTCGCTTCCATGGTTGTGCCGTGAACAGTTTTTCGAACGCGCTTGTTGAAAACACCGCCGCGTGCTGCGGCTCACGATACCCGTTTCGCGAGTGTGTTACTCCGGCCAACAACCACATAGCAAAAAGCGGAATCGAAGCCCACAAGACAAAGCGCGGTTCCGCAACGAAGCAGCGCCCGCCCGGTTTCAAAACACGATACATCTCGTCTATGGCGCGGTTTGGTTCGGCCAGGATCGTGAAAAGACGCGAAGCGATAACGATGTGAAAACTTGTTTCCTCATCGGAAAGCCGGAGCGCATTCACACGTTTGAAGCAACAGTTGTTTAACCTGCGGATACGTGCGCGTTCCCGCGCGCGCTTCAGTTGCTGCTCAGACCGATCAACGCCCGTGATTGAAATATCGTGGAAGCGTTCTGCCAGCGCGCACGAGTAAAAGCCCGGTCCGCAACCAAGTTCCACTAATTTTATTCCCGGCGCAGGCCCCCCGTTTGGCCACAGGGCAGTAATCATCCGCGTGGTGTCATCTCGGAACAGATGCTCGCGGCAGAACGCATACACCCAGGCGGCGTGTTCGAACAAGCTTTCGTCGTACTCTTTCGTTTTCTGTTTGCATGAGAATGCTGGCGCCGGTGTCTTTATTGGCTTCTGGCTGACAGCTATCGCGCGTGGTGCCATTCCTTAGCTCCGGTGAATCGAGTAAACGTTGTTGTGCTCAAAACGGTTTTTCACAGCCAAGACGATGAAGGCAACCAAATTCTATCCATCTTTCTTCTTCTCCTTCGTGCGAATAACATACCGTGGCCGCCTGCCTTGCCTCCGTAATCTGACCGGTGGATAATGATCGAAAGTGAGCCGGCAAATCGGCCAGTGCCTTAGAAGACGAAACTTATTCGGAGTTATTCGAACTTATTGGCTTCTTGCTGCACGATGATTTAACAACTGCAAAGGGAATGTCCGAACCCTCATCGCCGTCACGATCTTAACTTTTGCGTTCGCGATCTTGCCATAATTTGACCCCTATCTGTGGATCTGCTCGCGGAAATGCAGACGCAAATTGTCTGCGGTGACGGGCGAGGCGCAAGCTTTTCGAGGTAGACTCGAGCTTTCATGGTCGAAAATCCGCTCGGCAAGTTGACCGAAAGTCGCGGCACGAACGAAGATAGGCTTTGAATCATGCATATCACGGACATCATGCGGGGGGATTTTCCCACGTTTTCGTTCGAGTTCTTTCCTCCGAAAACGCCGGCGGCTGCCGAGATTCTCTACCAAACGATTCGCGATCTTGAATCGTACATGCCGCACTTTGTCAGCGTCACCTACGGGGCTGGTGGTTCAACGCGAGATTTAACCCACGACCTTGTCGAGCGCATTCAACATACGACAAAACTGGACCCGATCCCTCATTTGACGTGCATCTGCCACAATGAAGATGAGATCGAAGCGATCTTACTTCGCTACGCCAGGCCGGGGATCGGAAATATCCTCGCGCTTGGGGGCGATCGGCCACGCGACATTCCCTACGATAAATCGCGCGATTCGTTTCAACATGCGATCGATCTGGTTAAGTTCATTCGCCGATTTAACGAATCCGGCGCGCATCCGGATCGCCGCGGTTTTGGGATCGGCGTGGCCGGTTTTCCCGAAGGACATCCCGCGACGCCGAATCGATTGGTTGAAATGGATCATCTCAAAGCGAAAGTGGATGCCGGCGCCGACTACATCGTCACGCAACTATTCTTCGATAATCGCGACTTTCTCGATTTCCGCGAACGCTGTGCGCTCGCCGACATTCATATCCCCATTATCGCCGGCATCATGCCTGTTACTTCCATGAACGGATTCAAACGCATCGCGGAGTTGGCTGGGGGCGCGCGCTTTCCAGCCAAGCTTCTGCGTGCTCTTCAACGATGTGAAAGCGATCCTGAAATGGTCAGGCGCGTCGGCGTTCACTTCGCCTTGGAACAATGTCACGATCTTTTGGATAACAACGTCGCCGGCATTCACTTTTACACGCTCAATCGCTCCGACGCCACGCGGGTAATTTTTGACAGTCTTGGCATTCCGCGTCGGCGGAGCGCACAGGTTCCTCCGGTTCAGTCGAGCGACTAAGTTCGCAAGCGGCGTGCAAATTGAGCGGCAAGGCGGGGCAAGTGTGGGATGCGCATTGTGGGGAGGCTCATTGTCGCCGCGTTCGAGCATTTTCCGACATCTATTTGATCACGCCATTTTTGAATGACGAACCGACGAGCGAACTGGGCGAATTTGCGCGAAGCCTTTGACATGCGCAGAATCTGGCGATGTTCGAAGGCCGGCGCGCACTCTTTCTTCAGCTCACGCTATTCGCAATGGCGATTGGGCTTTTGCTGTTGCTTTCGCACTTTTTCACACTTATCGATCTTATCGATGCCGTGCAACAGCGTGTAATGCATTGGGGACCGTGGAGCGCGGTTTGTTACCCTCTGCTATTCGCCTTGTGTAATGTCCTGCTCCTACCTGGCGGGTTATTGAGCGTAGGCAGTGGTTTTTTCTTTGGACTTTGGTGGGGCTTTTTCATCGTGCTCCTGGGCAACAGCATAGCGGCGGCGATTGCGTTTGCGCTCGGCCGATGGTTAGGTAAACGATGGTTGAACCGAAAGCTTTCCCAAAGCTCAACACTTCGCCTTCTAGAGCCAGCAGTGGAACGCGAAGGATGGAAAATCATATTTTTGAGCCAGTTACATCCGCTTTTCCCAACGAGCCTTCTGAACTACGTTTATGGTCTGACACAAATTCCATTCCGCACCTACATGCTTTGGACCTCGATCGGACGCGCGCCGGGTCTGTTTCTATATGCTTATCTCGGGACACTGGGTCAGCTTGGCTTGAATTTGGTGCGGGGAAGAAGCCATCCGCGACTGGTTGAGTACTGGACCTGGGGCGGGGCGTTTTTGTCCACTGCTCTCCTGTTTATCTTGTTGACGCGCATCGCATTTCGAACAATTCGTAGATCAAAGGAATTATCCGCATTGGAACACGCAGGGCATCGTATTGCATCAATCTAATACGGAGGACTCCAACAGATTATGGCTATATGAAAATTTCTCCTTTGGGCCCGCCTCTGATCCCCGAAGGCTGCAGTTTTAGCTGAGAAAGTTGCCTCCGTTACGAAAACAAGGGCTCTGCGAGGCACTTTGCAATGTTTAAACTTCCCACTGAATACGATGTCTTGGTTGTCGGCAGCGGTCATGCCGGCATCGAAGCGGCTTTGGCGGCAGCTCGTATCGGCTGCCGGACTCTGATGATGACACAGAACCTAGATACGATCGGTCAGATGTCGTGCAATCCTGCAGTGGGCGGCTTAGCGAAGGGTCACATGGTTCGCGAAATTGATGCCATGGGCGGGGCGATGGGGATAAATGCCGACGCAACCGGGATTCAGTTTCGGATGCTTAACAAGGCGAAGGGACCATCAGTGCGAGCACCCCGCGTGCAATGCGACAAAAAGGCCTACCAATTTCGGATAAAGGCGGTTTTGGAACGTGCAGGCAATTTAGACCTGAAGCAAGCCACAGTTTCCAATATCCTTGTCGATAAGGGGCGGGTTTTTGGGGCAGAAACAGATCTTGGACTGCAAGTTATGGCGCGCAGCGTCGTAATTACGTCTGGTACCTTTTTACGCGGGCTCCTGCACATAGGCGAGAACAGCAGGCCAGGGGGGCGGATGGCTGATGGGAACTCCAACTTGAGCGCCAGCCTCCGAGAAATGGGCTTCGATGTTGGACGATTCAAGACGGGTACGCCCTGTAGGCTCAATGCGCGTTCGATCGATTTCTCGCAGTGCGAGGTCCAGCTCGGAGATGAGGTGCCTCCGCGATTCGCGTTTTACGAGCACATGGGAGGGGCCGAAAACGAGATTTTCAGCCTTAATTTTAATCACCGAGGCGAGTTCCACGTGGAACAAATGCCCTGCTGGATTACCCACACCACTGCGCAGACCCACGAAATCATCAAGCAAAATTTGCATCGTTCGCCGCTTTACTCCGGCCGGATAGAGGGTACCGGTCCGCGCTATTGTCCGTCGATCGAGGACAAGGTCGTGAAGTTTGCCGACAAGGCCTCTCATCAGCTTTTTCTGGAGCCCGAGGGCCGTCATACGGAAGAATACTACGTTAACGGGGTCTCCACGAGTTTGCCTTATGAGATACAACTGGAGTTTTTGCATTCAATTCCCGCCCTCGAACGAGCCGAGATCATGCGACCGGGCTACGCGGTTGAATACGATTACTTTCCGCCAACTCAGCTTTTTCCAACTTTGGAAACAAGGCTAGTCAGTGGACTGTATTTTGCTGGCCAAATCAATGGGACCTCAGGCTACGAAGAGGCTGCTGCACAAGGATTAATGGCCGGAATTAACGCCGCTCTCCAAGCTCAAGGCCGCTCGCCCATGATACTGGATAGAAGTGAGGCTTATATCGGGGTCCTCATCCACGATCTGGTGACGAAAGGAACAGAGGAACCATACCGGATGTTTACCAGTCGGGCGGAGGATCGCCTGTTTCTCCGCCACGATAACGCGGATCAAAGATTGACAAAACGGGCATTTGACGCACACCTAGTCTCAAAGGAAAGGTGGGACCACTTTGAGGGAAAGATCGAGCTTCTGCGTCAGGCTCGCCAGCTAGCGACTGACATGAAACTCGGCGGCAATCCCCTTTCTCGGCTCCTAAAGCGGCCGGATTTCAATATCCACGACATCCCTGAGGACATAAAGAACGTCGTACCGCTTGAAATCTGGGAATTAGTTGAAATAGATCTGAAATATGAAGGCTACGCCAGTCGGCAGAGCGAGCAAAACCGCACGGTGGCGAAGAGAAACGCACTGCGGATCCCTGACGGACTCGATTACCTAAGAATCGCGGGCTTGCGCTCGGAAACCAGGCAGAAATTGGCCGCAGCCCGGCCGGTTTCCTTGGGACAAGCCGCGCGAATTAGTGGCATAACTCCGACCGATATTGCGATAATTTCTATCTGGCTCACAAAGAATACGTTAGAATTACCATCAACTTAAAGTAATGCGGGGCAAACAGAATTCGCGATCTCTCTTCCCCTTACAAACAATCAACATCTGATTCCGATGCTTGCATTGATTATTACCGGCTTCGATAGCTACTTAATCGGTTCGATTCCAGCTGGTTATATTGCTGGACGCGTTGCCGGAATAGATATTCGAACTGCTGGTAGCGGCAACATCGGCGCGACAAATGTAACACGCACTCTAGGAAAGGGTTATGGTTATCCCGTTTTCGCCGTGGATTTTCTCAAAGGGCTAGCGTCCGTTATCATTTCGGTCTCTATGGGGCAGCGCGCTCAGCCAACATCGGTCCCGGTCGAGCTATTCGGAATCGTCGCGGCTGTTTGTTGTGTGCTCGGACATTCTTTTCCCGTGTGGCTGAGGTTTAAAGGTGGAAAAGGGGTTGCCACTTCGGCGGGAGCTCTCTTCGGGCTGATGCCGCGTGCGGCGTTGATCGCGGTCGCGGTCTGGCTGATTACTTTCTACCTGACGCGCTACGTTTCAGTGGCGTCAATGATCGCGGCACTTGCAGTGCCAATCACCATTCTGAGCATGATGTTTCTTGGGCAAAGAGGTGGAACGACTCTTCTCTACTTTTCTATTTGTCTGGCCGCGGTTGTAATTATCCGACACCGCTCGAATCTTTCGCGCTTGGCGCGCGGCACCGAACCACGGTTCAAGCGGAAGTGAAAATCGACAAAATAGCAATCCTGGGCGCTGGAAGCTGGGGAACAGCCCTGGCGTGGTTGTGGGGAAAAAAAGGACGACGAATTACTCTTTGGGGAAACAATGCGGATAGGGTCGAGCGTGTTCAGAGAACGCGTCAAAACAACGATTACATTCCAAGACTGCAGTTGCCTGATTCGGTCCACGTCACGCACGATCTGCGCGACTGCATCGAGGCCAGCCTGATCGTATTTGTCACGCCATCGACTGCGTTACGCGAAATTGCCATGCGCTTGCGCAAAGTAATCGGCGACCGGCGCAGCGTATTGCTCAGTTGCACAAAAGGCATCGAGCACGGCACCGGGATGAGGATGAGTCAAATCTTGGGTGAAATTTTTCCGGCGTATGAACTCGCAGTTTTATCGGGACCGAACCTAGCAGCGGAAGTCGTTCGTGATCTGCCTACTGCGACCGTAATAGGCTGCCGAAGTTCTGAATGGGCCGCGGATTTGCAAGACTCTCTCGGCAGTTCGCGCCTCCGCGTTTACACGAGCGACGACATCACCAGTATTGAACTGGGTGGCGCCTTGAAAAATATCTTTGCGATCGCGGCCGGTGCGAGCGATGGGCTTGGCTTAGGAGATAATACCAAGGCTGCGCTGATTACTCGTTCGCTCGCCGAAATGATCCGGCTCGGAACCGCAATGGGCGGAAAGTTAAAGACGTTTTATGGATTGAGCGGCGCTGGCGACCTAATCGCAACATGCTTTAGTAAACATAGCCGCAACCGGCGTGTTGGCGAGCAACTCGGCCGCGGACAAACCCTGGCTCAAATCACTTCCTCGACGCAAATGATTGCCGAAGGAATTGCCACCACAAAAAGCGCTTTCGAATGCGCGCGCAGTCTTGGTATCGAGACGCCGATTATCGATCAAGTTAAAGCATTGCTTTACGGGGGAAAATCGCCCGTTCAGGCGATGCAGGAGCTCCTCGAACGCGACCAGAAAGCGGAGCAAATTTGACTACTCAGATAATTCGCGGCAAACCTTATTAATCGCCGCTGGGTATAATTCGTGCTCTGCAATCTGAATTCGAGCATGGAGGCTTTCCGGGGTATCGTTAGGCCGAATCCGCACCTCGCGCTGAGCGATGATGTCGCCGTGATCGATTTTTTCATCGACGTAGTGAACGGTGCAACCGGTCACGCTTTCGCCGGCGACGAGCGCCTGTTCCCAAGCCTCGAGTCCGGGAAACTTTGGCAGCAGCGATGGATGAATGTTTAAGATTCGGCGCGGGAACGCTTCCAGCGTCGGCGCTTTGAGAACACGCATAAAGCCAGCGAGAACGACGAGTTCGACGCCGCTATCGCGAAACATTCGCACAAGATCAGCCTCGGCTTGCGGCTCTAAACGTGTGTGGAATCGGCCAGGCGGCAAATAAGCGTTGGGAACCAAAAATTCGCGCGCGATCTTAAGAATTGGCGCGTCGAACACATCCGAGATGACAACGCGAACTTCGGCCGCCAGCGCGCCATTTCTAATGCTCTCAAGGATCGCGCGACAATTCGTCCCCTTGCCTGATCCGAGAATGCCAAGCCGAACGTATTTCATTTTCTCGTCTGTCGTAGTTGTTCCAGCAACTCGGAAGTCGAATATCCACGCACAAATGGCAGGATGCGAACCTCTGCTCCGATTTCGCGCAGAAGCGCCTGTTCCTCTGCGTTCAAGGTGTCCGAACTGTAGTCGCCTCCCTTGACATAAATGGCTGGCTTTGCTGCTTCGATGAAGCGAGTCGCGCGCTTCTCGGGAAAAATCGTGACGAAACCAACGCACTCCAATGCGGCGAGCACTTCGGCGCGGTCACTCTCATTGTTCACGGGACGCCCAATTCCTTTTAGTTCTCGAACTGATTGATCGCCATTCAAGCCGACCGCCAAAATATCACCCAGCGCACGGGCTGCATGCAAATAGCGCACATGGCCCACGTGGAGCAGATCAAAACATCCATTGGTAGCGACCAGCTTTTCCCCAGCGGCGCGCAATTGCCTTGCGCGCTCAGCCAGCTCGTCGATATCGAGGATCTTCGCATTCATCGTTTTCTAATCACAAATTCTAGCGCGCGAGGGATGATTTGAAAAACAGCCGGGTCATCTCCGAACGGTTCACCATCGACGTTGAACCACATTCGAGGCCGCGACTTGACGGAGATTTTCCTTGCCCGTCGAAAAGGAATGGCGTCGCTCGAGAGATGTTTGCCCAGGAGCATCTGTGCGGTCAGAAGCGCCATTTCTCGCGCTGGTCGTTTTGGGACGAGCAGAATATCGAGTAACCCGTCGCGAACGCTCGCATGTGGCGCAATCGGCAATCCGCCGGCGACAAATTGTCCATTGGCAATGACAATGTTGTAAAGCTCGCCCTCCCATCTCTCCACGTCATCGAAAATGACGGTCGCGCGGTATGCGCGTAATTTCGGCAAAGCTGCTGCGGCGCTACGCAAATAAGCGAGCGGTCCCCACGTTGATTTAATTTGCGGCGTTAATTTTTCATCGACAACACCGCTGAATCCTCCGGCCGAGACATTGATGAAATAGCGCGTGCGTTTACCCGTTACGCACACGAAATCGACTAAGACTGTTTGTTTGGCGCGCAAGATATCGATGTTGTCCTCCATGCGTGCCGTCAATTTCATCGAACGTGCAAAGTCATTTGCCGTGCCGAGTGGCACAATTCCCATGCGGACGCCGCGGATGGGATGCGGCGATGCGATTCCATTGATCACTTCGTTCAAAGTGCCATCGCCTCCGGCGGCAATGATGTAATCGCATCCAGCGCGAATTGCGGCCCGCGCCAAAGTCTCTGCTTCGCCTGCGGCCTTCGTTAGGCACATTTTCTTCGGATTAAGTCGGCGAAGCTGTTTTAGAAGAACGTCCCGATCAACAATCGTTCCCGCGATCGGATTAACAATAATGTACGGTTTCACGCTGCAATAATCGCTCCTTGCTCCCAAGCGCGAGTTTCAATTTCAGTTTTCGCTTTTACTAATTTCGATCAAACTAGAAGGAATCGCGCATGGCTACCAAGAATCGCAGACAGGCCAGGAGCAAATCAAATGTGATGGATGGCTTCCGCATTTCCAATGGACCAGTGATGAAATCTGCTGAGGAGGCGGGAACGAGCGCTGCCGATTTCGGCGATGTCGCCGAGCTTCCGCGTCCTCACGGAGCGCCCGGGTTATTCGCGATCGCGCGCGATCCGCGCACAATCTTCACCTATTGGAGCATCGATTGGCCTCGAGTGTTCGCACAGACGATACCGGTCGATCGACAAGTTCATCTCCGCGTTTACAGAGACGATGGGGCGCTGGAGATGAGCGCGGCGGTCGAACCGATGGCTGGGAATTCTTATCTTGCCGTTTCGCAACCGCGCGGTCTCTATCGCGTTGAGGTCGGGTATTATCAGCCTGAAGGCGTTTGGAATTCCGTTGCGATCTCTCAGGAAGTGACGATGCCGCCCGATGACATCGCGCAGCATGCCGATATCGATCTTGTCACAATCCCATTTCATCTCAGTTTTCAGCGCCTCATCGACTTGTTTGGGGCGACGAATGGTGCCGCCCTGGCGGAAACCATCTCTCGATTCCAGAAGCGGGCCCTGACTGAGGAAGGTCGCCAGTTATCGACTTCCGAAGAGCGGGAGATTCTACGGACGATGGATCTTTCTTTGTTGGAGATCTCGGCGTCCCGGCGGGCCTTTATTGATCAAGCCGATGACGACACAGTGCGCAAACGCAGAGCCGGGATTCTCAGTTTGAGCTCGACCAGTCCGGCAAGTGGATTTGGCGAAAGCAGTTGGAGCTCAGCGGCCCCCTAAATAGGCATTTTTCACACGTTCATTTGCGCGCAAGGCACTCGACCGATCGTGCAAAATAATTCGTCCGGTCTCCAGCACGTATCCGTAATGCGAAACCTCCAGCGCGAGATTCGCGTTTTGTTCGACCAGCAAAATGGTGATTCCTAGCGAGCGATTGATCTCGACGATTTTTTGAAAAATCGTTTTCACAAGAATCGGCGCAATCCCGAGCGATGGTTCGTCGAGCATCAGACAGCGCGGTTTACTCATCAGCGCGCGGCCGATCGCCAGCATTTGCTGTTCGCCGCCTGATAATGTTCCGGCAACTTGTTTCGTTCGTTCTTTCAATCGCGGGAAGATTTCGAAAACAAAATCAAAATCGCTTTCAAGTTTATTTCGATCTTTGCGCAGGTAAGCGCCCATCAGCAGATTTTCGTGCACGGTCAGGTTCGCGAAAATCATTCGGCCCTCCGGGACTTGCGAAATGCCGCGTTCGACGATTCGATGAGGCGGCAGATTACTGATCTCTTCCGCTTCGTAGCGAATGCTGCCTCGCTGGATCTTCAGTAATCCAGACACAGTGCGGAGCGTGGTCGATTTGCCCGCGCCATTTGCGCCAATCAAAGTGACGATTGCGCCTTTTTCAACGTTCAATGATACGTCGTGCAGCGCAGTAATGGATCCGTAATTAACCGCAAGATTGCTTAGCTCTAGCATGATCGATAGTTCAGAATCATTTAACTTCTGGTCACAATAAGATCGATCGACTTCGCTGCGCTCCGCTCAAGATGATAAAAAATCCGGCATATCAACCTTATGCTTTCTTCGTTTCTTCTCCCAGGTATGCTTCGATGACCTTCGGATTTGCCTGTACCTGCGCCGGGGTTCCCTCCGCGATCTTGATCCCGTAATCAAGCACCGCAATGCGCTCGCAAATTCCCATCACGACTCTCATATCGTGCTCGACTAGAAGAACCGCGATCTTAAATTTTTGCTTCACTAATTGGATTAGCTCCATCAATTTTTCC
>Ga0209807_1000741_pt1 | contig 15064 bp, 15 predicted proteins | sample GraSoiAngelo_154_FD_186168 | JGI IMG/M metagenome (GOLD analysis project Ga0209807, IMG submission 186168) | Grasslands soil microbial communities from the Angelo Coastal Reserve, California, USA - 14_1009_13_20cm (SPAdes) (version 2) | ecosystem: Environmental > Terrestrial > Soil > Grasslands ... | reverse complement strand
GAAATGACGTCGGAGACACCCGGCACCTTGAGGAACTCGCGCTCGAGCACCCAGTCTTGCAGGGCCTTCAGCTCGACGAGCGGCATCGTCGCCGACCAGAGGGTGTAGCGGTAGACCTCGCCGATCACGCTCGACAGCGAGCCGAGAGTCGGGCGCGCGTCAGTCGGCACCTCGGCTCCCGCGATCCGCTCCTGCACTTGCTGGCGCGCCCAGTACTTGTCGGTGCCGTCGGCGAAGAGCACGCGGATGTTGGACAGCCCGAACAGCGACGCCGAGCGCAGGAAGGTGACGTTGGCGACACCGTTCAGCTCCTTCTCGAGCTGGATCGTGATGAGGCGCTCGACCTCCTCGGCGGCGTGACCCGGCCAGAGCGTGATGACTTCCACGGTGACGTCGCCGACGTCGGGATAGGCCTCGATGGGCAGGCGCGTCCACGACACGATCCCGCCCGCCGTCAGCAGCAGCGCCAGGGCCACGGTGACGAAGCGCTGATGCAGCCCGAAGGCGACGAGGCGCGCGATCACTGAGCGGCTTTCTTGAGCAGGATGCTCCCGGCGGCGACCACGCGGTCCTCGGGCGTCACCCCGTCGCGGACCTCGACGGAGCCGTTCAGCTCCGCCCCGAGCTGCACCGGGCGGCGCGCGTAGTCGTCCTTGCCGCGCTCGATCAGCACGTAGGTCTGGCCGGCCTCGCGGTGCACCGCGCTCAGCGGCAGGGTGAGCACGCGGCCGACGCCGGTGGCGATGGCGACCTTGACGAACATCTCGGCCTTCAGCGCGCGGCCGCGGTTGGGCACGACCGCGCGCACCTTCACCGTGCGCGTGTCCTTGTCGACGATGTCGCTGATGTAGTCGATGGGGCCCTCGAAGCGGTCGTTGGGACAGCACGGCAGGGTGACGGCGACGCGCTGGCCACGGCGCACGCGCGGCACGTCCGGCTCGTACACGTCGGCCACCACCCACATCGTCGACACGTCGGCGACGACGAAGAGGTTCAGCGGTGTGTCGGACTGGCCGTACGAAACGACCTGTCCCGGTGTGACGTTGCGCTCGACGATGACGCCGGAACGCTGCGCGCTGACCACGATGCGCGTGCCGGTGTCCGCACGCGAGGCGATGGACGGCAGCTGGTCGGCGCCGATGCCGAGCGTGCGCAGGCGCGAAGCCGCGCGCTCGCGTTCGGCCACCGACTTCCGATAGTCGTTGTCGGCCTCGCGGACTTCCTTCTCTGGCACCGCCTTCACCTCGAACAGCTCACGTTTCAGGCGCAGCGCCGCCTCCGCGCGGTCGACGTCGGCGACGGCCTTCGCGTAGTCCGACTTGGCGGCACCGAGGTCCGGGCTGTCGATGACCACAAGCTGGTGGCCGGCCTCCACGACCTCCCCGGGACGTGCGAGCACCTCCAGCACGCGGCCCGTCACCGGGGCGTGCACGCGCGCGAGCGCCTCCTCGTTGAACTGCGCCTTGCCGCTCGTCTCGAGCGTCGTGGCACGCTCCTGGTATTTCGGATTCGTGACGACGACGGAGACGTTCGGGGCGGCGGTCGGCGTCACCGGCTCGGGCTTGGCATTGGCGCCGGCATCGTTGGGGCCGCGGCTGCACGCCGCGAGCAGCGCGAGCAGCGGCAGGAGCGTGACGGCGCCGCGCCAGCTCACCGGGTTTCCCAGGGGCCGCCGACGGCAGCCTCGAGCTGGTAGAGCGCGCCCCAGTAGGCGCCGAGCGCGCGCAGGTGCTCGAGCGAGGTCTCGCGATACGTGCGCTGGGCGTCGAGGAAGTCGAGCAGGCTCATGCCGCCCCGGCGGTAAGCGAATTCCACCGTGTCGCGCGCGCGCTGGGCTTTGGGCAGATAGGTGTCGCGCAGGAGCAGGACCTTCTCGCGCTGGTTCGCCACCTGGCTCAGCGTGGCGTCGACGTCGGCGAGCACCTGCACGGCCGCCGCCTCCCGCAGCGCGTCGGCGCGGTCGATCTCCGCGCGCGTACGCGCGATCTCGCCCTGGTTGCGGTCGAAGATGCGCAGGGGGACGCTCACGCCGACGCCGTATGTACTGGCGCTTCCGATGCGTTCGTAGGCGACGCGGGGCGTGACGTCGCTCCAGGCGTTGGCGCGCGCCAGCTCGCGGTCGGCGCGGGCGCGCGCCCGCGCGGCCTCCGCCGCCCGCAGGTCGGGGCGCGCGTCCAGCGCGCGGCGGCGGAGCGCGACGGCGTCGAGCGGCACGTCACGGAAGCCGAGCTCGCCGCTCAGCGTGAAGTCCGGCGCCACCGCCTCCGGCCCCACCGCCGCGCGCAGCGCGATGCGCGAGGCCGCAATGGCCTGGCGCGCGTCGGCGGCGTCACGCTCGAACGCGAAGCGCTGAACCTGGATGCGGGTCAGCTCGAGCTCGGAGATGTCGCCCTTTTCAGCGCGGATGCGCTGCAGGCGTTCGACCTCGTCGATCGTGCGGAGGTTTTCGCCGGCGAGCGCCAGCGTCGCCTCCGCCACCAGGGTGTCGGTGAACGCCTTCTTGACCTGAGCCACGGTCTGGCGGCGCACGTCATCCAGCTCGGCGGCGGTCACCCGGATGGCAGCTCGGGCGGCATCAAGTCGACGCCCGCGCTTGCCGCCGAGCTCGATGGGCTGTTCGAGTGCCCAGAAGTGCTGAGGATCGACGGAGGAGCTGCCGAGCTGATCGCCGCTGTAGGACGCGGTGGGATTGGGGCGCAGCCCGGCCGTGATCTCCTGCGCCTGCGTGGCGCGATACTCGTGCTGCTTGGCGCGCACGGTGGGATTCTCCCGGAGCGCCAGCGCGACGGCGTCGTCGAGCGACAGGGTGGTGACGGGCGCCTGCGCCTGCGCGAGGGCCGCCGTCACGAGAAGTATCGTCACCACGTGAGCGAGCCTGACCATGAGCTCTCCTTGTGAAACCGCACGACTCGAGAGCGCGACGAGAGCGGTCAGGCGGACGGCGCGTCGGCCAGCGTCGCGCGCGCGAGGAGCATGCGCGTGGCGGGGGTCGGCGCGAAACGGCGGAGGCGCGGCGCGGCGGCGCGCTCGACGCGCGCGGAGCGGGCCATGGCCTGGGCGACCAGGGCGGCGCCGAGAGTCAGGCTCATCGCGAGTGCTGCGAGGACGACGCGCTTGAGATCGTCGTGGTGCGAGTCAGCGGGCTTCACGGCTTCGGTCTGCGCGGGTGGCAGGAAGTCCGAGCCGTCGACGTCGAGCACCTCGAAGAGAATGAACGAGCAAACGAGCCCGAGACAGGCCAGGTAAATGGCCAGCACGAGCCGCGGCCAACGGGCGCTTCTGAGAGCGGCTTGCACGGATGAAGGAGTACCACAATTCGCCTTGCTTTGTCGATAATTGCGGGGCCCATGCCGCTCCTCTCTCTCATCGTCGCCGCGGCCCTGGACCTGACGCTCGGCGACCCGCCGAACCGCCTGCATCCCGTGGCCTGGATGGGCCGCGCGATCGGTATCGGCCGTCGCAGGCTGTGCCACGGCGGCCCTCCTCGCCTCTTCGTCGGCGGCGCGCTTGTCACGCTGACCGTCATGGGTGTCGCGGCGGGGGCAGGCGCCGCCGTCGCGGCGCTCGCGGCGCGACTGGGGCCGGCCGGTCCGCTCGTCGAAGGGGCCGCGCTCTCGCTGCTGTTGTCGGTGCGCGGCCTCATCCGCGCCGGGCAGGCGGTGGCGCGGCCGCTCGCCGCCGGTGACCTCGACGCCGCGCGCGCGGCCGTCGGCCTTCACCTCGTGAGCCGTCCCACCGCGACGCTCGGCCCCGACGAGGTCGCCTCGGCGACCATCGAGTCGCTGGCCGAGAACCTCACCGATGCCGTGATCGCGCCCGTCTGCTTCTACCTTCTGTTCGGGCTGGCGGGTGCCGCCGCGTACCGCGCCGTCAACACCGCGGACGCGATGCTCGGCTATCGCGACGGCGCGCTCGAGTGGTTCGGCAAGCTCGCCGCGCGCCTCGACGACGTGCTGAATTTCGTCCCCGCGCGGCTCGCCGCGCTGGGCCTTCTCGCCGGTGCCGCGGTCGCGGGTGAGGACGCGCGAGGCGCGCTGCGGATGCTCCGGCGCGACGGCGCCCTCACCGCGAGCCCCAACGCGGGCCGGACGATGGCGGCGATGGCCGGCGCGCTCGGCCTCACCCTCGCCAAGCGCGGCGCCTACCGGCTGGGCGAGGGCCGCCCGCCCCGGGCCGCCGACGTCGCGCGCGCCGTGCGCGTCTTCGCATGGGCGGCCGCGCTCGCCCTCGGCGCGCTCCTTGTGCTCGATTCACTTGTGCTTTTTCTTCGTGGCGGTCAGGGACCGCTGGGTATGATCTAAGCCATCGCCGCCGACGGGAGCGGCGGATCTCGTCCAATGACGGTCACCGAGCGGCTGACGGAAGGAGTGCGGACGGCGCTGGCGGCGGCGGGGCTGCCGGTCGCCGACGACTGCGCGTGGGAAGTGCCGCGCCAGGCCGAGCACGGCGACTACGCGACGAACGTCGCGATGACGCTGGCGCGCGCCGCCAAGCGGCCGCCGCGCCAGATCGCCGACGCGCTCGCGAAGAATTTTCCGGCGATGCCCGAGGTCGCGCGCGTCGAGGTGGCCGGCCCGGGATTCCTCAACGTCTTCCTGGCGCCGGCGTGGACGGCGGGCGCGCTGCACGCGATCCTCGCCGCCGGCGCCGCGTACGGGCAGAGCGCCAGCCACGCCCGCCAGCGCACGCGCCTGGAGTTCGTCTCCGCCAACCCCACCGGCCCGCTCGTCATCGTGAACGCGCGCGCCGCCGCCGTCGGCGATTCGCTCGCGCGGTTGCTGCGCTCGCAGGGCGCGACGGTCACGACCGAGTTTTACGTGAACGATGCCGGCACCCAGTTCGAGGCGCTCGCGCGCTCGTTCGAGGCGCGCGTACGCCAGGAGTTCGGCGAGAGCGCCGCCCTGCCGGAGAACGGCTATCCGGGCGAGTACCTGGCCGACCTCGCCAGGGAATACCGTGCCGCGGGCGGTCCGCGCGACGTGCCCGGCGACGAGCGCGCGCGCCTCGAGCACTTCGGCCGCTGGGCCGTCGAGCGCATGGTCGAGCAGCAGCGCCGCACGCTCGCCGCCTACGGCGTGGACTTCGACGTGTGGTCCTCGGAACAGCGCGACGTACGTGACCGCGGCCTGGCGGAGAAGGCCGTGCAGGAGCTCGCCGCCCGCGGCCTCACGTACGAGCAGGACGGGGCGCTCTGGTTCCGCTCGACGGCCGTCGAGGGCGCCGGCGACGACCAGGACCGCGTGCTGCGGCGGCGCACCGGCGAGCTGAGCTACTTCGCCGTCGACATCGCGTTCCACCACTACGTGAAGTTCGCCGGCGTCGACCACGTGATCGACCTGCTCGGCCCCGACCATCACGGCCACGTCCCGCGGATGCGCGCCGCGATGCAGGCGCTCGGCCACCCGCCGGAGGCGTTCGAGGCGCTCATCATTCAGCTCGTCACGCTGCTCCGCGAGGGGCAGCCGGTGCGGATGTCCAAGCGCCGCGGCGAGTTCGTGCTGATGGAAGAGCTGCTGGAAGAGGTCGGGCGCGACGCCGCGCGCTTCACGTTCCTCACGCGACGTCACGACAGCCCGCTCGAGTTCGACCTGGCGGTGGCGACGCGCCAGTCCAGCGACAACCCCGTCTACTACGTGCAGTACGCTCACGCGCGCATCCGGTCCATCCACCGGCAGGTCGCGGAGCAGGGGATCGCCGTCCCGGCGTGGCGCGACGTGGATCTGACGCCGCTCGCCGCCGCCGAGGAGCAGGCGCTCATCAAGCGGCTGCTCGAGTATCCGAACCTCGTGGCGGGCGCCGCCCGCGCGCACGAGCCGCACCGCGTGGCCTACTGGCTGACGGAGCTGGCGGGGCTGTTCCATCCGTATTACAAGACCCATCGCGTGATCCAGGACGACCGCGCGCTCATGCGGGCCCGGCTCGCGCTCTGCACGGCGGTGGGGCAGGTGATCGCCAACGGGCTCGCGCTGCTGGGCGTGAGCGCGCCGGAGACGATGTAGATGGCGGCGCGCGGCCGGCGGTCCAGCCCCACCGCGCGGTTGCTCGTGCTCGTGGGCATCGTCGCCGTGCTCGGCGGCACGTTCCTGGCCGGCGTCTATGCGGGCCGCATCTGGTCGGCGCGCGCGGCCGTGGTGGCCGCGCACGTGCCCGACACCGAGCCGGCCCGCCGCGGGCCCGGCCGCGGCGGCCGGCTGCCCGAGGTGCCGGCGCCCCAGCTGACGTTCTATCGGGAGTTGACGGCGCCGCTCACCGCGCCCCCGCCGCCGCCCCGCCCGCTCAAGACGGCGCCGCCGCCGCTCGCGACTGCCGCGCCGGATGCGCAGCGGCCCGGTGAACAAGCCGACGTGCTGGCGACTCCGGCCGGGGTCGGGCGTGACGGAGCCACGACCATCCCGAACAGGCCACCCACGTCACGAACCGAGCACGCGGCCCCCGCGACAACAAATCCCGCGACCGGCCCCGGCCGCTTCACCGTCCAGGTCGGCTCCTATCGGGTGCGCCCGCCCGCCGAGGCGTTGCGCGAGTCGCTCGCCTCCGGCGGCCACGACGCGCGTGTCGTCGCGGCCGACGCCAACGGCCCCGTGTATCGCGTGCAGATCGGCGAGTTCCCCACGCGCGAGGCCGCGCGCGCGCTGGCCACGCGCCTCGCCGGCGAGCGGCCCGTCACGCCTTTCGTCACCACGCGCTGACGTGACGACGCCGCGCCCGGGCCGCGTGCTCATCAGTGAGCCCGAGCTGCGGACGCGCATCGGTGAGCTCGGGCAGCAGATCGCGCACGACTACGCCGGCGAGACGCCGGTGCTCGTGGGCGTGCTGCAGGGCGCCTTCCTCTTCATGGCCGATCTCGTGCGCGCGATCCCCGGGGACATCACCACCGACTTCATCGGCGTCGTGTCCTACGCCGGCGGCAACCGCTCCTCGGGCCAGGTGCGCATCGTGTCGGACCTCGCGATGCCGGTCGAGAACCGCCACGTGGTGGTCGTGGAGGACATCGTCGACACCGGGCTCACGATTTCGTACCTGCGCCGCAACCTCGAGGCGCGCCACCCGCGCAGCGTGCGCGTCTGCGCGCTCGTCGACAAGATCGAGCGGCGCCAGGTGGACGTCAGGATCGAGTACGTCGGCTTCACGATTCCCAACGTGTTCGTGGTCGGCTACGGCTTCGATTTCGGCGGCCTCTATCGCAACCTTCCATACGTCGCCGCGCTCGACGAGACGCCGGGGTGACGCGTCGTGTCAGCCCGATCTGGACCTTCGTCGCTGTGCTACACTGGCTGCGATGAACCAGGTCTATAAAAACCTCGCCCTGTGGATGGTCATCGGCCTGATCGTCATCCTCCTCTTCACCGTGTTTTCCAACACGCAGCCGGGGGGGCAGGAGTCGCCGAACTTCTCGGAATTCCTGAAGGCGGTCGAGCAGGGCCGCGTCGAATCGGTCGTCATCCGCGGCAATCTCGTCACCTACAACCTGCGCGACGGCTCGCCGACGCAGCGCACCTACATCGTCGACTATCCAGACCTCGTCAAGATGCTGCGCGACAAGGGTGTCCGGATCGCCGTGAAGCCGCCCGACAGCAACCCGTGGTACGCGATCTTTCTGCAGTGGGTGCCGATGCTGCTCTTCATCGGCGTCTGGATCTTCTTCATGCGCCAGATGCAGGGCGGCGGCGCGAAGGCGCTGTCGTTCGGCAAGGCCCGCGCGCGCCTCATCTCGGAGAAGCAGAACAAGGTGACCTTCCAGGACGTGGCCGGCGTCGACGAGGCGAAGGAAGAGCTGCGCGAGATCATCGACTTCCTCAAGGATCCGCAGAAGTTCCAGAAGCTGGGCGGCAAGATCCCCAAGGGTGTGCTGCTCGTCGGGCCCCCCGGCACCGGGAAAACGCTGCTGGCCAAGGCCATCGCCGGCGAGGCCAATGTCCCGTTCTTCTCGATCTCCGGGTCGGACTTCGTGGAAATGTTCGTGGGTGTTGGTGCCTCTCGTGTTCGGGATTTGTTCGAACAGGGCAAGAAGCATGCGCCCTGCATCATCTTCATGGACGAGATCGACGCCGTCGGCCGGCACCGCGGCGCGGGTCTGGGCGGCGGTCACGACGAGCGTGAGCAGACGCTGAACCAGCTTCTGGTCGAGATGGACGGCTTCGAGACCAACGAGGGCGTCATCCTCATCGCGGCCACCAACCGGCCCGACGTGCTCGACCCCGCGCTGCTGCGGCCCGGCCGGTTCGATCGCCAGGTGGTCGTCCCGCGGCCCGACGTGAAGGGACGCGAGGAGATCCTGCGCGTGCACGCGCGGCGCATTCCGCTGGCGCCCAACGTCGAGCTCAAGACGCTGGCGCGCGGCACGCCCGGCTTCTCGGGCGCCGACCTTGCCAACCTCGTGAACGAGGCGGCCCTGCTGGCGGCGCGGCAGAACAAGAAGCTGGTCGAGATGCTCGACTTCGAGAGCGCCAAGGACAAGGTCCTCATGGGCGTCGAGCGGCGCTCGATGATCATCAGCGACGGCGAGAAGCGCACCATCGCGTATCACGAGGCCGGCCATGCGCTCGTGGCGGACTTCCTGCCCGGCGCCGATCCGCTGCACAAGGTGACGATCATCCCGCGCGGCCGCGCGCTGGGGCTCACCATGCAGCTGCCCATGGACGACAAGTACAACTACTCGCGCGAGTACCTCATCAACCGCATCACCATCCTGATGGGCGGCCGCACCGCCGAGGAGATCGTGCTGCAGCAGCAGACCACTGGCGCCGGCGACGACCTCGAGAAGGCGACGGAGATGGCCCGCAAGATGGTCTGCGAGTGGGGTATGTCCGACAAGCTCGGCCCGCTCACCTTCGGCAAGAACGAGGAGCACATCTTCCTCGGCCGCGAGGTCGCGCGCGCCAAGGACTACAGCGAGGAGACCGCGCTCGCCATCGACGGCGAGATCAAGCGGATCATCGTCGAGTGCGCCACCCGCGCGCGGCAGATCCTCGAGGAGAACATCGAGAAGCTGCACGCGCTCGCCCGCGCGCTGCTCGAGCGCGAGTCGCTGGACTCCGAGGAGATCGCGCGGATCCTCCGCGCGCGCCCGTTCTCCGAAGCTCCCGCGCCGGCTTGAACATGGGGGGCCCCGATATGGCCCCCCGCTCGGGGCGCTGCGGGGGACCCGTGACGCCCCTCGTCTCCCCTTTGATCGCCTCGTTTGCGACGCAGCGCGCGCACACGTATCTCCTGACGAAGCTGACGGCGCCCTGAGCCGCGTCATCGTGGACCTCGTCGCGCAATCTACGCGGCTTTGGCGCGCGCTGACGCTGCCGCGGCCGGCGCGCGGATGGTATCGTGAGACATGTCCCGCCCATCCCGAGCCGATCTCGCCGGCGTCACGCTCGGTGACGCGTCGCCCGTCGCGGTCATGGGCGTGATCAATGTGAGCCCCGAGTCCTTCCACGCGGGCTCCGTGTATCACGGCGACGAGGCGGTGCTGAAGGCCGCGCTCGGCATGGTCGAGGCGGGCGCGGCCCTGATCGACGTCGGCGCCCGCTCGAGCGCGCCGTACTTGCCGACCGACATCAGCGAGGGCGAGGAGACGGAGCGGCTCGTGCGCGCCGTCGGGATGCTCGCCGCGAAGCTGCCGGTGCCGGTGTCGGCTGACACGTCCCGCCCGACGGTGGCCCGCGCCGCGCTACAAGCCGGCGCGCGCGTCGTGAACGACGTCTCCGCGCTCGCCGAGCCGGCTCTTGCGCGGGTGGTCGCCGAGCACGACGCCGGCCTGGTTGTTGGAGCGAGTGCCGCGCGGCCGGCTCCGGCCGAGGGTGGCCCGAGCGAGATGGGACGCGTCGAGGCACCGATCCTCACGGTGCGCGGAATCTTGGAGCGGGCGCTGGCGGCGGCGCGCACGGCCGGCGTGCCCGAGGAGCGGATCGTGCTCGATCCGGGTATCGGCTTCTTCCGGGACACGGGCGTGCCGTGGCATCTCTGGGACGTCGCCGTGCTCGCGGGACTTCCGGCGCTGGCCGGGCTCGGCCGGCCGCTCTGCGTCGGCGTCTCGCGCAAGTCCTTCGTGGGCGCCATCACCGGGCGCGAGGATCCGGCCGCGCGGCTGCCCGGCTCCCTGGCGGCGACGGCGGCAGCGGTGCTCGGCGGCGCCGCGCTCATCCGCACCCACGACGTCGCCGAGACGGTGGACGCGGTCCGTGTCGCCGAGCGCGTGCGGAGGGCGATGCCGTGACGCCGGTGCCCTTCGGCTGGCGCGACGTGCTCGACATCCTGCTCGTCGCGCTCGTGATCTACCGGATCTTCACGCTCTTCCGCGGCACCCGCGCGATGCAGATGCTCGTGGGCGTCGGCGTGCTCGTGGTCGCCTCGTTGGCCGCCCGCCAGCTCGAGCTGCACAGCCTTGGCTGGCTGCTCGACACGCTCTGGTCGTTCTGGGTGGTGGTGCTGGTCGTGCTCTTCCAGCCCGAGCTGCGCCGCGCGCTCACGTCGATCGGCCATGCGCCCGCGCTGCGCGCCCTCCTCGGCAGCGGCGGCGTGGAGACGCTGCGCGTCGTGGACGAGATTGCCTCCGTGGCCGGCTCGCTGGCCGAGCGGCGGATCGGCGCCCTCATCGTGATCGAGCGCGGGACGGGCCTGCGCCAGTACGCGGAGCTGGGCGTCGCTCTCGACGCGCTCGTGTCCGCCGACCTGCTGACGAGCCTCTTCCTGCCGTACTCGCCGCTGCACGACGGCGCCGCGTTCATCCGCGACGAACGCGTCATCGCGGCCGGCTGCTTCCTGCCGCTCTCTCGCAACCTCCAGCTCGCGCGCCAGCTGGGCACGCGTCACCGGGCGGCGCTGGGCGTCACCGAGGAGACCGACGCGGTGGCGGTGGTCGTCTCCGAGGAGACGGGCCGTCTCTCGCTGGCCGTGGACGGCGGCATCGAGGCGCTCTCCGGCCCCGACGCGCTGCGCCGCCGCCTGCTCACGCTGCTCGGCGCCGAGACCAAGGTCGTCCCGGCGTTCTGGCGCGGCTGGCTGCGCGCGCTGCGCTTGCGCACGCGTCCGGCGGGGCCGCCGTCCGCCCCTGCGCCCTGATGATGGCGGCACTCGCCCGCAACTGGCAGCTGAAGCTGCTCGCGGTCAGCCTGGCGGTGGTCGTCTGGTTCTTCGTCGTGAGCGCCAACCGCAGCCAGTTCGGCTTCGGCGCGTCCGTCGAGTACGTCGGCCTCGAGCCGGGGATGGTCCTCGTCGGCACGCCGCGCGAGGCCGTCGACGTCCAGGTGGAGGCGGCGCGCTGGGCGGCCGCGCGGCTGGCGCCAACCGATGTCCGTGTGCGCGTCGACCTCTCGCGCGCGCGGGAGGGCGACAACACGCTGCAGCTCTCCGCGGGTGACGTGCAGGCGCCGGCCGGGGTGAGCGTGGTGCGCGTGTCGCCGAACTGGGTGCGGGTCGCCGTCGCCACCGCGGCCACGCGCGCGCTGCGCGTGGTGCCGCGGCTGCGGGGCTCGCCGCCCGCCGACGTCCAGCTGGGGCGAGTGGTCGTGGAGCCCGCGACTGTCCAGGTGAAGGGTCCGCGCACTACAATCGAGGAGCGGGCCACGGTGGAGACGGCTCCCGTGGACGTCACGGGCCTCCGCCAGAGCGTCACGCGCACGGTCGGGCTGCTGCTGCCCGACTCCGTGTATCCCACCACCCAGAGGACGGTGCAGGTGACTGTCGAGATTCGACGCGACCGGTGAGCAACCGCCTGTTCGGCACCGACGGCATTCGCGGCGTCGCGAACGAGCCGCCGCTGACGCCGGACCTCGCATACCGTGTCGGCCGCGAGCTCGTCGCCACGCTGATCTCACAGAAGGGTGGCGGGCGGGTGCGGCTCGTGATCGGCCGCGACACGCGGCGCTCGGGGCCGCTGCTCGAGGCCGCGATGGTGGCCGGCCTCCTCTCCGCCGGTGCCGACTGTTACACGGTCGGCGTGCTTCCCACGCCGGGGATCGCGTTGTTGACCCGAGCCCTGGACGCCGACGGCGGCATCGTGCTCTCGGCCTCGCACAACCCATTCCAGGACAACGGCATCAAGCTCTTCTCGGCGCAGGCCACGAAGCTTCCCGACGCGTGGGAGGCGCAGATCGAGGGGCGGCTGGCGGCGGCGGACGCGGCGCCGCGCGCGCACGGCGCCGACATCGGACGGCTCGTTCACTACGATCGCGCCGACAAGTACTACGTCGACTTTCTCACGCGCTGCTTTCCGCTGGACCTCGCCGGGCTCACCGTCGCCATCGACTGCGCCCACGGCGCCACGTTCCGCGTGGGGCCGAGCGTGTTTCGGCGCCTCGGCGCGCGCGTGGTGGCGATCTGCGCGCAGCCCGACGGGACCAACATCAACGCGGCCTGCGGCGCCCTGCACCCCGAGGGGCTGCAGAAGCGGTTGCGCGCGGTGCGCGCCGACGTCGGCTTCGCTTTCGACGGCGACGGCGACCGGCTGATCTCCGTGGATCACCTCGGCGAGATCCGTGACGGCGACTACGCGCTGGCCATCGCGGGGCGCCACATGGCCAGCCGGCATCAGCTCAAGGCGAACCTCGTGGTCACCACCGTGATGGCCAACCTCGGTCTCGACGAGTCGCTGAAGGCCGCGGGCATTTGCATGGTGAAGACGCAGGTGGGCGACCGCTACGTCCACGAGGAGATGCAAAAGACGGGCGCCAATCTCGGCGGCGAGCAGTCGGGTCACCTGCTGTTTCCCGACTACATGCCGACCGGCGACGGAATCCTCTCGGCGCTCGCGCTGCTGTCCGTCGTGCGGGAGACGGGCGAGCCGCTGGCCTCGCTGGCCACCTGCATGCGCAAGTTTCCCCAGGTGCTCGTCAACGTCCCCGTGCGGGCCAAGCCGCCCATCGAGTCCATCACGGGCCTCGGTGATCGCGTGGGCGCGTTCGAGACGGAGATGAACGGCAGCGGGCGCGTGCTCATCCGCTACTCCGGCACCGAGGCGCTCGCGCGCGTGATGATCGAGGGCGCGGACGCCGCGCGCATCCAGGCGATGGCCGACGAGCTGGCCGCCGTCATCCGCCGTCAGATCGGCCAATGACGGTCCACGGCATCGGCGTGGATCTCGTCCGCATTCCGCGCATGCGCGACGTCATCGCGCGCTGGGACGAGCGCTTCCTGCGCCGCGTCTTCACCGAGGGCGAGATCGCCTACTGCCGGGCCCGGCGCGACCCCGTGCCGCATTTCGCCGCGCGCTTCGCGGCCAAGGAGGCGGCCACCAAGGCGCTCGGCACCGGTCTGAGTCTCGGCGTGCGCTGGCGCGACCTCGAGGTCCATCGCGAGCGCGGCCAGGCGCCCCGCCTCGTGCTGCACGGCCGCGCGCGCGAGCTGGGCCTGGCGCGCGGCGGCCGCCACATGCTGCTGGCGCTCACGCATGACGGCGACTACGCGCTCGCGCAGGCGATGCTCGTGGACGATGACCCGCAACGGGCTCCGGCGCCTCGTTAGCGTGGCCGCCGGACCGCTCGTCCTGTTCGGCTGCGCGACCCAGATCGTCGAGTTCCCGCCGCAGACGCCGCGTGGGCACATCGCCGCGCGGCCCGGACGGCCCGGCCTGGTGGTGGCGGCGCCGCACGGCTCGTCCGACGCGCAGACGGGGGAGATCGCCGCCGAGGTCGCGCGGCGTACGGGCTTCGGACTCGTCGTGGCCACCGGGTTCAACCTCGAGGCCGACACGCGCGAGCGGCCCGGCCGCCGCTACCAGGTCAATCGCCCGTTCGAGGGTACGCCGAGCCGGTCGCCGGCGGAGGAAACGGCGAGCGAGGGCGCACGGCTCGTCTACGAGAGCTACGCGCGTCGGGTCCGCGAGATTGCCCAGGGCCCGCTGCGCCTCTACGCCGAGATCCACGGCAACAATCGCCGCGAGTCGGCCAATCGCATCGAGATCGCCACCGTGGGCGTCGACACGGAGTACGCGCAGCGGCTGCGCGCGCTGTGCGAGATGATCCGCGACGCCCACCTGCGCGGCCACGCCGGGGCGCCCCGGCTCGAGGTGCTCGTCGAGCCGGCCGATCCGATCTTCTACGCGGCGTCGGGCGCCAAGCGCGACGGGATCTTGAGGCTGCCCGAGCGCGCGCTCCACATCGAGCTGCCCAAGACGGCGCGCGTGGAGTTCCGTGAGCTCTACACCGCCATCCTGGCCGACTTCGTCGCGCAGGCGGTGACGCTGCCGCGAGGTCGCTGAGTGCGGCCCGTGCTCACCGCCGAGGAGATGCGGGGCGTGGACGCGCGTGCCATCGCCGACCTCGGCATCCCCGGTCCCACGCTCATGGAGAACGCCGGCCGCGGCGCCGCCGAGGCGCTGCTGGCCGCGCTGCCCGAGCGCGGTCTCCGCCCGCGCGGCCTACGGGTCGCCATCGTGTGTGGCCGCGGCGGCAACGGGGGCGACGGCTTCGTCGTCGCGCGGCGGCTCAAGCGCGCGGGCGCGCGGCCCGACGTCCTGTTGACGGCGCCCCCCGACGCGCTGCGAGGGGACGCCGCGCTGAAGTACCAGGAGCTGCGCCGCGCCGGGATCGTCGCGCGCCTCGTCGAAGATGCCGCCACGGTGGCCCCCGTGCTGCAGCGCGCCGACGTGATCGTCGACGCGCTCCTCGGCACCGGCGCGCACGGGGCGCCGGCGCCGCTCGTCGCCGCTCTGATCGAGGCGATCAACGCGAGCGACAGGCCGGTGGTGGCGCTCGACGTGCCGTCGGGACTGCCCGCCGACGGCGCCGCGCCGGAGGGACCCGTCGTACGCGCCTGGCTCACGCCGACCTTCGCCGCGGCGAAGCTCGCCCTCGTGCTCGGCCCCGGCGTCGAGCTGGCCGGGCGCGTCAGCATCGTGCCGATCGGCGTGCCCGCGCCCGAGGTTGCGCGCGATGCGCGGACCTTCGTGCTGGAGCCCGCCGACGTGGCGCCGCTGTTTCCGCGCCGGCCGCGTGACGTCCACAAGGGCACCTACGGCCACCTGCTCGTCGTCGCTGGCTCGCTCGGCAAGGCGGGCGCCGCCGCGCTCTGCGCTCGCGGCGCGCTGCGCTCCGGCGTCGGGCTCGTGACCGTGGCCACCGCGGCGAGCGCGCAG
>Ga0209807_1000738_pt1 | contig 15104 bp, 7 predicted proteins | sample GraSoiAngelo_154_FD_186168 | JGI IMG/M metagenome (GOLD analysis project Ga0209807, IMG submission 186168) | Grasslands soil microbial communities from the Angelo Coastal Reserve, California, USA - 14_1009_13_20cm (SPAdes) (version 2) | ecosystem: Environmental > Terrestrial > Soil > Grasslands ... | reverse complement strand
TTGCTGTATTCGACGATTCGGAAGGAGGCGCCGCGCGGTACCTCGAGAATGGTGCCGGTCTCCGAGCCCTGAATGAACTGGTAGGCGGAGCCGTTCAGGTCCACTTCGATCGTGAAGTTCGCCGCGGTCGCCACCGCGTCAACCCCACCAGAGTTGTTCAGCACGTGCTTGGTCACGAGCAGCTTGGAAGGCGGAATGTCGTCGTTGGTGATCGTGCAACTTCTGACTTGGCCCGCGAGCACTGTCCCGTCACAGTCGCCGGCGTAGCTCACGGCGTAGGTAGGTGCCGGATTGCTGTACTCGACGATGTGGAAGCTGGCGCCGCGTGGAACCTCGAGAATGGTGCCGGTCTCGGCGCCCTGGATGAACTGGTAGGCCGAGCCGTTCAGGTCCACTTCGATCGTGAAGTTGGCCGCGGTCGCCACCGCATCAACACCACCAGAGTTGTTCAGCACGTGCTTGGTCACGAGCAGCTTGGACGGCGGAATGTCGTCGTTCGTGATGGTGCACGTCTTGACCTCGCCGGCCAGGACCGTGCCGGCGCAGTCGCCCGCGTAGCTCAGGGCGTACGTCGGCGCCGGGTCGGTGTACTCGACGATGCGGAACGCGGATCCAGACGGCACTTCTATGAGTGCTCCGTCCTCCGAGCCTTGGACGAACTGGTATGCCGAGCCGTTTACGTCCACCTCGATCGTGAAGTTGGCGGCGGCGGCAACGGCGTCGCTTCCGCCCGAGTCATTGATGACGTGCTTCTTTGCGAGCAGGAGCGCCTTGTCGGACACTCCAACCGTGAGCCGCTCGTCACCGCATACGCTCGACGCGCCGGCGTTGTTCGCATCGCCGCTGTAGACGGCCTGCCAATAGAAGACGCCGGGCGTGCCGGAGCTGAACGGCTTCGACACAGGCGCCATGCCATTGACTACCGAGTTCGGCGAAGGGGTCGCATCGAAGACGAGCGCTGTGCAGTTGCTGTCCGAGTAGACCTTGTACGTCGTCGTTCCGCCGGCCGTAGGACGGACACCCGAGAGACCCGCCCGGTCCGTGACGTTGAAGTTGACGGGGACCGTGATCACGGGACCGCTCTGATTGGCGCCCGAAAGCGTGGTCGTCACGCTGACGACGATCACCTGGTCATCGTTGGTGATGGTGCATGTCTTGGTCTCGTCGAGCGCGATCGGACCGAAACAATCCGACGAGCTGGTCAGCGCATAGCCGAAGACCGACGACTCGCCGACGTTATAGAAGCCAGCGCCGACTGTGAGAATCGTGCCCGTCTCGCTCCCCGGGAAGGTCACGACGGTCCTGAGTCCCTCAGGAGTCACAATGCCGGCGGGATCGAAGACTCCGAGCGTGAAGTCGCCTGCGGAATTGGTCCCGCCGTCGTCGTTCACGACATGCTTGATGACAGTCAGATGGGCGGGCCGGTCGTCATTGGTGATCGTGCAGGTCTTCGCCTCGCCGGCGGCGATCGTCCCGGAACAATTCAGCGACCGCGTACTGGCGTACCCGCTTGGTCCGGCCGCCTCGGCGACGCTGTAGGCGCCAGCGCCGATCGCGACGACCGTGCCGGCTTCGTCGCCGGCAAAGGATGCCGGCATGGGCGAGCTGCCGGTGACGGCAATCGTCCAGCTCGACGCCAGGGCGGTACCGCCGTTGTCGTTGATAACGTGCTTGATCACGGTAAGCCGGGCCACGACGTCATCGTTGGTCACCGTGCAGGTCTTGGTTTCGCCGAGAGCGATCGCCCCAGAGCAGCCGGCCGAGAAGCTCGCGACATATGCGAAGAGCTGATCCTCCGCGACCGTGTAGGTGCCGGCATTGAGACTCACCGTCGTGCCGGGCGTCTCCGCGCCTGCGAACGGGGCCAACGCATTCCCGTTGTTGGTCACGGTGATCGCGAAGTCCGCGGCCGTCCTCGTGCCGCCACTGTCGTTGATCACGTGCTTGACGACGACGAGGTGCGCGCTCTGGTCGTCGTTCGTGACGGTGCAGGTCTTCTGCTCGCCGGTGGCGATCGTCCCGGAACATCCTTCTGAGAATGTCGAGCTATATCCGGCGGGCCCGCCGGACTCGGCGACGCTGTACGTGCCAGCAGTGAGCGCGCGGGAGGTTCCGGACCCGCTGCCGGCAAACGACGCGAGCGGCGTGCCGTTGTTAGTGATGGTCATCGTCCAGGCCCCGGCCTGCGCCGTGCCGCCGTTGTCGTTGACGACCGACTTGATGACGGTGAGCTGCGCCGGCTGGTCATCGTTCGTGACCGTGCACGTCTTGGTCTGCCCCACTCCGATGACGCCCTCACAGTCAGTGGTCGCTGTGTAACCCACGAGTTGGTCCTCCTGGACCACGTAGGTGCCCGCGTTGAGCGTGAGGGCGGTGCCGGGAGCCTCGGAGCCCGCGAATGTCGACGGTCCGATGACGCCGTTAGAGCTGAGCAGTCGCAGGGTGAAATCACCAGCCGTTCGTGTCCCGCCATCGTCATTGATCACGTGCTTGATCACGACGAGCTGCCCCGGCTGGTCGTCGTTGATGATCCTGCAGGTCTTGGCTTCGCCGAGAGCGATCGTTCCCGCGCAGTCTGCGGAGAGCGACGCGGTGTAGCCGCTCGGACCGCCCGTCTCGCTGACCGTGTACGGCCCTGGGTTGATGCTCACCACGGTCCCGGCGGCGCTGCCTGGGAAGCTCGCCGGACCGGGCGATGCGCCGGCCACATTGATCGTCCAGTTCGAGGCGAGAGCGGTACCGCCGCTGTCGTTCACTACCTCCTTGAACACAGTGAGCTTCGCGACGAGATCGTCGTTTGTCACCGTGCAGGTCTTCGTTTGGCCCACGGCGATCGTCCCAGCGCAACCGGGCGACATCGTCGTCGTGTACGCGCCTGCACTGAGCTCAGACACGCTGTAGGTGCCAGCCGTCAGCGTCACATTCGTTCCGGGTGTTTCCGCACCAGCAACCGGCGCGAGGCTGTTCCCGTTGTTCGCGACGATCAACGTGAAGTCACCCGCAAGCTTGCCACCGCCGTTGTCGTTGACGACGTGCTTGACGACGGTGAGCACCGGAGCCACGTCGTCGTTCGTGATCGTGCAGGTCTTGTGTTCACCCGCGTCGATCGTGCCGGTGCACCCTGCGGAGAGCGCTGGCGTGTAGCCTGCTGGTCCTCCGGACTCGGCAACGCTGTACGCGCCCGCGGCGAGCGTGACGGTCACACCGGCCGCCGAGCCCGCGAAGGACGGTAGCGACGTCCCGTTGTTGTTCACGGTCATCGTCCAATCGCCCGCGCCCGCACTACCGCCGTTGTCGTTCACGACGTGCTTGATCACGGTCAACTCGGGGGCCGGAGCGATGTCGTTATTGGTGATCGTGCACGTCTTCGCATCGCCCGCCGCGATCGTTCCGCCGCAGCTTCCGGCAAACGTCGCCAAGTACGTGGTCTGGCCGCCCTCGGAGATGCTGTAGGTGCCGGGCGCCACTGTCACGGTCGTCCCGCTCTCACTGCCGGCAAACGGCGCGAGCGCGGCGCCATTGTTGGTCACCGTGATTGCGAAGTCGGCTGCCGCGTTCGTTCCACCGTTGTCGTTGATGACGTGCTTGATCACCGTGAGCGTCGCGATCGGTACCGGTATGTCGTCGTTCGTGATGATGCATGTCTTTGTCTCGCCCACCGCGACGCTGCCGGTGCAACCAACGGAGAGGCTCTTGGCGTACCCGGTTTGGGCGGCCTCATCGACGCTGTAGCTACCGGCGTTCAGAGTGACCGCGGTCCCGCCTTCGCTCCCGGCGAAGGGCGCAGTCGCCGATCCATTGCTGGTCACCGTGATCGCGAAGTCCGACGCCACCTTGGTGCCGCCGTTGTCATTTACGACGTGCTTTATCACCGTGAGCTGCGCGGCGATGTCGTTGTTCGTGATCGTGCAGGTCCGAGACTCGCCGGTGGCGATCGTCCCCGCGCAGCCGGCGGACAAACTCGCCGTGTAGCCGGGGGCCGCTCCCTCCGCGACGCTGTACGAGCCTGGGTTCAGACTGACCGCTGTCCCACCCTCGGTCCCAGCGAATGGCGCCGCGGCCGAGCCGTTGTTTGTGACGGTCATGGAGAAGTCTGAGGCGACCTTCGTACCGCCGTTGTCGTTGACGACGTGCTTGATCACGGTCAACTGCGTACGCGCGATGTCGTCATTGGTGATGGTGCAGGTCTTCGTCTCGCTGACCGCGATCGTGCCCGCGCACCCGGAGGAAAGCGACTTCGCATACCCAGTGACGGCGGCTTCGTCGACGCTGTACGCGCCGGCATTGAGCATGACGACCGTGCCCGCCTCGCTCCCCGCGAACGTCGCCGGTGCCGGCGAGCCGCCCGTGACCGTGATCGTGAAGTCCGCTGCTGCTTTGGTACCGCCGTCGTTGTTGATGACGTGCTTCACGACGGTGAGGCGGGGCTGCGCGATGACGGTCAGCCGCTCGTCTCCGCAGGCGCTCGACGCCGCGGCGCGGTGCTTGTCACCGCTGTATCGCGCGATCCAATAGAACACACCGCCCGTCGGGCTGGTGAACGCCTCCGATTTCGGCGCGATCCCCTTGACCACGAGGTTCGGGCTTGGCGTCGCATTGAAGACGCGGGTCGTACAACTGCTGTCGGAAAAGATCTCGTAGGTGATCGTTCCGTTTTTGTTCTTGTTGTTCGCATTCTCTTGCGCGCTCGACGGCGCATCTTCCGCGTCACTCGAGCTCGTCTCGTCGTTCGGTAGTGCCGCGGGCTCGCCGTCGTCGTCCTCGTCTTCGACATCGTCGCCCTGGCCTTTGACTTTGGTGAGCGTCGCCTGATCGGCGACGGGAACACCAACGCCGACCGTGATGCTCGCTCCGCTTTGCCCGCCGCCACTCAGTGTTGTCGTGACCACGACGTGCTTCGGAGACGCATCGTTGCTATCCATCGCGACCGCGCCGGTGCCCGCGGCGAGCATCTCGAGTAGAACGACAACGACAAACGCGAGTGGCCGCATGACGCGCGCCGCCGACGAGTTACGGAGACTCATGACGCGCGGTCACGCTCGTTGCTGAATGCGAATTCGGTTCCCACGATTCTCCAGTGCCGCCCGCGCAACCGGGTGGGGGTCGTGGGAGACCGCGCTTAACGCGGTAGGCCCCTACTCGTTCAGCGGAACACTAGGTGCGCGGTCAAGCAAGCAGACGCTCGTTGGTCAGACCGCCTGTAACGAGCCTAGAGACCGAGAACCTCTCGCGTTCGCTCAGCGACCTTCTCAGGGTCGAACGCTGCGACGCGCTTCTCGCCCGCGGCGACGAGCGCCTCGCGAAGATCGGTTCGCTCACCGACCATCGCCGCCGCCTCCGCGGTCTCCGCGAGATCACGTTCTTGCAGCAGGATGCCCGCGGCGCCCACGGTCTCGCCGATTGCGGCGGCGTTGTACGCGACGACCGGCAACCGAAACCGCATTGCCTCGAGAAGCGGCACACCGAAACCTTCGTGCTCGGACAGCGAGACGAATGCCGTCGCGGCGCGGTAGTACGCGAGCAACGACCCCTCGTCGACAGTACCGGCGAAGTGCACCGCGCCGCCGAGCCCCAACCGCTCAATGAGCGCCACGACCCGCGCGTGAAACTGCGGCTGGTCGCGGAAGGCGCCGACGAGGATGAGCTGCGCTTCGGGATCGATGCAGCGCCGGTAATACGCGAGCATGCGGACCAGGTCGTCCTGCCGCTTGTTCGGAGAGATGCGGCCCACGAAGAGGAGCACGCTGCGGAGACCTTTCCAGCGCGCGAGGACCGCGTCGTTCGGCGGCACCGCGAAGTGTTCCCAGTCGAGGAGGATGGGGACGCGCGTGGTCTCCTCGTATCCGGCTTCGACGAGCGCGCGGCGGTTGAACTCGGAGACGCCGATCCCGAGCTCGAATGCCGGGGCGATGCGCGCGAGCTGCCGGAGGCCGAGACGCGCGAAGGCCGCCGCATGTGGGTTGATGCCGCTGAAGAATTCCGGTGGAGTGATGTTGTGATAGATGAGCACGCGGCGCGCTGGGATCTTGACGAGTTGATCGACGACCTCGCTGCCCATCGAAAAGTGGACGATGAGCAGATCATCCGGCGTCACGTCTCGGAACAGCCGGCGATAGGAGCGCACGTCCGCGACGCCGGGCTTCGTCTCGACGGCGTATGCGAACGAGTCATAGCCCCAGTGCCGGATCCTCTTGCGCAGCGCGAAGACGTGGTTGCTCATCGCGTCGCCCGGGGCAAGCGTCGGATGGAACTGGTGGACCCTCACCTCGGCGCGTATCCGATCACGGCATAGTCGCGGTCGCCGAAGAGCGTCTCGTTCAAGAGCTTCACGTTCTCGCGGATCGCCCCCGCCGGCACGTCCTCGGAGAGGCGTTTCTCCGTCGGCTCGAACGTGCGGAGCTCGACGTCGGTGAAGCCCTCGACCTCGAGATAAAACTTGAAGAGATCCGAGGGGATCGGCCGCAGATGCTGCGGATCGGTCCAGAACGTGTGCGCGCCGACCGTAAGGGTCTTGGGATTCGGGGTGACGAAGACGATGGGCGCGCCGGCCGCGAGCGCACGGCGGCATGCCCGAAGTATTTCGACCAGCTCACCCGGAAGGACGTGCTCGGCGAGGTGGCGGGCGTAGATACCGTCGAGGCTGCCCGCTTCGACCTGCCGCAGATGCGTGAGCGCGTCGACCTCGTGCGCCTCGAGCCCCTTCTCGCGGCTCTGCGCGACCATTCGCGGATCGAGGTCCACCCCATAACCGCCGATGCCCTTGTCCCTCAGCAGCTGCAGGAAGATCCCGCGACCCGATCCCAGGTCGAGCACGCGCTTGCGCCCCTTGTAGAGGTCGACGAACGCCTCCGATTGCCTCCGGATGACCGGCTCGTCGCCGCCAAAGCGCGCCTGGAAGTACACGGAGTGCAGGTTCGCGGCAACCTCGCGCTCGCGCCGCTCTTTCCACTCGCGCTCGAGCCGCTCGAGCCGCGAACCAAAACGCGGCGCCATCTGGCCTTCGTAGTCATAGGCGGCGGCCAGGAGCCGGTTGATGCGCTCCTGGCGCTCCAGGATCGCCCCCATCCACCAGCGGACAAGCGAGATGACGACCTTTCGCGCGTACGTAATGACCGGACCGACGATGAATTTGCGGCTGCGCGGGTCGTACTCGACCTCCTCGTCGAGGGCCTCCGCGAGCGACGCGAGCGGGTCCTGGAGGTCGTCGGAGAAGATCCGCCGTCCGCCTGGGAGCGGAACGCGCATCAGCGCCTCGACGTCGGGCCCATAGATGCCCTTTTCGCGCTTGGTCCGAATGCGTTCGCGCACTTCGGCCATGAGCGCATCGAGATCTACGGGCGTCTGCTCCCCCATGTCGCCGAAGAGTAACGATGTGCTCCAGCCGACGGACGCGACGAGAGGGTCAACACCGAAAGGCTGCGCGGGCGGAGCAGCCTTGTTGTCGGCCCCGCCAGAATCTAGGCGGAGGCGGAGGAAGGAAATGGGCAAGCTTCGCGCATTCCTCATCGCGACGATGGCACTGACGCTTGTCGGATCGAGCACTGCATCGGCCGATCAGACCACCTTGATAGCGAACATCCATCAGATCGACCGGTCTGGCATCAACGGGCAGCTCGCATTCGTGGACGATGGCACCTCTCTCAACGCGACGGGCACGGCCAGCGACTTCGAGCTCGGCAAGTTCTATCTATCCCTGGTGTACGAAGAAGGGTCGAAACCTGGCGGGCCGGACGCTTGCACGTCTCCGTACGCGCCTGACGACCCACGTTTTCTCGCGGAGTTTAACCAACGGTTCCTTGGGTTCTGGTACCTGGGTCCGAGCACGACCAAGTTCTTCATCACCGGTAGCTTCATTGCTACCGACCACGGGGCGCAGTTCGTCCCGGGTCCGAAGACCGGCGACAACTACGTGCCGCTCTCACGGCTGCACACCGTGGCGATCCGCGAGGTCACGTTTGTGACGGACCCTGTCCTCCGAGCCTGCGGCGCGCTCGGCGACGAAGACTAGGGGGAGCCAGATGGAGCGGCGAAACGAGCCGCTCCATCTCTACACGAGCAGCGTTGCGGAGGCGCTCGCCCCCGGACGGCTCGCGCGGATCGTGTATTCGCCTTTCGGCGCGGTGCCGCCGAAGCTCCCCTGATGCATTCCGTACTTATCCGTGTGGACCTCGTACTCGAGGTGATAACCGGCGCCGTCGATCGCGACGGTCACGACGCTTTCAGGCATGAAACCCGCGAGCGTCCAGAGCACGCCGTCGGGCCGCGCGGTCTGCACGATCCGCGCTTCCGATTCGGCCGCGAGGCGTGACGGAAATGCGTGCGTGAAGTCGGCGACCGTCTCGCCCGCCTCGGCAAGGTACGCCGCCCCAAATGTGGACCCGCCACCGATCCCATCCAGCATCCGGATGAGGCCATCGTGCGTGACGCGCTGTTCCAGAAGACGCACCGCCTCGGCGGCGACGGAGTACGCCTGGCCGTCGAGCGCAGCGTTGCGCTGCGCCCAGTCCGTTTGCTGATCGAGGTCGGCGAGAGATGTCTTCCCCTCGCTCAGAATGCCGAGCGCGACCGCCGTTCCGCGCGCCGCGACCGTCGCGCCGCCCTCTCGCTCGATCTGCGTGGCGAGGCCCTCGTCGAACCACGCGGGAAGAGACGTGTTCACTCCGACGATTTCGTGGACCAGGGCATGCGTCAGCTCGTGGCGCACGATCGCGAGATCTTTGTCGCTCGGCACGTTCTGGAGATTGATCACGATCGCGCCCTGGCGCGGCAACGTGATCCCGCCGTTCGCAGCAGCGAGGAGTCCGGCGTCCGAGCCCCGGACGCCGAAAACCGTCTGCAGCCCGAATGCGAAGCTCGTGCGGCTGGCAAATGCGTAGACCGCGGGCCGGCTCGCGAACGAGTGACCGAGATCGTCTTCGACGGTCGCCATGTCGCGCTCGACCGCGGCAGCGAGCGCGTCGCGAAGGGCGGGAGCGATCGATTCCTCGACATAGAGATCGGCGCGATCGCCTCGCACGCACTCGAGATCAATACCTGAGCGACTCTCGACACTCGGAAGATCGATGGAGCACGCGGTTTGAAGCACGCCCTTCGTGAGCGTGGGCGTCTGCTGGCCGCCGCCGCTTGCCGCGGCCTTTCCAAGCCCTGCGAACGTGGTGAAGGTGAGCGAACCGGTGAGGGCGACACCTGCCGCCCATTTGCGCCACGGCCCGAGCCGGTCGGGCACGAGCGGGCGGCTGACGAAATAGCCCTGGGCGAGATCGCATCCGAGCGAGAGGGCGAGATCCCGCGCGGCACGATCCTCGATGCCGACGGCGACGGAGGACAAGCGGTAGTCGCGGGCGAGCTCGACGAGCGATCGCATCTCGGCCAGAGCCCGCGGATCCTCGGCGGCGCGGCGCACCACGGCTCGCGAGATCTTCAGCTCGTCGAGCTGCGCGGCGAACGTTCGTCCGGGCGCGTCGGCGATGCCAACCCCGTCGAGCGCGATGCGCGCGCCCGCCGCGGCCAGACGCGTTGCTGCCGGCCGCGCCGCGGGGGTCGCGAACGCCTGCGGACTGAGCTCGAAGGTGACCACACCGGATCCGAATGGAGCAAGCGCTTCCACTAATGCGTCAATGCGCGCCAGCTCGGGCGCGGAGACGTTGATACCGATGCCGAGTCCAGAGCCGAGCCCGCGCCACTCGGTCCACTGCGCGGCCGCGGCGCGGACCACCCATACGCCGATCCGCTCGATCAGTTCTGCCGCGAACGGCAGGAAGTCGCCTGGCTCGAGCAAGCCGAGGCGCGGGTGCCGCCAGCGCAGGAGCGCTTCGACGCGCCGGCAGTCGCCGCTGCGCAGGTCGACGATCGGCTGATAGCGAAGGGCGAGCTCTCCGCGCAGCAGCGCGACCGCGAGCTCGCCGTCCCGGATCGAAAGATCCGCCGGCTTGGACGAGCGCTTGGCGCCCTTGAGATCAGAGCGAGCGATCTGCCCGACGACGCCGCGAGAGACCGGACGCTTCACGCGATCGCCGCGAGCTGCGACCTCGTGACGCGCGCGGTCAGGCCGCCGTCGAGGAGGTCGATGAACGTGTGGACGAGCCCAGCGTCCCACTGCGTCCCGGCGCCCTGACGCAACCGGCGTAGAGCTTCATCCTGTCCGAGCCCCGCGCGATACGGTCGATCGCTCACCATCGCGTCCCAAGCGTCGGAGATCGCCGCGATGCGCGCACCCAGGGGTATGTCCTTTCCCACGAGGTGATCGGGGTATCCCGCCCCGTCGATCCGTTCGTGGTGATGCCGGATGATCGGTAGGTAGTGCGCGATGCTGCGAAGCGAGAGGCAGATCCGCTCGCCCTCGACCGAATGCGTTCGCATCACCGAGAATTCCTCGGCGCTGAGCGGACCGGGCTTCAGCAGGATCGCGTCGGGGATGGCGATCTTCCCCAGGTCATGAAGCACGCCGCCCTGATAGAGGAGGTCGCAGTCTTCGGCTCCGAGGCCCTGGGCCCCGCCGATCGCCTCCGCATAGCGCCCAACACGCTCGGCGTGATGGATCGTGTGCCGGTCGCGTGCCTCGACCGCACGAGCTAGGGCGAACAGCACTCCCTCCGTCGCATCGAGCCGCTGATTCAGAGCGCGCTGCCGGAGCAAGACCTTGGTGCGAATGAGCAGCTCCTTCGCGTCGAAGGGTTTGCTGAGGTAGTCGTCGGCTCCCGCGGCGATGCCGCGGAGCTTCGTGTCGCGATCGCTCGAGGCCGTGAGGATGACGATCGGGATAAGCCGATGGATGGGGTGGGCCTTGAGCTGCTCGCACACCGCTATGCCGTCGAGCCGCGGCATGTCGATGTCGAGAAGGATGAGGTCCGGCTCGTCGGCCGCGACCGCATCGAGGGCCTCGACGCCATCTTTTGCCTCGCGCACGTCGTAGCCGAGATCCGCGAGGCGACCCTCGAGAAGCTCGCGGTTCGCCTGCTTGTCGTCAACGACCAGCACTTTCGGCCGGCGTGTATCGACGAGCCGATCTGTCATGGGGCTGGTCAATGCCCGTTGGCCGAGTGAGTAGTCGGCCCAAACCGCCGCACCGCATCGCGCAGATCCCGCGCGGAGATCGGCTTCGAGAGGAACTCGTCAAAGCCCGCGGACTTCGCGCGTGCGATCTCATCCGGGAGGACGGATGCGCTGAGGGCGACGATCGGCATGCGCAGGCCGCGGGCGCGAAGGCCTCGACAGACCGCGAGACCGTCCTTCTTCGGGAGCTGTATGTCGAGGAGGACGAGATCGAACTGATCCGAGGCGCGCTCTTCGCCGGCCGCGCCGTCCCTCTCGGTCACGATCTCGTGGCCGTCAGTCTCGAGCGCCGCCTCGAAGAGCTCGACATTCATCGCATCGTCCTCAACGAGGAGAATGCGCAAGCTGTTTCCTTCCGTTGGTCTGCGCCGACTCGACCCTTCGCTTTGTGAGCCGTCGCAGCCAGTTCTCCAAACGGACGCGGTCGATGGGCTTCGTGAGGTAGTCGTCGGCGCCGAGCGCGAGCGCGGTCGCCGGATCCGCTTCGACCGTCACGACGATCACCGGAATGTCGACTAACGCGGGGTCTGTGCGGAGGCGTCCGAGGAATTGCTCCCCGCGCCCATCCGGAAGGCGAAGGTCGAGGACCACACCGAGGGGTCGCCCGCGCGAGAGCGCATCTTCGGTGCCGGCGAGGCCTTGTACGACCTCGGCGCGAAGGTCCATCGACGCGGCGACCGCGACGATCAGATCCGCATCGTGGCGCTCATCTTCGACGATAAGGATGCGGTCGCCATGAACCTGCTCGGTCACCACATCGCGGATGTGCACTCGGAAGGTGGTACCTGTGCCCTCTTCGCTCTCGAAGCTGATCGTGCCATTCATCTGCTCGACGAGGCGTTTCGACAGCGCGAGACCGAGTCCGGTGCCCGACGCCTCGGCGCGACCCTCGTGAAAACGCTCGAAGACGCCAAACATCCGGTCGGCCGCGCTCTTCGGGATCCCCACGCCCGTGTCGGCCACCTCGAAACGCAGCTCCCGTCCTTCGACGAACGTACGCAACGTGATGTGACCACCGCCGGGCGTGAACTTCACGGCATTGGAGACAAGGTTGAAGAGCACCTGTCGCACGCGGGTGGGATCAAGGAAGAGCGGCGGAGCCTCGGGCGTCTCGATCGTGAAAAGCACGCCCTTGGCCTGCGCCGCGGCGCGACCCGCCGCGGAGACTGGCTCGAGGAGCACATCGAGCGTCACGATCTCGGGGCGAAGGTCGAGCCTGCCGGCTTCGACCTTCGACAGATCGAGCACATCGTTAATGAGATCGAGCAGGTGGTCGCCGGCTTCCTGGATGTTGCGGAGGAAACGCTTCTGCTTGTCGTTCATCGAACCAGCGAGCTGTTCCGACAGCAGCCCTGAGAACCCGAGGATCGCATTGAGCGGGGTGCGGAGCTCGTGGCTCATGTTCGCGAGGAATTCGGACTTGACCTCGGTCGCGTGGCTCAGATCGCGGTTCGCCGAGGCCAGGTCTCCGTACAGCCGCGCGCCGTCCAGGACGATCGCGGCCTGCTCCGCGAGGAGCTGCACGAGATCGAGATCGTCGGACGCGAAGAGGGGGGCGCGCTTCCCCATGACCGCGAGCACGCCGACGCGCCGACCTCTGCCGGTGATCGGCGCCGCCAACGTCGCGCCGGCGGCCGTGCGGATGAAGCGCGGTGTCTGGGTCTCGACGATGCTCGCCATCAGCTCAGCCGATGACAGAAGCTCGTCGTCGTCCTCGATCGCCAGCGCCGCGGTCTTCTCGTCGATGAGGCCAATGCGCGCGGATTGGCCGGGCGCGGCTCTCGCGATCGCGACCTCCAGGCCGCGGAGGATCGTCTCGAGCGGATCCTGCGGTGAGATTGCGGCAGCGCGTGTCAGGAAGGAACGGAGAGCTGGCTCGCGCCACGCGCGCTTGAGGAGGACCGGCGGCGCGAACGCCACGACATACCCAAGAGCTGAGATCAGCGCCAGGACCATCGATCCGATGCTGCTCGCGGTCGGGCCAACGATCGTCGAGGTCACCGCGACGATGAGGGTCAGGCTCAGGGCGAGCGCGCCGGAGGCTGCGGCGACCATGCGGTTTCGGGCGACGCCTTTCGCTTCACGCGCTTCGCGGATGAGCACGAACCCCGCGTAGGCGCAAAAGCCAACGAAGTACAGAAGAGCGAGAGCCACGATGACCGGGACCGCGGCGGGCAGCACGACGAGCTTCAGAAGGCCGACGACGAGGGCCGCGATCCCGGCGACGAAACCGCCTAGGCAGGCGCGAAGCACGAGTGGGTTGACACCGGCGAAGTCATCGACGAGGCGAAGCTGGAGGTACGGAAGGGCAAGCAAGAGGATCGCTGAGACGAGTCCGAATGCAGTCGGCAGCTGCGTTCCGAGTATTGCCGCGATTTGACTCTGCGCGATGATGATTGCGAGCGCGCCGAAGAGAATGGTCGCGTCGACGCTCGTCCGCGAGCGCTCGCGTAGCGCCGTTCGCAGCGCGCCGACGAAGACCACGAGAAAGAGCGCGTTCGTGATGAGTCGGACGAGCTCCGCCCCGTTCATCCGTCCCTCCGCCTGGGTCGCGAAGCACAAATCTCCGGCGTGACGCCACGACGGGGGGAACAGCGCTGTATCAGTTAATTAGGAATCTGGCTTCGGTAAAGCCTTTGTGCGGCGATGCGGACAGTCGCGTCCGCAATTAACTCGGGCGCCGTTTCCCAGCCGTAAACCTATTGCGCTCCAATCTGTTTCTGGAGGTCGAGAGCGGCGGCGTTCGTTGGCTCCTTGGCGAGTATTTGGCGGAGTACCTCACGTGCTTCAGGAAGCCGTGTGGCTTCGATGAGGCGGCGCGCGAGCGCGATCCGCAGGTCGTTCGAGTCCGTCGCGGCGATGCCCTTGCGAAGAAATTCAATCGCGGCGTCGGTATCGCGGAGCTGGCGCGCCGCCTCGGACGCGACGGTGTAGTAGCCGGGGATCGTCGGGAAGAACGCGATCGCCTGCTGCTCGCTCTCGATCGCGCCCTTGTAATCCGCCAGCGCGAGCTGCATGCGTGCGAAGCGGTCGAAGGTGTCCGGATTCTGTGGGTCGGTCGCGATGGCCCGGCGCATCGACTCGTACGCTGCGTCTCGCGCGCCCGATTCGTTCTGCTTCGCGAACTCGAGCTCCATCCGCCCGAGGTTCCACCAGAACGCCGGCGTGTAGGGAGATCGCGTCGTGGCCTGGCGATACGCGACACGCGCACCACTCAGGTCCGGGACGAGCTCGAGCGCGCGGCCGAGGTCGTTCCAGTACACAGCGCGTCCGGGATCGATGGTCGTCGCGGTGCGTGCCAGATCGACGGCACGCGCCGCGCTCGCGCCGCCGAGCGCGGCCTCGGCGCTCTTCGCGGCACGATTCGCCTGAAGGCTCCCGAGCTGTCCGAACGCGACGCTCGCGAAGCCGACGACGATCAGGAGCCGGAGGAGCGCAGGCAACCGAAGTGGAGGGATCGCCGCCACGATGCGGGCCGAGCGCAGCTCGCTCGCCAGGGCGACCCCGAGGCAGACCCACGGGATCCATTGGATGCTCTGGGCGCCCGGAAGAACGAGGCCGCCTCCGTAGAAAGCGGCGGCCGCTGCGAGCGCAACGATGACAGCTGCCGCGTCGGGATCTCGCGCGCGCCGCCACGCGTGGAACGCGAACGCCGCAAGCAGCGCGAAGTTGGCGATGAGCCCCACCGCGCCGGTCGTCGCCGCGACGTGGAGGATCCAGTCGTGTGCCGATGTATTCGTCGTGTTCATGCCGGCGATCCCGAACCACTCCGCCTGCTGGTACCGCGGGTACGCGACCGCGAAGTTCTCGAAGCCGACGCCGAGGAATGGATGGTCGAGGAAAATCCGAAACGCGGAGTCGTAGAGCAACACGCGGTCGCGCAGACCAATCCCGCGACCGATGTCGAGCAGACGGTTGCCGAGTGGAGTCGCCACGAGCGTGACGACGAGCGCGAGCAGGGCCACCGCGGACGCGAGGCCGAAGCGGGTCAGGGCCCGGCGCGACAGGCCGGCCCTTCGCAGCCAGAGCACCGCGATGACAGCGGCACCCGC
>Ga0209807_1000737_pt1 | contig 15113 bp, 13 predicted proteins | sample GraSoiAngelo_154_FD_186168 | JGI IMG/M metagenome (GOLD analysis project Ga0209807, IMG submission 186168) | Grasslands soil microbial communities from the Angelo Coastal Reserve, California, USA - 14_1009_13_20cm (SPAdes) (version 2) | ecosystem: Environmental > Terrestrial > Soil > Grasslands ... | reverse complement strand
GCTTCGCCCAGCGAGCCGGAATCCGTATTGCGGAAGTGGCACAGCAATCCTGGCTATTGATCGTTGTCCCGATCCTGGCTGCGTTCTTCCTCAAGGACGCGCGTTCATTTAGCGGTGTGCTGTTGTCGTTTGTGAATTCGCGGCCTCAGCGCGAGTTTATGGAAGGCGTGCTGGGAGACTTGAACCAGATGTTGGCGCACTTCATCCGTGCTCAGCTCACGCTGGCTGCGCTGTCGATGCTGGTTTACACCGCTTTCATGGCATCCATGCGCGTTCCGTATGCGCTGGTGCTCGGTACGGCAGGTGGAATTATGGAGTTCATTCCTGTCGTCGGACCGTTAGTCGCTGCACTACTGATCATCGGCGTCGCCCTGCTGATGAGCTACCCGCATTGGCTGGTGTTGCTTGTATTCCTTGGCGGCTGGCGGATGGTGCAGGATTACGTGATCTCACCTCGCATCATGGGCCGCAGCATGGAACTGCACCCGCTGGCCGCAATCTTCGGGGTTCTGGCCGGTGGGGAGATTGCTGGTGTCCTTGGGATTTACCTTTCCATACCTGTGATGGCTAGCCTGCGCATTGTATGGCGGCGCTGGCGCCTGTATGCAGAAAAGCGCCGGTTCGGTCCGCTGAACGAATACTCCTTCGGTACCGAACTTACTCCGCGAACGTAAATCGGACGATATCCGCCTCTACCCTGCTCGCGCGGCGTTCTCCGGCTTCACATTGCGCAGAAACTCTGCCGCAGCTTCCGGTAAGACCGTATTGATGAACATCCCGGAGCCCAGCTCGAATCCAGCTACCCGAGTGAGCCTTGGAATGATGCTCAAGTACCAGTGGAAATATTTAACACCGGCATATTCAGCGGGCGCCGTGCGGATGCTGTAATTGAAGTCGGGATCCTGCAGTCCGACGTAGAGCTTCCCAAGAATAGTTCGCAATACCCGCGCCAAATCGCCGATTTCCTCGGGATTGATGTCACCAAAACTGGCCATGTGCCGACGCGGATAAATGTGCATGCAAAACGGAGTGGGCGAGGCGAACTGCTGAAGCGCCACAAAATGATCCGTCGCGATCACAAGGCGCTTCCCTTCTCCGAGTTCCTCCTGGACCATCTGACAAAACATGCACTCTCCGTATTCGTCATAGTGGCTCAAGGCCTGCTGGAACCGCTCCCGAATCTGCTGCGAAATGACCGGCGCGGCAATCAACTGCGAATGCGGATGTTCAAGACTGGCTCCGGCATCCGTTCCGTGATTCTTGAAGATGGTAATGTGCGCGATTCGCCGGTCGAGGCTCAGGGCGTCATAACGGGCTTTATAAGCGCGCAGCACTGCGACATGAGTGTCCGTCATGAGGCACGTCACATGCGCATGATTTGGGCTCTCAACGATTACGTCGTGGATCCCAAACCCTCCCATGCTTCGCCGTGAGCGGTGAATGACCCGGGTCGGTTTGATATCCGGCGAGAGCGCCGCAAACTTGTTGGCGATCACGCGGACCTGCCACGTCCCATTTGCCCCGGATGGTACACGCATAACTTCGGGCGGCGTCTTGTTTTCGTTGCCAGGGCAAAATGGGCAAGTCTCCACGTACCTGGCTGGAGCCTTCAAGGTTCTGTGTGTAACCAGCTCTTCCGGACGCTTGGCGCGCTCTGTGGCGATAATCACCCACTCTTTGGTGAAGTAGTTTTGCCGCAGTTCAGGCATGTTTATCTCCCAAGCCTTCCATCGGCAAAACTGACGGATTCAATAGCCCGTAATTTAGTGCCTTGCGAACCCTGGGCGTTAGTTTTCAGTCTTCATGGCTGATGTAAAATCGAAATCACTACCTATGGCGAAGAAAATTCCTGTTGGGCTACTGGGCGCGACCGGCATCGTCGGTCAGCGCTTTGTGCAGATACTGGAGAATCATCCCTGGTTCGAGGTCGCCTGGTTGGCGGCATCGGACCGTTCCGAAGGCCGTGCCTACGGCGAAGCAGCGCGTTGGAAACTGAAAACTGCGATTCCCGCGCGGGTGGCGCAAATGCATGTCTCGCCCGCCAAGCCGGACGGCGCCCCCAAAGTAATCTTTGCTGCGCTGGACGCTTCCATTGCCGCCGAACTTGAACCGCAATTTGCCGACGCGGGATGCGCGGTCATCACCAATTCCAGCGCCCTGAGAATGAAAAGCGATGTGCCGCTGGTAATCCCGGAGGTGAATCCGGATCACGTAAAGCTGCTGGAGTGCCAAGCATGGCGGAGGAAATCTAGGGGTTTCGTGGTCACGAATCCCAACTGTTCGGCCATCGGTTTGGTGATGGCGCTGGCTCCGCTCGAGCAGCAATTTGGCCTTGAGACCGTGATGGCCGTAACCATGCAAGCCGTGAGCGGCGCGGGGTATCCCGGTGTGGCTTCGCTCGATATTCTTGGCAACGTCATTCCTTACATCGCCAAAGAAGAAGAAAAAATGGAGGAGGAGACGCGCAAGCTGCTCGGCCGATTGAACGGGTCCAATATTCAGCCCGGAGCGTTTGGCATGAGCGCGCAGTGCAATCGCGTCGCGGTTGAGGACGGGCACACCGAGTCCGTGTCTGTGAAATTGAAGAAGAAAGCAGGACCAGAAGAAATCATCACCGCCTGGAACGAATTTCGTAGTGTTCCGCAGGAGTTGCGCCTGCCCAGCGCCCCGGAACAACCGGTTAAGTATTCCACCGCACTCGACCGACCGCAGCCACGCTTCGACTCCGATTCCGGCAATGGCATGACCACAAGTGTCGGGCGTCTTCGGCCTTGCGGGGTGCTGGATTGGAAGTTCACGGTGCTCTCGCACAACACCATTCGTGGTGCTGCCGGAGCGGCGCTGCTGAATGCAGAATTGCTGAAGGCACAGGGTTATCTGGAGTAAAGCGTTGCTCGCGGCCCGACATTCAATGCATCCATCTGCTTTTGTGCGCGCAAGTCCACGGTCAAGGACCTCCTGCCGATGATCGTCATGAAATTCGGCGGGACCTCGGTTCAGGATGCCAAAGCCATTGAGCGCGCAGCCACTATCGTGAAGGGCCGCGCGGCGCTGAAACCGGTCGTAGTCGTCAGCGCCATGGCCAAGGTGACCGACCAACTGCTGGCGATGGCCCGCGCTGCGGGAAACGGCGATCGCAAGAATGCTCTCAAGCTCTGCCGGGCTTTGCAGGAGCGCCACTACAACACCGCGGGCGAACTGCTGGGCACTGCCCTGTTCACCCAATTTCATAGCGACCTCGGGCTCGATTTTGAAACTCTCGACGAACTTCTGCGCGGCATCGCCGCAGTGGGCGAACTCACCCCGCGCACAACTGATTATGTTTCCGCCTTTGGCGAAGTGCTTTCCAGCAAAATCGTGACCGCAGCGTTCTCCGCACTGGGAATTGATTCCGCGCTAGTCGACTCACGCGAGTGCATCGTTACAGACATCGCACACACACGTGCAGCTCCTCTCTTGGAAGAAACCAATGAGCGGCTGCGGAAGACGGTTCAGCCTCTGCTCGAGTCTGGCAAAGTGCCCGTCATGGGCGGTTTTATAGGATCGACGAAGGCGGGAATTACGACCACCATCGGACGTGGAGGCTCAGATTACTCAGCCGCGATCGTTGGCGCTGGATTAGGCGCGGAGAAGATCGAGATATGGACCGACGTTGACGGCATGATGACCACCGATCCAAACATATGCTCGGATGCGCGACGAATTAAAGTCATCAGCTTCGATGAAGCCGCCGAGCTGGCCTATTTCGGCGCCAAGGTATTACATCCGGCGACTGTGCTGCCTGCTGTGCAAAAGAATATTCCGGTGTACGTGCTGAACTCCCGCAATCCTCCGTGCGAAGGGACGCGCATTATCGCACGTGCCCCCCGCTGCCGAAACTTCTTCAAAGCGATTGCCGTGAAGAAGCGCATCACGATCGTAGACGTTGCCGCCCCACGCATGCAGCTTGCTCACGGCTTTCTGCGCGGAATCTTCGAGGCTTTTGACCGGCACCGTGTGGCTGTGGATGTGGTCTCAACTTCGGAAGTGAGTGTTTCACTGACGGTCGAATCGAACGACAGCATTCCCGCTTTGGCCGCTGATCTGGCAAAACTTGCAGATGTGAAATATGAAGGAAGAAAGGCCATAGTTTGCCTTGTCGGAGAAAACTTGCGCGAGACGCCGGGGATTGCAGCGCGCGTGTTCGGGGAGCTATCGGATGTCAAAATTCGGATGATCTCCCAGGGAGCATCGGAGATCAATTTGACATTCGTTGTCGAAGAAGACGCGGCGCTTGATGTTGTCCGGCGCCTGCACAAAACTTTCTTTTCTGATCTGGACGTTGAGGTGTTTGCTTAACGTTTGCCGACATCTGGCTTTATTCAAAAGCACTTAACCGCTAAGGGCGCGAAGGCTCCGCAAAGACCACAAAGAAAAACCTAGCGATCTGCTTTGCGATCTTTGCGGCACTTCTTGGCGAACTTTGCGGTTAAAATCTTCCCGCGTCATGAATATCTTAGTTCTGGGCCGAGGCAAAACCGGATCTCTGGTCGCCGAAATCGCGCGAGAGCGCGGCCATGAGGTTTCCGTCCTTACGGGCAAAGACAATCCCGGCGCGTCATCCTTAACCCCTGAGCGCCTGAGCAAAATCAATGTCGTCCTCGACTTCACCACGCCAGAAGCAGTGCTCGACAACATTTTCGCTTGCATCCGCTCGAGAACAAATATCGTGGTCGGCACAACAGGCTGGTACAACGATCTGGGCAGAGTTAGACAGGAAGTTGAAAGTAATGGGACCGGCCTTCTGTATTCCCCGAATTTTTTTATCGGGGTCAACATATTCTTTGAAGCTGCCCGCACCGCCGCCGCAGCTTTGCACCAGGGATATTTTGGTCAAATCTTCGAACGCCATCATGCTAAGAAAAAAGACGCGCCTTCGGGCACGGCTTTAACGCTCGCTAAGATAATCAAAGAAGCATCCGGGACCGAGCTTGAAATCATTTCCTTCCGCGAAGGCGACGTCGTCGGGATGCATGAAGTAGTGCTCGATTCGCCGAACGACACAATCTACTTGTGCCACGACTCAAAATCCCGCCGTGGATTTGCTGAAGGCGCCGTGCGCGCCGCCGAATGGTTGGCCGGCAAGAAAGGGTTCTACGATTTCAAGGACGTCTGGCGGGAGCTATGAACCGAGCCCCGCTCCGGCTGAGCCGTTGCAGAGGTGGTCCAAGCATATTTTTCCGCTGAATCACCGGAAGATCAATTTTGCGCCCTTGCCAGTTCGCGTTATCTTAGTCTCATGCAGCTCCGAGGATGTGGCACAGCCCTGGTTACTCCCTTTCGCCAGGATGGCGCGATTGATGACGTCGCGCTTCGCAACCTTATCGCGTGGCAGGTTGACTCGGGAGTCGACTTTCTGGTTCCCTGCGGCACGACCGGCGAGACGCCTACGCTCACTCACGACGAATGGTTGTACGTCATCGACGTGACGATCGAAGTAGCTGCAAGCCGCATCGCTATCGTTGCGGGTGCGACTTCAAACTCGACTCACGAAGCCGTGGCGAAGGCGAAGGAAGCAGCGGCTCGCCCCGGAGTAAACGCCATCCTCACTGCTTCTCCCTACTACAATAAGCCGACGCAGGAAGGCCAATATCGCCATTTCCGCACCATGGCGGAGTCGATCGAGAAGCCGATCATTCTCTACAACGTTCCTGGGCGGACCGGTGCCAACATAGAACCGGGCACGCTGGCGCGGCTTGCCGAGATGCCGAATATCATTGGAGTGAAAGAGGCCAGCGGCAATATGGCGCAGATTGCTGAGGTCTGCAACGCTGTGCCGGAGCACTTTCTGGTTTTCTCCGGGGACGATGCCATCACTCTCCCGGTAATTTCCCTCGGCGGGACGGGGGTAATTTCTGTCGCCTCAAACGAAATTCCTCGCGAAATGGCCGAGATGACTCGCGCGGCACTCAACAACGATTGGGATACCGCCCGCCGGCTCCACAAGAAATTTTTGCTGCTGATGCAGGCGAACTTCATCGAATCGAACCCGCTGCCCGTGAAGGCAGTACTTGCCATGATGGGCAAAATCGAAGAAATATACCGCTTGCCGCTGCTGCCCATGCGGCGCGACACGCGCTCCAAACTGCAAAAGATCGCTGCGGAAGCGGGACTTATCACGCGTCCGGCAGCTCCAGGTCCGGAAACCGTCGAATTTTATGTTTACGAGAACTGGCTTGCGGGACCGCACAAAATCGTCTTGCATCGTTCAAGCTGTGGGCAATGCAACCACGGCAAAGGACGGCCTACTGGGCATGACGCGAATCATGCTCGCTGGCACGGACCGTTTGCCACTCTCTCGCAGGCGCGTGAGGCTTCGCATCACATTCCAGGCGTGCTGATCCGAAGTGAGTGCAAGTGCATTTGAAGGCAGAATGAAGAAGTTAGAATGCGGAAGTTCATTCTTACATGCATTCTGGCTTCTTCTATACTTTCCTCTTCATGCAATCCCTCAAATCTGCCATTGAGCTCCTGGCGGCGGCTGGGTCCGTAAAGCGCGATGCAGAAGCCCGCAGACTTTTCCTGGATTTTCGGGAGCAGCTCACGCGTGGCAAGGTTCGCGCGGCGGAGAAGATCGATGGCGAGTGGTGCGTGAACGTCTGGGTGAAACAGGGCATTCTGTTGGGCTTTCGTCTTGGCGAGCTTACAGAAACGGGTACCGATAGCGGGCTCTGTTTTGTCGACAAAGACACGTTTCCGGCGCGCCGCTTTTCGATCAACGACCGGGTCCGCGTTGTGCCGGGCGGATCGTCGGTGCGCGAGGGAGCTTATGTCGCGCCGTCGGTCATCTGCATGCCGCCCATGTTTATCAATGTTGGCGCGTATGTGGACGAGGGCACTATGGTCGACTCGCACGCACTCGTGGGATCCTGCGCGCAGATTGGCAAGCGCGTGCATCTGAGCGCGGCGGCACAAATTGGAGGCGTGCTTGAGCCGATCAATGCTGCGCCGGTGATCATCGAAGATGACGTGCTGGTCGGGGGCAACTGTGGCGTGTTTGAAGGCACGCTGGTGCGGGCGCGGGCGGTGCTGGGTGCAGGGACGATCCTTACGCGTTCTACGCCGCTATATGACATTGTGCGCGGCGAGGTGTACCGTGCCACATCGGATAAGCCACTCGAAATTCCGGAAAATGCGGTCGTCGTACCAGGTTCACGAGCTATAAAGAAAGGCAAGGCGGCGGAGTGGAATCTCTCTCTATACACGCCCGTCATCGTGAAATATCGCGATGAAAAGACCGAGCACGGGATCGAGTTGGAAGAGTGGCTGCGCTAGCGAGCCGCCTCCATTTCCTCGCCAGCAACACGCACCTCAAGCGTTCCTGCTGCAGCGCTGATGGCCACAGATTTCAAACTGCGAACGACGGTGTCTGCCTCTTGTAACTCTGAAACGGGATACGTGCTGGCCAATGCGATCACTTTCATCCCGCCGGCGTGCGCGGCGCGAATCCCAGCAGGAGCGTCTTCGATGACAAGACATTCTGCGGGCTTCACGCCCAGCAGTTCTGCTCCCTTCAAATAGGGCTCTGGGTCGGGCTTGCCATTTGTTACGTCGTCTGCGGTGACCAGCACACCCGGCATTGGTAATCCGCCCAGCCGTAAGCGCGCAGTCGCCAGTAAACGAGTACCAGAGGTCACTACACACCATCGCCCGTCGGGAATGGAGCGGACTAAATCGGCTGCGCCGGGCATGACGGCTACGCCGTCAGTATCCTCGGCTTCGCGGCGCTCGATCCTTCGCACCTCGGCTTCGAGATCAAGATGCGGCGCAAGCCCCTGAACGACTTCGATGGTTCGCACCCCATGCGCGATCGCTAGAACCTTTTCCGGATCGATGCCGTGCTCTCCGGCCCACTGCCGCCATTGCCTGGAAACAGAGCGCGTGGAGTCAACCAGCACGCCGTCAAGATCGAAGAGAATGGCAGAGCAGAGAAATGTTCGCATTATGTTGAAAGGCTTTTACCACAGAGTAAACCGAGGACCCAGAGGAATACATTGATCCCCTCTGCGCTCAGGATGGCAACTTTGCGGGAGTGCCGAGCATTGGAATTGCCGCCTCCTCGGGTTTCATTCGACTCCGAACCTCAAGATGCCGCTGACGGAAGTGAGACCGCGCACGCTCACCCCAGGCGCGTACGAAGTAATAATTCAATCCAGCGCCGATCAGAGAGCTTGCAACCGGAATTACTCGTCCGGACCACTTCTCCACCACTTCCCCGCTGGCTTGAACGGCAATACGCTGGATGACGCGGGGAACAAACTTATTGATGACTTCTTTTTCCAAAAGCTCGCGGCTGATGTCAACTCCAGCTGCGCTGGCGGCGGCGATCCAAAGCTCGGCCGTCTCCTCGTCCGTGTTAAATTCGAAACCATATAGCAGGCTGAGCTTCTGAATCGTGCGCAAGGTAATGCCTGCCAAGATGCTCAAATCGGGAACAATCGTTATCAATCCGCCGAGGCCGAGCCCTGCCCCTTCGACCGCTGCAACTTTCATCCCGCTGCGAATGAAACCTGTGCCGAGGTCGTCCAAAGCAGTGATATCAACCGAATACACGCCTTGAAAACTTGTAATCGGCAAGCCATAGGCAGCGCGCAGTTGCAGGAGAAATCGGGAGGGATCAACCTTGACAGTGTGATAGGCGTGCTGGAAGCCGCGCTGCAAACCATTTTCTACACGGCGGCGAAGCCAGGACTTTTCACCCATTAAATACAAATTATCGCAATGGGACGGAAAAGGACAGTTCACAGTTCCCGGTTCTCAGTTCCCCGCTGCCCTGTGCTAGCATCAGTTAATTTCCAATGCCAACCGGAAAACTTCACGTCGTGCCTCTGGGCGGAGTCGGCGAGTTCGGCATGAACTGCATGGCCGTGCGCTGGGGTGACGACATTGTCGTCATTGATGCGGGCCTTATGTTCCCAGAATCCGAACTGCTGGGCGTGGATATTGTTGTCCCTGAAATTTCTTATTTGATTGAAAACCGGCAGCATGTCCGCGGGATTGTGTTGACTCACGGCCACGAGGATCACATCGGAGCGCTGCCCTGGATTCTCTCCGAGCTGAACGTCCCGGTGTGGGGAACTGAATTCACGCTTGCATACGTCGAAGACAAGATGGATGAGCACGGTCTTCTAGACAACTCTGATTTGCGCGAGATTCGGCCTGGGGAAAGCTTCAAAGTCGGGTCTCTCACAATTCATCCCATTCAGGTCACGCACAGCTTGGTGGATTGCGTGTCGCTGGCAATTCACACGCCGCTCGGCGTGGTTATTCATACCGGCGATTTCAAAGTTGATCCCACTCCCACGGACAACCGCCTCTTCGATCTGCACGCCTTCGCCGAGTACGGCAAAGAAGGCGTGCTTGCGTTATTTCAAGATTCAACTAATGTCGAGCGCAAGGGTTACACGCCCAGTGAGCGCGCGGTGCGACGCAAGTTCGATGAAGTCTTCGCCCGCACCGAGCGGCGTCTCTTTATTTCCTGCTTTTCGTCTTCAATCCATCGCATCAAGCTGGCCGTAGAGCTGGCCGGGGAGCATGGTCGCAAGGTCGCATTCATTGGCCGTTCCATGACCAGCTCGGCGGAGATCGCTGAAGACCTGGGCTACATCGAGATTCCCGAAGGATTGTTGATTCATCCGGGCGAGATGAAGAATTTCGCGCCGGAAAAAGTCTGCGTCCTCATCAGCGGCACGCAGGGTGAACCGATGTCGGCTTTGTCGCGGGCCGCGGTTGATAATCACAAACATGCCAAGATCGAAAAAGGCGACACGGTCGTGCTCTCGTCACGCATTATTCCAGGTAATGAGAAGACGATCTACCGGATGATTGATCACCTGTTCCGCCGCGAAGCGCACGTGATCTACGAGGATGGTTCGTCGCCGCCAGTGCATGTGAGCGGACACGCGAGCCAGGAAGAGCTGAAGCTGATTATTAATCTGGTGAAGCCGAAATACTTCGTTCCCATTCACGGCGAGTACCGGCAATTGAAGCTGCACGCCGAGCTGGCGGCGTCGATGCATAGTTCGGTGGGAAATGTGATGCTCATCGAAAGCGGTGATGTTTTGGAGTTCGATGAACTCGGCGCGCGCAAAGCCGGTCGCGTCAACGTCGGCCGGGTATGCATTGATTCCGGCTCGCGGACTGACGTAGTCGAAGATCTCGTTATCAAAGACCGTCGCCACCTAAGTGAAGACGGCATCGTGCTGCCGATCATCGCGATTAACAAACTTTCCGGACGCGTGGAGACCTCGCCGGAGATCGTCAGTCGGGGCTTCTCCCCCGGTGAAGATGGTTTCATGGACGGCGCCCGGCAAATCGTGATGCAGACCCTCGAGCAGTCAAGCGAAGAAGAAAAAGCCGACTACGGCGTGATCAAAGAAAAGATCCGTGGCGACTTGAAGCGCTACATCTCCAAGCAGACGCAAAAAAGGCCGCTGATCATGCCGGTAATATTAGAGATATAGCGATCGTTATTTTGTCAGTCTGAGCCAAGCGAAGAACCTGCTTTTGATTGCGACTGAAACATCTCATCACAACTTACAATGGTGTGCTTAGAGGATATTCGGCAAGCGCAAAAGCGTCTGCATGGCGTTGCTGTCAGAACCGGGGTGCTCGAGTCGCATCTGCTCCAGCATGCCATGGATGATAATCGCAAGCTTTACCTCAAACCCGAAAACCTCCAGCCCATCGGCTCCTTTAAGCTTCGCGGAGCTTACAACAAGATTGCGTCACTCTCTGACAACGAGCGAAGCCGAGGTGTGATTTCTTACTCCAGCGGCAATCATGCGCAAGGGGTCGCCTATGCTGCGCGGGCGCTCGGAGTCAAAGCTGTTATCGTCATGCCGAGCAACGCACCGAGCATCAAACGCGATGCCACAGCGGCCTTAGGAGCAGAAATTGTCCAGGTAGGCCCGGCCAGCTCCGAGCGCCAAGCCAAAGCGGAGCAACTGGCAGCAGAGCATGGTTATGTGATCGTCCCTCCTTACAACGATGAGAAAATTATCGCCGGGCAAGGCACCATGGGTCTGGAGATTCTCGAAGACTTGCCGGAGGTCGAAACCGTACTGGTTCCAGTCGGAGGCGGCGGCATGATCAGCGGCATTGCGACGGCAATCAAGCTCACCAAACCGTCAGCAAAGATCGTCGGCGTCGAACCCGAACTGGCCGCAGACGCGCAAGCCAGCTTGCGCTCAGGAAAGATCGTCCAATTTCCTGCTGAACAAGTCACGCGCACTATCGCCGACGGTCTGCGCACGCAGAGTGTGGGACCAATCAACTTCGACCACATTCGCCGCTACGTGGATGACATTGTGACCGTGGCTGAAGATGAGATTCGTCAAGCCATGCGACTCCTCGCGGCTGATCCTAAGACTACGGCCGAGCCTAGCGGTGCGGTTGCTGTTGCCGCGTTTCTGTTCCATCGTGACGAACTGCCGCGAACTTCAATCAACGTGGCAATACTCAGCGGGGGAAATATCGATCCCGCAATGCTCGCAGAGATTCAATCATGAAAGCGAAATGTCTTCTGTTAATTATCCTGTTCACGTCTGCCGGATTCGCTGCCGAACGCGGCCGCCTTGTGCGTGTGGGTAATCTTTATCTCTCTCCCGATCCCAGTTCTGCGAAGCTGGCTGACGTGGAGCGTGGGCGCGAAGTCGTTATTCTTGAGACCAGCCGTGACTGGGTGCACGTGGAGGCGAATCTTACCGAGGAACGTGCCGTCACTGGATGGATGCTGGACAAAGGCGTGATCCGCGCCTCAACCCCGAATGGCGACAAAATTCTTTATGGCGAAGCCGTTGATTCAGAAGATCAGGCCAGCCAGCGGCGTGGCCGTCGAGGCGCGGCGCACGACGCGATGCGCCTGTACTATGCAGTCGCTGAGACTTTCCCCAAATCTCCGCTTGCGGCGGAGGCTATGTACCGCTCTGCTGACATCCGCTGGCAGATCGAAAAAGCCGATGTTTCCACGCGACCCTCAGCCCGCGAACGTGAATCTTTTCTCCGTGAAGGAATGGACGAGAAGTACATGAAAGAGGTAATGAAAAAGTTTCCCGGCACAAAATGGGCAGAGCTCGCGGCCTTCCATCTGATTGACAATAAGCTTTGCGGAGATTGGCAGGGATCTTCCAAGTGTCCGGAAAAAGAGGCGGGAATCTACGAAAAATATGCGACCGAGCATCCTCAATCGCCAGCAGCGCCGGAGGCGCTCTACGATGCGGCTTCCCGCTGGTCTGCATTGATTGAGATTTACAAGACCGAAAATGGAGGAAAAAAGTCCGACGAGTCGAAGGCGAAAGCAATTGCCCTGACCCAAAGAATCATAAGCCAATATCCGCAAAGCGATTGGGGAGCACGGGCGGAACGGCTGCTGTATCTGGTTCAGCAGGGGATTCCAACGTACGGGAATGAACAGCAGTAGAGAAAGCGGCAATTTGCACTTGGTATTCGGCCATTGAGGATTTTGTTCTGGGCATGAAACTGGTGAAGGGGAGGAACGTTGAACGACTACCTGCTCTCTATGCTGCTGGGGATTATCGAAGGACTAACCGAATTTCTTCCTGTCAGTTCAACCGCACATCTCAGGATTTCCGAAGCGCTGCTGCACATCAGCTTGTCGAGTGGCTACTGGAAGATGTATACGATCGTGATCCAACTCGGTGCGATCCTCTGCTTGCCGGTCTACTTCCGCGCTCGAATCGCAAAGTTCCTATCGACTTTTCCGCGAGGGGAACGCGGCGACCGCTCTGTATTCACGCACCCACTTAGCCTGACGATTATTGCGTTCGTCGTTACTGCCATTCCCGCCTTCTTGTTGACGAAAGTCATCGGCAAAAACCTTGAAGACCTGAGAATCATGGGGATTGCTCTTCTCGTTGGCGGCATCGTGATGTGGATCGTGGACGCGATGAACGCGAAATCCGAAGCTGCAGGTCCAGACGCTCCACAGAGCCGTATTCACACGTGGAAAATGGAAGCGATGAGCCTCGGGCAGGCGGTCTGGATTGGCGCGTGCCAGATTCTGTCGGCGGTGTTTCCGGGAACGTCACGCTCAATGTCGACCATCGCAGCCGGGCAGCTCGCAGGCATTTCGCGCGCGGCGGCACTGGAATTTTCTTTTTTTCTTTCGATGCCTACCATGGTGGTGGCGACTTTATATGACCTTTTGAAATCGCTACGCGGCAAGGGCGAGAATCCGATCGGTGTTTCGCAGATTGATCCTCATGGATGGGTCGTCTTGGCGATTGGGTTCGTTGTTTCTTTTGTCGTGGCTTATGCCTCGGTGGCGTGGTTCATAGCGTACGTGCGAAGACGCGGATTTGCGCCGTTCGCGGTGTATAGGATCGTCGTGGGCTCACTCGTGCTGGCGTTCGCCGTCCGGGTTGGAAGCTGACGTCCAAGGAATTACAGCTATCCTAAGCGGGTGGCTAAGGAGCACTGCACTGTTCCAAAGAGGTGGAGGTCAGAATTGTTGCGCCTTCCGAAGCCAACGAGAATCAACTTTCATTGCATCGGAGAATTATCCGCCGTCGTGCTATCGACATCCTTGTGTCAAATAGCGAGCTTCCTCCAAACAGTTAACCCCTACAGCAAGCTTCATACGCAGCAAGATGGGCGCGAGCACGGTGTCAGTGGTTGGCCATTTACCCCTGAAAAGCCCATCACCTTCCACGATTTCTTTAGGACTGTTGGATCGCCTCGGGAGTTGCTATGGGCCTCATCCGACGACGAGGGTGTCTTTCTCGGCATAGCGCCGGATGATAATTCGTGGCATCTCCGTTTCCGCGTGGGATGGGACGAAGAAGGATTCAACCTGGTCGGCAGATTTGATTTCACCTTGCCTACAGAAATGGCAGAGACGTTCAGGCGTGAAGTATTGGCAGACATACCTGCCGCCCTAGAAGAGCAGGATGCCGATGCATACTTCGGCCCGATCGGGCCACTCCCCTGAAGCCAATGCGACGCGATCCCCACATCACGTAAACTAAGTCGATACTCTGAACCAACTCCTCAATTGTCCTTCCGCCCGCTTCTTGGCATAATCGTCTCGCTCTGGCGTGGGTTGGTACTGTCGGCAGAAGTGTCAAAACCGTATCCAACGCGCCCATGAAATCCATCTCGCGAATTTTCGCCCCCACCAACAACCGCCGGCTCAACGAGCTGATCGGGTTTTTGCTGTGCGTCTCCGCGCTCCTCCTGTTTCTCGCGTTAGCTTCCTATTCGCCGCTCGACCCGTCGTTCAATAGCGCATCGGTACTGACCGGTTCGCGCGCGGCTCGTAACTGGATCGGTCTGGTCGGCGCCGTCATTGCTGACCTGATGCTGCAATTCTGGGGCATAGGCGCGTTTCTTGTTCCCGTTTTCGCCATAGGGCTGGGGATGCGCTGGTTCCGCTCGCGCAAAGTGATGTCACCGATTGCAAAATCGCTCGGCGGAATCTGGCTGCTGATCTTCGTTCCAGCGCTGCTGGCTTTGTTGCCGGGTCATGTACGGTGGATGGGCTTAATCCCGATTGAGGGTCTGCTGGGCCGGGTGGTCGGCGACGTCCTGATTCACTACTTCAATCTTGCTGGCGCGTACATCGTGTGCGCCACGGTGCTGGCGGTTGCGCTTTATCTTTCGACTACGTTCTCGTTCGCTTCCGTTCAACTTTGGCTGCCGACGCGATTTGCATTCGCGCTTGCGCTTTGGGACCGCTACAAAGACTGGCAGGAAGAACGAGCCAAGAGGAGGATGCAGAAGGAATTGGAAAAGCGCAGGGCGGCGAGGCCGATGGTTACGGCCCACCTTGTGCCAGCGCGGGAAGAATTGCAGGCTGACGAGGGGCGGGCGGGTCGCCCGCCTGACAGCCGGTCAGAGGCCGGCGCTACGGTCCGGAGCACGGGGATTGAGCGCATGGAGCAAGCCCAGGAGGCGCAAGCAGGACAAGCTTCACCTGAGCTTGAGGCGCCTCAGGCGGAAGTTGAAGTTAGTGCGCGGGCAGACAGCACCGCCAAAGCGAAGACCACCATGCCGCGCATTGCCGGTGGCTACAAGTTGCCACCGAGCAGCTTGCTTCAGCGTCCGGACAAACA
>Ga0209807_1000734_pt1 | contig 15121 bp, 9 predicted proteins | sample GraSoiAngelo_154_FD_186168 | JGI IMG/M metagenome (GOLD analysis project Ga0209807, IMG submission 186168) | Grasslands soil microbial communities from the Angelo Coastal Reserve, California, USA - 14_1009_13_20cm (SPAdes) (version 2) | ecosystem: Environmental > Terrestrial > Soil > Grasslands ... | reverse complement strand
CAGAAGGGTCGTAGCTCATATCGCCTAGGCTGAGGAAGAAGCTAGGATTTGCCGTAGCCAGTCGGTTGAGGCTGGTTGTAGACGTGCTAACCGTGAGGCTGCCCATATCGCCAGACGCAGCGAACGAGAAACTCGCAGAAACCGCGTTCACTGGGAGGATGAGGTTCCAGAGAGCCGGAAGCAAAAAAATCGACAGCGTCAAGAGCAGTATGGCGAGGAGAGATGTACGTCGCATCCGGTTCGTGTTAGGTCGTTCGTTCCCCTTGTATTAAAGGCGACCCAAGATCGATAATCCAGATGGTATAATTTTCATCCCTGGTATACCCATTCTAACCTAATGTGATCAATGCCCTTGTGCCGAGCCTCTTTTGGATCACCTAATCAAAAGGGAACGTTCTTAGTTAGCTTTGCTGGAGACAGACCGTCGCCGGGCAGCGGAAGCCCTGAGAGGCTCCACAAAGTTAACGGATATTTCTCGAACCTAGTAAGAGGAGCGTACCACCTTGGTTCCCTACACAAACTACAATAGCTTCGACGAGCGGCTCCCTGAAAGAAGTTCGATGAAAGCTAAGATTCGAACGATTGGTCTGTTGATGATAGCCATTCTGACCTTGGGAATGGTGGAAGGTCTGTTGCCCTCCCACGGAGTGTCTGTTAGTCCTCCGGTCAGTTTTACATTCTATTTTGGAGGGGACACGGGATACTACTCTGGGTCAGCTATGGAAGCCATAAAGAGCCACCAGTTATTGCAGCCAGATTTCTTCCTAAATCTCGGAGATATCAGCTACAACGGAACCAGCAACGGCAATCCGCCGACTGGAAACGAGGTTAACTGGTGCAACTTCATCAAAGCCAATGTTCAGAACAGGCTGGGCAATCCAAACTATCCTTATGTGATGATTGCAGGAAACCATGAGGACGGTCACGCTGCCCTGGATGGCACTAATGATGGCTACATAGATGCCTTCATCGGTGACAATTGCCTGCCACTCTCAGCTTTCAATTCTCAATTGACTACAGGCAATGGATACATCAATTTCATCGGGTCCGGCCTCTGCACTGAAAGCACTACCTGTTATGGCAAGGAAGGCTACTTCGATTACCCAGCATCTAATCCGATAGCACGCATCATTACCATAACAGTCGCCGACACGGTCGGAAACGTTTCTAGTACACGCGTGAACTACAACTATTGTCCACTGTCAGTGTGCAGCCAGAATACTTCCTCCCCGTCCCCCACCGAGCGAGTAATGGATGCGCATTGGAACTGGCTAACTGGAGTCGTCTCTGCGGCAAAAAACGCGGGTCTCTGGATCATTGTCGCATTTCACAAGCCATGTATCATACCGGACCTCTCGGAGAGTTGTGAAGGCAATGGCAGCTACAACGGGCACAATCCAAACTATCAGCTGGAGACCTATCTAATGTCGCACGGCGTTGACGTACTTCTCACTGGCCACGCCCACATCCACGCCCGCTCGAAACAGCTGACCTGCTTAGGACCTACCGAGCCACCTTCAGATTCAAAAGTCAACATTACGTACTCGCAGTCTTGCGTTGCTAACGATGGATCCTCCGGTGTTTACAATCGCGGGGCAGGAACGGTTCAGATCATTGAGGGAGCCTTCAGCCAGAGGGACGATCAGCTCAACTTCACTCGTTCCGACACCAACTATTTCGCCAAAGCAATGAGCGCAAGAGGTTGTTGTTGGCAATATGGAAATGGAGTCGGCAACGTTTGTTGTTGGGAATATGGAAACGCCATGAACCTGACGGCCGGAAACGGCCTCGGCATGATGACGGTCAACGCAACTCAGATCTCTTACAATTTTCTACCATCTGGAACCCCCAGTCGCACTGTTACAGGAGCCAGCGAGTTCACTGACAGTTTCGTGATAAAATCCCCAAGTAACCCCGGGGGCGGTTCGTCCTCGCCTGGCGGATTATCACCATGGATCCTGGGCACGTTATTTGCTGGAGCAATCGGAGTTGCGGCCGCAGTTTCAGTGTTGATCGTTAGACGCCGAAAGAGGAGCAATCAAAACGCAACAAAGTCCGTAGCCTCCGCCTGAAGAGACAGTGAAGACGTGATTTGGCTAGCTCTGCATTCCGAACTGCACTACTTGAGCCGTGACTCGAATATGTCGAAAGGTTGTCATTTCATACCTAAGGTCACCTCTCGGCCCCGCGTGAACTTAGTTTGCTCTGACAGCTGCCGACGCTATCTTTATTTCAGCGGAAGCCCTTGAACACTAGCGTCCCGAATCAAGAAGAGTTCATCGGATGCGAGTTTTTCTAGTTATTCTTTACTGCTGCCTGGCAGTGGGACCCTTCCCTCTCACCAAAATCGGGCAGGTATTCGGTAGCTCCTCTCAACTGCCGTTCGACCCTTCCAAACCCTACGCCCTCGTCGTCGGCGACTACGGCACCCTCTTCATCTTCGACGGACACCAACTTTTCCCATTTCACACCCCTACAAACTTCAACCTCACTGAGGTAAGATGGAGGCACGATGGAGCCTATGCTCTGGCAGTAGGGAAAAACAACACCCTCCTGAAGATCACACTCTCCAATGGCGCCGTTTCGGTCCAGGCTATCCCGACCCCTTTCTTGTCCAATAGCACCACCTTACAGAGTATTACCTGGAAAGCTGACGATTCGTCCGCACTAATCACAGGTCCGTGGGGAAAATACGTCCTTTATGACGGCCAGCTAGCTACCTTCATTTCATCTCCCATTAGTGATAGGTCAATTGACGCGTCGGCTTGGGATCCTACAACCAACATGGCCCTACTTGCTGGAAACAACGATACCATCGCAGAATTCGACGGAACCAATACCAATACCAGTATCGCTCCGCCTTCGACCAACTGTACGCGCGATAACACCTGCGTGTACCACAGTGTGAGATGGAGCCCTTCCGGGTCCTACGCGTTAATCGGTGGCGACAACTCAACACTGTACAAGTATCAGCAAGGATCACTCACGAAACAGAATACCGCTGTGTTGTTCGAAGTCTATCCCCACCGGATCTTCTCCATTTCCTTCAACCCGGATGGTGGAATCGGCCTGATAGCAGGTGCGCTCGGGTTGACAGTCATTGCCACGGAGACCAAGTGCGACTATAATATTTTCAGTAATGCCAACACCGTATGTTTGAACTACAAACGGATCCAATTGTACACAGCTTTTAACGGGACTCTGATTGATCTCCACAGAATAGGAGACTTCTTCGACGCTGGGTGGATGCCAGGAACCCAAAACGCTTATGCGGTAGGTCCTGCATTGGTGACACCTTGCCCGCTGGATAAGGGGTGTACGAGGTTGGGCTGGACCGTCGCTCGAATCACGAGTTCATACGTGAGTCTGTTGTTGCAAGACACGAGTGCCAGCTATTCCCTGAGAAGCATCGACTGGCAACCTACGATCAGAGCTTCGAATCCGCAGATGTTCACATGGTATCTATTGGGCTGGGGCAGCATTGGTTTCACTGCAACCATAATAGTGGTAAAACGCAAGACATTGAGAGAATGGCTAGGAAAATCGGCCAGATCGACTACCGTTGGCCCTGCCATCAATCCTGTTTCCCGCGGCCCTGACAAGCAAGAAGAGTACTCCTGAACACGGCACATCTCAGGTCTTCAGCTCCTCTTGCCGCTCTTAGAATCGTCTGCCATAGTTTTTCCATGATTCCTTTTTTGCGTGAGAGTGGTCACGGTGGCTAATAGTCCGGCCACTCCGGTGATTGAAAGCCAGAAAACTGGCGTTCCAAGAAACGCGGATCCTGTTGACGGGCTGCACTGACACTGTGGTGGTTGTGATTGTGGTGTCGGCGGACTCGCTGGCTGAAAACTCAACAATTCTCCCCAAGTATCCAGCACACCGCAGCAAGACCCTTCGCCCGCCTCCCACCAGAGCCAGCCCATGCTCTCGGACTGCATCAGGTTTGTGAGATACTGGATGAAATGTAATGTGGTGATCGAATAGCTGGCATCGTCCGTTCCAACAGCATCGGGCGGATTAACACAGACATTATTGCAACTGTAGTAGACAGCCCCGCCCTCCGTGTCCAGTATCGGCATGTGATACTTGCCACTTGCCTGGAGCATTCCTTGGTTGTAGACGTTGGCGACGCACTCGGCTGTACCGTTGCCCCAAGGGTTCGCACTACTAGAACTGCAGACCCCATAGGTGCTGGAGATGCTTTGCCAAAGGTCGTAGAAGAGATACGGATGAATCGACAGAAAAGTCTGGTTTAACGGATCAGTAACCTTCGGATAACAGTTCACAAGAGACAGAGGGTCAAAATTGCAGCCGTCGTTGCTTATCGTGTTCTCGACTGCAATCCAGTGTTTGTCTCCGAGACCCCTCGCAAGAGTGATCCACGCTTGATACGCCGAGGATAGAACAGCCACGGAGCCTGCGGGCTCGTTGATCGGTTCCCAGACAATTCTGTCATAACGCCAGTCAACGGATAAAACGCTGTTCCAGAACAACAACCACTGCGCTTGACAGGTGCTGTCAACGAGATCTGCATAGCTGTGATAGTCAAGAATCACCCACAAGCCGTATTGCTGAGCAAGGTGTATGGTTTGATTGAACCAGTCCGGGCTCCAAGAACCAAGCTCGCCAGAGGGGCAATGCGTAACGCTACCGCTGAAGCCTATCCTAACTCCGTTATATCCGGACTGATTTAGCCGTGACAATGTGGGCTGTAACTGACCGTTCGCGGCCTCATCCAACGTAACGCCACCCCAGCCTTGAATTATCGGTTGGGCCACACTCAGGCCAAGAGTCGTCTTTACGATAGGACCGAGTGAAACGATCGAAACCACCTGTCTCGCTAGACCTGATGACATACTCTGGTCGATCACTTGAGTAGGTACGGAAGAACGGGGTATGGCAACGCTGAGGAGGAATAGAAAACAAAGTAGAAAGACTGCATTACTACGGCTCAACAAAGACATGTTGACTCGCTGCGCTTAGATAGACCTGGTCAGATCCGCGCCTTCTTGTAAATGCAGGCTGTGCCTCGATCATTTGAACACTACTACTCTCCGATGTTTACGGTTAAGGGACAGGCTGACCTAGGCAAGATTTCGGCTGTGCGAAAGGGGCAAGACCGATTTCCAACCTCTTGAGGGAGACTGTCTAACCGTTATACGAGTCTGGAGCACAGAACGTTATGTCTTGAAATGGGAGACACACTGCCACACTGTCTATAGCAATCGGCGCCGCCGCAGATTCGACGCACTCAACACGCCGAGAGAAATGATAGAGGCTGCCATTCAAAAGGGCCTTCAAGGGATCGTAATAACAGACCACGATAGCGTGATGGGAGGACTCATCGGGAGAAAGACTGCCAAGGCATATGCGGGCTTCCAGGTAATCCCAGGGGCTGAGATAACAAGCCGCTTCGGACACATCCTTGCCATAGGAGTTGAGACAGACATTCCCAAAGGTCTCCCAGTGGAAGAGACGGTGGAGAAGATACGCGACCTTGGAGGAATCAGCATCGCTTCGCACCCATACTCAACTCGAGTCAAACCATCTCTTCAGGAACAATGCCTCAAGACAGATGGGGTAGAAATCTTCAATGCGACGAGCAGTTTTCTGGCCAACCTCAAGGCCACGTCGATCGCGCAGACGCGAGATCGTCCCACGACGGCTGGAAGCGATGCTCACTGGGCGAAGACTGTGGGACATGCCGGAATAATATGTGACGATCCAATAAGCGACATTAGAAAGGGACGAGCCATATTGTTCGGTGAATATACAACCTTATGGAACCGAAGACTGTTCAATCTTCGGCAACTGGCGTCCATTGCCACCAATAGGCGTCTATCTGGTTCTGTTAAGTTATCGTCTGATGAATTATCATGGTAACTATCGTCGGATGAACGGGAGAGGCCATCTTCGCAAGAATATAAGAAAATCACGACAGTATTCGCGGTCGTCCTAGTCGTCCTTGCTTTGGCGCTAGTATTCTCTCAACATTCTAGCCCTATTGTCTCTCAGAAAACCCCTCAATATTCTGTCTACATTTTCACCAGAAACGGCAACCATACCCAGTTCCAAATAACATTCAGCAACGGGGTAACGACCGGAATGAACCAGGCAGAATCGTTGGGCTTCGACAACAAGACAGCCCTTGAAAGGTTTGTCCAGATTAAAGACGAGGATTGCGTCTCAAGCACCATAGAGAACACCACGACAGAATTTCGCGTAAGGGTTGATTGTGCAACTGATGGCCTCTACGTCCTGACGAGGAATGGAAACCATACGCAGTATCAGATGTCCTATACGAACGGAGCGACGGATACGGTTCAGGTAGAATGGCTGAGCTTTGACAACAAAACCGCTCTTGGAGAGTTTGTCCACTTTAGCCCGGCCTGCGTCTCCGCCGTTGTTGAGAATACTCCATCCGAATTTCGAATCAGAGTTCAATGTTGATAGTCGGATTCGAGCCACCCGGTGGCTACGATGAAACTGTGGCCAGCAAAGTAGTCACTTAGGACTAGTGGAAGTTTCGGGTCTATCCGACGAAGTTAATAGTGAGCGTCCGACGATAACTTACCATAGCGCTCAATTGAAATGATTATGAAAGGATTTTTTCGGTTGTCAGTTCGTCTGGCCGCTTTGAGGGTATCGATAAAGCTGAAAAAATCGTCATTGAAGTATGGCACTCTTTCCTCGTTAACCCCTGCTTAAACCCGTACCGACCCGTAACGATCTTGGTGATTGAACGCCTATAATAGTGCCTTTTTCGGGCACCATAGTGAGAATAGCAATCGCGACATTTGGACTATTTGTGATGGAGACTAGGTATGGGAAGAATCACAAGAAAACGACTTACTGAGGTATTTCTATCTATACAGACTTTTTTCATAACTATTCTGCTGTACTGGACATACCTAGAGAGCAGGTCAAACGCGTTCTTCGGTGCTTGGTTATCTCAGAACTTCCCTCTCGGTCTAACCCTGTTGAACGAATGGAGTGTGACCGGGGCCGTGATAGGACTGTTACTAGTCACGAGCTACTGGATCATCAAATTAGAAGAAGAGGGAAAACGTCGAAAGGTGAAAGTCACTCCGCCACCGGAGGCTCCATTCCATCCGGAACTTGAGACTCGACCAGTCCTGCCTGGGCCAACGCTTCCAAAGCGGAGGCCGATCTACGAGACGGTCGAAATGAGATCTTTTGCAATGTTACTCATTCTGAGTAGCCAAGCCATCTCTCTCTGGTTTTTCACCGCTTCGACCTTCAAAGTCACGATATTCCCTGCAAACAGCTTCTACTACTACTCGCACCTACCGTTCACCTACTGGTGGGGGCTCGCGGCCACGTTGGCTCTGCTCTTCATCCGATCAAGCTTTCAAGGCAAGGCAAGAATCGGTCTAGAGATCTCAGCGCTCTTCACACTTGCGTTCTACCTTATTGGTTTGTCATCGTTCAGTTATCAAGACCCAAGATTCCTCGACCCCTATTATCATATGGGAAACTCCCTAGACCTTCTAAATTACCGGGGATGGCTGACATCTCCTGCATGGTACGTTCACCAGTTTCCGGGAGAATTCGCTTTTGTTGGCCAGCTAGTGTCGGTTGCAGGCATCGATCCTTTCCAGCTGATGAGATTCTATCCCCTGGGATTATCGTTGGTCGTCGTGTTTCTAGCATACGTCATCGCCAGGGCCTATAGCCCGCAGTATGCCTCGATCGCCTCCGCAGTCCTACTAGGAGGACTATGGTTTCAACTGCACGTCTCACCTCAAAGCCTTGAATTGGTACTCTACCTCGGAATAATACTCCTCTTAGTGAAAATAATAGACGACGAACCTCGGAGAAAGCTCTGGACGACCCTTGCTATCTTATCGGCTCCTATTTTCGTGGCTAGCCATCCAGAGACCCCGCTTGCGATCAGCCTCGGAATGGCCGGCTTCCTATTCCTATGCCTCCTAAAATCTCCGCAGATATTCAACCAACAAGCCGGGAAGATGGTCCTGCCCTTCATGGCTCTTGTTGGAGTCGTCCTCATCTGGTGGGCCAACATTGCCGTCGATGCCAGAATCTTGGCTCAGACATCAATCATAGACAGAGTCGTGGAAGCACTCCTACGAGGAACTGCGGGATCCACGGCCCCAACAGCTAGCGTTGCCGCTACCCCATCATACAGTTACGGACTGACCGTGCTCGTAGAACAAGGCATTTCGGTCATAGTCTGGGCTGTGGGTCTTGCATTCTTCGCATTTTTCCGGAAACTCCGGCCGAGGGAACTGTTCCTCGGAGGTCTATTTCTCGCGGCAGTATCCACAATACCCATCGCGATATTCGCCCGGCTGGATGTGCTCCAGAGGAGCTATCTGTTTGCTCTGTTCCCCTTTGTCATTCTCACAGCTTGGCTTCTAGAGCGAAAGTCCGCGCTGACCCTAAGAAGATGGAACTTCTTCCGTCCCTTGAGGGCGGGATTCATCATAATCATGATTCTTTTTGCTGTTATGATACCTCTCACGAGATACGGGGTCGATCCCGTCGAGTACATCCCGGGATCGTCATTGTACGTATCAAACATCGCTGCTAGCCTATTTCAACAGCATTCTGTCCTGTTCCTTCATCCTGATGAGGACGGGTGGAGGTTCTATGCGGGAATCAACGGGGCGGTTAGAGAGCCGAAGGCGGAGCAGGACAATCTTACAAACCAGCAGGGAGGCTTCGTCAAGCCTGGAGCGGACCCAACCGTTCCAGGGTTCAACCTCACCTACACAGCCGCCGACGATTCCGCTAACTATATCGTGCTGACCAACTATTGGCAAAACCTCTACACGGTAAGATTCGGATCCAATTCAGGGTTCTACGTGCAAGCTAGAAGCAATTACACAGCCGCAGTAACGCAGAAATTTGACCTAGTATACTCGACCGGCACCGACCAGATATACGCCAACGAGAAGCTGGGATGATGGAAATTTCTCACCGGGAGTTGAACCAGACTTGGAGAGGGACTCCGACCCAAGAATTCTGCCCCTTGTAACCGTATTGGAACGAGTTTGACGCCACATCATAGGTCCACAATTCAAAGAAAAATCTGAACTTTTGACCTCCGGCAGCACTCACGGAAGGGGAAACATGTTGGTCATTGATAGTCATATTGAGGAACACAATTCCGCCCCTGGTCTTATTTGAAATGCTCCAAGTAAAATTCATCAGGGCCGTCTGCGCGTTCGGAATGAAGATTGAGCTAGTGCCGAGTTGTGGAATACTGCTCGCAGGGACAGTCGCATTTGGGCCGGCGGTGGTGGCATTCCCTAACCGGTATACCACTTTAACGTACTGGATGGACCCCATTTGATTCGTAATGGCCAGGTGCCAGTTCATGACCTTGCCTGCTGTAACATTTGCTTCAGAGCCAGAGAAGTAGTTAGAAAGAGTGCCGGTAGGCGAAAAGATTCCCCAGGCGATAAACATTTGGGCAGGGGGCCGGCTCAGAGCGTAATGTGCTACAGAACTATAGACTAGGCTGAACATCGCGAAGAGCAGGAGGAGAAATAGGATCTTTCGTTGCATGAAGCTCTACCCATCAAGCTGCCTTGAGCGCAGCCTCAGCCTATGGGCAAATTCGCCGATGCGATGGAACACTGTGACGAGCAGTGCGGAGGCGAACCCGGCGCCCACCGCCGTCGAGTATGCCACCGCCTGACGAAAGAGTATCTGTTCCCGAGCAGCGTTTGCTAGACTAAGAGCTTCGGCCGCAGTAGCAGTCGACAGGCTTGCAGATTCGTTCGCGTATCGGAGAGCTAGATTGAGATTGTTAGCCAGTTCGGCAATCTGCTCTGGCGAAGCACCTGCCATATCCGCTTGTTGGACTAGCACGAACGCTTTTGCAAGCTGACTCTGGGCATCGGAGGTCTGTGCAGGCTGCCCCGATGCACACCCTCCTCCTGAGAAACAGAACCCGAGAACCAAGAGAAATCCCAGAAGTGCCTGGAAACGGAAGTGCATATCTGGGTCTCAGAACATGGCCGGAAAGACGCTAGGTTTTAGGATTTGCCTGAAGGAACGAGAGGGGGACTCATCGATGCTACAGGATGCACCGTCCATCTAGCATCGCCTCTCCAAAGGAAATCCTTGGTTCAGGAAGATGTCAGAGTAAACGAGGCGAAGCTTCTTCCCACCGTCGATCAATAGAAGTCCGAAGGGACATCAAGCTGTCTTTCAAGCATCATGGGTCTTTCAAGGAGTATCTCATCGACGTATGGAGTGTTTGGTGGTTTTATCTTGTCATCATCGTTGCACTGTCGGAATTCTTCTTCGTGATTTACGACGTACAAACCGGCCCTCTTCTGTTTTTCAGAATCGTATTCGGCCTGGGGGTCCTAGGCATAATCCCTGGCTTCCTTACGGTCATGTCAGTTTTTCCTGGAGGGGAAGTCAACACTCTGGAGAAAATTGCGCTCAGCATTTTTCTGAGTGTTCTGATATCAATAACGGTCGGAGTAGTGTTAGGCATCGGACCCTTATTTCAGGCGTCTAACAACATCATTCTCCTAACTGGTTACGTTATCCTCGTGGATGTTACAGCAGGCTATCGGCGCTACAGTTTTGTCAAGAGATCCCGCTAGCTCTCCTAGCACAAACTCTGACACCGATTTTCTATGCTCATCTATGAACGTCTCCTCCTACTAGGCAGCTTAGCGCCAAGAAAGGACCCAAGAACCCTTTACGTTACGTGCTCCGTTCTTTGATCCCATCGTCTCTAAATGACAATTTTATCATTGATGCCGAATTATCCTGGAAAGACGTGGATAGACACGGTTGAGGCCGTATAAGCGTGGATGACCTAGATTACCCCAAGAATTAATAACTTGGAACAGGGCACGTTCTGGACGTAGAGCGATGGAGGTATCATGTACCATCCATTCCGCTGATCATCGAAAGTCGGACGGATGGATAGGAGAGCTTGTTTTCCTATCCGTTCTTTTGAAACCGGAAACGGGTTCACCGATTGTGGTGGCGGCGGGCGCTTCGAAGTCCAACCTTTTTTTTAGCAGAATGTTCGGGGCCAGCGCGGAGCCAAGGTTCGGTCTAGCTTCGCAACAGGGACAGACACTCTAACCCATTCCCCAGACTAGGCTTACCGACTCTCCGTTGAAAGTGTGGAAGAGGATGGAAGGCTTGAGTCTAGGCTGGCAGCGGCAAAGAATCAGGACTGGCTTTGAGTGTTTAACACACTACAGTCCACTTGAGGATCGGCTCAAGAACCGGACGAGCTTCAACCGGGTTCAACACAGCCTTTGATGATCGCAGCACCATATGGTTTGTTGCCGAGGAACTCGCTCACTTCAAAGAGTCTGGTTCTACGTCGGCGATGCGAGCAGGCCGTTCGGCTCGGGCCAATCTGACCCCGCCCGAGGTCATAGAGGAAAGTTGAGAGTGAAAACAAGAATGGTATCACTAGATCGAAACCCGCAGTATCGAACTATCAGGTTCAAACTTGCAGGAGGAAGATAGGACTGTTGTCGGAGAAAATGCGAATCAGTAGAACGACCAAGGGTTTGCTGATCACTAGTTTCGTGCTGCTGGGCGCGCTGCTAGCGGGTCCACTTTTAGCGTCGAATAGTAACTTTGATGCTCGGGGGACCACCATGGGCATACCGGCGGGCGCTCCTTTCGACCATATCGTCACGATTTTAATGGAGAATCAGGCGCTCTGCAGCGTCTATACCGGGTGCGGAGGCTCAGGTACATACGAGAGCCAGCTAGCTGACCAGAACGTTCTGGCTATGACCTGGGGAACCATCAACCACAACAGCGAACCGAACTATATTGCTCTGTTCGGAGCCATCAATGATGGAACTACAAGTGGGGACGGAGTCTGTTGCTATTTCGAATCTGGTCAGAACCTTGTGGATAAGATGGAGGGCGCGGGACTGACCTGGAAGGCTTTCGCAGAAGATGCAGGCAGCTCAGGAACTTGCAGTTTCAGCCCGCCTAGAAGCGGAGACCACTTCCCATTCATCGACTTCTCGGACATGAACACTGCCAGCCGATGCTCACACTTCCTCACAACAGCATCCTCAAATGACCCAGAATTTCTCGCCGAGCTCAACTCACCGAATCCAGCGAATTTCGTGTGGCTAACGCCAACTGACAATGATAACGGACATGATTCTGGAGTATCCGGAGGCGACAGCTACCTGGCGGCTCTGGTGCCAAAGATCCTCGCAAGTACGGAGTTCACCACAACAAAGGCTACTTTGTTGGTACTCTATGATGAAGGCTACAATCAATGCACCAACACTGGCGGAACAGGCGAATGCGTCTACGCATCCTTCAGCGGACCAACTGCAAAGAAGGCCGTTCAGATCAGCCCATCGGGGGCGTCCCACTACTCCTACCTATCAACAATCGAAACGGCTTGGGGGTTATCATCGATTAACTCCAATGACGCAGGAGCTCCCAACATGCTAGGCGCTTTCAGCGCAGCTTGTTCTGCTAACTGTCCCCCACCACCCCTCAACACAAGTTTCACTGCAATTCCCGCCAGTGCGATCGTTAACTCGCCAGTCACGTTCACCGCGGTGACGACCGGAGGGACTCTGCCTTACACTGTCAGCTGGAGCTTTGGAGACGGCTCGTCGGCAATCGGGATTATTGTTACTCACACCTTTAACAGTGCTAATGCGTTCACGGTGGCGGAGACGGCGAAGGACTCTTCATCGCCCCAGCAGAACGCGACGAGCTCGAATACCATAACTGTTCTCAACGTGCTACCGCTGACCACCAGCTTCACCGTTTCAGCTAATTCTGTCGTCAATTTGCCCGTAACATTCTCTTCCACCACAACTGGTGGGACTGGTCCGTATACAGTCTCATGGAGCTTTGGTGACGGATCTACGGGTAGTGGTGCGACCGTCACGCACAGCTACTCTACTGCTCAGACTTATACTGTGACTGAGTCGGTGAAGGACTCGTCCGGGCCGCAGCAGACGGCTACGAGCAGTCTCACGGTCAATGTTTCCACGTCGTTGTCTGGTGACTTTGGTTCTTGTACGTCTCTCCCTCAGGGCTGGAGTTGCGGGAACACTAACGGATTATCGGGGAGTGTCGCGACTATCGTGAACGGTGTTCTTGAGAACGTCCAGGTGAATCCGGGTGTGGGCGGTGATAACAGCTACTACTATTCAACTGGTCAGAAGGGCACTTTTCCCTGGTCTCCCTGCCAAGCTCCCACGAGCGGGGTGTTCCCTTCAAACCTCACGAGTGTCAGCACCAGCTTCTCTATGCTGAACTTTGTTCCGTCAGGCACATATCGATATCATATCTATGTAGCATTCTACTACTGGCTTCCCAACGGCCCGGTCACGGCAGGCGGCTCGACCTACCAGTGCCTCGATACTCAGGTGCGAGTGGAGAACATCAACGGTGTCTTCAGCCCTGTAGGCGCGACAGCTACCTACAATCCCGGAGACAGTTTCGGCTGGGACAACGTCACCCTAGCCCAGGTCCAAGCTAACCAGACCTATGTGCTTACAGCGAATGTTGCCCACCAGTGCCAAGAGGACCTGATTGCCTGGGGCTTGAGCCCCAGTACTCCCTGCCAGCTGGCAGGCATCGAGATCGGCACGGAAGGCTACCAGTTCCAACAGCTAGCCACAAACTGGTACACGCTACAATTCGGAACCTCCGAGCCTGACTTCAAAATTTCTGCCACCTCGCCTGCTGCCGTAAACGTGGGCCAATCAGGCACGACGACCATTACGATAAGCGCTCTGAATGGATTCACAGGCACCATGGCCTTGACGGACAGCCCAACGAGCGGTCTATCCTGCGGAAGTATCAGCGGTGCCAGCATTGTCGGGTCAGGCACTGCCTCAGTTTCTTGTAATGCAACCAGCGCCGGCAGTTACCCACTAACAATAACTGGGACTAGCGGATCACTGGTACATTCAGCGACTTCAATCTTCAACTTCCGAGACTTTACGATCAGTGCGTCTTCGCCCACAGCTGTTACCGCCGGTTCGTCTGGAACATCTACCATTACACTCACTGCACTGAACGGATTCACCGGAACGATCACGATCTCCGACACAATCCCCTCCGGCCTCAGTTGCGGCTCGGTGACACCGAGCAGTGTCAGCGGCTCCGGTACCGCGACTCTGTCTTGCAGCGCGAACAGCCAGGGCGTCTACACGGTAACCATGAACGGTACCAGCGGATCACTAGCTCACCAGGCGACCATCGCCTTCACATTCGGCAACCCTCCAGACTTTACAATAGCCGCGACCTCACCATCTGCCCTGAATGTTGGCTTGTCCGCAAAGTCGACAATTACGATAACGCTCGTTCACGGGGTGACAGGCACGGTAACGCTGACGGATAAAGTGCCATCAGGGCTGAACTGCGGCACGATCTCATCAACCAGTTTCACTATGAATGGAACCGGTACAATCTCATGCTCATCCTCGTCCGCGTCAACCTACACGCTAACAGTTACCGGCACGAGTGGAAGCTTGACCCATACGGCGACCACGACATTCACATTCCGCGACTTTAGCCTTTCAGCAAATCCGTCAAGCCTCTCGATTAACACCGGAGGGCAAGGAACTTCCACGATCAGCCTGAACCTTCTGAACGGATTCGGGTCAACAGTGGCATTGAGTGTCGCCATCCCGACCGGGGTAACTGTCTCGCTCAGCTCCGCGACCATAAGTGGATCGAGAACCTCTACCTTGACGATAAAGCCAACAAGTGCAGGGTCCTACACGCTTGTCGTGACGGGAACGAGTGGATCCTTGACACGAACCATGTCGCTGAACGTTATTGTTGGAACTCAGGTTTCCCCAGTCCTAACCGCTCCGTCCACGGAGACTGTCGTTCAAACATCAACCCTCACGTTCTCAGTGACTGCCACAGACTCTTCTATCCCATCACCGACCCTCACTCTCTCAGCTAACCAGTTACCGTCAAATTCGAGCTTCGCAACCGTCCAAGGAGCCTCACCAATTTCCGGCACATTCACGTGGGCTCCCACGACTGCCGATTCGCCTGGAAAATACACCATCAGCTTCACAGTCACCGACGGTGTTTCTACCTCTCAAGTGTACGTGCCCATAACCGTCGTCGCGTC
>Ga0209807_1000733_pt1 | contig 15128 bp, 16 predicted proteins | sample GraSoiAngelo_154_FD_186168 | JGI IMG/M metagenome (GOLD analysis project Ga0209807, IMG submission 186168) | Grasslands soil microbial communities from the Angelo Coastal Reserve, California, USA - 14_1009_13_20cm (SPAdes) (version 2) | ecosystem: Environmental > Terrestrial > Soil > Grasslands ... | reverse complement strand
GGGTTCCAATCCGCTTCACGTAGTTCTTCCAATCGGAAAATTTCGCCCTCGACATTGTCGCGCAGAATCCGGACGTCGACCTGATTCGGGCCGGTCAATTGCTTGTAATCGTCGAATTTTTGGAGCGCCTCGCGAACTTGCTTCGCGTTCGCGAGCATGCGCGTCCGCGTCTCCGGTGAGTAATCAGTCAGAACACCGTCAAATCGGTGATCGCCTAACTCGGTGGCGAATTCCGGATGCGACGAAAGATAATTTTCGATGTAATCCTTGGCGATTTTTTCGAATTCGTCATCCTTTGGGTTGGCGTTGGCGGTAAAGATCGACAACGACAGAGACAGCGCGACTGCGAAGAGAATTGGTTTCATAATTTTTTGGAATCGAACCGCGCCTACGTCGGCGCGCCGGCGGCCATGATTGGCTCGGTGGCGTGCTCGTCTTCCGTGAGCTGTGATTGCAGATAGGTGCGCTCCTTATAGTGCCGCGAAACGAAAACGTAGATGATCGAGGTCGCCAGCATCAGCAGAGTAAAGAAGCGGAAGTAATTCGCGCCTTCGAGATTCATCCCAATCGACTTGAGCCTGGGAATGAGGAAGCTGATGACGGACGGCAGTTGATTGCCCAAAGCGACGGAGAGCAGCCACATCGCCATGAGCAGACTCTTCATGCGGTTCGGCGCCTGGGTGTAGGAAAACTCCAGGCCGGTGATCGAGACCATCACTTCGCCGGCGGACAAGATGATGTAGGCCAGAAATTGCCAGCCGACATTTGGGCGGCCGCCGTGATCGATGTTGAATTGGATGGCCCAAATGACAACGAACGAGAGCGCGGTCAGAAACAATCCGATGCCGATTTTGCGCAGCGGCGTGAGCGGGAAGACACGGCTGATCGCGGGATAGAGCCAGTAGTTAAACAGCGGAATCATCGCGAGAATGAAAATGCCGTTCACCACCTGCACTCGCTCCGGCAGGAACGTGATGCCGAGAAATTGCAGGTCGAGTTTCTGGCACTGGATCGTCCATTCGCCGCCGCTGCTCTGGTCCCAGAGCGCCCAAAAAATCATGGTGAAGACGTAGATCGTCCAGACGCGCCCGAGCACGCTCAGGCCTTCCTTGCTTTTCAAGTCGCGCAAAAACCCGAGACCGGCTGGCGGGATATGGACCATTCTCTTTCGGCCTAACCAGAAGATGACCGTGGCCACGAACATCAGCAGGCCGGGCAGACCAAATGCGTAACGCGGTCCCCAATTCGGATCGCGCATCAGACCGGGACAAAGCCAGATCGAGAAGGAAGAGCCGAGATTAATGGAGAGATAAAACCAGCCGAACACGCGTGAGAGCAGGTGCTGGTTGGATTCGCCAAATTGGTCACCAACATTCGCCGAGACGCACGGCTTGATGCCGCCCGCGCCAGCGGCGATGAGAATCAATCCGAGCGCGAGAACGTACTGCTGCCCAATCCGAATACCGACAGCGGTATCCATGAACGCGAGGGTGAAATGCCCGAGGCAGTAAACGATCGAGAGATAAAGAATCGTCCGGTATTTGCCGAGCCACCCGTCCGCGATGATCGCGCCGAAAAACGGCATCCAATAGACGGCTGAGACGAATTGATGGAACCAACCCTGCGCGATGTGCTCCGGCATTCCCTGCAAGACGCCGGATTGGTTGACCATGAACTGAGTCATGAACCCGACCAGGATCGCGCGCATCCCGTAGAAGCTGAACCGCTCGGCGCCTTCGTTGCCGATGATGTAGGGCACGCCCGGCGGCATCGTCATGATGTTGGGGGGCGACGTCGCGTATTGGTGTTTGCCCATAGAGCACTCCTTAGGGAGATTTCGTCTGCGGGAAGAACTTGACTGGCGTGACCGACGGCGATGTGCCTGTGACTGGCTCGGCCTGGTGTTGCGCTTCGTAAAGACGATCACGTTGCACCTCCGGGTACTCGCCGACATGATGTTTCTCACAGGAACAGGCGAGGAATAGAGCGATGCCGCACCCGACGAACCCGACGAACCCGGCGCGGAAAAGAACAGACCTCATTCGGATGCGACTGTAGTGGGGAAGGTTTCGGCCGTGCAACTAAAAGTGCGCGTATTTCCGGCTGATGTGGGTATTCAATTGAAAGGCGCGCCCGGGAGATTACTATCGGCAACGTGGGCCGCTCAGCAAGAAACAGCGCGTGGAATGAAGTTTTTGCGCTCATCTTACTCAGTGTCGGCACACTGCTTTTTCTGGCTCTGATTTCTTACAATCCGCGTGATTTGCCGGCCTGGTGGCCTCTGAGTTACTTATCGCCGCCGAACCGGCCGGCGCAGAATTTCATCGGCCCGTTTGGCGCGATTCTGGCAAGCGTATTTTATCTGCTCATCGGCGCCGCATCCTATCTATTGGCGGCCATTCTGCTCGGTTTTGGGGCGGCCAAACTCTTTTACGGGCGCTTGCGCGTCAGCTCCCGCGTGCTCTGGATTACTTTGTTTATTTTATCCGGAGCATGTCTGCTTCAGTTGCAGACCCAGCACCTTCAAGGCTGGAAAAGAGCATTCAACATTCAGGGTCCGGGCGGGGCAATCGGATATCTCTTCGGCAAGAAATTCTTACTCGGCGCGATGGGCGATGTCGGCTCGATGATTCTTCTGGCCGGCATTTACCTGAGTGCCTTGATTTTGATGACTGGATTGCGGCCCATTCACCTCGTGCGCCAGACGGTCAGCGGCATGCATGGGGCGGGCCAGCGATTTCGCGAATGGCGTTTGCACCGCGAAATGCGGAAGGCCGATATTAAAGGGCAGCTCGAGATCAGCCAGCGCGAACTCGCCAAACAGCAGCGCTCGCTTGAAAAACAGCTCAAGAGAAAAGGCGCTCCCGCTTCGGAATCTCAGGGGATAGACCTGGACGAACTCATAAATCGGCCGAAACCGAGAGTAGTCGATACGACAGCGCTGCCGCGCGACGCGATTGGGTCACGCAGAAAACCGTCTCTCGCGGAGCTCCGTCCGGCTAAAACGCCAACCCCTGCAACCAAGGTGCCGAAATTCGACGCCGAGCATTATCTCATTCCGAGTATTGATCTACTGGACGAACATGATCCAGAAGGGCGCGGAGGAGCTGATCCGAGCGAGCTCGAGCGCGTGCAACAGACTTTAATCGAAACCCTGGCCCATTTTGGTATCGCAGTTGCGGCCGGCGATATAACGAAAGGCCCAACGATCACCCGGTACGAAGTTTATCCTGCCAAGGGTGTGCGAGTGGACAAGATCGTCTCGCTTGAGCGAGACCTGGCGCGCGCCACTCGTGCGGAGCGGATCAATATCCTGGCTCCAATCCCAGGGAAGGACACGGTCGGAATCGAAATCGCAAATACTCGCAAGATTAAAGTTACGCTGCGTGAACTCATGCAGTCCGCTGACTGGGAAGAGGCGAAAGGACGCTGCAAACTTCCGCTCGCGCTCGGGAAGGACGTTTATGGCAAGGTGATCGTGGCCGATCTTGCGCAAATGCCCCATCTCCTCGTCGCCGGGACAACCGGGAGTGGCAAGAGCGTCTGCATCAACGCCCTGGTTGCCAGTATGCTGTTTCGTTTTACACCGGAAGAACTGCGCTTCCTCATGATTGACCCCAAAGTGGTGGAGATGCAGGTTTATAACTCTTTGCCCCATCTTTTTATTCCAGTTGTAACCGATCCCAAAAAGGTCCTGTTGGCTTTGCGCTGGTTGATCGACGAAATGGAACGGCGCTACAAGATTTTCGCCCGGGTTGGCGTCCGCAACATCACGAGTTTTAACGCCCGTCCGACGAAGAAGACGCAGAAGGAATTGGACGAGGCTGGTGCCGAGGCAGACTTATCGCCTGCAAAAACAAAAGGAGCCAGCAAGGAACTAGTGCAGGTGCCGCGCGAGGACGAGCTGAGCATCCCTGATCGCATGCCGTATATCGTGGTTATCATTGACGAGTTAGCGGATTTGATGCAGACCGCGCCGGCCGATGTGGAGAGTGCGATTGCGCGAATTACGCAGATGGCGCGGGCGGCTGGAATCCATCTCGTTGTCGCGACCCAAACACCACGGGCCGATGTAATTACTGGCGTAATCAAGGCCAATATTCCCAGCCGGATCGCATTTCAAGTCGCCAGCAAAATCGATAGCCGGGTCATTCTAGACGAGAACGGAGCCGACCGTTTGCTCGGGCAGGGCGATATGCTTTACCTGCCACCGAGCACCTCGCGGTTGATTCGTGCTCAAGGCGTCCTTGTAACTGATGACGAAATTCGCCGCCTCGTGGAGTTTGTATCCGCTCAAAGCGCACCGACCTTCGACGCGGCTGTGCAGGAAAAACTGCAATCGGGCTCGGCGCCTGCTGAGGACGTAAGCGACGAGGATGAGGAACTAGTGGAAAAGTGCCTAGAAATTATTCGCCAGGAGAAGCGGGCATCTACCTCCTTACTCCAGCGACGATTGCGGCTCGGGTACACACGGGCCGCACGTATCGTTGATATTCTGGAGCAAAGAGGTATCTTAGGCCCCGGCGAAGGCGCCAAGCCGCGTGAGATTCTCGTCGATCTCGACGCCGCCGTGTGACCGGCAAAGCAAAATGTCCATCGAAGGACTTGGCAGAAAATTTCAGGAAGCACGCAAAGCGCGTGGCCTGAGCCTCGATGAAGCAGCCCGGCTGACCAAAATACGACAATCGCGTCTTGCCGAAATCGAGGCAGATGATTTTTCTAATTTTCCGAGCTTAGCCTACGCCAAAGGGTTTCTTCAGATTTACGGCAAGTTTCTCGAGGTGGACGTCTCGCCCTATCTCGACACGTTCGAGACATCAGGACAGATCACGATGGATGGCTATTCCTACTTACAAGACAGTCCGCCAGCGCCAAAGTCCGTCCGCGTGCCGGTCGCGCGCCGCGAAGGCACGCGCACTTCGATCATGCCGCTCCTTGTCGGCCTGGCCGTTTTGTTCGTCGGCTTTTGGTTGGTTCGTTTGCTTCTAAATGTCCAAAGGATCACTCCGCGATCCACACAGGCGCAAACAGAAACCGCCACAACTCCCACACCCGGTGCAACAGTTGCAACCATCACCGCGCCGCGGGCCCAGCCTGTTGAAACGCCGCCCCAAGTTGCCGCGACTTCGGCGCCGACAAGGACTGGGGTGATTGCGCCAACGACTGCTCCGACGGCGATTGCTGCGGCAACTCCGAACGCGCCGTCGCCGACTCCGAGTGAGCCAGAAGTCCGCCGGGCTCAGCCGGTTCGCCCCGAAGAACTGGCAGCTGCGTTAGCAAACAGCAATGCCGCTGAACCTGCCAATGGTCAGAATCGTGTCGATATCAAGCCGCTTAGAAAAACTTATGTGCAGGTGACGATTGACGACGATCCCACGCAACCAGCCTTCGAACGTTGGGTTTCCCCATCTGACGGCGTGGTCGAATTTCGCGGTCGTCGCATCAGCGTTCGTGTGCTGGATCGGGAAGCGGTCCAGATCCGAAAGAACGGCAAAATCGTCTCGAATGGCGATGCCGAACTGAGAATCCAGTAACATCCGTTCCAGATGGCGATCAAGGTGGGGATGATCAGTCTTGGCTGCGCCAAGAATCTCGTCGATGCCGAGATCATGCTCGGCAGCGTACTCGAGCGTGGCATGGAAGTTACCTCGATCGCGGAAGATGCCGATGTCCTGGTCGTGAACACTTGCGCGTTCATTGATTCGGCGAAGGAAGAATCGATTGACGCAATTCTCGAGGCCCATCAAACGCGCGGCCTGACTAAGCATGAAGGCCAGCGACTTATCGTTAGCGGTTGCATGTCTCAGCGATTTTCCCGCGAACTGCACGAACAACTGCCCGAAGTCGATGCGTTTATCGGGCTCGACCAAGTACGTGATTTGGGAGCGATCGTGGACCGCATCATCACCAACCCCGAAGAAGCGCCGCGTGATTTTGTTACGGCACGGCCAAGTTACATTCCCGATTATGACACGCCACGTTTTCGCTTAACGCCAGCACATACCGCCTACTTGAAGATCGCGGAGGGCTGCAATCACCCGTGCACGTTTTGTGTCATCCCGCAGATGCGCGGGCGCCATCGCAGCCGCACGCTGGAATCAATCCTCCAAGAAATCCGGGCGCTGGTGGCTGAAGGCGTACGGGAGATCAATCTGATTAGCCAGGATACGACTTACTATGGGATGGATTTGTGGGCGGAAAAGGCGGGACCGCGCCAGCCGGTTGATTCCGCACGCGGACCAACCCTCGCCGGATTGTTGCGCGAGATTGAAAAAATCGAGGCGGAATTTTGGGTGCGGCTTCTCTATACCCATCCGGCCCATTGGAGTGATGAGCTCATCACGACGATCGCCGAATGCAAACATGTCGCCCGCTATATCGACATCCCGTTGCAACACATCGATGAAACGATGCTTGGACGAATGCGGCGCGAGACCAGTCGCACGCACATTGAAAAATTGATTGCGAAACTGCGTGCCGGAATTCCCGGAGTGGCCTTGCGCACTACCTTTATTGTCGGTTTTCCTGGCGAAACCGAGGTCCAATTCGAAACGCTGCTCGATTTCATCAAACAGACGCGATTCGAACGGCTTGGAATCTTCAAATACTCACAAGAGGAAGGTTCGCGGGCGGCTCGAATGGCGGAGCAAATCCCGACAAAAGTGAAAAACGATCGCTATCGTCGAGCCATGATTCTGCAACAGAGAATCGCGCAGGAGATTGCCGTGACCAAGGTTGGTTCCGAATTGAAATTACTCGTGGACGAGCCGTTGATCGCGCGCACAGAAGCCGATGCGCCCGATGTTGACGCCAGAGTCATCCTTTTGGAACAGGCACCGGTTGGAGAATTCGTCAGCCGACGGATTCACAAGGCACGCGGGTACGACCTCCTCGCTTAAAACTGTCGATTTCACAGCCCGGCACTTATTTGGGCAGTGACAATCAAAATGATCTTTTGCAAAATCTCGTCCAAATCTGTGCTCCCATGATTGAACCAGCGACACCCGGAAAAGAAACCATTCGGATTACGCTTCCTCCTCGTCGGCCCACTGAGACTACCTCGGGAAACGGCGACAGCGGGCGGATCAATTCTTCGATTCGGCCAGTCAATGATATCGTCGCATCCCCGGTAGTGGCGCGCTCGGTCGCAGAGCCGCTGTCGATCAGGGCTGACGGCGCTCGCCCTGACACCGAAACATCGCGCATCAGCGTTTTGCCGACGCCGGCGAAAGCGTCAGCCAGGATCCCCGCACTAGTCAGGAACACGGTTGGTAACCGCGCCGTGATCGATGGCGTTCCCAAGCCCCTTTGCTGGACTCTGGTTGGAGTCTCCGCCGGGGTTTTGCTCGTGGAGATTTGGAACTATATTAGTTGATGGAAAATTCAGTTGCCATCACGCTCACCGAGTCGAATTTCGACCGCGAAATCAACCAGAATGATAAGCCGGTGCTGGTCGATTTTTGGGCGGAATGGTGCGGCCCTTGCAAGTTGATCGCTCCGCTGATCGATGAGATCGCGCGAGAGAAAAACGGTAGCCTTACAGTCGGCAAGGTGAACATCGACGAGAACCAAAATCTCTCGTTCAAGTTCAACATTCGTGCGATCCCGACGCTGCTCATCTTCAAAAACGGGCAGGTCCGTGACCAAGTCACTGGCATGACGAGCAAAAAAGATCTGCTCGGGCGAATCGACGCGCTAACCTAAAAAATGCGCCCGGCGCGGCTCGAACGCGCAACCTACGGCTCCGGAGGCCGTCGCTCTATCCAATTGAACTACGGGCGCGGCTGAACGCGCATTATACTGGTTGTCTTTTCGATGACAACCGATGCGCTTTCTCGGTTGCGTTTGGGGGCCATCTGCGGAGATTGAACGCCCGCCAAGGAAACCGCATGAACCGCATCATCGACGCTATCGAAAAAGACCAATTCAAGCCTGAAATCACTGAGTTCCGTGTTGGCGACGGCGTCCGCGTCCATACGCGTGTGGTCGAGGGAGATAAAGAGCGGATCCAAATTTTTGCCGGGATCGTCATTGGGCGAAAAGGTCGCGGTTTAAACGAGACCTTTACGGTGCGGCGTATTTCCTACGGGGAAGGAGTGGAGCGTGTTTTTCCGTTGCATTCCCCTCGGATCGCTCGAATTGAAGTAGAGAAACAGGGCAAAGCGCGTCGCGCGAAGTTAAATTATCTCCGCACCCGCAAAGGCAAAGAAGCAACCGCGGTCCGGGAATAGATAGTCGCAGCTCCGGACAAACAGGTGAGATCCCTCACCGTTTCTGCGTTTCGGGATGATAATGCGCAGAGCTGTTCATCGACGCTCGGAGAGCGCCGCTACAAAAGCCGAAATAGACAGAGATTCCTCGACTTAGCTCGGAATGACAGAAAGGTCTGCGCGGTTCGGGATGACCGACGTGTAAGCTGTAGCGGCGGTCTCTGACCGTCATGATCGAGACTCGGAATGACAAAAAGCGCCTGCGTGGTTAATTTTTTTGCGGAAATCAGCGAGATCTGTGGATAAAATCCGTCTGTGGCGCTGCGCTGCGGATTTCGCTACGAGAAAAAACTTCGCGCCCTTGGTGTCGCTCGTATCGCCGGTATTGACGAAGCTGGCCGCGGTGCTCTGGCCGGACCGGTCGTAGCCGCGGCGGTGGTTTTACCCGAGAAATTTCGACACAAAAAACTGAAGGACTCGAAGCAACTGCTGCCCGAATTACGCTTGGAAATTTATTACGAGCTGGTGACACGCGACGATACAACATGGGCAATCGGGATCGTCAATTCAGTTGAGATTGACGCGATTAATATTCTGCGGGCAACCCACAAAGCAATGCGACTTGCGGTCGCGGCTTTAAGCGCGCTACCGGATCACGTGCTCATTGATGGTCTTCCTGTATCGCCGTTTCCGCGGCCGCAAACGGCGATTATTGACGGGGACTGCATTAGCCTGAGCATTGCGGCAGCGAGCGTGATCGCGAAGGTGACGCGCGATGCAATGATGCGTGATTTTTGCGCCCGCTTTCCCGAATATTGCTTTAGCCAGCACAAGGGTTATGGCACAGAACTGCATCTCCTCAAACTTCATGAACACGGGCCTTGTCCGATCCATCGCCGATCTTTCGAACCGGTGGCGCAGCCGCTTCTCGCGCTCGAGGGAATTATCTGAGCACCTCCAGCTGGGCGCACGCGGCGAAAAACTGGGCGCCCAATTTCTCAAGCGCAGCGGCTACAAAATCCTCTATCGAAACTTTCGCGCGCGGCGCGGTGGGGAAGTCGATCTGGTTTGTCGCGAGGACGATACGCTTGTTTTTGTTGAGGTGAAAACCCGAAGCAGCACCGATTTCGGCCGGCCGTTCGAAGCAATTAATATTGCAAAACGCAGGCTGATCTCTCGTGGCGCTCTGGCGTGGCTGCAATTGCTCGATAACCCGGATATTCTGTTTCGGTTCGATGTGGTGGAGATTGTGCTCGTTGCCGAGAAGCCGCGTGTCGAATTACTGCGCGACGCCTTCAGGCTTCCCGCACCCTACATTTATTAGCGTCAAGTCAGCAGCTCATACGAAAGAATACTGAGGCAATAAATCGCCGCCGTTTCGGCTCGAAGAATAATCGGTCCTAATGTGATGGGACGGCACCCATGGCTCCGCGCCAGATTCAACTCAGCCGGCGTAAAGTCCCCTTCAGGGCCGATACACATCAGGACGCTCTCAGGACGTCCGCCGTGTTCGCCCTGGTACTCTGCCAGCACCCTTTTCAGATGGACCGCATCCGATTGCAGCGAACCGATCAGTTGAAGATCATGCGCCGCGGCGCCACCAAAAAACTCACGTGCTTTTTTCGGTGGATTCACATGGGGCAACCAATTTTGTCCGGATTGCTTGGCTGCTTCGATCGCAATCTGTTGCCATTTCTGTTGCTTTTGCGCGGCTGTTTCATCGCTAAGGGTGACAACTGTGCGATCAGAAAGGAGCGGCGCGATTTCGCTGGCCCCAATCTCGACTGCTTTTTGGACGATCAGGTCCATATTTTTCCCTTTTGGAATGGCTTGGGCCAGGGTGATGCGACAACGCAAAGGAGGCGTTCGCGCTTCGGTCAGTTTGCGTAATTGAATTCGACCGCGCTCCACCGACACAATCTCGACCGTAATTTCGTGGCCCCGTCCGTTGAAGACTGCAATACGATGACCTTCTTGAAGCCGCAGCACGTGACAAGCGTGGTGCGCTTCCGCCCCGGCGAGCGAAAGCGCATCCCTGTTCCAGTTTTCCGGCGCGATATAGAAACGTTGCACGATAAATTATCGGCGAGTGCGGCAAGCACGTCTCTTACCGAGAAGACGAGATTGGCCGCCGACCTATCGGAAAAACTCTTTCGCCCGATTAAAGAAGCTTCGGTGCAACGGCGTATTCCTTTCATCGCAGAGCGCCGAAAACTCTTCCAGCTTCTTGCGCTGCTCCGCGCTTAATTGCGTTGGCACCTCCACGATCACTCGCGCGAGCAAATCACCGCGGCCCCGCCCGTCGATATTGGCTATTCCCTTCCCCCGTAGTTTGAATATCTGACCGCTTTGCGTGCCGGCCGGGACTCTCACGTTGGCTCTGCCGTCGAGAGTCGGCACCGGCATTTCGCCGCCCAGTGCAGCCAAAGAAAACGAAATCGGCACTTCACAATACAGGTCATCTTCATCGCGCTGAAACAGCGGATGCTCTTTGATGTGAAGCACCACATAGAGATCTCCCGGCGGTCCGCCTCGAATGCCAGCCTCGCCATTTCGTGGCGAGCGCAACCGCGAACCGTTGCCAATACCAGCCGGGATTTTTAACTTTATTCGGCTCGATTTTTCGACGCGTCCTTCGCCATCGCACTGGCGGCACGGCTTTTCCAGAATCTGCCCAGCCCCACGGCAACGCGGACATGTTTGCGAGACCTGGAAAAATCCCCGCGCGCTGATTACCTGGCCGCGGCCACCGCAGGTGGGACAGTTGATGGCGCGCGAGCCGGGTTCGGCCCCGCTTCCATGACATGTGTCGCACGCGTCGAGTTTTCGCACCTCGATTTCTTTCTCAGTACCGAGTGCGGCTTCCTCCAACGTGATCTGCATGTCGTAGCGCAAATCCGAACCGCGATGCCGCTCCTCGGCACGTTCGCCAGCACCACCGAAAAAGGTCTCGAAAATCCCGCCTCCGCCGACACCTCCGCCGAAGACTTCGCGAAAAATATCGAATGGATCATGAAAACCGCGACCACCGAACCCACCGCCCCCCTGTGCAAATGCGACGTGCCCAAATCGGTCGTAGGCCGAGCGTTTTTCCGGATCGATCAGGACATCATACGCTTCGCCAATCTCTTTGAATTTCTCCTCCGCCTGTTGATCGTCCGGATTTTTGTCCGGATGATATTTGACGGCCAGTTTGCGATAGGCGCGTTTGATTTCATCGCTACTGGCCGAGCGAGAAACCTCCAACACTTCATAATAGTCGCGTTTAGTCGTCGGCATCAGTTGACCGCAAATTGCGTAGATTTTGCCAAATTCAAAGTAATCGCACCCCTGATAAGCCGATGTGACTCTCAGCCCGCCTGCCCGCTTGAGACAACCACTGTCGCAGGGCGCAGCAATCGATCCTTCAAACAATAACCCCGACGGGTTTGGCGGATGACCTTGCCCTCGGCCACCTTATCACTTGGCTCGTGTGCAATCGCTTCATGCAGATTGGGGTCAAACTTGTGGCCTACGGCGTCAATAGGCCGAAGGCCATTCTCGGCCAGAAAATCGCTCAACTGTTTCCAAACCATGCTCATGCCAGAAAAGATGGGGGAATCTTCCCCTTCATCGCGGGCAGCGGAAAGCCCCAGCTCAAAATTATCGACAATCGGCACGAGCCGCTCGAGCAAGGAACTGTTCGCATATTTGATGGCATCATCGCGCTCACGCGCGGAGCGCTTTTTGTAATTCTCGAAATCTGCCTGGGTCCGCAATGCCAAATCGCGAAAACGATCCAGATCGGATTGCAAACTAACAACTGGATCATCGGTTCCTTCAGCATCTGCCGCCACGCCAGCAGGTTTGTCCTCTGTCGTCAACGGTGGCGGAATCTTATCTTCTTCCCTTGGTTCTGGGCCGGTTTTCTTCATGTTTTGCGAATGGCAATCACCGTAATGTCGTCGTTCTGCGGCTGAGCGCCTACGAAATTGCGCAAGTCGTCGATCAACCGTCTGACAATGCCCGACGCGCCATTGGCCGCGCTTTCGCGAATGGACTGGCTCAGGCGCTCGACACCGAATTCATCGCCTTTGGCGTCCAACGCTTCCGTCACCCCATCAGTGTAGAGGAGGAGGCAATCATCGCGCTCAAGCGCGACGGCAAAGTCGTTAGTGATCCTATCGAATACACTCCCGGCGTCAATGCCCAGGACCATGCCCGGCGGCTTGATCGTCTCGATACATCCCTTGGCATGGCGGTAGAGGAGTGGTGCATCATGCCCGGCCCGGGCGATCGTAACCGAGCCGGCTTGATGATCGAGTACCAGATAAGCCAGGCTGATAAACATGTCCTCTTTAATGTCGGGGTAGAGCTGACGATTGACCGAACGCAAGACCGCGGCAGGCGAAGAATTGTGCGGCGCTTGACTGCGCAACACACTCCGGGAAATCGCCATGATGAGGGATGCAGGGACGCCTTTGCCGGAAACATCTGCGATGGCTACCCCGAGGTGATGATCATCAACCCGGATGTAATCGAAGTAATCGCCGCTGACCTGGCGAGCAGGAAGATTAATGCCGGCGATCTCGAAGCCGGGAATGACCGGGGATTGATCCGGAAGCAAACTGCGCTGGATCTCCCGTGCAATCTCCAGATCATGATCGAGACGTTTTTTCTCGTTCGCTTCGGAATAGATGATCGCGTTGTAAAGGGCGAAAGCGGATTGTTCCGCGATCGATTTGAAAACGACGAAATCGCTCTGGGAAAACGGTGTGCCCGTGGGGCCATTGCCGAGCGCGAGAACCCCCATATTTTGTTTACCGTAAAGCAATGGTGTCGCCATTACGGAGGCGGTCCCCAGAGCCGTTTGGCGTAAAGAGGCAAGATCCGGCGCATCTCGAATATCGGCAAGGCAGACTGGCTGAGCGGTCGCCCAAACCGTGCCGAGAAGACCTTCTCCGCGCGGGATGGATTGCGTCCGCAGAAATCCGTCCAGCGCCAGAGGTGCGGTTGCGGCCTGACGTAAGATATGTGCTGGAACTGACAGCAGAGGGGGACAACCCTTCGAAAGAAAAGCCGGCAGCAATTTGTTGCCGGTCCGATCCGCCAGATAGAGAGCACCACCGTGTGCATCCAGAATACGGGTGGCACCTTCGACGATCAGCCGATGCAAATCGTGCGGCCTGATTGTCTCTCGAAAGGCCTCCCCAAGACCATGCAAAAAATCGAAGACAAGCGTTTCTTCGACCTGAATTTCCTCTTTCGAGCGCTCCAGCGCGCGTACTTTATGCGCTTGCCGGAAGGCGGTAAAAAGCCATCCACCGACCGCGATGGCGAGCAACGCGAAGAGAACAGTCGCCCACATGAGATACGGGCCAACTTACTTCGTCGTCGCTTTTTGGTGAAGATCCTGCTTCAGGTATTCGAGAACGTCTTTGAAGCGGGGATAGTTTTCTGGCGCCACTTCGCACAATGCTTCGTGAGCTGCGAGCATTTCCTTGGCCTGCTCCCGCTTGCGTTCGCTGGAATCGATCGCGGCTGCTCCTTCCTCCAGCGCCGAACATTGCGGCGCTGTGCTCCCATTCGTCGATATCTGAAATAGCTGGTCCAGCCCAAGTCCCGAAAGCAACTCCTGGCTCCGTTGCCCACAATGGACCACACGCAAATGTCCTTGGCCCAATTCCTTCAACCGGAGTGCGACTCCTGCCATTGTTCCCATGAAGGTGGAGTCCATCATCGCGCAATTATGAAGATCGATGACAAATTCGCGATAGCCGCGGTCGACCATCGCTCGCGCGAACTCCTTCAAATTCCCGCTGTTTAGAAAATTCCCTTTGCCTTCCACCCGCACCCACACGGCAGGGCCGCTCACGCCAACCTGAATTGAGGATTCCACAGCTAACTAGAAAAAGATACTGTTTGGGGGTTCGCCCGTCAAACCAGCTAATCCCATAGAAAAGAGCGTTTCTCAGCCACAATCCGGCCGTGTTCAATAAGTAAACAACGCCAGGCCAGCACTTTCCCGTCGTCAAAAAACTCGTCGCCGATTACACGAAACTCGCTTCGGTTTGTTCCACGGATGTCCCGATAGGCGACTTCCTTTGCCTGCGTCAGGGCGCGTAATTTTTCCTGCTTGTACTCGAAGCGCACCGTCACATCAGCGGGGCGCTTGGCCCGCCAGAAGAAATCAAAGTATTGGCCGTGGCGCTGGCGTTGATCGGTCCCTGTGACTGCGCCGTAGAGCCGGTATGATCTTTCGAAATTCAGAGACGCCTCCTGCACTGCCAATCTTGTTGAAGTGGAAGAACCAGAAGAGGCGAATTTCCCCTTGGCTGTGTTTTGCAGATTAGTCGAACCCTTGCCTTTAGTCTGTGCCGCTGGTTGATCAGAGAGCGTGTAAATCTTCGTTTTCCGAAATGAAAAATCCGGATCGAGGGCGACGGGCATAGGAGAGACATTGGCCACCGTTCTGGGATCATTCACCGCGGCCGTAAGACAGCTGGCGCCGAGCAGCAGCGTGATCGCCCAGATAAATCGCATTGCTCTTATAAGACGAGACTACCGCGGCCTGTCAATGCCGGCAGTGAAAGCCTTTCCGCCGCGACTCTTCAAGCGTAAATTTCCGAGTGATCGATGTTCATTACGAGCGCGGCGTCTTTTTGCCGGCTCAAAATGTTTGGCTGGATCCCTGGGATGCGAAACCCTTCGCATTTGTTTCGCATGCCCATAGTGATCACGTCGCACCGCATCAGGAGATCATCGTTTCGGAACGCACTGCCCGTTTGATGCAGGCGCGCCTTCCAGGCGATCGCAACGAGATCATTTTGCCCTTCGGTCAACCCACGAAAGTTCGCGGCCTCGACATCACTCTTTTTCCTGCCGGTCATATCTTCGGCTCAGCCCAATTTTTTCTACGCACGAATAACGACTCCTTAC
>Ga0209807_1000726_pt1 | contig 15196 bp, 13 predicted proteins | sample GraSoiAngelo_154_FD_186168 | JGI IMG/M metagenome (GOLD analysis project Ga0209807, IMG submission 186168) | Grasslands soil microbial communities from the Angelo Coastal Reserve, California, USA - 14_1009_13_20cm (SPAdes) (version 2) | ecosystem: Environmental > Terrestrial > Soil > Grasslands ... | reverse complement strand
CGGAGCCGAAGACGTCCGAGCCATTGCATTCGTCGTGCACACGGGCCGTGAGCGGGATGTCGGGGCGCGCGAGATCGGCCGCCTTCCCGAAGACGTAGGCGGTGAGACCGCCGATCGGCGGGAGAAAGACTTCGAGGTCGCCGCGCGTCACCAGCTCCGAGAACATGCCGCCGGTCTCCTCGAACAATGTTCGCCGCAGGTCGGCCTCGGAACAGCCGAACCGCCGTGCCACGCCGGGCAGATACCAGACCGGCTCGATGGCCGCCTTCGTCACCACGGCCGTGCCGGCGCCGCGCAGGATCCTTCCGTCGAGGCTGAGGCGCCCCGCGTCGAGGGCGCGCCGTATCTCCGGCACTTCGATGTTCGCGCTGGTGATCGCGATCGTCGGCCGGATGTCGTACCCGCTCTGGACATAGTCCCGGTAGACGTCGGCCACCAGGGCGCCGAACGGATCGAGGGACACGATCCGCTCCGGATCGGCCCACTGCGGATGCGGACCTATGGTCTCGGCGGGGGCGGTATCGGTGAGGTCGGCCCGATGGCCGCGGTCCAGCGCGCCGGCCGCGATGGCGAGCGCGCGATAGATGGCGTAACCGCCGGCGTGGCTGCCGATCACGTTCCGCGGCGCCGGCCCATTCGTGGTCGCGATCACCGGGCCACGGGTGAGCGGCTCTGCGGCACCCCAGCGGATCTGCAGCGGCGTGGGCCCATGGCTCGTGGGGTGCGAGGTCAGCTTGATGTGGGTGGGACGTTTCCGATCAGCGGACATTGGGACGCACCTCGACACTCTCGTCGTGCTCCGGCGAGGCGGCGCCCGCGGAGCGGTAGTGATCCAGGGCGGCGTCGACGCCCGCCCCGGCGTGCACGGGCCATCCCTCGTGACGCAGCACCTGCTCGAGAGCGCTCAACAGGAGCAGGACGTTCTGGCGACGCGCGGAGTAGCCCATGGTACCGATCCGCCACACTTTGCCCTGCAGCGGACCGAAGGCGGCACCGATCTCGATGCCGAAGTCGTCGAGGAGCGCGCGCCGCACGCGCGCGTCGTCGACGCCGTCGGGGACGACCACCGGCGTGAGCATCGGCAGGCGGCGCTCGGGCGGCTCCTTGCCGAAGAGGCTCAGCCCGAGCGCGGCGACGCCGGCGCGCAGCGCGTCGCCGTGCAGCCGATGGCGCGCGAAGCGCGCCGGGAGACCCTCCTCCGCGACCGCGCTCAGCGCCGCGCGCAGGCCATAGACCATCGTCGTCGGCGCCGTGTGGTGGTTGACGCGCGCGGGGCTCCAGTAGCTCGCGAGCTGGCCGAGATCCAGGTAATTGCTGCGCACCGTGCTCCGGCGCCGGCGGAGCGCGTCTTCGGCTCGCGCGTTGTACGCGACCGGCGCCAGACCCGACGGGCAGCTCAGGCACTTCTGGGTCCCGCCCACCGCCACGTCCACGTCCCAGGCGTCGAGCGCGACTTCGGCGCCGCCCAGGGTGACCACGACGTCGGCGACGAGCAGGGCGTCATACGCGCGTGCGAGGCGGCCGAGATCCGCCAGCGGCTGCAAGACGCCGGTGGACGTCTCACCGTGCACGACGGCGAGCACCTTCGTGGGCGCCTGGGCAAGCGCGGCCTCGATCGCGACCGGGTCGAGCGCCTGGCCCCACTCCGCCCGGACGACGACGGCGTCGGCGTCGCAGCGCCGCGCGAGATCCTCGAGCAGGAGGCCGAAACGACCGCACTCGCCGATCACCACGCGATCCCCGGGCTCCAGCAGCGACACCATCGCCGCCTCGAGCCCCGCGCGCCCGGTGCCGGAGACCGGGAACGTGCGCGCGCTCGCCGTCTGGAACACCAGACGCGAGAGCGCCATCACCTCGTCCATGATCGCGGTAAACTCCGGGTCGAACTGCCCGAGCAGCGGCGTCGCCATGGCGCGCAGCACCCGGGGGTCGGCCATGCTCGGCCCCGGCCCGAGGAGGATGCGCGGAGAGGGAAGCATGTCGGCACGCTATCAGCGCGCGCGTGAGCACGTCAATAAATGCCGCCCGATTTGACGGCATCCGCCGGCGGGGATGACTACAACTTGGGCGGGGCCCGTGCCGTCGGCATGGCCAACCTCGCGTCGATTCGAACGAGTCGGCTGGCATTCCCGATGCTACTCTGCCGCCACCCCACATGAGCTACCCGCGCGATCTCGTCGGCTACGCTCAGCGCCCGCCGCATGCCGACTGGCCGGGCGGCGCGCGGCTGGCCCTGCAGATCGTCATGAACTGGGAGGAGGGCGGCGAACGCTCGATCCTGCACGGCGACGAGTTCGCCGAGACGTACCTGCACGAGGTGCCCGGCACGGCGCCGGTGGCCGGCGCGCGCAATCTCCCGATCGAGTCCACCTACGAGTACGGCACGCGCGCGGGACTCTGGCGGCTGCTGCGCCTGTTCCGCGAGCGCGCGGTGCCGATCAGCGTGTTCGCGGTGGGCATGGCCGTCGAGCGCTACCCCCAGGCCGCGCGGGCGATCGTGGACGCCGGGCACGAGGTCGTGAGTCACGGCTGGCGCTGGATCGACTACCAGTTCGTCAGCGAAGAGGTCGAGCGCGAACACATCCGGCGGGCGGTCGCGAGCATCGAGCGCGCCGCCGGCGCCCGGCCGCTGGGCTGGTACACGGGCCGTCTGAGCCCGAACACGCGGCGGCTCGTCGTCGAGGAGGGCGGGTTCCTGTACGACGCGGACGCGTACAACGACGATCTCCCGTACTGGGTGGAGGTCGCGGGCCGGCCGCACCTCGTCGTCCCCTACACGCTCGACAACAACGACATGAAGTTCGGGACGCTCCACGGGTTCAGCACCGGCGACGAGTTCTTCACCTACCTGCGCGACGCCTTCGACGTGCTCTACGCCGAGGGCGGTGACCGGCCGAAGATGATGTCGGTCGGCCTGCACATGCGGCTGGTCGGGCGGCCGGGCCGGATCGGCGCCCTCGCGCGCTTTCTCGACCACGTCCAGCGCCATGAGGCCGTGTGGATCTGCCGCCGCCTCGACATCGCCCGTCACTGGATCGCCCGGCACCCGCATGGGCGGTAACGGCGTGGCGGCAGTCCTCGAGCTGCGCGGCGTGAGCAAGCACTACGGCCGCGTCGTGGCGGTCGACGCCATCGATCTCCGGATCGCGGGGGGCACCTACTGTTGCCTGCTCGGGCCCTCGGGGTGTGGGAAGACGTCGACGCTGAGGATGATCGCCGGCCACGAGACCGTCACGAGCGGCGACATCGTCTTCGACGGAGAGCCGATCACCGATCGGCCGCCCGGACGCCGCGGCACGGCGATGATGTTCCAGAGCTACGCGCTCTTCCCGCATCTGAGCGTGCTCGACAACGTCGCGTTCGCGCTGAAGATGCGCGGCATCGCCAGGGAGCGCCGGCGCGCGCGGGCGGCCTCCCTGCTCGAGCTCATGGCCATGGAGGCCTACGCCGACCGCTTCCCGGCCCAGCTGTCGGGCGGGCAGCAGCAGCGCGTGGCGCTGGCCCGCGCGCTCATCACCGAGCCCCGGGTCCTGCTGCTCGACGAACCCCTGTCCGCGCTCGATCCGTTCCTGCGCGTCCAGATGCGTGTGGAGCTCAAGCGGCTGCAGCGCGAGCTCGGGATCGCCTTCATCCACGTCACCCACGCCCAGGACGAGGCCATGGCCCTGGCCGACGTGATCGTGGTGATGAACGAAGGGCGCATCGAGCAGCACGGCAGCCCGCGCGAGGTCTTCAACCATCCACGCACCGAGTTCGTCGCCCGCTTCATCGGCGGCCACAACGTCGTCACCGTCGGCGGCGTCCGGCTCGCGGTGCGCGCGGATCGGCTGCGGCTGTGCCGGCTCCACGCCGGCGGCGACGCCTGCGGGCGCCTCACCGCCATCGTGACCGCCGTGGAGTACCAGGGCAACGTCGTCCATACCGATCTGCGCGCCGACGACGGCACCGAGCTCGTCGCCGTCGCGGCCGATCATCTCTTCGATCGCGAGCCGCTGGAGCCGGGGGCGCGGGTGGCCGTGAGCTGGGACGACGCCGGCGCGCACCGGCTCGCGTGACCGCGGGACCACACCGAAAGGAGACCATCGATGAGGCCAACCACGAAGAGCCAGGCCGGCGTGAGCCGGCGAACCGTTCTCAAGGGCGCCGCCGCCGCCATCGCCGGATTTCCGGCCATCGTCTCCGCGCAGCCGGTGACGCTGCGCTACCTGGGCACCGCCGTCAACCAGTCGAAGGAGATCGCGCAGAAAGTGAAGGCCGACCTCGGCCTCGTCATCGAGTACATCCCGGTCACCACCGACGAAGTCGCCAAGCGGATCATCACCCAGCCGAACTCCTTCGACGTGGTGGACGCCGAGTATTTCCAGCTGCGCAAGCTCATCCCGTCCGGCAACCTGCTCGGCATGGACGCCCGGCGGATCAAGTACGCGGACAAGATCACGCCGGTCTTCACCAGGGGCCAGGTCGCCGGCAAGACCATCGGCGATCAGGGCACGGCGCCGAAGAAGGTCTTCTACCTGGAGGGGCCGACGTCGACGAAGTTCGCCGCGGCGCCGACGCCATGGATCACCCTCATTCCGACGGTCTACAACGCCGACACCCTCGGCATCCGCCCCGACCTCATCAAGCGGCCGATCGGCTCCTGGGCCGAGCTGCTCAACAGCGAGTTCAAGGGCAAGGCGTCGATCCTCAACATCCCCTCGATCGGCATCATGGATGCCGCGATGGTGGTGGAGTCGCTGGGCGCCCACAAGTACCGGGACAAGGGCAACATGACGAAGGCCGAGCTCGACCTCACGATCAAGACGCTCATCGAGGCGAAGAAGGCCGGACAGTTCCGCGCGTTCTGGAAGGACTTCAACGAGAGCGTGAATCTCATGGCGTCGGGCGAGGTGGTGATCCAGTCGATGTGGTCGCCGGCGGTGACCAAGGTGCGCTCGATGGGCGTGCCCTGCATCTACCAGCCGCTCAAGGAAGGCTACCGCGCGTGGGCGGCCGGCTTCGGCCTGCCCAAGACGCTCACGGGCAAGAAGCTCGACGCCGGCTACGAGTTCATCAACTGGTTCCTGTCGGGCTGGGCCGGCGCCTTCCTGAACCGCCAGGGCTACTACTCGGCGGTGCTCGAGACGGCCAGGGCCAACATGGAGCCCTACGAGTGGGCGTACTGGATGGAGGGCAAGCCGGCCGAGAAGGACATCAAGGCGCCGGACGGCACGCTGCTGGAGAAGGCCGGCACCGTGCGGGACGGCGGGTCGTACGAGGCGCGCATGGGCGCCGTCGCGTGCTGGAACGCCGTCATGGACGAGAACGACTACATGGTCCGCAAGTGGAACGAATTCATCGCCGCCTGAGCCGGCTGATCGCGCCCGCCGCGGCGCCGTACTGGCAGGTGGCGCCGCTGGCGGGCGTGCTGGCCGTGTTCTTCCTGCTGCCGCTGGCCATCACGGTGGTCGTCAGCTTCTGGCGCTACACCGAGTACTCGATGATCCCCGCGCTGGTCGGCGACAACTACGCGTCGGTGTTCGCCGGGTGCCTGGCCGAGCTGCCCGGCCTCTGCGTCACCTTCAAGACGTATCTATCAACGCTGAAGTTCTGCGTGCTGGTGTGGCTCGTCACGCTCGTCCTGGGTTTCACCCTGGCGTACTTCCTCGCCTTCCACGTCCGCTCGCTCACGTGGCAGACCGTGCTGTTCCTGCTGTGCACGATCCCGTTCTGGACGTCGAACGTGATCCGCATGATCTCGTGGGTGCCGCTGCTCGGCCGCAACGGCCTCGTCAACACCGCCCTCGTGGCGTCGGGCGCCGTCCCCGCCCCGCTGGAGTGGCTGCTGTTCTCCGACTTCGCCGTCGTGCTCGCCTTCGTGCACCTCTACACGATGTTCATGATCGTGCCGATCTTCAACTCGATGAGCCGGATCGACCGCGCGCTGCTGGAGGCCTCGCGCGACGCGGGCGCCTCGGCCTGGCAAACGGTCTACAACGTCGTGGTGCCGCTGTCGAAGCCGGGGCTCGTCATCGGCTCGATCTTCGTGGTCACCCTGGTCATGGGCGACTACGTCACCATCGGGGTCATGGGCGGTCAGCAGATCGCGTCGGTCGGCAAGATCATCCAGGTCGAGCTGAGCTATCTGCAGTTCCCGCTGGCCGCGGCCAACGCCGTCGTGCTGCTCGGCGCCGTCCTCGCGATCATCTGCTCGATGACCCGCCTCGTCGACCTGCGCCGGGAGCTCTGAGCCCGTGACCCGGCGACGGCCGCCCGCCTTCTACGCGCTCGCGACGGTCTTCGGCCTGTTCGTGCTGTTCCTCTACGGCCCCATGCTGACGATCCTCGTGCTGTCGTTCCAGGGTCCGACGGGCGGCCTGACGTTTCCCCTGCACGGCGTCTCCACGCACTGGTTCGTCCGCCTGTGGGGCGGCCTCGGCGTGGTCGACATCTGGGCGGCCTTCGGGCGGTCGCTGAAGCTGGGCGCGGTCGTCATGACCCTCACCGTGCTCATCTCGCTGCTCGCGGGCTACGCGTTCCGGCGTCGCTTCCGCGGCTCGGCCTTCGTCTTCTACACGGCGGTGGCGAGCCTGATCGTGCCCTCGATCATCGTCTCGCTCGGCATCGCCGTCGAGTTCCGCCTCCTCGACGCGCTGATCAGGTGGGCGGCCGAGGGCGTCGGCTGGGCCGGCCTCGTCGAGGGATTCACGACGAGCGCGGGCACGCTCACGTCGGGGCTCGGCGCCCATCTCACGTGGACGCTGCCCTTCGGGCTGCTCATCATGTTCGCCGTCTTCAACCGCTTCGACCACCGCTACGAGGAGGCCGCCCGCGACCTCGGCGCGACGTCGAGCCAGGCGTTCCGCCACGTGGTGCTGCCGCTCATCGCGCCCGCGCTGGTCGGCATCGCCCTCTTCGGCTTCACGCTCTCGTGGGACGAGGCGGCGCGCTCGAGCCAGGCGCTGGGCGCCGACCAGAACACGCTGCCGCTCGAGCTGACCGGCCTCACGACGACCGTGACCAATCCCGAGATCTACGCCCTCGGCACGGTGACGACCGGCGTGTCGTTCGCCGTGATCCTGATATCGCTGCTGCTGATCAGAGCGCTGGGGCGCCGGCGGGTCTAGGCACCGTATGGACATCCTCGTCGTCAACCCGAACACGACCGTCTCGATGACCGAGAAGATCCGGCGCGCCGCCGAGCGTGCCGCCGCGCCGGGCACGCGCATCGTCGCCGTGAACCCGCCGGTCGGTCCCGAGAGCATCGAAGGCTTCTACGACGACGCGCTCGCCGTCCCCGGCCTGCTCGCGGAGATCGCGAAGGGGGAAGCGCAGGGCGTGAGCGCGCACGTCATCGCCTGCTTCGACGACACCGGGCTCGACGCGGCCCGCGCGCTGGCCGCGGCGCCCGTCGTGGGTATCGGCGAGGCCGCGTTCCATGCCGCGAGCCTCGTCGCCGGGCGCTTCGCGGTCGTGACCACGCTGCCCCGCTCGGTCCCCGCCATCGAGCTCAATCTCCTGCGCTACGGACTGGCCGCGCGCTGCGCCCGCGTGCGCGCGGCGGAGGTGCCGGTGCTCGCGCTGGAAGAGCGGCGGAGCGCCGCCTGTGAGCGGATCGACGCGCAGATCGCCGCCGCGAAGGCCGACGACGGCGCCGAGGCCATCGTGCTGGGCTGCGCCGGCATGGCCGACCTCGCCGCGGAGCTCACCGCCCGTCACGGGCTGCCCGTCGTCGACGGCGTCGCCGCCGCCGTGGCGCTGGCCGAGACGCTCGTGCGCCTGGGTCTCAGAACCTCGAAGCTCGGCGGCTACGCGACCCCGCTGCCGAAGCGCCGGGCATAATACGGCGCATGCACCTGCTGGTGCTCGGCGTCGGCCAGCGAGAGGAGACGCGCACATGCCTACATCGGCCACACCGGAACCCGTCATCCGTCAGATCGTCGAAGCCATGAGGACGCTGGCCGGCCCACATCCCGGCTTCCGTCCCGTCCACGCCAAGGGCCTCGTCTGTTCCGGAACGTTTCGCGCTTCGGCGGATGCTCCCCGCGTCACTCGCGCGCCCCATTTCGCTGGTCAATCGGTGCCGACCATCGTCCGGTTCGCCAATGCCAACGGGAACCCCGACGTGCACGATGGTGTCCCCAACGTGCGCTCGATGGCGGTCAAGTTTCAGCTCTCCGACGGCAAGAGCGCCGACATCCTCGCCAACTCCGTCGAAGGGTTCATCGCGCGGACGCCCGCCGAGCTGCTCGAATTCCTTCGGGCCCAGCTTCCCGAGCCGGGCAGCGGCCGGCCCGACCCCGATGCGGTTCCACGCTTTCTCGCCGGCCATCCCGCCGGACGCGCCTTCGTCGAGCGGCTGATGAAGAAGCCGGTGCCGGCCAGCTATGCGCAGACGATCTACCATGCCGAGCACGCCTTCCGCTTCACCGCCGTGGATGGCACGAGCCGATTCGGCCGCTATCGCTTTGTGCCGCACGCAGGGGAGGCGTTCCTCTCCCCTGACGATGCCGGCAAGCGAAGCCCGAGCTTTCTGCGCGAGGAGCTGGAAGGCCGGTTGCGGACCGGCCTGGTGGCGTTCCGGCTGCTCTTGCAGTTGGCCGAGGCCGGCGACCCGACGGACGACGTTACCGCCTTGTGGCCCGAGGGTCGGCCCGTGGTCGAGCTGGGGCGTCTGGAAGTCACCGGCCTCTCCCCGACGAGCGCGGCCGACGAACGGAGCCTGATCTTCGATCCCACCAACAGGACCGACGGTATCGATCTCTCGGCCGATCCGATCCTATTGGCCCGGTCGGCCGCCTATGCGATCTCCTACGATCGACGCAGCAAAGGCGAGTGAATGCCATCGATCGTGAAAATCCCTTCGCTCACGAATCCGAGCGGCAACGGCGGCTGGAGGTTGATGACGCCGCTGAACGTCCCCGTCTGTACGGGGAACTCGGGGCTGTCGGTCGGATTGTCCAGCTGCACGACGACGGCATAGGTCCCGAACACCTTCCCGCTCGTCGGGATCACCTGGCCAGTCTTTGGATCGATCGCCAGCTGGACATCGTCAGTGCCGGTGGCGATCACGGTGCATTCGTTACCGCGGACGGTCACGAGCTGCGGAACTGAGCAGAGGATCGAACCCGGTGTCGCCACGCCCTGGGAGGCCCGTCGGACGCTTGCCGCTGGGATCGGGGACCAACACATGGCCGGCGCTATCGGCTCAGTCGCTGCTGCGAAAGAGGATCGGGCCGATGAGGCCTTCCGAGGGGGCGTGGGTATCGTTGGTGTCGATCGAAAGTGCGACGGCGCGCGGAGCATCCGCGTCGACGCCATACATGAGGCGAAAGTCCTCGGCCACGTTCCGCCGTTCGGTCAGCCATTGCCCGAGCTCGGACGTCCCGGAGCGCACGACCATGAAGGTGACGGTTCCGGTCTTCTGACTTTTTTGGATGCTGCCCACCGGCAGGACGGGATCCCACACGTACCCGATCAGTTGCGAGCGGAGGAGCGCCGGTGTGCGCGGCCAGATGACGAAGACGTGCGGCGCCGCGTCAGACGTCGCCCGTTTGCGCAGGTCCGCGCCCTGGGGAAGCTGGATGAGCTTCCAGCTCCACTCGAGAATCGGTGTCGCGTGTAAGTTGACAGAGACCTTGCGCGCGATCGTGGAATGATCCCCGTTGCTTCGGAGAAGGAGGGCACGGCGGTCATCCGTCTCCACCACGGTAAAGTCGTACGCCGGATGGCCGCCGACCGTCTCGTACGTCCGCCACCCCTCCGGAACGCCACGGTGATTGAGGGGATGGCGCGTCCAATTTTCGACCGGAACGAGCTCGATCCGCTCGGCCATCGCGTGTCTGGCACGACCATGGGCGGCACCGACCAGCGTCAAAATCCGATAGATCGCGGCCCGACGGGTAATGGTCATGTCAGCAGAAATTCTTGGCCGAAGCCTTCTCGTTCTCCTTATATACCCCATATCCCGAGAAGGCGCGAAGGGGCTGGTGGTGCGTGGATCGTGGCCCCGGTGTCGAGCAGCTCTCCCTGATGCATGGTTCCTACTTATCGTTTGGCAGTTTGGGGCTGGCGAGCGTACCGGACTCCCGCTCCACGGTGATGTGGATGGTGTACCCGCTGCCGCGGTGTTGGCTCACGCCGTACAGGGCGTCGCCATCGCGCATGAGCGAGATCCACTGGCCCGACGAGCTTTTCAAGGTGACCGTGCGACCTTTTGCGACGACGACGCCCGAATCATTGCTCGCCTTCCCCGCCGCATCTCCCCTTCCGCGTCGGGTCGAGATCAACTTGTACGTCCCGTCATCCTTGATCTCGAGCGTCATGTCACCCGCCATGCCATTGCCGCCGCCACCGTCAGCGCCGCCGACCGGCCGGAACGATCCATTCCAGGTCCCGACAAGCTCGTGGGGGAAGGTGGAACGAGACGCGTCGGATACTACCGTCCGGCTCGCGACGGCGTCGGTCTTCTGCGCGGCACAACCGGCAGCGAGCGCGATCAGAGCGATGAAGGCGAAGAGCGTAACAATCCTGCGCTGGCCCATGTGACAGTTCCTCCTGTCGATGAAGGAAAGGCATGAGTCGGACCAAGTTCGACAGGCGGAAGAAAGATCAGAATCCTGAGATGTTGCCACTCAGGAGTGCAACGACCTGCGGCCGTGGTGTCCGGAGTCGCTCAGCGCGGCCGGCCGATTCCGAACAGACTGCCCGGAACCGGACAGCAGTCAGGCGATCAGGCGGAAGCGCCGCAGACGAGTGTAGAGCGCACCGCGGCTCAGACCGAGCGCGGCCGCCGCGTGGGACTTGTTGCCTTTCGCTCGCCGGAGCGCCTCGATGATCGACTGCTTCTCGACCTCGGCCAGGGGCTGTGTCACAGGCGCGGAGCTCTCTCCGACGGCCGGTCTGAAGAGCACACCGACTGCGGCCGGAGAGTGCCCGGCGATCCCGAGGTGAGCTCCGGAGATGAGCGCTCCGTCGGCGAGGATCAGCGCGCGCTCGATGGCGTTCTGCAGCTCACGGATGTTGCCCGGCCAGTGGTGCACCAGCAAGAGCTGGCGAGCCTGTTCGCTGAGGCCTGCCTTACTTCGTCCCATCCGTTCGGCGAGTTTGCGGAGGAAGTGGTCGGCCAGTATGAGGATGTCATCCTCCCGCTCGCGCAGGGCGGGCAGATGAATGCGGAAGACCGCGAGTCGGTAGTAGAGGTCGACGCGGAAACGGCCGTCTCCGACGACTTGCTCCAGGTCGCGGTTGGTGGCCGTGACCAGGCGGACGTCGGCCTTGAGCGTGGCCGTTCCGCCCACCCGCTCGTACTGCCGCTCCTGCAGGACACGCAACAGCTTGGCCTGCACGGAGGGCGCCAGCTCGCCGATCTCATCGAGGAACAGCGTGCCGCCGGCGGCGAGCTCGAAGCGGCCGCGCTTGAGCTTGTCGGCTCCGGTGAAGGCGCCGCGCTCATGGCCGAAGAGCTCTGACTCGACGAGCGCCTCGGGCAGAGCGGCGCAGTTGACGGCGACGAAAGGTCCCTCCGCGCGCCGGCTCGCACAGTGGATGGCGCGCGCGACCAGCTCCTTGCCCGTGCCGCTCTCGCCGGTCAGTAACACCGTGGTCTCCTGCGGGGCCACCAGCGCTGCCTGATCCAGCGCCTCGCGAAAGACCGGAGCATGCCCGATGATGTTGTCAAAGCGGTACTGTTCGGTCAGGGCGCCGCGGAGCCGTTCGACTCGCCGTTCCAGCTGGCGAGTTCGCTCTTCGACGGCGGCCCGCCGATCTTGCTCCTCGGCAAGGCGTTGGTGCTGGATCGCCACGACAACCTGAGCCGCGATCCCGGTGGCGACCTCTCCGTCGTCCTCGTCGAACCAGTCGGGCTGGCGCTTGCCGAAGCTGAGCACTCCACCCACGACTTCTCCGAAGATCAAGGGCACCATCATGAGCGAGCGCATGCCCCGTTCGAGCGTCATCCGGTCGCCGGGCAGCGAGACGTCGAGCTCGGCGCGGGCGTCGCGGACCAGGACAACTTCCTGCGCGAGGAGCCGCGAACCGAACGAGTAGTCCTCGGGCCTGTAACCGCCCGGGAGGTCCTCGGGCTCATCGCTCACGTGGAGATCCCCGCCCTGGAACGTTCCGCTCGGCCCGATCAACCGGGCGATCATGAGGTCGAAATCGAGCACGGGCCGCACCACGGCGCCAAGCTGGTCGAAGATCTTGTGCACGTTCAGGCTCGTCCCGACGACCCGCGCCACCGCGGGGACCACGGCCAGCCGGCGCCGGCGATGGCGTTCCTTGTGCAGGAGCACGATGTTCTCGACCAGCGGGCCGAGGAACTCGGCGATCCGCTGGCCGGTCTTGACGGACGACTCGGTGTACACATCCGGGGTGAAGCTCCCGATGATGAGCGCCCCGCTGACGCGCTCCGCACCGTAGATCGGCAGCGTCACGGAGGACCGAAGACCGGCCGTGAACGGACACCGACGATTGCGCTCGGCCTCAGCGATGTCGGCGCTCGCCTGGTAGTCGCGGACGACCTCCGGCTGGCCCGCGAACACGCTCGCGCGTCCGATCTGTTCGGCGGTGTACCGGCTGCCAGGATCGCAGCCGATCGTGTAGTGTCCCTCGTGGCGAAGCGCGCCGCCGGCGGTGTGCTCTCCGAAGGCGTGCTCCCCGAAGACGGAGAAGGTTCGCCCGTTTTCCTCTAGATACACGAGCGTCAGCCGGTCGTGGGGGATCACCTGGCGCACCTGTGAAGAAAGCGCCTCGAGGAACCGACGTGGGTCGAACTCGCCGCGCATGGAACGGGCGAGAGCCCCGGCGGAGCCGTACAGCTCAGCCAGGTCGAAGTCCGTAGGGGGCATCGTCGCGGTCTCCTCGACCGCCCGTGCATACATAGCGTCGCCATCTCTTGGGATGCGCCGGCCTCGCCGTGCGCTTCACCTGGGTATAGCGAATCTGGCGGGCTTCTACCGACGTCTCAAAAGTGCGGAGCCAGTTCCTGCCTATCTCAGATGCCTATCTCAGATGGCGCGCGCGACGCGGGTGCCGTCGAGGATGGCCTGGTGGACTCCCCGCGGCGCCACGCAGTCGCCGGCTGCGTACAATGCCCCCACCTGGCCCTTGAGCGCCCGATAGAGGGCGTGGGTGGAGCGGCTGCCGGTCGCCAGCACCACGGTGTCCACCGATTCGATGCGGCGCTCGGCTCCCGAAAAGACGTTGCGCACGATCACGGTCGAGCCCTCCACCGCCCGCAGCTCGCTGCACGGCGTGAGGACCGCGCCCTTCGTGTAGAGCCGCGTGTAGAGCGGTGCGATCGACGTCACGCCGATGTCCTGACCGACGTAGAAGAGCGGCGAGATGACCTCCACTCGCTTGCCCTGGTCGAGCAGCAGCTCCGCCGTCGAGAGCGCTTGCTCGGTGTGGACGTCGTCGATCACCACCACGTGACTGCCCACGGTTGCCTCGCCGCCCAGCACGTCGCGATCCGTCACCACGTGCTTGCCGTCGCTGCCCGGGACCGGCGGGATGTGCGGATGCGAGCCGGTGGCGATGACGACCGCGTCCGGATGCTCGCCGAGCACGAGGGCCGGCGTCGCCTCCATCCCGAGCCGGACGTCGACGCCGAGCTTCTCCACCTGGCTCGCGAGGAAGCGGACGATGCCGGCGTACTCCGCACGGGCCGGCGCGCGCGCGGCGAGCAGGATCTGTCCGCCCAGCTCGGTCGCTTTCTCCATCAGCACGACGCGACAGCCGCGGAGCGCGGCCACGCGGGCCGCCTCCAATCCGGCCACGCCGCCCCCGACGACGACGACGCGTTTGGCCGTCGCCGCGCGCCGCAGGTCACCGAGCTCACCCTCGCGTCCGGTCGCCGGGTTCTGCACGCACGTGACGGCCTTGCCCTGATAGATTCGGTCGATGCAGCCCTCGTTCGCTCCCACGCATCGACGAATGTCGTCCAGCCTCGCCTCACGCGCCTTGCGCGGCAGCTCGGGATCGGCAATCAGCGCGCGCGTCATGCCGACCACGTCGATCTGTCCGGCGGCGACGAGGCGGTCGGCGTGCACCGGATCGACGATGCGGCCGGCGTGAAAGATCGCCAGTGCGGGCGCGGCGCTCTTGATCGCGGCGGCAAGGGGCACGAACACGGCGGGGGCGAAGCTCATGTTCGGCACGGCGGCGGCCTGGAGCGTATAGGTGTGGGCACCGCCGCCGATGACCGACAGGAAGTCGACCAGGCCGGAGGCGGCGAGCCGGCGCGCGATCGCTGCCATGTCCTCCGCCCCGAGGCCGCCCGGGCTGAACTCGTCCCCGGAGATGCGGGCGCCCACGACGAAGTCGCGGCCGGCCCGCCGTCGGATCTCCGCCAGCACCTCGAGGCCGAAGCGCAGGCGGTTGTCCAGGCTGCCGCCGTACTCGTCCCGCCGCTCGTTGAAGATCGGCGACCAGAACTGATCGATGAGATGGTTGTGCGCCATCGAGATCTCGACGCCGTCCAGTCCTCCCTCGCGACAGCGCCGCGCCGCCTCGCCGAACGCCCGGACGAGCTCGGTGATCTGCTCGGCGTCCAGCTCGTGTGGCACCTCGCGATGGACGCGCTCGGGGATCTGCGACGGCGCCAGCAGCGCGCCCGGAACGTCGGGGTCGGACTGCGCGCGCCGCCCGAGGTGCGTGAGCTGGGTGAAGACCAGACAGTCGTGCGCGTGCACCGCGTCGGCGAGCACACGGTATGTCGGAATGATGGAGTCGTCGTGGTTGGCGATCTGCTTCCAGGCGGCGGCCGGCGACGACGGATGGACACTCGAAGACCCGCCGAAGATCGTGAGCGCACAGCCGCCCCGCGCCTTGGCCTCGTGGTAGCGTCGCAGGCGTTCGGTCGGCCGGCCGCCCTCCGCCATGGCCTCGGCGTGACCGGAGGAATAGATCCGATTCTTCAGCGTGACGGCGCCGACTGCGATCGGCGTGAACAGCGACGTGAGCTCGTGGGCCATCATCACCTCCGTCCCGGGCGGCCCGGCTCGATCCAGGCTGTCCGCTAAGATACTCTGCGGCAGTCGGGGGAGGGAGAACGATGAGCAGGTGGCTGACCGTGCAGGATGTGCAACTCGAATGCATCGAGCGAGGGCATGGCCGGCCGATCCTCTGGCTGCACGGCGAGGAGGGCCTCGATCCCGAGGCTCCGGTGCTCGATCGCCTCGCCACCCACGGCCACCTGCTCGCGCCGTCACATCCC
>Ga0209807_1000723_pt1 | contig 15212 bp, 9 predicted proteins | sample GraSoiAngelo_154_FD_186168 | JGI IMG/M metagenome (GOLD analysis project Ga0209807, IMG submission 186168) | Grasslands soil microbial communities from the Angelo Coastal Reserve, California, USA - 14_1009_13_20cm (SPAdes) (version 2) | ecosystem: Environmental > Terrestrial > Soil > Grasslands ... | reverse complement strand
GGTCGCCGCGAAGAACTCCAAGGCGAGTACCAGCCGCCGTCTCTATTTTGAAGGCATCACCAATCCCAACGAAATCATGCGGGTGAGCAGGCAATTCCCTGATGTCATTTCCTGTTCACCGGTTCTGCGCGGAACCGTAAGCGCGCGTGCAGGATTTGAGAACGCGACTGTCGATCTTTACGGCATCGATGCCGCTCTTCATGCCCGAACTACCGATATCCTGCGTCAATTGATTGAGGGCAGCTTTGATGACTTTCGAAATAACACCAGCGCGATCATTATTGGTTCGCGCTTGGCAGAGCTTCTTCAGACTAGTGTCGGCGACACGGTGCAATTGCTCGCCCCCAATGGCGAGTACTGGCGATTCAGTGTCGCAGCAATCGCACGTGCAGGCATTGGCTCGATCGATTCGACTCGTATTTACTCGCACGCCAAGGTTGCACAGGCGTTGCTGCAGCAGCCCTCTGGAGCGTCCATGATCATCTATAAGCTGCGCGAACGGAATCGTGCGCCGATGTTGGCCAGCCGGTTCGAAACGCTTTTCCAGCACAATGCTCTTAGCTGGCAGGAACGCGAGGAGAGCACCCTCCAACTTTTTCTAACCTTGAGAATGTCCGTTGCGATTACAGTTTCGCTCATCATTCTACTGGCCGGCTTCGGAATTTTTAATGTCCTTACGATGTCAGTCCTCGCGAAGATCAAAGAGATCGCGATTTTGCGTTCCATGGGATACCGCCGCAAAGACATCAGCGCTATCTTCCTTTGGCAGGGCGCACTGATTGCTGCGGCTGGATCGATCGTCGGTTGCTTGCTCGGCGCGTTGATGACCTGGGGCGTATCGCACATTCCCATTCATCTTCGCGGCTTGCTCTACACAAATTATTTTTTGGTCACGTGGGACTGGCGCCATTACGTCTTTGCAACGTTGCTCGCGATTCTGGCTGTGTTTATCGCCAGTTATGTCCCGGCACGGCGCGCCGCTGAGTTGCCACCCGTGGTCACCATTCGGGGATCGAGATGAGCGCACAAGTTAGCCTGAGTTGCGACCGGATTGAACGCTACCTCGGCGAAGAAGAGGAACGGGTGCACGCCCTGCGCGGCGTGTCGCTCGAGATCGAGATTGGAAGCGTTCACGCCATCGTCGGTCCGTCGGGGTGTGGCAAAAGTTCGCTGCTCTATATTCTCGGTTTGCTGGATACACCTAACGCCGGCCACGTTTCGATCGAAACCGAAACGGTGTCCCACTTGACCGACGATGAGCTCGCACAGAAGCGGAACAAATTCATCGGCTTCATCTTTCAATTCCATTTCTTGATGGAGGACTTCACCGCGCAGGAAAACGTGATGATCCCCATGCGTAAACTTGGCGAGCTCTCGGATGCGCGGATGCGCGATCGCGCCGCCGAGCTGCTTGACGGCGTAGGCCTCGGCGACAAGTTGCGACGGGCCAGTCGTCATCTTTCCGGCGGGGAACAACAACGCGTCGCCATCGCACGTGCGCTCGCAAACGATCCGCGCGTCATTCTCGCGGACGAACCCACCGGCAATCTGGACACCGCAAACTCCGAGCGCGCCTTTGAACTGCTGCAGAATCTCGTGCATGAACGCGGCAAGGCGTTGCTCCTCGCCACGCACAATCCGGCAATCGCCGAAGCGTGCGATTGGATCCACGAAATGAAAGACGGCCGGATCATCGACAGCCAAGTTCGGAACAGGCTTAGCTAAGCTGCCCCCGAACTTGGCACATCCGCATCGTGTCGTTAATCTCAGCGGGTGGGAAACGTCCTGCCGATCTTAGTCGCGGATGCACCGGACGCGTTAACCGAATTGTGCGGCGTCAATTTGATTGAACGCTTGCTCCGCATCTTGCAGCGACTGGGATTCCGACGCGCAATTGTCTTTTCCAGCACGCCGGAAATTGTTGGAGCGGAATTAGCGAAGCGCTCATGGGCTCGACAAGAAATCACTACCCAAGTTGTACCAATTGCAGTTAAACCAGTCACGGCCCACAGGATTTTGGAACAAGACGAGACGGCGCGGTTCCTAATTGTCCCAGCGAATGTCTATTGCGATGCGCGTTTGCTTGCCGCCCTCTCGGCCAGGAACTCTCCAACTGTCCTTGTCGATTCTAATCCGCCGCAGCTCGTCGAACAGTTGATCCAAAACCCGAGCGGCCCGGCTTTGGTGACGCGGGACTTTCTCTTGGCATGCTCTAACAGCGCGCCGCTCATTGAGGAGCTCAAGCAAAAGATCCACGCTGGCGAAGTCGAGGCGGTGGACGCAGCGAAAGTTGACGATTACATCGTCAGCATGCGACGCCGCGTGAGGCCACTTTGTTTTTCAGCGCCGCCAGAGCAGACCCGTCGTGTAGCGGAGCGCGTCATTCTCGATTCCGCGCAAAATGGAACACTCGACTTGCCCGGTTACATTCACGGACCAATCGAAACGGTAATCATCTCGCTTCTTTGCAAAACGCGAATCACGCCAAACCAAATTACTATTGGAGCTTTCGTTATCGGTTGCGGCGCGACCGCGGCGTTCGTGGTTGGCCGCATAGGGCTCGGTATCCTCGCTGCTCTCATATTTGGCATCGTCGATGGACTGGATGGAAAGCAGTCGCGTGTCAAAATCGAAACGACTGAGCGTGGGAAATGGGAACATCATCTTGATTATTTAATCGAAAACTCGTGGTGGCTGGCCATTGCCTTTCATTTGTGGAGAAGCGGCCAATCTCCGAACGCGTTTTATTTTCTTACTTTGCTCATCGCGTCGCACCTACTGGCTGAATTCGCAAAACGCCGGGTAAAGATCGCGAGAGGCCGCCTGCTGGATGATGTCGCGCCGTTCGACCGTGCTTTCCGGCTGATCGCGGCTCGGAGAAATGTTTACGTTTGGATCCTGGCGTGTGGTTTTTTGTTAGGCGTCTTTCCCCAAAGTTACGCGATCATGTGCGGATGGGCCGCCATTAGTGCTGCCGTTCATCTGGCGCGGTCCATCTGGATTTGTGATGGTGCCGTGCGTCGCTTTGTCGGTATTCGAAGTTAAGGAATGACGAACCGTTGACGGAATGCGCTTGGCGCGTGCAACGATTTCCTTGCCGAGAACCTGAGCAGGCTTTTCCACAAGGAGCGAAGCACTCACTGCACAATAAACGCCACACCCTTTCTGGCATGATTTCTTGCGGTAGTTTGCGTAGAGATCGTCCAGCGTGACGTCCATGATGTGCTTGTCTGTATGCACCATGCTGCAGATCCAGAATTTTCCCTGCGCGGAGACGAAAAATAATTTATAGCCAGCCATACAGGTCCACTCTACATGCTCGCCCCGGAGAAGGCTGCGTTGGTAATTCAGGATCGCCTCACTCGTGTGAATCTTTTCCCCGCGACGTTTTCGTTCGACCATCGAATCGATGAAGCGTTCGAGTTCTTCCCGCTGGCCGCGGTCGACACGAAACCGCTGCAAGGGATCCGCATGGACTAAGCGAACTTCAGTCGGGATTCCACGCGCCAGACCGGTCTCAAGCACTGCTTGCGATTCGGGCAAAGTATCGGCGCAAATCACTCCGGTGATATGCAGACTGATTTTGGAATCACGAAAGTAATCGAGCTTCGGCAAAATCGTCTTGAATGACTTTTTCGTAATTGCACTCGGTGTCATTCGATCCACGCTGATTTGCATGACCTGTAGGCCAGCATTTTCCAACTGTGCGATGAGTTCAGGCGTAAGCAGGAAGCCGTTGGTCGTTAGACTCGTGGCAAAGCCAAGTTCGCGGCAGTAGCGAAGAATTTCGACAATGTTCGGGTGCAAGAGCGGCTCGCCGCCGACGAGAGCGATGCGCATAGTGCCTAGCTCGCGAATTTTCCGTATCCATTTTTTCAAATCGTCGAGGCTCGGGTGTGGCCGGCTGTTGTCGTATTCGGTGCAATACGCGCAATCGAGATTGCAACGATCTGTGACGTACAGGCTGCATTGCAGGGGTTTGCGATCAAGGAGACGCTTACCCGATTCCAAAATGTTATAGCCGGAAAATTCGCGGCCGATTTTGTCCAAGAGCTTCATGCGAGTAATCGGAAGGGTTCAGTTTAGGGCTAGTTACCCGCGACGCAATTTATTCGCAGCTAGTCTCGCCTACATCCAAACGGACCAAGCAATGACAGGCAACCAAGAGTAGGGCGCCGCCACTCACAAAGCCAACACGCCGCCAAATTTAGCAACCCAGCGAGAGGACGGATCAAATGGCCCGACTCCTGCCATGATCGCGCTATGAATATGCCTCAGTGGAAATCATCGACAGAGAGACCTTGCTTAGATTCGGCACAGACGGAATCTCGATCCATCCGGCCTCATCGAAGAACCACGAACGCCGATCGACTTTGATGAACAAATCATGGACCGGGGAAAACAGACGCAACGGAAGCGTTAACTCGCCGGCAAATGGATGGCCCCGGTAACAGCCGATGCCAACCCTGCGATTCGTCGTGCAATCTAACATTTCAAAATCGCCCGAGCAGCTGGGAACACTGATCTGGCAGGCTCGTTTTCGCCCAAGCGAATCGCGACCTAAAATGAAAAACTTGCTCCTCTGCATACGAAGGCGCTCGACTGCAAAACGAAGATCGACATTGAGATTGTCGCAAGTTCGAGAAACGGATTGAACGGCTCCATCGCGCCAGACAGCGCTCTCGCGTTCCACACGAAGAAAGCGTTCCGGGCGCGTGGCGTATCTAAGAAAACGTCGCCTCGACAGTTTAATTTGCGTTTGATGGCGGCGAATTGCGTCGCGTTTTGTCGTGCTCTCCACTTCGGATGACGATAATTCCGCGGCGCGATCGAAAAACGCGGGGCTGCGGCCGTGCACCAAATAATTCCACTGCGAAATTCCTTGTGTGACGAAATCGGCGAAAATAAGCCGCATCATCACGGCAACGGCATTGTGGTCCGGGTGAATGTCGAATATTGAAGGCGCAAGGATGTCTGTGGGTGACCAATCGTCGATCACTTGAGCAATTCGCGCGAGAGCGCTGTTGCAATCACGCAACAGGAGATCTGTCAGACCCTGGTCTGGTAGGGCAAGGAACTGAACGTTCGAAGGTTGGATACCGAGGACGCGCAACGCGGCCAACGCTTCTGCGCGCCGCAATTTTCCCCACCGTTGTCGATCCGATGGACTCAGGCTCCATCTTCTTTCGACGGCTCGCTGCGGCCAGGGATTGTTATCACCATCTGTCACGTAGACAACGCGAATGGCCGCTCCACCGCGAACCGCTTTCTGAAGAATGACGCTACAAGCCAACGCTTCATCGTCGGGGTGTGGCGCGATCAACATCAACCTCGAGCGGATATCGAACGTCGGAGCAGTTAAAGTTAGAAATGGCACGCTGGGTAACAAAAGAGAAACCAACGGGACTGGCAATTCAATTCAAATGTCAGGCGAGGTACTACCACTCGGTTGGTCTGAAATGGCGATCCACGGCCTGCGCCCAGAAGACCACGAGGTCGTCTCCGGTGGAAGTTTGCACAAATATGTGAGTGCCAGGTGAAAGGAAGCGGGCCTCACCTTCGTACCGCTCGCCGTCCAGCACACCCCTTACGGTATCAACGTCGCGCGCGATGATTTTGTACGAGGCTGGAATAACGATTTCAAAATTAAAATGCTTCCCGTCCGTGGATGAGTGCAACAAGACGCCCGCCACCCGCAATCTGTTTCCAATCGGCAAATAATTCTGTTCGAGAAAGCGGAACGTGGTTGATGGCATGTCATCTGGCAAAGTGACGACACAAGTGCGTGTATCGATGCAACGCTGGATCGTATTGTCTACCATCAATCCACGCCGAATGCGTTCCTTGGTAAACGTCTCAATGATCGGATAAAAGCAACGCTGCCGAAAAACCGTTTCTCCTCTGCGATCAAAGACGAAGTCGCCCGGCTGAGTAAGTTTGAGCGTGGCCCGCAAAAGATCGCTCTCCAGTTTGGCCTTGTCTTGCCAGAAAGGATGAACCAACAAGGCGACCAATAATTCGCATACGCCGAACAGGGCGGACACGGGCATGACGCGCCAGATCTTTGGGATGTTCCGATTTTTTGCCCAGCCGTCTAAAATCGTCAGAACTGCGCCTGTACAAATAACAAAGGCGAGCGGATACAAGGGGAGGTAGTCCTGCCGCGACAGAAAGGGCCAAAAAGAAACGAGCGCAGTAAAAAAGAAGCCAGCGGTGATAACGACAAAACTCCGGCGCGCCGCCACTATGGTCTCGGGCGTCGCGGCGACAATCCGACGCACCCCAATAGCGATGAGCGGGAATCCGACAGCAAAGATAATCACCAACCATGCGGGATGGTTGGTGACACCCGGCACGACGTTGTGATCGAAAACCCAATAACGGAACTGCGGCCAAACGCCATAGAGCGCAAATGCGGCCATGATCGCAGCAGGAACAATGAACGTGGTGGCAAGGAAGGCGGTTAACGCGCCGAGAATCTGCCGCCAACCGATATCCAGTCGCTCGCGGCCAACGAAAATCAGAGTCATCGAACCTCCGACGACGGTCGACATAAGGAGCAGCAGTGTCTTCATGGAAACGCCAAAGCAAAGACCCATGAGGAAACCCGCGATCAGCGCGCGCCGCATTGTCAATGCCCCATCGAGCAGTACCAACATGCACAACAGCCAAAGCGGAGCCCAAAGATTATCGGTCCGGAATTCAACCGAACAAAAAGCGTAATCGTAGGAAAGTCCCCCTAGAATGGCTGCCCAGACGCCGACGCGCCGGGAAAAAAGCACCGATCCGATTCGATAGGTGCACCAGAAGGCGATAATGTAGAGCGGTTGCAACGTGATCCGCATCCAGTAGAGAATGGTCCCGCGGTCGCCGATCAGCTTATAGATCGATGCCCATAGAATTTGAAACAACGGCATGTGGTTATCAGCCAGGTCGCGATACTGAACAAAACCGCGAGCCCAGCCCCAGATGACGTGCAGATGTTGCGGCTCATCGGCGCCAAACTTGTAGTGGGCAACGGTAATGACCCTCAGAAAGATCAACCCAATGAGAAGTAAAGCCGCAGACGTGAATTCGTGCGGATAGGATAAACCGAAATGATCGGCTAGGCGCCGTGTTAAGGTTCGCCGTTCAGTGGTTGAAGCAAGTGCTGTGCTGGTAGTCGCAGGTCGCGAAAACATGACTGTCAGCAGTGAGCGCTAGTCGCGAGCACGGATCTTCGCCGACCACGCGCGCACGGATTCCCAAATGTCGACGGTATGCATTCCGGCATTAGGCGCCTACTCGGGCCAGCGGGCGCGCGGATCAACTTCCACGATCGTCAGGGTTCCAGCAGCCACACGGGCAGCTATAGCGTCCTTGGGTAAGGCGCCGGCCAAAATTCTTTCCTTTGCGTTAAATACGTCGACCACAAATGGTTTGCCCGCTCGGTAACTCACCAACATATCTCTCCCGCACGTCACATCACCGGGGAGTCGTCGCACGCGTTCGATGCTATCAGTCATTGCCCGCTCCCGCATCGCAATCTCGTTTCTAAAACTCGTATCAAATATTAACCGTACCGGTTGAAGTTGTTTTGACACCAGCAGCCGCACGCATATGGCAAGCAACAGAATAGCCTGGGCTTCCTCCGATCCAAGGCGACGCGCTATGGGCCATAGTGAAACCTGTGTAAATGCCAGACCAAGACCCATCGCGACGGCGATAACGAGATCAAACTGAGCATTTATGTCCACGCCAGCACCGCTCTTCTGTAGGAGATATGACCCTAGCGCAATTGCAATGAGCCAACTGCAAAGTTGAACGCTGGCATCACTCCGACGAGCCCAAGCGTTGTAAAGGGAAGCGAGCAAACCGACCGAAACCCATTCTAACTCCCCGAAAACGGTAAGCGATCTCTTGAACGAATAATGCCTTGGCGATAACATGTTCAAAAAGAAATTTCGACCGAACAAGGCATAACAAATTGCGATACCTGTCATGATGGCTATCCCTGCAACGCAGAAACACTTCACGGCTTCGCGGCGACGATGTAGCGCAAGCCACAGGAAAGCAGTTAGCGGCATCGCAATTATGTTATGCTTAACAAAGCCCGCCAAGGCCATCACGAGAACGGGCCCGATATATCCGCGGTCATTCGATGTTGCGATTAGAAACCAGAGAAAACCAAAGGTCATGATAGCTTGGCTAAGGAGTTGCGGCTCGTTCATTCCGATGTAGGGCATAAAAAATCGGCTCATCGTCGCTACAAAGAATGCCCCGCTGATTCCGGCGGCCACTCCACTTCCACCGAGCCGCCGAACGCTCAAGGCGATCGCCGTCGCAATCGCAACTACGGCAACAAGGGACAACAATCTGCCCGCTAACACCGGATCGCCTATAAACCGCCCAACTAGACCCACGATGTAAAACGATAATGGCGGATAGTTGTTGGTGATGAGTTGATCGACAGATGGATAGAGCGGCATTTTACCCATCGCAGCATCAGCGAAATAGGCATTCCAACCCTCGTTGTTTTCAATTTCGACGTTCAGAAAGGCGCGATAAACGGTCCAGGCAAAAGACCAAGTCGCTATGACATAAAGCGTCCACCGTAATACACTGAGGTATCGCGGATCGTCGGCCTTCGCTGTCACTAGGAGCAAATGGCTTTCAGTTGAACACAAGGCGACGGAGCCTAGCGCATTCGGTAAATCACGCCTTCACCAGTGTGCGCCACCGGCTGATATCCTTCCGCCAGGAGTTTGGCCAAAATCGGGAAGTTCTTCACCGGATAGTGCGCACTTTTCGGGTCGGGTTGAACATCGACAATGTAGGTTGGCGGATGCCTGGCAAAATCTTGTTCGAGGGTACTCCACGCGCCGGGCAAGATCCGGCTGCGAGTATCGAATCCGGGGATCGGTCCTCCGAAAACATAACCCGTCAGCGGGAAGGTTGTGATGTAGCGGCAGGCAGCACGTCTGTGAGCGTCTAGATAAATTTCCGGACTTTGGCCCCAGACGAAAATTCTGTCGGCAGGGTTGGAATGCGTGAACAAGTATCGTCCCGCCTCCGACGGTACGCGTCGCCGAGCCAAGCCTACCCAGTGCGCAACTGAGAATACAACAATCGTGAGAGCCAGCCACATATAGGTCACCCTAGGTCGCAGTAGCCAGTAAGCCGGCTGGATTGTCCGGGACCAAAGTCGTGCATAGTACGGCGCCGCGAGCATTACAAGAGGAGGAATCAATTGGACATAGTAGTGAGGGTAAAAGCGAGCGCCCGCTGCGGCGCCGATTGCCGAGGCAAAAAGTAGCCCAAAAAGCGCTGTTCGTTCTGCCGTCTTCGAAGCCCAAATCTCACTCTTATCCCGGCAGGCCATTATCGCCCCCACTATCAAAGGCAAACAGGAGCCGATGAACGCCAGCGTGAGCAAGATTCCTTTCTCCCAAAAAACGTGTGGAACGTCGTGATCGGTAATTGTCCAGTAAAATGCGTCACGAAGGATTCCTTGTTTCCAAAGCACAATCGTCACGAGACCGAGGACTGCGAAAAATCCTGCCGTGAGCGCAGTTGCCTGAATAATCGAATTAGTAGGCGTAAAACCCCGGCTGGCACGGTAGCTTGGGAGGAGTAGATAAATGCCGACGGGGACTGCTGCTATCGCGGCCGGCTGCTTGAGCAGAAAGGCTGCGCCCAGAAGCGCGCCTGCCACAAAGAGTTCGGGTCGCAGTCGCGACGAACTGCGGCCGAACGCGATTGCCCACGCCAAGATGATAGGCAGATTCATTAGCATCTCGCCGTCGAACGACAGGGTCTTCCACGTCCACCAGGGTTGGAAAACACCATAGAAGAGCGCGGCAACCAAACCAGTATTGCGATCAAACAACTCGCGGCCGATCGCATAGAGCCCCGCCATCGCGCATAGCGTCCACACTAGTGCGACTGTATGAAGCGCTTTCCAATTGTACTTGCCCGCTACTTTGAATACTGCTGCGTAAGTCCAGAAGAGAAGTGGCGGCTTGCGCTCTACTGCGTCAATGTAGGGTCGACCTCCGTCGACGATCTCGTTCGCCACCACGGAATACATTGCTTCGCTGTCAATTGGATGAGGATGCAAAAGAGACGGAAGGCGAATGACGACCGTGAGGAGGATTATCCCAAGGGCGGCGGAGCCAAATTGGCGCGAGTTATGACCTGGGACACCCATCATTCCGCAGATTAATTTCCGGATGTGCTCTTAAGAGAATCGTAAATGCGCTTAACTCTTTCAAAAACGTCGTCAACTGTGATTGCCTGCATGCAAAGATTGTTGCGACATACCGATTGCCGGTTGTTGTAAGCGTTCACGCAGGGACTGCACGCGATGCCGGCCCACAACGCGGTCGAGTTTGGCGAGCGTGCGGAAAATAGCGCCGGTGTCTCTGGCCCGAACAAGGTGACGACGCGAATAGGCGTCATCGAGGCAAAATGAGCCGGGCCACTGTCATTCGTTACCAAAATCTCACTGCGCGTGTAAAGGACGAGCACTTGCCGCAGAGTCGTTTTTCCGGCAAGCGGGATGGCGCGGCTTGAACCAACTTCCTCTGCAAGCTGTTTATTAGGAGCGGCTTCGGCCGGTGCACCGGTAAACCCAATAAACAACTCCGGGTAACGTTCGAGCAACCGCTGCGCAAGTTCGACATAACGCAAAGCCGGCCATCGCCTCAGCGGCAGCAAGTCGCTCGCGTTCGGGTTGAGCAGGATGAGTGGCGCAGAACCGATACGGGGATTTTCGCGCTGTAACAGAGCATTGATTTCAGCGACCTCGGACAGTGACGGTCGAAACCTTGCGAGTGGCTGGTTTGCAGATGGCGTAAAGTCAAACGTCGGAAGCACCGACGGATCGCTGGTCAACGCTTCAACCATCGCTTCGAACATTTGACTCGTATGGAGATGGGGATTGTATAAAAGCCGATGCGTCATTAAGTCGCCGCGGTACGGTCCGTCTCCGAAAAAAGTATGAAAGCCAACACGCGATTTGGCGCCGGTCATAAACGTCAATATCGCGGAGAAACGTGTCAAAAACTCCATATCAACGACCGCATCGATGCCGATTTTCCGCACCTGCAGCAGCGCCCGCAGCGCGCCAGTTGCCAGTCCGAAAAGACTGTGCGTCGCGATTGTTATCACATTTCCATCGGGGATAATTTCCATCACGTCGAGAATGAAGCGATTATCTTCGAATACCACGAAGTAAACGTTTTCACGCCCAACCATTTCGATCGCACGCAGAATTGCGGGATACGCGAGAACGGTTGAGCCTTGCTCCGCGAACTTCACGAAGAGAATACGCCGAAACTGGCGCGGTCCTGGCCGCCCAGCGGCTTCAAAGATTTTTCTGAAAAGCGTTAGAATGGCACAAAGCGGCCCACCAACCCAGCGATCGGTGCGTTGCAAAGTGCGAATGCCGACTGGGAGATCCATTTCCTGGCCCTCCTAAGATAGTCAATCCTCGCTACACCTTTTCGCTTGGGAACGAATGTTCATGCTGTATGGGCGGACCGGAGTGTAACGACAGCCGCCGTTCGATGCAATAAAGGCTGCTGTCATCCACTAATGCGTGACCAAAACGCTTGGCGAGAAAATTTTGGCGGCCCGAAGGACTCGATTGTAGCGTCGAGGACATCATGAGCGCGAATGTTAGTTTTATGCCCTGCTAAATCGAGCATGTCTCGGCGAAAATGAACACGGCGCTATTTCTCATGACGCAGAACACTGAAATCGCCCAAGCCTCTGACCGGTTTCGCGAGGAGTCGGCAAGCACAACGGAAATGCCGCTCGACGTCTCACCGCAGGCAACGGATGCGCCGGCGCGTGTGGACAAAACGGGAGTGGAGCTGAAACGCGGCGCGTTCCTGAACACCATTGCGATGCTCGCGTCGAATTTCCGCGGCATCTTCACATTTCTTGTCGCACGTCTGCTCGGGCCGGCGGTACTCGGCTTGTTTTCCGTTGCATGGGCCACAACTGACATCATCAGCAAAATTGGCGTCCTTGGTCTGGACAACGCGATTATTACCTTCATCGCACGCTCAGAAGCTGTCGGCGATCGGGCGCGAAGCCGGTCTCTTTTTCACGTCGCTGTGCTGCTTGGAGTCGTCCAGTCGGTTGTGACCGCCGTCATTGTGATCGTGGGGCTCCATTTTTTTAACAACCGTCTTCACGTACAGCCGGAAATGGTTTCCGTGCTGAGCCTGGTTCTCTGCGCGATGCCGGGCCTCGCTTTGTATCGCATTAGTACCGCCATCTCGCGCGGGATGAAGGTCATGCAGCACGATATCTACTCTCGCGGGATGACCGACCCGATTGCAACGACCCTCGCTTTCCTGCTGGCAATCGCCGTTGGGTTTAAAGAGTTCTCACCAGAGGTGGCTGCAATCGTGGGAACAGCAGCTTCAGGAATTGTCGCACTCTGCCTGGCTTCATCCTGCTTTCATGACGTTCCTGCGCCGACGACTGTCATGTCGCCGGTCGCGGAAGCAAGATCACTGCTCGCGTATTCGGCGCCCATCAGCATTTATCAACTCATTAACGCGTTGATCGCCCGGCTGGATCTCATCCTGCTGGGCTACTTCGTTGGACGCGCCCCCGGTGTGACGCTCGCAACGGTTGGTGTTTACAGTGCGGTCATCGGGACCGCGAACGGTCTACGAAAAGTGAACCAGGCGTTCAATCCGATCTTCGCACCGGTCGTAGCTGGCATGACCGCGACGGGCGATCACGACGTGGCTGCGGCTACTTACGCTCGGCTTGCGGAATGGATGTTGTGGATTTTATTGCCGCTGGTAGCAGTGATGTCGCTCGCTGGAAGCACGATTCTGCTCATCTATGGTCCAGGATTCCGGCAAGGCGGAGCATGGTTGGGGATCGTTGCGCTGGCCAGTGCCGTCAACGCGTTTGTTTATCTGGGCGAGACGGTCATCATGGTGCAACGTCCGCAGCTAAATCTTCTGCATTCCTTGATTACGTGCGCCGTCGCATTTGCCGGGTTGCTCTGGCTGATTCCACGCTTTGGAGCGTTCGGCGCCGCAGTCGGCATTCTCCTACCGTACATCGTGCAAGGAACCCTGCGTTACGTGACGCTCCGCTGGGTATTCCATTGGAAAGATTCCTGGAGCGATATTCGCCCGCCTCTGATGGCCGCAGCAATCGCGCTGGTGCCCACGCTGATCTGCCGCTCATTTCTCGGCGGGATTCGTGGACAACTCATTAGCGCGGGGGTTTTTCTGGCTATTTTCGGTGTCCAATGGTGGCATCACCATGTTCATCGCAAAGACAAACAGCGTTAGGCGATGCGAACACGTCCCACGCGTCGCGGAAAAACGCGATTGCCTCATTGTTGTTATGTTGACGCCCGTTGGGAACATGATGGAGCGATAAGGTGCGCCGCTGTCGTCGCACACGCGGCAACCTTCTGACCGATGCAGGCACAACGTAGCGTGCTACCTGCCGGCGAGCGAGATACCCACTAATCCAGATATCATCCATATAAAATGCTCCGCGCGGAGCCTGCGAGTAATCCCACAGGGATTCATCGAAGAACCTTGGTTGGATCAAATAACTTCCACAGCCGGTGATCACCGCCACGCTCTGAGGCTCGCGAACCTCGCCGCCGTAAATCATCGTGGCATCACGCCAGTCAAAAGTTCGCGGTATTGCTGCGCCGCGCAAACAAATGGCGGCATCGGGAATTTGCGTGTGGTAATGCAGATACGTTGCGAGTGCATCTCGCGGATAAACTCGATCGTCGTCCAGCACCATTATCAAGGTATTTCCGCCGCCGGCAGCAAGCTCTTGTTGGATAACAGGGATAAACTTTGTGGCTGGTCCCCAGTCTCTCCGAGAACGTAAAATGCGCACGCGCGGCAAGCGCAAAAGATATTCGGGCACGATATAAGGCCGCTCCTCGCGAATCGAAAATTCTGGAACGGCAAGGATGATTTCATCCGGCGGGCGTGTCTGCCTCAGAAGCGACCGAATCGTTGGCTTTAGATTGTTGATTCGGTTGGGCAAAGTCGAAAGTGACGCGATCACGCGGCGATTTTCGAACCTCCCGTCGCCAGCCAACGTTTCACGAATAAATCGGACCTGGTGACGCAGCTTTCTTCTGGCCGGCAGCAGCCGGATCACACATGCCGGAATTAAAATGACAACGACTGCGCAAATCAGAGGAAACATGGAAACGGGATCGACATCGTATTCTCAAAGGCAGCAGCTCGACAGGTAAAATACGGAGAATCGCGGAATAACGAAACCTAGATACATCTACTCCTTCTTCCGGCCGATGGCTTCCAACAGAATTAGCAACCTATCGGCTTGCTTGACACCGCGTCTATGACTGTGATAGGGGAACTAGTGTTATCTCTCCAGCAGGTCCGTCGCGTTCTTGATACCAAACCATGGGTTGCGCACCTGTACGTGACTGCACAGTGCAACTTGGATTGTCATTATTGCAATGAGTTCAACAACTCGATTCCGCATCCGGTTCTCGCCGATCTCAAGAAATGGATGGACCACATTCGGAAGCTCGGCGTCACGCGCCTCGGTCTGCAGGGAGGCGAACCGCTTCAGCATCCGGACATTGTGGGGATAGTGCGGTACGCAAAATCCATCGGTTTTTGCCAAGTGAGCATGTCCACAAACGGCTTTCTTCTGAACCGTCAACTCCTCGCGGACCTTCAAGAAGCGGGGCTTGATGATCTGCAAATTTCTGTGGACCGAATGACACCGATCGCGAGCACACGCAAAGCGATGAAGTCGATCGTGCACAAGCTTGACTGGTTCAAAGATTCGAAGGTCAGGCTGAACGTCAGTGGCGTCCTGTTCAAAGACACGCTCGATGAGATGGCGCAGGTGATAGACACTTGCCTCGACTTGGGCATTCCGGTCCGCGCGCGCGTGGTCCACAACGATCTTGTGCACGACCGCGCCTTGCGCGATGCGAGTGAGAGCGAGCCGCTGCTCCGCTTTCTCGAACAGCAGGAGACACTGAAGCGAAGCGGCCAGAACATTCGCACGAGCTGGAATCTTCTCACTTATCAGAAGAAGATGCTGCGACAAGAACCGATCGAATGGACCTGCATCGCGGGCTATAAATATTTCTTCGTCTCGTCGACCGGTAAGTTTTGGCTCTGCAGTCAAGTGCGAACCGAGAGGCACATTCTCGAAATCACGCAGGAAGATTTGCTAGG
>Ga0209807_1000722_pt1 | contig 15220 bp, 9 predicted proteins | sample GraSoiAngelo_154_FD_186168 | JGI IMG/M metagenome (GOLD analysis project Ga0209807, IMG submission 186168) | Grasslands soil microbial communities from the Angelo Coastal Reserve, California, USA - 14_1009_13_20cm (SPAdes) (version 2) | ecosystem: Environmental > Terrestrial > Soil > Grasslands ... | reverse complement strand
CCCGACGACTCACTTCCCGCCAACCGCGCGATCCTTCTCGACTGGCCGGTGCCGTACCAGGCGGAGTGGGTCGGGGTGCCGCCGCGGCTGCTCATCTCGCGTCTCGTCACGCACGACCGCACGGTCGGGGTGCTCCTCGGCACGTTGATCAGCCGCGATCAGATCTCCGTCGGCGCGCGCGAAGCGCTCGACCTCTCGTGCGAGCTCATCGCGGCCGCGGTCGGCAGCGACTCGCTCGCGACCCTTTCGGTTCCGGCACCGGTCGACGAGCCACGACGCCTGGTGGTCGTCCCCGACGAGGCGACGCCCGAGCCGGAGTCGTCCCTTGTCATCGCCGCCCCCGCCGAATCCGAGCCGGTGCTCGATCCAAAGGACGAACAGGACGAGCGCGACCGTCAGGTCGTCGACGAAGTCGCACGTGCGCTTGACGAGCTCACCGACGCGCGCTCGATCGGCCGCGTTCTCCGCGATGCCGTCACCGCGATCGCCGGGGTCGATGGGTTCTCAGTGGCGCTCTTCAACAGCGTGCGTCGCGAGGTCGCGTACCGCTACAAGGTCGTCGGTGCGGATCCCGATTCGGCGGAGATGGGCCGTCAGGCCGTCGACGATGGTCCGGACTGCTACGCCGCGCGCCACGATCGGCGGTGGCACGGCTTCGTTCGCGAGATCGGCGTACGCGGCCCCGAGGGCGTCGAGGCGCGCAAGATCTCCGTCCTCCAGTACCCGCTCATCGCCGCCGACGAAGTCTTTGGTGTCGCAACCCTCCAGATCTTCGGTGACACCGGATTCTCCGATCACGCCACACGCCTCGTCCTTCGCGTGATCGAAGTCTCGAGCGACCGGCTCGCCGCCGTGCGGCGCGCCGCGCGTTTCCAACCAAGTCTTACCCCTTCGGAGTCCGCGGCGGCCGCCGTCCTCCCGCCGGTCGCCGCGGCTCCCCTCCTTTCACCGACGAGCGCCGCGACCGAGGCGCCCTCCACCGACCAGATCCTCAACGACCTCTTGACCAAGTGCACCGAGATCGGTCTGCCGACGACGTTCATGGTGGGTGTCGACCCGGCTGCCGGGCTCCTGCGAGGCGAGCTGATCTCGAACTCCCCCGCCGCACGCGAGCTCGATTACGCATTGGGCATCTCGGTGGGCCGCTTCACGATCGAGCTCTCCGACCGCTACAACGCGATCGCCCGCGCGTGTCGCGAGGGGCGAATCGTCACATCGCCGACGCTGGACGAGCTCGTGCATCCGCTCCGCGACGCGGACGGCGCCGCGACCCTCGAGCGGCTCGTCCAGGGTGGCCGCTCGACGATCCTCCCCATCACCGTGTCCAGCGACGTCGTTGGTGCCCTGGTGGTGGGTCCGATGGCTGACGAGCCCGGGTTCAGCACGGTCGTAAAGGTCCGCGACCTGGTCAATGAGACCGCGTCGCGACTCGCGGAGGCCTGGCGCACGAAGCGCTAGCCCTATAGTCGCTCGCCGAATGGTCGGCGAGGTGACCTTCGCGGTCATCGGCCTCCTCTTCCTCATCGCCGACGTCCGGACGTTTTCGTCGACGTTCCAACAAACCTTCTACGGCCAGTCCAACTCCACGCTCGCCATCATGGCGAGCGCCGTATTCGCGACTTCCTTCCTCGCGCCGCTCGTGGGGTGGCGCCTCGGTGCGAAGCGAAGCGTGGGCATGAGCGCGGCGATGCTTGGCATCGCGACGCTCGTCGCGACCGTGTTGCGGAGCAACATCGCAGATCTCGCACTATCGATCACCGGCATCGCTGGAGGGCTCTGGTGGCTTGGGCTGCTCCACGCGTCGCGGCCCGCGGATCGCCCGTCGCCGTTCGCGGTGGCGATGCCGCTCGCGTTCTGCGCCGACCTCGTGCTGCGCGCGGCGTTTCGCACCGTCCCGCTGGTCGACGTGAATCCCGCGCTCGCCGCGCCGCTCGTTCTCGTCGCGGCGCTCGTCTTCCTCGCGGCCGGCGTCGCGGCGATGTCCGGGGCGCGCACGTGGACGCGCCCGGACCTCCGCGGCGCGCTCGCGCTCATCGGTCTGCCGGCTCTGTTCCTCGTGGCGGAGACCGGTGCCACGAACGGCGCGCAGGTCGCGCTCGCGAGCGGCCTCGGTCTCGGCCCCGAGCCCGCCCGAGCGACGCAGCTCGGCATGGTGCTCGTCGGGCTCGGCCTCGCTGCCGGCTCGCTGGCTCTTTCACGACGATATCCACGTGGCGTGGCCGCCGCGATCGCCTGCGCCGTCGGCGCAGCGCTCCTGTGGTACGTGCACGCGCCGGTCGTCTCGCTCGTCGGCGGTCTGGTTCTCGCGGCCGGGCTGTTCCTCGCCGCAGCGACGATCCCGGGCGCTCCGCTCAAGGTCTCCGGTTCGCCCGTCGTTGTGACATTCGCCCTCGCGCTCGGCTGGCTCGTGTTCGTCGGTACGGCGTTTGGGTTCTACGCGTTTTGGGCGTACCTGCCCGCCGTCTACGCTGCGACGGCCGTCGTGGCGATCGCCGCGGTGCTCGTATCGGGCGGCGCGCTCCCGGCCTGGCGCGCGCTTCCGATCGCGCTCGTCCCGATCGTCGTGGGCGTGCCGTTCCTCGCGCTGCTGCTGACTCCTCAGTCGCCACCGTCGAGGGATCCCACCAGTACCTTCCGGGTCATGACGTACAACATCCACCAGGGTTTCAACGCGGGCCAGGTCCCGTCGCTCGACATGCTCGTCGAAGTGATCTCGCGCGAGTCTCCCGACGTGCTTGTCCTGCAGGAAGTCGTTCGTGGTTGGATGATCGACGAGCAGCACGACGCGCTCGGTGTGCTCGCGGAGCGGCTCGACATGCCCTACGTCTTCGCTCCGAACATTGGCGACCTGTACGGGAACGCGATCCTGTCGAGATTCCCGATGACCGACGTCAAGCGTGTCCACTTCGCCGTGCAGCCATCGGTAAAACACCAGCCGCGCGGCGCAGTCGGCGTACGCGTCGGCGACGTGCTCATCATCACGACGCATCTCGACGATGTCGCGGACTCGAGCGCGATCCGCCAGGAGCAGGTGCGGACGATCATGCGCGAGTGGGACGGCGAGAAAGTCGCGATCATCGCGGGCGACATGAACGCCGAGCCCGGCGAACTCGAGATGGGACTCTTCTCCGAGGCGGGATACGGTGACCTCGGCGAGCCTGCGGGCCCGACGACGACCATGGACGACCCTCCGAAGCGGATCGACTACATCTGGGGTATCGGAGTCATCGGGTCGAGCCCGCACACGGTGATGGCGCTCGGCGCGTCAGACCACCGCGCCGTAGTGGTCAACGTCACGAAGCTGTCGCGGCCCTGATCGAGCCGCGAAACGCCGATCGCGCCGTCGCAGCGAAAACAAGGCCGCCGGCGAATGCAACGGCCAGCATCGAAAGATGCAAGGCCAGGTCGTAGAGCTGGTCGAAGGTGAAGAAGCGCACCCAGCCGACTCCCGATATGTACCTCCGGTCGATGTAATTGAAAGTGAAGTCGACGAGCACCATCGACGTTGCCGCAATTGCGACCAGCAAAGGGAGCCAGGTAACCGCCAATCGCGCTGCGACGAGTTTTCTATCGGTCACTTCGAGCCTCCGATCCAGGGTTTCTCGAAATTACAACGACGCGGCAAAGCTGGCTCCTAGCGATACTCAGTCCAGCTAGACTTCGCTAAACCGCCGCGCTTCCTCGAGCGGCACGTTCGTGGGGCAGGGTCATCGCCAAGAACTTCGTCCATCTGCACACGCATAGCGAGTACAGCCTGCTCGACGGGCTGTCCCGCCTCAGCGACCTCGTCGCTCGCGCGAAGGCTCTCGACATGCCGGCCCTCGGTCTTACCGACCACGGCGCCCTCTACGGCGCGATCGACTTCTATACGCTCTGCCGCGACGCGGGCATCAAGCCGATCATCGGCGTCGAGACCTACATCGCACGGAACAACCGCTTCGACCGCGACCCGCGATCCGAGGGCCACGGAAAGCCCTGGCATCTCATCCTCCTCGCGAAGGACTTCACCGGCTACCAGAACCTTGTCGCCCTCGTCACCGCGGCGCACGTCGAGGGTTACTACTACCGCCCGCGCATGGACAAGGACCTCCTACGGGAACGGAGCCAAGGGCTGATCGCGCTCTCGGCGTGCCTGCAGGGCGAGCTCGCCCGCGCGATCACAGACGAGGGCATCGACGCGGCCTGCGCCGTCGCCTTGGAGCACCAAGGGATCTTCGGCGAGGGCAACTACTACCTCGAGCTCATGTCGCACGGGATCGCCGAGCAGGAGCGCGTGAACGAGGGCGTCCGCGAGGTCTCGCGCCGCACCGGCGTTCCGCTCGTCGTGACGAACGACATCCACTACGTGCACGCCGACGACGCCGAGGCGCAGGACGCCATGGTTTGCATCCAGAGCGGCAAGACGATCGACACGCCCGACCGCCTGAAGATGATCGACAACCCCGAGCTCTTCATGCGCACCGCCGCACAGATGGGCGAGCTCTTCCCCAACGATCCCGAGGCGCTCGAGAACACGGTTCGCATTGCCGACAAGGTCGACCTGAAGCTGCCGCTCGGTGAGCTGCGCCTTCCGCATTTCGAGGTGCCGGCAGGTAAAACACCTGAGGAGCAGCTGCGAACGCTCGCCGAGGCGGGCCTCGTCGAGAAGTACGGTGTGGTGACGCCCGAGCTGCGGGAGCGCGTCGACAAGGAGCTCGCGGTCATCGCGAAGACCGGCTACACGGGATACATCCTCATCGTCCAGGACTTCATCCGTTTCGCGCACGAGCAAGGGATCCTCACAGCGGTCCGCGGATCGGCCGGCGGCTCCGTGGTGAACTACGCAATCGGGCTCACCGACATCGATCCGCTGAAGTACGGGCTCATCTTCGAGCGGTTCCTCAACCTCGAACGGTTTACCCCACCGGACATCGACGTCGACTTCATGGGCGACCGGCGCGACGAGGTCATCCAGTACGTCACGCAGAAGTACGGCGCCGATCGGGTCGCGCAGATCGGCACCTTCAACACGATGCTGGCGCGCGCCGCGGTTCGTGATGTGGCGCGCGTGCTCGGCATGCCGTACGGCGAGGCGGACCGGGTCGCGAAGACGATCCCGTTCGGCACGACACTGACCGATTCGCGCCGCATGTCTGCCGAGCTCCGTGACCTCGAGCAGGAGCCGCACGTCCAGCGGTTGCTCGACCTCGCGGAGAAGGTCGAAGGGCTCGTGCGCTCGACCGGCACGCACGCGGCCGGTGTCGTGATCTCGCGAGAGCCGATCACGCAACTCGTCCCGCTCGAGCGCTCGAAGGGCAACGCCAACGCTCTCCAGACCCAGTACGAGGACAAGCAGCTCGAGAAACTCGGCGTTCTCAAGTTCGACTTCCTGGGTCTCGGAAACCTCACGATCCTCGAGCATGCTCTCCGGCTCATCGAGCGCCAGCGCGGGATCAAGATCCGGCGCGAGGACATCCCGCTCGACGACAAGAAGACATTCGAGCTTCTCGGTTCGGGGGAGACGACCGGCATGTTCCAGCTGGAATCGGCCGGGATGCGGCGCTACATCCGCGAGCTCAAGCCGGACCGAGTCGAAGACGTCATGGCCATGGTCGCGCTCTTCCGGCCCGGGCCGATGGACTACATCCCCACATACATCCGCCGCAAGCACGGTGAGGAGCCGGTCACGTACGCGCATCCCACCCTCGAGCCGGTGCTCAGGCAGACGTACGGCGTCATGGTCTATCAGGAGGACGTGATGGCGGTGACGCAGGCGCTCGCGGGCTTCACGCTCGCCGAGGCCGACGTGCTCTGCTACGCCGTGCGCAAGAAGTTCCGCGACAAGCTCGACGCGCAGAAGGTGAAGTTCGTGTCAGGGGCGGTCCGCAACGGCGTGCATGCCGATGTGATCGAGGCGGTCTGGAAGGACTTCGAGCCGTTCGCCCGATACGGGTTCAACCGCGCGCACGCGGCGATCTACGGGATCATCGCGTACCACACCGCGTACTTGAAGGCGAACTACACGACGGAGTACATGACGGCCGTGCTCTCGGCAGAGATGGGGACGCCCGACCGCATCGCGATCGCGGTCGCCGAGTGTCGGCGCATGGGCCTCGCGGTGCTGCCACCGGACGTAAACGAGTCCGAGCTCGACTTCGCGTTCACCCCGAAGGGCATCCGTTTCGGGCTCGGTGCCGTCAAGAACGTCGGCGAGGGCGCGGTCGAGGGGCTCATCGAGGCGCGCCGCTCGGGAGGACCGTTCCGCTCGCAGGACGACTTCTGCGAGCGACTCGACCTCCAGCGCGCGAACAAGCGCGTGATCGAGTCGCTGATCAAAGCGGGCGCGTGCGACGAGTTCGGGCCGCGCCTCTGGCAGCTCGATCGTCTCGATCAGGTCCTCGAGACCGCGCAGCGGCTGCAGCGCGATCGGGAGAGCGGACAGGTCGGTCTGTTCGCCGAGCTCGGGATGAGCGGCCAGCTGGACGTGAAATTCGTCCCGACCCCGAACAGCAAGTTCGTGGACGCTCCGAAGGAGAAGTTGGCCTGGGAAAAGGAGCTGCTCGGGATCTATCTGTCAGCGCACCCGCTCAATGCGCTCGCTCCCCGCATGAAGGACGTCGACAATCTCGTCGCTCTGGCCGAGCTGAGCGAGGCGGGGGAGGATCTGGTCACGATCGCCTGCGTCGTCACGAGCGCGCGCAAGCACATCACCAAGAACAAGCAGCTCATGATGTTCGCGCAGGTCGAGGACCTGACCGGCAGCGTCGAGATCACCGTCTTTCCGCGTGTGTACGAGGCGACCGCGCCGCTCTGGGGGGCGGACGAGATCCTGCTCGTCCTCGCTCGAGTCGAGCAGCGCGAGGAGGATCCGAAGCTGCTTGCCGAGCACGCGGTGCGTTTCGACGATGCCGGGATCGAAGAGATCAAGCGCGTCGCGGACGAGCGGCGGCAGTTCCTCGCCAAGCGCGCCAAGTTCACGACAAGGAACGGGAACGGCGGTGGCACGGCCGTGCGGCCGGGCGCCGTGCAGCCGGGGGGCGGGGCATTTCCTCGTCAGCCCACTGGGCCTGGTCGGGACGAGAGCGTGATCCCCCAGGCCCAAAGGGCCTCCTCGGAAACACCCCACCCCCCGTCAATGGCAACATCCGCGTCCCTCTCGGCCGATTCATCTTCGGTGGAGGAACCGCCGCCGCTCGTCATTCGCTTCAGGGAAGTCCTCGACTACGAGCGCTCCATCGCGCTCTTCCAGAAGATCCAGGAGGTCCTCAAGGATCACGCCGGCGTGTCGCAGGTCGTACTCGAGCTCCCGCGAAATGGTGGCGGCATGCGTCGCGTGCAGACCTCATTTCGGACCAGGCCCTCGCGCGAGCTCGCGGAAGCCGTCGCGCGCGAGGTCGGCGGCGACGTCGTCGAGATCGTCCTCCCGCGTTGACCGTTAGTCCGCTCGCCTAGCGGGAGATTGGCATAGCGCGTGCCTTCCTCCACTCGGATGGCCAGTCGCGCGCGCTTGCGCCAATTACATGACGCGAACAGCGAGGTGTTCGCGTCGCTCGACCTCGAACATCGGCTGCGGACCGCGGTCAAGTCGGCGCGAGACCTTCTAACAGCGGATGCCGCGGCGGTTTTCCTGCCAAACGACGAAGGCGATGCGCTCGTCATCCGCGCGCACGAGGGCCTCTCCACCAGTTACGCGGCGCGGCAGCGGCTGCCGATCGACGAGGTCCGCGCGCAAGTCCGCGCCGCCGGCGAGCACGTCATCCTCGACATGCCATCGGGAAGCGTTGGCGACCATGCGCTCATCGAAGCGGAGGGCCTCGCGAAGCTGCTCTCCATACCTCTCTTTTTTCAAGAGACGTTGACGGGCGTGCTCGTCGTCTACAGCAAAGATCCAAAGCGCGTGTTCGAGCCGGACGATATCGAGCTCGCTCACCTCCTAGCGGCGACGACCGCGATCGGGATCACGAACTCACGTTTGTATGGGGAGGCCCTCGCCCAGCAGGACCTCCATCGGCATCTTCTCGATGCGCTGGGGGACGGGGTTCTCATTGCTTGGCCCAACGGTCGCTATGAGGCCAACCCCCGGGCGCGGGACATTCTTGGCGTACCTCAGTTCGAGACGCTGGCTCAGCTTCGCGACGCTGTCGACGTCAAAGATCTGACGACCGGCGGCCCGATCCCTCCGGGCTCATCTCCACTGGATCGCGCGATGAAGGGAGAGACCACGAAGGGGGACTATCTTGTGACGCGGCCCGACACCGGCGAGCGGCGCGACGTCGAGGTCAGCGCGGCGCCCGTGCGTGGAGCGAACGACGAAATCGTCGCCGGGGTCATGACACTCCACGACATCACCGATCTCTTGTCAGGAGAGCGCGAGCGAGAGCAGTTCCTCTCGATCGTTTCCCACGAGCTCCGAACGCCTCTCACGCCGCTCAAGGCACTCGCCCAGCTCGTCCGCTCGCGGATGCGCCGTTCGCAGACGCAGGGCGCCGAGCTGGACATGGAGTCTTTGGACCGGAACCTCGCGGCGATCGAGCGCCAGGTGGACCGGATGAACGGCCTCGTCAACGACCTGTTGTCGGTCTCGCGTGCGGAGAGGGGCTCGTTGAGCATGGAGCGAGTCCCGTATGACCTCGCCGTTCTCGTCCGCGAAGTCGTGGAGCGCTACGTCGACGCGACGCTTGAAGAGGGGCGCTATGTCTTCGCGGTCGAGGCTCCCGCGAGCGTTCCGGCGCGTGGCGACCAGTCGCGTGTGGAGCAGCTGCTCATGAATCTCGTCGGAAATGCGGTCAAGTACTCACCGACGGGCGGACCTATCAAGGTCCGGCTTGTGACTCACGACAGAACGGCGGAAATTTCGATCACCGATGCGGGGATCGGCATCCCTGCCGATGAGATCGCGAAGCTGGGGCATCCGTTCGTGCGCGGGGCAGGCCGCGCCAACACCTTCGCCGGGATGGGCGTCGGCCTCTATGTCGCACGCATCGTTGCCGAGGCCCACGCTGGGTCGCTTGTCTTAGAGAGCGACGGCGACGGCAAAGGAACTACGGTGCGGGTGAAATTGCCGCTCTAACGATCGGTGCCGGAGGAGGGATTCGAACCCTCATGGGCTTTCGCCCAAAGCATTTTGAGTGCTTCGAGTATCCCGGTTCCTCCACTCCGGCGCATCTCACATTGTAGGTTTGGCTAGCAGCTTCACCGCAGTCTTCGCGAGTCGCGGATTGGCGATCACGACTTGCCGCTCGTTCCACGCGGCGTCCTTCGCTGTCTTCAGCGAAATCACCGCAGCGCCGGCCTCGCGCGCGATCAAAGCTGGCGCGGCGATGTCCCACGGCGACAGCGCCGAATGCACGAACAGATCGAAGCGCCCCATCGCAAGGTAGGAGATCTCGAGGCCGGCCGACCCGGTCACCCGCAGCCGCGCGCAGGTCGCGTTGAGCGTCGTGAAGCGCGAGTCCTTCTTCTTCGTCTCACCAAACCCCAGGCTCGCGACTGCGAATGCGTCCGGCAGACGCGTCACCTTCGACACCGAAATGGATTCGCCGTTTCGCGTCGCTCCCGCGCCTTCCGACGCGACGAAGGTCTCGCCCGTGCGCGGCGCGTGGACGGCCCCCGCGCGCGCTTTGCCATCCTCGACGTACCCGATGAGCACGCAATAGAACGGGAGGCCGCGGCTGAAGTTGAGCGTGCCGTCGATCGGATCGACCACCCAGAGCCGTTCGGACTCCGCGAGCCCTTTGCGCGCGCTCTCCTCAGCCAGGATCGGGACTCGGGCATCGTGGGCTTTTAGGAGCGCGATGATCGCGTTCTCGGCTGCGTGGTCCGCCGCAGTGGCGAAGTTGGCCCGTCCGCGCTTGTGCGTGACGATTTCCGTGTCGCCCACCACGATGGCGTTGCCGACGGCGAGGGCGGTCTCGGCGGCGAGGCGCGCCAACTCGGCGTATCGAGCGCGGTTGCGCGAGCTAGCTTTCGCCTCCGGCATCGGTCGGGCAGAGTACTCGGACGCGCGCCAGCAGATCGTTCAGGTCGAACGGTTTGGAGATCACATCGGTGATGCCCCGCTCCTTGAAGTCGCTCTCGTATTGATTCGTCGCCGCGCTGACAAAGAGCACCGGCATCTCACGGATGTCGGTGTCGGCGCGAACGCGGTCGAATACCTCGAAGCCGTCGAGTCCCGGCATCATGATGTCGAGGATGAGGAGGTCGGCGTGGACCTGACGCACGGTCTCGAGGACCAACGCGCCGTCGGACACGACGACGGACTGGTAGGCGTCCTCGTCGTTGATCGAGTCGCGGAGCAAGGTCGCGATCGGTTCGTCATCTTCGCCGATGACGACGACCTTCTTTTTGACGTCTCCGGTCATCTCTTGCATGCGGCAATCTACAGAAGAAGCTGCAGCCAGGCGAAAGTTCGCTGATGCGGCCGGACGTCGGGGGAGCGACCGAAGCGCTCCTCGATCGCGCGCGCCGCGGGGACGCCCGGGCTTTCGAGCAACTCGCTCTCGAGGTCCAGCGACCTCTGTATCGACATGCAGCACGGATGCTCGGTCCCGACGATGCCGAAGATGTCGTGCAAGACGCGCTCCTATCGGCGTGGAAGTCACTCGCGTCGTTTGAAGGAACATCGTTTCGCGCGTGGATTTTTCGGATCGTTACCAATCGCGCACTCGATCGGCTTCGTTCGCGACGACGGCGTCCCGAGCTTCCGCTCGACCCGCCGGCCGAAGACGATGACGCGGTGGGATGGGCGGAGCCGGCTGCGCCGGGTCCCGAGCTCGCCGACCTCGCGGCCGACCGCGAAGCCTTGGGTGTCGTCGAGGAGGCGCTCGCCACGCTACCGGCCGAGCAGCGTGCGGTGCTCCTGCTCCGCGATGTCGAAGGCTTCGCGTACGAGGAGATCGCGATCATCACGTCGACCGAGATCGGTACCGTGAAGTCGCGCATCCATCGCGGCCGTGTCGCAGTGCGAAACATCCTTGTCGGCCGTGGCTGGAAGGGATCAGGCGGGTGAGGGAACCGATTCAGAGCGCCGTCGTCCTAGGGATAGGAGGTTAGGCCGTGCATCCGTTCGACGACCTTTCGGCGTACCTGGACGGCGCGCTTTCGCCCGAGGCTCGCACCTCGGTGCAGGCGCACCTGGACACGTGCGCCGTCTGCCGGACGCGTTTGGCCGAGCTTCGCGCGACGGCCCGCCTCATTGCGGCCCTGCCGATGCCCGTTCCGTCGCGATCACTGGTCCCGCGTGTCTCCGCCCCGGTCTGGATGGTCGCGCTTCGCACGTTCTCAACAGTCGCGAGCGCGGCCGCCATCTTCCTGTTCATCGTCTCGGCCGCGATGTCTCCGTTCCCTCGCGCGCAGAGCGCCGGGTCCGCGCCCGCTGCCGCGCCCGCGCCGAACGCCGCCCTAGATCAGTCGAGAGGCGGAGCGACCTCGGCGTCCGCGGCGCCCCAGAGCGATACGAAATACGTCGCGCCAACGTCCGCGTCGGCGTCTCCAGGCGCGGCGTTCAACGTCGTGCCGTCCCCAACGCCGGCACCGGCCGCCGAGCGCACAACCACGAACGACGCGACCCGGCGCCAAGACACCGGATCCGCCTCGCCCTCGGCGTCGACCGGCGATTTCGCGGTCGCCGCCCGGAATCCGAGCGCGAGCGAGCAACCTCCGTTCAATCCGTTCCCGTGGCTGTGGCTCGTTCTCGGCGTCGCTTTCGCGGCACTGTCGCTCATCCTCGGGCGGAGGCTTCGCTCGGCCTAGCCGCGATACTCGTAAGGTGACCGAGCGTCTCGCGCTCATCGACTCGAACAGCCTGATCTACCGGGCGTTCTTCGCCGTGCCCCCGCTCACCACGACCAAGGGCGAGCTTGCCAACGCGACGTTCGGCTTCGCCTCGATCCTCCTGAAATCGCTCGAGCAGGTGACCCCGCAGCACATCGCGGCGGCCTTCGACCTGCCGGTCCCGACGTTCCGACGCGAGATGGAGCCGACGTACAAGGCCACGCGGAAGCCGATGCCCGACGATCTCCGGCCCCAGTTCGAGCGCTGCAAGCAGCTGCTCGAAGCCTTCGGCATTCCGATGTACTCGCTCCCCGGGTTCGAGGCGGACGACGTCATCGGCGCGCTCGCACGGCAGGCCGAGGCGAAGGGGCTCGAGACGATCATCGTGTCGGGCGACCTCGACCCTCTGCAGCTCGTCACGCCGCTCATCAAGCTGATGACGACGCGCCAGGGTTTCCAGAACACCGTCATCTACGACGAGGAGATGATCCGGCAGCGCTACGGCCTGCGACCGGATCAGATGGTCGACTTCAAAGCGCTGAAGGGCGACGCCACCGACAACATTCCAGGCGTGCCCGGTGTGGGAGAAAAGACCGCCGCGAAGCTCATCGCCGAGCACCAAAATCTAGAGGGCGTCTATGCGGACCTCGGCGGCTATACGCCGCGGCTACGCGAGTCGCTTGCCGCGAACAAAGATCAGGTCTTACGTAGCCGCGAGCTCGCCACGATCGTGACGGATCTGCCGGTGACTCTCGAGCTGGACCGCACGCGCCGGACGACGTACGACCGCGCCGCCGTGCTCGAGCTGTTCAGGGATCTCGAGTTCCGGAGCCTCGTGCCCCGCCTTCCTCCCGCGGATCAGAACCTCGCGGCACCGGCCCCGACGGTGACGACGCAGATGGTGCCCCGCGGAGGGCAGATGCAGCTCGGCCTCGAACCGGCGCCTGCCGTCGCTCCGCCAGTCGAGACCGCGCTCGTCGCCGATGTCGACGCGGACAAGGTCGCGACCGAGCTGCGCGAGCTCGGCGCATTCGCGATCCATGCGGACATGGACACGTCTGGCCGGCACCCGTTGCTCGTTGGGCTCGGCCTCGCTGGGGGCGAACGGGCCTGGTACGTGCCGACACCCGACGGCGTCCCTGCCCCCATCGCGGAGCTTCTGCTTGACGAGACGGTCGCGAAGACGGCACACGATGCGAAGACTGCCCGTCGTGCGCTGCGACGGTCGGGCGCCGACCTTCGCGGTGTGTCGATGGACACGATGATCGCGAGCTACCTCGTGAACGCGAGTCGCCGCTATCACGCACTCGAGGATCTCGCGGCGGAGCGTCTGAAGCTCGAAGTGCCGGCGCTTCCCGTTCCCGACCGGAAGGATCCGTACCGCACAGCGACTCTCGACGAGCGTCTTGTACGTGCCGGGGCCGGCGCGGTCGCGGCGGCGCGTCTCGGGGAGCAGTTCTCCGTGGAGCTCGAGCGGCTCAATCTCGAGCGGCTCTACCGCGACGTCGAGCTCCCGCTCGTCGACGTGCTCGTCGAGATGGAGGAGGCCGGCATCGCGGTGGACACCGGCTACCTGCGCTCGCTGGGCGAGGAATTCGCCCGCGAGGTCGCGCGGATCGAGCAGGAGGCGTTCGCGGTGGTCGGCCATGAGTTCGGGCTCAACTCGCCGAAGCAGCTGCAGTCGCTTTTGTTCGAGGAGCTGAAGCTCCCTCGCGGCCGCCGCACCGGCACCGGCTTCTCGACCGACGCCACCGTTCTCGAAGAGCTGCGTGGCGCGCACCCGGTCATCGAGAAGATCCTCGAGTACCGTGAGATCGAGAAGCTTCGCTCGACGTACGCGGAGGGCCTCGGCGGACTCGTCGATCCGGAGACGCGTCGCGTCCACACGACGTTCGAGCAAACCGTTGCGGCCACCGGACGCCTCTCGAGCCGCGCGCCAAACCTGCAGAACATCCCGATTCGCACGCCGCTCGGGCGCCGCATACGCCGCGCCTTCGTCGCCGGATCCACCGACCGGGTCCTCGTCGCCGCGGACTATTCGCAGATCGAGCTTCGCGTGCTCGCCCACGTATCGCAGGACCCCGCGCTGCTCGACGCGTTCCGCTCGGGCGCCGACATCCACCGGCGCACGGCCGCGGCTGGATTCGCCGTCTCCGAAAGCGCGGTCACGCGAGAGCAGCGCGATGTCGCGAAGATGCTGAACTTCGGGATCATCTACGGCATGAGCGACTTCGGCCTTGCGTGGCGGATGCAGATGCCGCGGGAGGAAGCGCAGCGCTTCATCGACGAATATTTCAAGCGCTACGGCCAGGTGCGCCGGTACGTCCTCGAGACGAAGGCGTTCTGCGTCGAGCAGGGCTACGTCGAAACGCTTCTCGGACGCCGCCGCTACATCCCGGACATGACGAGCCGCGTAAACGCCGTGCGGAACGCGGCCGAGCGAATGGCGATCAACATGCCGATCCAGGGTACGGCCGCGGACATCATGAAAATCGCGATGGCGCGCGTGCATCACGCGCTCCACGACAGTGACCTGCATGCGCGTGTTCTTCTGCAGGTGCACGACGAGCTTGTCGCCGAGGTGCCGCGTCTCGAGGTCGAGCGCATGGCGCGACTGCTCGGGGACGAGATGAGCGCCGCCTACGAGCTCGATGTGCCTCTGATCGTGGACGTCCGCGCAGGACCGAACTGGGACGAGATGCAGCGACTCGAAGTCACCGCGACAGCGAATGCCTGAGCTACCTGAAGTCGAGACCATCGCGCGGCAGCTCCGAGGGCTCGTCGTCGACCGCACGATCAGCGAATTCGAGTCGCGCTGGGTCCGCCTGACCGAGCCAGAGCCGGCCGAGGTCGTCGGCGCGCGGCTGCGGGGCCGGCGCATCAGCGACGTGCGCCGTCGCGGCAAGTTCGTGGTGTTCGATCTCGATGGCGGCGAGGCGCTGGTCGTCTCGTTGCGCATGACCGGCAAGCTCCTATACGGCGTGGAAGATGTCGACGAGCGCTACGTGCGCGGCGAGATCCGTTTCGCGGATGGGACCGCGCTGCGGTTCTCGGACACGCGCAAGTTCGGACGGATGGCGGTCATCGACGCCTCGACCCTCGACGGAAATGGAGAGGCTCGCCGCCCGAGGATGCCGCTGCATGCCTCGCTCGGGCAGGAGCCCCTCGCGCGTGGCTTCACCGTCGCGTGGCTTCGGGCGCTCCTGCGCCGCCGCCCCCGGGCTGCCATCAAAGTGTTGCTTCTCGACCAGCGCGCAATCGCTGGCATCGGGAACATCTACGCCATCGAGGCGCTCTGGCGCGCGCGGATCCATCCGCTGCGGAAGGCCGGATCGCTGCGCAGCGATGAGATCGTGCGACTCCACGAGGCGATCCGCTGGGCGCTGCGCAAGGGCATCCGGCTCGGCGGCGCCTCGCCGAGTGACTACGTCGACGCACGCGGAAACAAGGGACGGATGCAGCGCGAGTT
>Ga0209807_1000721_pt1 | contig 15226 bp, 14 predicted proteins | sample GraSoiAngelo_154_FD_186168 | JGI IMG/M metagenome (GOLD analysis project Ga0209807, IMG submission 186168) | Grasslands soil microbial communities from the Angelo Coastal Reserve, California, USA - 14_1009_13_20cm (SPAdes) (version 2) | ecosystem: Environmental > Terrestrial > Soil > Grasslands ... | reverse complement strand
AGATTCAGTGACCTCCCTCGAGACCGCAGGCGTTTTGGGATCAACCTACATCGATATCGATAGCTCCACCGCCAAGGGTCCGGAAGCTGCGGATGAAGATACTCTGCCGACTCGCGAGCATCCCGATCTTCAGGATGTGGTCCGCGCCAGCCAGAGCACATTGCAAAACATGGACGCGCTCTTGAAGCGGCTCGACCGCATCGTGGCCTTCGTGGAAAGCGGGGAAGGTTCGATAGGTAAACTCATTTACGACCCTCTGCTATACAACCGGCTGAATGCTACGGTGACCGAATTCCAAAAACTGGTGAATGAAGTGACCGAGGGCAACGGTACGCTGGGCAGGTTGGTGTCCGATGACGAGCTTTATCAGAAGGCGAATTCCACGGTCGACAAGCTGAATGTCATGATCGATGACCTGAATGCGGGCAAGGGCAGTTTTGGCAAATTCCTGAAAGATCCTGCGCTGTACGACAACACCAACCAGACAGTCGCCAACGTGAAAAAGCTTACGGATGATGTGAACGCTGGGAAGGGAGCGATTGGCAAACTCACCAAAGACGAACAGTTCGCTGCCAAGCTGCAGAACACCATGGATAAACTTTCAACCATCACCGACCGGTTGGAAGCAGGCGAAGGCTCGGCAGGCAAATTTCTGCGCGATCCCTCCATGTACAACAATACTGATCAGTTGCTGCTGGAAACGCGAGGCCTGATTAAGGCGATCCGACAGAATCCGAAGCAGTATCTGACGATTCGGCTCAAGATTTTCTGAGGCGTAGACGCTTCCTTCGCGGGTGCGGGCGCCTGCGCCACACTTCCACATGCGGATAACGTTTCCTGTTTCTGGACGTCTAATCGGGTTGCTGCGGGTGGGGAACTTCCCTCTCCGTGGCCTCGTATCCCAGTTCGGCCCTGGATCCACTCTGGCCTCAGTTTCTCCGAACATTCTGTGCGAGGTGCTATGCGAATTCTAAGGATCATCAGTTTCGTGCTATTCGCTGTAATCCTGGGCCTGGCGCAGATGGCGCCGTCTGCCGATAAACCGCAGGGACCTAACGTCCGCTTCAACGCTGACATGCTCGACAAGAATATTGATCCCTGCACAGATTTTTACGCCTACGCTTGCAGCAAGTGGCAGGCACAGAATCCCATTCCTGCGGACCGTTCCGGGTGGGGCCGCTTCGACGAACTGGAGGAACGCGGCGAGGGAATTATCCGCGGCATTCTGGAAAAGTCTTCCTCGGACACTCCCGGGCGAAGCCCCGTCGAACAAAAAATCGGCGACTATTACGAATCTTGTATGGACGAGAGCGCCATCGAGAGTGCCGGAACGCGGCCGCTGCAGGATGAATTCAAGACCATAGACGCGCTTCAATCTAAGGAAGAGCTGGCCAAAGAAGTGATTCGCCTGCATCGACAAGGAATTGGCGCCCTGTTTAGCTTCAGCTCGGATCAGGATTTCAAAGATGCCACTCAAGTGATTGCGGAAGCCGATCAGGGCGGCATGTCACTTCCCGATCGCGATTATTACCTGAAAGACGATCCAAAATCGGTGAAATTGCGCGAGCAATACGTCGAGCATGTACAGAAAATGTTTGAGTTGCTCGGTGATCCGCCGCAAAAAGCTACTGCGGAAGCAACGGTCGTAATGGACGTCGAAACCACTCTCGCCAAGGGCGCGTTGGATCGCGTGAGCCGGCGCGATCCCAACAAGGTCTATCACAAGATGACAGAGAAGGACCTGGCGGCCTTAAGCCCCGACTTTGGTTGGAATCTTTATCTTCGCGGTATTGGCGCTCCTGCGACTCAAGTTCTGAACGTCACCGAACCGGAATTCTTCAAGCAGATGGATGCCGCCGTGAACACGGCTTCGTTGGACGATTGGAAAACCTATCTGCGCTGGCACGTAGTCCACTCCAATGCACCCGTGCTTCCCGCCAGATTCGTAAATGAGAATTTCAAGTTTTTCTCCGCGACATTGGCCGGCACCAAAGAATTGAGTCCGCGCTGGAAACGGTGCACACGTTACACGAACAACGATTTGGGCGAAGCAGTCGGACAAAAATACGTCGAGCTTACGTTTGGAGCCGAAGGGAAAGATCGCACCCTGCGCATGGTGCAAGCCCTGGAGAAGGCCTTGGGGGCGGATATTCAGGATCTCCCCTGGATGGGGGCAGAAACCAAAAAGCAAGCGCTCGTGAAGCTGACAGCAATCACCAATCGCATCGGCTATCCCGACAAATGGCGAGATTACAGCAGCTTGAAGATCGTGCGCGGTGATGCTCTCGGCAATTCCATGCGCGCAAATGAATTTGAATTCCAGCGGCAACTGAACAAAATCGGCAAGCCGGTAGACAAGAACGACTGGCCTTATCCGCCAAGCACGGTTGACGCCAGCTACAATCCGCAACAGAACAACATCACGTTTCCTGCCGGAATCTTGCAGCCTCCGTTTTATGACAACCAGGCCGATGATGCCATGAACTTCGGCGGCATCGGAGCTGTGATCGGGCACGAGCTTACTCACGGCTTCGACGACGAGGGCAGCCAATTCGACGCTCAGGGCAACTTGCGCGACTGGTGGACTGCTCAAGACAAGAAAGAATTCGATCAGCGCACGCAGTGCGTCGCTGATGAATATTCCGGCTTCAACTCAGTGGATGATCTAAAAGTAAACGGCAAGCTAACTCTGGGAGAAAACACCGCCGATAACGGCGGTATGCGCATTGCGTATATGGCTCTCATGGATATTCTTGCCGGGAAGGAGCCTCCGCCGAGCGATGGCTTGACTGCCAAACAGCGATTCTTCCTGGGCTGGGCCAACGTGTGGTGCCAGAACCGCACCGATGAATTAGCTCGCATGTTGGTGGCAGTCGACCCGCACTCACCCGCAAAGTGGCGAATCAACGGCGTCGTATCCAACATGCCCGAGTTCCGTGACGCATACCACTGCAAGGCAGACGCGCCCATGGTGCGGCAGAACGCGTGCAGGGTCTGGTGAACTGGTCTTAACGCTGGCGGCGCAACCGAAGTGCGTCGATCAGGACGCTCGTGTCTACTAAGACCTGCATGAGCGTTTGCGTTTTCTCTGCTCACGGGAGCGGGACGCGCCATCTTCCGCTCGCGATCGCCTAACCCAGGCTGCCGCCCCCTCCGCAAGTTCGGAATGATCTTCATCTTTCCACGCTGGCTCCGGTCTTCCAGAAACCGCGATAAAGCTCGCCGCCGAAGCTCATTGCGGGCGGTCTCCACCAGAAAGGCACTCCGTCCGCGCGGACCTACAAGCGCGTCAATTTGAGTAACCAGATCATCCGGCAGCAGGATGTGCGCTCTATGTGTGCTCTTGTTGCTCACATTTTTAATGTGACTCCAGCATTGGGCGTTTGGCAAGTCACGTTGGCTTCGATGATCCAGCCATGAGTAACTTAATTGATGGAATCTATCGGACAGCCGTAACGTCCGCCTGCTCGTGCGCATGATAGCTGGATCGCACCAGCGGGCCGGATTCAACGTGGCGGAAGCCGAAGCGCAAGGCTTCTTGCTTCAGGTAGGCAAATTCCTCAGGGGTGTAGAAGCGTGCTATTGGCAGGTGGTCGCGCGAGGGTCGCAGGTATTGCCCCACGGTGAGGATGTCCACGCCGCGAGAGTTGAGGTCGCGGAAGACGTCGACGAGTTCGGTAATAGTCTCGCCGAGGCCAACCATCACGCCTGACTTGGTCACCATTCCGGGTGAAAACTTCTTTGCATTTTCCAGCAAGCGTAGAGAGCGCTCGTAACGCGCGCCAGAGCGCACCACGCGATACAGGCGAGGCACGGTCTCAGTGTTGTGATTGAGCACGTCAGGCCGCGCCTCAAGAACAATTCTCAGCGCTTCGCCCAGCCCCTGGAAATCCGGTATCAGAACTTCAACTCGGCAGCCGGGCGAGAGTTCACGAATCTGGCGAATAGTTTCCGCAAAAGTCCGTGCCCCGCCCAGATTGTCATCGTCACGATTGACGCTGGTCACGACCGCATGTTTCAGACCGAGAGTCGCTACGGCTTCCGCCACGCGGCGCGGTTCATCCGTATCGATCGGGCCCGGTTTGCCCTTGGGTACAGCACAAAAGCCACAGCGGCGCGTGCAGATATCGCCCAGCAACATGAAGGTCGCAGTGCGATGGTTCCAGCACTCACCGATATTGGGACACTGCGCCGATTCGCAAACCGTATGCAGACCCAGGCTACGAGCCAGTTTTTTAAGATTATGGAAGTTCTCTCCGACTGGAGCTTTGGCTTTGAGCCACTCCGGCTTGGGCTGCCGGATCGGGGGTCCAAGCTCGATTTGCACAAGCTGTGAGGTGGCGGCCATCTATGGCTTGATTTTACATGGCTCGTCCCCCACACGCGACCGCCGGTTACAAAAATGGGCGACTCTGCAGTCGCCCACTAACGCCGGATTATCTTGTTCTAATCTACTCTAACTTCCGGCGGCGCACTGTCCCGCCGTAACGATACTGGGATTGGCCTTTAGCTGGTATGTGAAATACGGCACCCCCACCCGAAACGTTTGGGGGTCATTGTTTGCACAATGACCGGGTGACTGAGTCGAGCACAACGTGCTGGCCAAGTGATCATCAGCGAAAGCGATATTGGCGCGATGCTGCAGATCCAGCGCCACTTGGAAGAAGTCAAGCAGGTTGCGATTAGCGCTGCCGAAGGTTCCTCCGCTTGACACCGTCCCGGAGTGAATGAAGTGGTCACTGGCGGTGAATTGCGTGAATTTCGGGCTTGCAGCGTGGCCATTCACGCTCTCGGCCATATACACATTCCACTGTGCCCAGCAGTTAGTGGTGCCATTCGAACAGGTTTTTTCCATCACGGTGGTGTCGTTCGAATTTCCGGCAAGATTTGTGCCGAACCATACGACCACTACGTGCCCATTGGCATCGGCCGCTACCCAGGGAAACACGTTTGACTTCCCGACGGTTGCTCCTTGATTAAGTCGAAGCGGGGTCGTGCTCCACGTGGTTCCCAAATTCGATGAGGAAGAGAAAAAGATATTGGAATTGTCGGACCAAGCGGCGTAGAGATAACCGAAGTTATCTGTCGCAAGTGCCGGGAAAATCTGATCGTTGCCGTTGGTGGCTCCCAGCGAGCCCAGTGGGCTGGTGAAGATTTTGTGATCAGCAAAGGTGAAACTTGGGCCTCCAAGCTTTGCATCCGTCGAAACTCCGACATAAACCGTGCGTTGCGGAGCGCTAGTCACATTCTCTGCGGCGCTGTCCGGGGCTGTAAAAATCTCATACAGATTTCCGCGACTGGAGCAACTGCTGTGATCGATGCGAATTTGCCCGGCAGTGTTTGCTGACCCCGCTGGTGTGGTGGCGGCCGGAACAGTTTGAGCATCGATGGCTTGGCCCAGGCCGTTGACATAGGTCAAGCCGCCATCATTCGAGCGCTGCACGTCAATATTGAACGTGGCCGCGTCGTGGTAGCTTAAATAAACTGTTGAAGTATCGATCGCGTCCTGCCATTGCCGGTCATCAGCCGGGATCAACGCCGCTGCGACATTGGGAGGATTGAAAAAGCTGTTGCCCCGATCGCTGGAATTCGTAGCGGTTACGCCTGGCGCCACAGTAAGGCTGGTCAATGCCAGATTGGGCACGTTCGTTACCGGATTCGGCGAATTGACCGCGATGTCAGCATCGCCGCCTCCGGGCGCTAGTCCAAGATTCGTCGCGCTGCCGGTGTTGTTGGCGCATCCACCATTTTCAAAGGAAAATATCCCGCAATTGTCGGGTTGGCCCTCGTAGCGAAACGGCAGGGTCTTGTTTTTGTTCGGGCTTCCATCATCGGGCGAATACCAGCGCCACAAATCTACGCCGCCAGGCACACCGCGGATCGAAACCACGTAAATCGAGCCTTGAGAGTCCACCCGGTCGCTCGGCTCGCCGCCAGCAACGATGAAGGCTAACGGGCTAAGCCCGGTTGGGGTAGGCGCTAGTTGGGGGAGGCAGAGGTTCTGGTTGGGGCTGAAGGTCTGCGTGCCGCTGCCGACGTAAGGGGCGGTGGCTGAGGGACTGGCACAGTTGTGCTCGTTCGCGGGAGCCTGGGCAAGAACAGCGGACGCCGTAACCAAGAACAGAAGTGGCTGCAAGAGGAATGATTTCATAGGCATTCTCCTGGAGGGGGTGCGGAATTAGACGGTCAGTGGCGTCGCGAGTAGATGCCGTCGAAGCAGGAGTCGTTGTATTGCTCTGGATGAGGAATGTCTGGTGAAGTCAGGCGCGGCGCTTTGCCTTAGTTTTCCAGGTAGGCTTCAATCCACTCTTTGATTCGGGCGCGACGCTCATCTTGCGGATCAAAACGCACGCCGAAGGTCTTGTCGGGTTTGCGCCAGCTCACGGTGCCGCGAACCCAGATGCGCGGAAGAGTCAACAGCGCAAACGATATTTCTACCGCCGTCCCGGTCGAGATGTCTTCCTCGCTGCGCATTGACATGCCACCGGCGCTCAGCTCATGGCTGGTGGCGGTGAGCCGGCGATTCTCGATCGTGGTGAGAGCAATTTCAGTCATGACGGGAATGCGAACGTAGCGCCGGAACTCGTGCAGGACAAGCGTTTGCGTGGCGCGGACCAACTTCAGGGCTGCCGGGCGCTCCAGCGGTTCGTTAAAAATGGCGTTGATCCCGTACTTGGAGAATCGCATGGCTTCTTGCGCGCTGCCACCGAGTCCGTAGATCACCATCCGGCTGTTTGACCGGGACGTGCGTGCTGACTCCATTATGACTTCCGCAATCTCATCCAGCCTCAGCACACACGCTTCGAACTTTTCTTTCTTCAGGCGATCTGCGGCACACTCAGTCATCAGGACAGTCCCAATCCCAAATTGCCGGAAACATTCCGACAATACGATCCGGGCGGAGTCCTTCACATTGATGAGCGCAACCCGAGCCGAATTTCTCCTGCTGCTTGGAACCGCGGCAGCGCTGGCCAAAGCCTTATCAATAAGCCTGGTGGGGGTCGCCATGTGATCCCAATTGTGGCCTGTACTTCTAACAATGGCAAAGGGTTAGATGGGCAGGGGTGGGTACAAAAGTGTCATTACCTGAGTGGACTTGTGCGGGACGGTAGTCTGTGGCTCACTCTCAGGCTACTCATTCCACCGCCGGAACAGCAATGCGCCATTCGTCCCGCCGAATCCGAATGAATTCGACATCGCATAGTCAATGCCTGCTTCCCGAGCCTTCAATGGCACGTAATCCAGATCGCACTCCGCATCAGGGTTCTCCAGGTTGGCGGTGGGCGGCAGAATTTGATCGCGGAGGGCCAAAATGGTGATGCCGGCTTCGAGGCCGCCAGCGCCGCCGAGGAGGTGGCCAGTCATCGATTTCGTAGAACTTACAGCTAGTTTGTAGGCATGCTCGCCGAAAGCCCGCTTGATCGCTACGGTTTCCAGTCTGTCGCCAAGATCCGTTGAAGTGCCGTGCGCATTAATGTAGCCCACCTGCTCCGGCTGAATCTTCGCGTCATTTAAGGTGTTTAACATCACGCGATAAGCGCCGTCGCCTTCCGGAGCCGGCTGGGTAATGTGATTGGCGTCTCCGCTCATTCCATAGCCGATGATCTCCGCCAGAATCTTGGCGCCGCGACGGCGGGCAAATTCCAGCTCCTCGAGAATCAGGATTCCCGCTCCCTCGCCAATGACGAAACCGTCGCGCGCCGAATCCCAGGGCCGGCTGGCCTTTTCCGGCTCGTCGTTGCGCGTGGAGAGAGCGCGCATGGCCGCGAACCCGCCGACACCCATTGGAGTGATTGCGGCTTCCGTTCCGCCGGCGATCATCACCTCCGCATCGCAGCGGGCAATGATTTTGAAGGCGTCACCGACCGAGTGCGCACTTGATGTGCAAGCAGTACAGGTGGCCTCGTTCGGTCCCTTGGCGTTGTAGCGGATACTGATCTGCCCAGCGGCAAGATTCACGATGGCGGCAGGAATGAAGAAAGGAGATATTTTACGCGGTCCCCCGTTGAGCAGGTTTGAGTGCTCACGCTCAATTACATCGAATCCGCCGATTCCCGAGCCGACGTGAACGCCAATGCGAGGCGAAAGTTCCTCTGTGACCTGCAACCCGGAAGATTGCATGGCCTCATTCGCCGCGGCCATGGCCAGGTGGATGAAGCGCCCCATCTTCTTCAGCTCTTTTTTGTCGATGAATTGCTGCGGGTCGAAGTTCTTGACTTCCGCTGCGATTTGGCAGGCAAAACCGGAACTATCAAACTGCGTGATGCGGGCAATGCCGCTCTTTGCGGCAAGCAGGTTGCGCCAGACTTCTTCGGTGGTGTTGCCAACCGCGCAGATCAGGCCGATGCCAGTGACTACGACGCGACGTCCCAACTACTTCCCACCTTTCGCGTGTTTGCCGATGTAGTCCACCGCATTCTGCACAGTACGGATCTTCTCCGCATCTTCGTCGGGTATTTCGATTTCAAAGGCTTCTTCGAAGGCCATTACCAGTTCTACGGTGTCCAGCGAGTCGGCGCCCAGGTCGTCCACGAACGAGGCGCTTGGCGTGACTTCGCCCTCGTCCACTCCCAGTTGTTCTACGATGATCTGCTTTACTTTTTCGTCAACGGGTGCCATGTTTGTCCTCGCTTACTCGTGGCTGGCGCGAGGACACACATGTCCTCGCACCTTGATCTAAACCCTTATTTACTTACCTTCGCATGCTTCTCGATGTAATCGAGCGCGTTCTGCACAGTGCGAAGTTTCTCGGCATCTTCATCCGGAATCTCCACGCCGAAGGCCTCTTCCAGCGCCATGACAAGCTCAACCTGATCCAGCGAATCGGCGCCCAGATCATCGACGAACGAAGCGCTGGGGGTGACTTCTCCTTCATCCACTCCCAACTGCTCAGAGATGATTTGCTTCACTTTCTCGACCAAATCTTTCTTTTCATCAGCCATATAAATGCGCCTCCTGAAACTTTAAAAGGAATTAGTAGTGTACTGGGCCGCACGAATGGATGCAAAGGAACCGTCACCGAAATTCGCATGACGGCAGCTCTGGGATCGTCCAAAAACAAATCCTAATTGCTGGCTGATAGCGGGGTCAACACTCCCGGCAAAACAGCACGTGCTAATGGCTAATGCCCGGAATATTCGTCTCGCAGACGCGTCTGCCGGCTGGTCATCGGAACCTCGCGGCCCTCGATGAACACCTTTTTTACATCGGTCCTCACATCAAGAGGATCGCCGCTTGCGACCACGACATTGGCAGATTTACCGGCATCAAGAGATCCAAGCCGGTCGCCGACTCCCCAGATTTCCGCCGCATTCAGAGTCATGGCCTTGAGGGCTTCGTCGTAGGGCAAACCGAAGACAGTCGCATAACCAGCCGCATAGGGCAGGTTGCGCACGTTATGCGCATCGTATGACGCGAAGGCAATCTTCACTCCGCGCTTGTACAACTGCGCCGGCAGGCTGTAGACCGCGTCGTAACGCTCATGAGGCTTGGGATTTTCGTAAATTGGGCCGACGATCACCGGCACCTTGAGTAGGGCTACATAATCGAGCACCGGCTGGGAGTGGCTGATGTGGTTGAGGACGAATTTCAGGTTGAACTCGCGAGCGAGATTCACTGCTGCCTCAAGGTCGCTTGGTTCTTCGGCTGCCAGAACAATCGTCTTCTTGCCCTGGAGATAGGGAAGCAGTGCCTCAAGCTTCAAATCGTGTTTAGGCGGTGATGGTGGGCCTTTTTTCTCTTTATCATCAGACTTCTCAGATTTTTTCTTTTCGTACTCCGCCCATTCCTGGGAATAGTGCTGCGCGTCCAGGAATGCCTGCCGCAATTGCGCCGCAAGCCCCATGCGGGTGGACGGGAATTTCCGCTTTTCCCAGGATTCATTCCGCCGCTGCTCACCGGTGAAGTTCAACGGTAGAGCAATATCGCGCACCAACAGCATTTCATCGGACGGCCGGCCATCCAACTGAACGAAGGAATCTTGCCCGGGCAGAGTGTCTTTATTCTGGGGCGCGACAATCGCGTTTGTAATCCCATTTAGACGCGCCACCGGAATCAGTTCGGATTCCGCATGGAACGCGTCATACACGTGCATGTGCGGCATGATTTCGTCGCTGGGCTCGACCAGATCGTTGGTCATCTGTTCGGCGGAGATCTCTGTCAGGCCGAGGTAACTTTCAGAATCAATCAAGCCCGGGTACACAGTCATGCCGCTCACGTCGAGCACTCGAGCGTTAGCTGGAATTTTCACTGCTGCTGCTGACCCCACAGCCGTGATCTTCCCGTTCTCCATCACCAAGACGCCATTTTCAATCGTCCCATGCGAAACCGTAAGTAACTTGCCGCCTTTAAGCACAATGGCCTGCTGTGCACTCACGTTCTTAGGAACCACAATTCCAAAAATAATTGTCATTCCGAGCGCAGCGAGGAATCTGCTCTTGACCAAGGACCAATGATTAGCGACTGAAAATGGATTCATTCGCCCTCCTTGTAGTGCGGCATCCCAAACCCTGGCAGCGAACGGTCAAAGTAAACGTCACCATCTATCAGAACCTTCTCAGGTACGCCATAGCTGGAGAGAGGATAGCCATCCCAGATCACGAAATCTGCGTCCTTTCCCACTTCAATCGAGCCTACCCGGTCCTCCACGCCAATAATCCAGGCTGGATTCAAGGTAATCATCTTCAAGGCTTCTTCCTCAGTTGCGCCGCCGTAGCGCATCGTTTTTGCCGCCTCCTGATTGAGCCGCCGCGCAAAGTCATCGGAATCGCTCTTAATCGCCACGCGAACTCCCTTGCGCATGGAGATCACAGCGTTCCAGGGGATTGCGTCCCATGCCTCGTTCTTATAGCCCCACCAGTCGGAAAATGTGGCGATGGCCACGTCACTAGCTGCGAGCTTGTCTGCAACCTTGTATGCCTCCAGCGCATGATGGAACGCCCGCACTTTGTATCCGAACTCCTTGGCGATTTCCATCTCAGTGAGAAGTTCGTCAGCGCGATAACAGTGAATCTGAACCAGCAGCTTCCCTCGGAGCACATCAGCAAGCGCCTCCAGCTTCAGATCGTGTTTGGGTTGTTTGGCTTCTTTGTCGCCGCGTTTGACTTTGGCCTCGTACTCGTCCCACTCCCGCATGTAATCCTGCGCCTGCACAAGCGCTTCGCGCTGGACAGCGAAGTTGCCCATGCGAGTGGACGGCAATTGTTCCTTGCTGCCATACACGCGCTTGGGATTCTCACCACTCGCAAACTTAATGGAACGAGGCGCGCCGGCGAAGAGCATGGCATCCCGGCCAGCCCCATATTTGTGCTTAATGACAATTGCCTGGCCACCAATCATATTGGCCGAGCCGTGCAGCAGGAGAGATGTCGTCACCCCGCCCGCCAACCCCCGGTAGATTGCCTTGTCCTGATAATCGAAGGCATCGATCATCATCATCTGCGGCGTGACTGGGCTGGTGGCTTCGTTCACGTCATCATCGAGCGCGATATGAGAGTGGGAATCGATAATCCCCGGTGTCAAGTATTTTCCGCCTGCGTCAATGACCGTAGCTCCCTGCGGAACCTTCAAATTCGCTCCCACTCCCGCGATCTTGCCGTCTTTGATGTAGACGCTGCCATTTTGAATATTTCCACGTGTAACGGTCATCACGACGGCGTTCTTGATCAAGACCTCTTTGTGCGCGGCGGTCTGCGCAGAAGAAGGGGCAGGTTGCCCAGCCGCGCTGGCAATCATCATTGCACTCAAGAAAAAAAGACCTATCGTCAGGCGATTCATTGACCGGCTTCCTCTCTGGACAGCGAGACGGCAAGAAAAGGGATTCTAGGAGCGAACCGAAGCAACGTCAATCAAAAGAGTTTGCGGGCGCTATGATGTGAAAGCGCACCCATTCTGGGAGTCAGACGTGAAACAAATGTTGTGGTTAGCACTGATGATCTTCGTGCCGCTTGCCTGCAGGGCGTCATGTCCCAGCGGTCAAGCAAAAGATGAAGCCGTTCTCGTGCAACTTGAGCAGACCTGGGCGAAAGCTCTCGAACAACACGACGTGGAGGGGGTCAGCTGCATTCTCGCCGGCGAATTTCAGGATGCGGATCCGAACGGCGCTTTGCATGACCGTGCCGAAACGCTGGCGAATATTCCACATCGGCGGGTCGGCAGCAACCAGCTTAACGAATTGCACCCTCATGTGTATGGCGATTTTGGCTATGTTCGCGGGTTGAACACAGTTGTCGATCCCACCGGCAAAGCTCTGGCCAGAGTCCGTTTCACTGACATCTTTGTCTACCGCGAGGGGCGTTGGCTCGCGGTGGCGGGGCAGGAGTCGCTGCTCTCGGAAACAAAGTAATCCATGCGAGCCGTCGTACAACGTGTAAGCCGCGCTCAGGTGACCGTGAACGGCGAAATCACGGGCCGGATTGGCCGCGGCCTGCTGGTTCTGCTTGGAGTTTCAACGTCGGATGCCGAAACCGATGCCGAGTATCTGGCCGAAAAAATCGCTGGTTTGCGCATTTTTGAGGATAAAGATGGCAAGATGAATTTGTCGGTTACGGAAGCCGGAGGGGCTATCCTGGCAGTTTCCCAATTCACTCTATACGGAGATACGCGCGGCGGGAGGCGACCATCATTTATTGCCGCCGCACGTCCGGAACAGGCTCGCAAGCTGTACGAACACTTCATCGCCCGCGTCCGCGCTGCCGGGCTGGCCTGCGAAACCGGCCGCTTTCAGGAAATGATGCAGGTGGAGCTGGTAAATGATGGGCCGGTTACCATTCTGCTGGATTCCACAAAATTGTTCTAGTCAGATTCGCAGACGCAATGACAATATTGGAACTTGGTCGCCTCTGGTGAGAAAGTCGAGTTGCATACATATGCGGCACGCGATCCTAGGCCCTGGCGGGGTGGGTGGACTGATTGCAGCCTCCCTGGCCAAATCCGGAGACGCAGTCACACTCGTGGTGAGGAGCGAGGCGATACATCAGTATCCTGACACACTGGAGCTTGACAGTCCTTTTGGACAATTCCGTGTCGAAGTCGATCGGGCGACAACAGTCCCGGCAGTTGATGTGTTGTGGATCGCCGTAAAGGCCACGCAGCTCGAGCAGGCATTGGCTTCGTTGGGGGATGGCGACTCAGCAGGCGCATTTGTCCCGTTGCTCAATGGCATCGACCACGTGGCGATGCTACGTTCGCGATACGGCTCAGGCCGCGTTGTCCCGGCAACCATCAGGGTGGAATCTGAGCGAATTGCTCCAGGACGCATTCTGCATCGCTCGCCGTTCGCTCAGTTGAACGTCTCGTCGATCGGGCGCGCGTTGATGGAGAGCACTCTTGAGAATCTTCAGAGGCTCGGCTTCACCTGCCAGTTCGTAGACGATGAGCAAACGCTGCTTTGGAGCAAGCTCGTCTTCCTGGCCCCGTTGGCCCTGGCAATGACGGCTGCAAACAAGACCAGGGGCGAAATCGCGGCGGACGTAAGCTGGGAGCAGCAACTCGAGCTCTGTTTCCGTGAGGCTTGTGCGGTTGCACGCGCAGAGGGCGCGAGGGTTGATGCTGATGCGGTGATCTCGTCTATCAAGAACCTGCCAGGCAACACGCGCAGCTCCGTGCAGAAGGATGTTGAGCGAGGGAATGTGCCAGAGCTCGACGCTGTCGCGGGGCCGATCCTGCGGGCCGCTCTCCGACACGGTCTGGATGTGCCGGTAACTCGTAGATTGGTGGCTGAAGTCGAGCGGAGAGCGAAGCTGGAAGGAGTGTAGTGGACGTAGGGCTTGCGCGTTCGAGACCCAAGCCCTGGCTAATGATTCAAAGAGAAGCGAAGGGTTCGAGAAGGAACGCCTACGCGTGACGAGACGCTCCGCCGCCACACTTGGGGCAGCTATGAAACTCCTCGATGAATCCTCCCAGGCTCGGATCGGTCGCACCCGCGTCTTGCGGGTCGGCAACGTACACAAGCTTGTCACAGTGGTGGTTCATTTCCACTCCACAGCGTGGACAAATCATCTTGCTGGCAATTTTAACCACGGCATCCTCACGTTCTTAGATCAGTCCAGCGATATCTGCTCACGGCCCTGGCGTAACGTCTTAGCCATCCAGATCAGTTCCCTCAAAAACTTATCGATGCGCCGGATGTAGGATTCATCGAGGAGTTTGCCGTCATCGGCAAAAACTTTCTGCACGCTCGAGAAATTAACATCCCAGAAGATGGTAACCAGCCCGAGTTCTCGCATCACGGGTAACAGATTCTGAATTACCCGGGTCCCCCCAAACGGTCCAGCAGACACCCCCACTATTCCAACAGCTTTATGGATGTATTCCTTGAGGCAACTGTCCAGGACATGCTTCAAAAGCCCGGAGTAGCCATGGTTGTACTCCGGCGACACGATGACTAAAGCATCTGCCCTGCTCATGTTGGCGGAGAAGTCGGGATGCTTGATCGCCTCGCCAGCATCGTTCGTGGGCAGGGGAAGCTTTGCGATATCGATGAGGTCGGTCTCGACGCCGTCGCATTTGCCCAGTTCACCCGAGACAATGCGCGCCGCGTGCAGGCTCATGCGACCCATTCTGGCTGTACCCAGAATGACCGGGATGAATAGATTCCGGCTAGCTTCCATAGACCTGCTCCTCTGTGAAGTGCCTAGGCAGACTTCTTTACCACAGCACCTTGGAACTCAATGATCTTGCCACGCTGTTCCAGAGACTCCCACTGCCTCTTCGGTGGTTTGAAATTCTGCGGAACATAAAACTGAATCAGTCGCGTCATAGTAACCTCTTCCGAACCGAGCACCAAATATCGTTTGCCTCGTCGTCTAAGCGTAAGATTCGGATCGCTCAGAGAGGTGACAGATCTTCGCGCAGAGTAAGCGCTGGTGTGGGCCCATGCACTAAGCAAGACGCCATCGCGTCCGCTTGGCGGTAGCTCTGGGCGTGTTCTGTTTTCAGAACAACAAACTAAAGTTGTGGAAAGTCATCTTGTGAGAACTAAGCTGTTACTCGTTTCTTGCATGAGTTCTCCGATGATCCGAAGAATTAGGATGACTACCGCTTTATGCCTCTTACTGCCGATTTACTCGCACGCAGAGCTTCGCATTTCCTGCTGTGGCGCCCGAATGAGTCGCTGGCGCCGCCGCTGCTGATTCTTGGTAGATTCCAGCCCGGGAATCCCCCGGCACTCGCTAACGAACGCCAGTTCACTATGAAACCGGCAGCGGGCGTCAGCGGCCTGTGGCAA
>Ga0209807_1000720_pt1 | contig 15242 bp, 14 predicted proteins | sample GraSoiAngelo_154_FD_186168 | JGI IMG/M metagenome (GOLD analysis project Ga0209807, IMG submission 186168) | Grasslands soil microbial communities from the Angelo Coastal Reserve, California, USA - 14_1009_13_20cm (SPAdes) (version 2) | ecosystem: Environmental > Terrestrial > Soil > Grasslands ... | reverse complement strand
TTCCGCGAGCGGCCGGTAATCATCCGGAGCAATCTCATGGCACTCGGCGTTGGCCGCGGGCAGAACCCATGGCTGCGCGCTGCGCAGGAACATGTGCGCCACCGGGACCAGCCATGTCGTGTCGTCGAGCGTGCCGGCGCGAAGGTTGATGGATTCCGGATGGCTCTTGCGCTCGCCGTAAATGCGCGCACCGCACTCACCGCAGAACCAGGACGTCACGTCCGCGCCCGAGGGCGACTTGTGGTGCCAGCCTCTCGGCTCGCCCCTCACAATACGAAAACCCTTGGTCGCCACCGGCATGTTCAGCGCAAACGCACTGCCGGAAATCCGCTGACAATTCGTGCAGTTGCAGGTGTAGAGGAGAAGCGGGAACGAGGCGATCTCATAGCGGATCGCCCCGCACGAGCAGCCGCCGGTCATTGGGAGCGAGGGCCGGCTCACGGTCATGATCACCCCACGACACGATCAATGAAGTTCGGCGATGGTCAACTCGCCGCCGCGAGCGGCGATTCGAGCCCGTTGGGCAACTCTATGTCGACTTCCAGCGTCGCCACGTGCTCCCTCCTGTCCATCCTGACAATAACCTTCTCCGGATCGAGTACAACATGCCGCGAAACCACCGCGAGAATTTCGTCGCGGAGCCGTACCAGAAGTTCGGGCTGACCTCGCATTCCTCGTTCGTGCGCCAACAAGATCTGCAGCCGTTCCCGTGCGATCGGCGCCGAAGCGGGGGCGGGGGCGGGGGCGGGACGGCTGGAAAAAAGCCGCAACATGTTCATGCAGCCCTCCGACCCAGCAAGCGGTTCATCAGCCCTGCACGCTCCACCGGCACCGTCATCGCGACCGTTTCACCCAACAGGCGCCGGGTGGCGTCGATATAGGCGCGGGCCGGAGTGCTGGCGGGATTGTTCAGCGTCACTGGAGAACCGACGTTCGAGGCGCGCAGCACGTCCTGGCTCTCGGGAATGATGCCGAGCAGCGGGGTCGCCAGGATGTCGAGCACGTCCTCGATCGACAGCATCTCGCCGCGCGCCGCCCGCGCCCCGTCATAGCGGGTAATCAGGACATGTTTCTCGACGCGCTCGCCCCTCTCGGCTCTGACCGTTTTTGAATCGAGCATGCCGATGATGCGGTCGGAATCCCGCACCGAGGAGACCTCGGGGTTGGTGACGATAATCGCCTCGTCGGCAAAGCGCATGGCAAGCGTCGCGCCGCGCTCGATACCCGCCGGGCTGTCGCAGATGATCCAGTCGTAGCTCGTTCGCAATTCATCAACGATACGCCCGATACCCTCTTCGGTCAGCGCGTCCTTGTCCCTGGTTTGCGACGCCGGCAACAGCCAGAGATTTTCGAGCCGCTTGTCGCGGATCAGGGCTTGCGGCAGCTTTGCGACGCCCTGCACGACGTTGATGAGGTCGAACACGACCCGTCGTTCGGCGCCCATGACGAGGTCGAGGTTGCGCAGCCCGACGTCGAAATCGACCACAACGACTTTCTGCCCGGCTTGCGCAAGCGCCGCACCGATCGCAGCCGTGGAGGTAGTCTTTCCGACACCTCCCTTGCCCGACGTCACAACCAGCACCTTGGCCATTCCTTACCTCCTCTAAATATCAGTTGAGCGGCGTGATCCGCATGATTTCGCCTTCAAGCCAAGCCTGCGCCGGCCGATTGCGCAGCGCTTCGTCCAACTCTTCCGCGGTCTGGTAGAAACCATCGATCGCCAGAAGCTCAGCCTCGATCTTCTGGCAATAGATCCGCGCCGACGAGTTGCCGTTGACGCCCGCCATCGCGCGGCCGCGCAGCGTTCCGTAAATGTGGATGGAGCCGCCGGCGACGATCTCAGCGCCCGAGCCGACCGATCCCAGCACCGTCACGTCGCCGTCGGGAAAGACGATCGATTGACCGGAACGGACCGGGCTGGCGAGCAGCAGCGATGTCGGCGGCGGCTTGACTTCGGGCTTTTCCGGCTGGACGTGTTGAATCGCGCAGTGTCGCCCGCCTGTCAAAAGCGGCGGCATGCTGGCCGTAAGCCGCGCGGCTTCGACGCCCTCGATGCCGAGGACGCGAATGTTACGTTTTTCAAGGCTGAGAACCAGGTGCGCGATCGCCGGCCGGCTGAGATCCACGGCGGACAGATCGAGCACCACAGGCTTGCCGACGAAGAAGCCGGGTGAGCGAGCAAGCGTGGCATCAATCTCTTCTAGCCACTCGACGATCGGCACGGCCGGACAAAAGACAAACGCGACATAGGAGCGGCCTCGCAGACGAACCAATTGGCGGGTGGGCTCGGCGTTTGCGTCCATGGCGATCGACTCAGCCTTTCTTATTGAATGGTTAAAAATCGGCGCCCGTGGTTAATGCGGGGTTAATGGCCGCAAAAAAAAGCCTTAGTGCCGCGCAAAAATTTACGATCGGTTAAGGGAACTTGTTAGGCGACAAAAACTCAACTCAGTTCTGCCGTGATTCGAACTTAATAATGTCGCGCGCGGATTCCATCACGTCATAATGGTGTCCGCCGCGTGGGGAATGCCATATCCGCTTGCGTGGCGGATGTTTGCCGGGGACGGGCAATGGGATGGGTGGGGACGGCGCAGCCTCGAAAGTCGAGTGATGTCGATGGGCATCCCGACATTTTGATTCGAGTTCTTCAGCCAGTGTTTGCGGCTCGATTGGGACGTCCGCGGATTTTTCCGTGGCCGCCGCATTTTGCCTGGAAGCTTTCGAAAACAGTCAGGGAAGTAGCCTAAAAAAGGCGTCAGAGGAGTAGCGTATGAGTGCCTTGGAGCAAGACCAGCCCACCCCGAATGATCCCCTTTACTATGCGCCGCGCCGATTGCGTGAGAAGCCGGAGCAATTGTTCAATTCGGAGGCGCCAACGAACTCGGTCTACCAGCCCCTGCCCCGCTCGCTCGACCCCGAGGTCATGCAAGAGGTTTCGGCGCTCGCGCGCGATCATGTCGATCGCCGCAAGGCATTGTTCGGGGCCGCCGCGATCGGCGTTTCGGCGCTGGCGGCGCTGTTCGTCGTCTTGATGGTCCACGCTTCGCAGGAGCAGGACGCCGGCGCATCCTTTGCCGCAGCCGTGCAGTCGCTGAAAACCACGCAGCCGCAACAGGGCGAGGCCGGAGCGAAGCCGGCGCTTGCCGAATTTCGCGGACTTCTGACATCGACCGAAGCCAGTCAGGAGGCGACGACACACGAGCAGTCCGAAAAGGCGCTTCAGCAATTCATGCAGTGGCGGCAGAAAGCCAACACGGGCGAAACATCTCAATAAGTTCAACGGCAAAAAATTAAACGGCAAACATGGAAACAGCGATGATGGCTGATATCGGGTCCAACATGACCGTCGTGCGAAGCTTGCGATCCCGCTGGATGGCGGCTGCTTTGCTTGGCGCCCTGCTCGCCGGTAGCGCGACTGCGGCAACCGGCGACAATGCGAATGTGGTACGCGACCTGGCGGGCCGCGTCGGACCGATCATCGGCTCGGCTTCGGCATGCCCGGATATCGCGCGTCCGCGAGTTCAATTTATCGCTGACAAGTTCCAGCAGGTGATCAGGGAAACCGCGTCCAACGAGGCTGAACGCGACGACCTTTCACGGCTGCTCGATCGCTACGTCGCGGACGGCCGCACTGCGGTGACCGCGGGCCGCACCGATTGCAAATTGGCGGAGCGCCAGCTTGCGGATCTCGAACAGTCGCTGGCCGGCAAAGCGCCGTCATCCCCGCCCTCGCTCGCCGCCGTGATTGCGCCGTCCTCGGCCACTGCCGCCACCGCGCCCACGGCGCCGGTGCCGCAGCCCCTTCCCACTTCGACCGCGCGCGGCGTCACCGCCAGCGAAATCCGGTTCGGAATGGTCGGACCGTTTTCCGGTCCGACCAAAGAACTCGGTCGTCAGATGAAACTTGGGATCGACGCCGCTTTCAACCGGGTCAACGACGCGGGTGGCGTGGAAGGCCGGATGCTCAAGCTGATCTCGGCGGACGACGGCTATGAGCCGTCCCGCACCGCCGACGCGATGAAACAGCTCTACGACAAGGAGCAGGTATTCGGCTTTATCGGCAATGTCGGAACTCCGACCGCAGCCGTCGCCGTACCCTTCGCGCTGGAGCGGCGGACCTTGTTCTTCGGCGCTTTCACAGGTGCCAATATCCTGCGCAACGATCCCCCCGATCGTTATGTATTCAACTATCGCGCGAGCTATGCGGAGGAAACCGCCGCGGTCGTGCACTATCTGATCAAGTTGCGCCGGCTGCAGCCGAAACAAATTGCGGTCTTCGCCCAGCAGGATTCTTATGGTGATGCGGGCTTTGCGGGCGTTGCCAAGGCATTTCGTGCATTGGGCCTCAACGACGCCGCCATTCTGCGGCTCAACTACAAGCGCAACACCGTTGATGTCGACGATGCCGTCAATCAGTTGAAGGCGCAAAAGCTCCAGGTGAGGGCGGTGGTCATGGTTGCCTCCTATCGCGCCGCCGCCAAGTTCATCGAGAAGACGAAAGATCAGTTTCCCGGGATGATCTATTCGAACGTGTCGTTCGTGGGCTCTACTTCGCTCGCCGAAGAACTGATGCTGCTTGGACCGCGCTATGCCAGTGGTATCATCGTGACCCAGGTGGTGCCGGCGGTCGGCGGCTATTCGAGCGCCGTGCTCGAATACAAGAACGCGCTTGCGAAATATTTTCCCGGCGAGTCGCCCGACTACGTCTCGCTCGAAGGCTATGTTGCCGCCAACGTCCTGATCCAGGCGCTAAAACGCACCGGTCCGCAGCTCGATACCGAAAAGCTGATCGACGTTCTGGAGAATACACGCAACCTCGATCTCGGCCTCGGCGCTCCCCTCACCTTTGGCCGTGCCGAACACCAGGCGTCGCACAAGATTTGGGGCACGGCGATCGACGACAGCGGGAAGTACCAGTCCTTCGAGCTTGAATAAGCGCCGGTACCGTCGGGCGTAGCGGCCAAGCGTTCGCCCGACGCTCCGCCTCACAATGGCGGATCGAAGGCCCCGTCGTATTCCTTTTTGAAGCGTCCGATCAATTCGGCAGCCGGCAAGATCTTGGCCACGCTGCCGACGCCCTGGCCCGAGCCCCAGATTTCCTTCCAGGCCTTTGGCTTCGCACGCTCGCCGGAGGCGTCGGTGCCGAAACTCATCATCGAGGGGTCGGAGGTCGGCAGATTGTCCGGATCCATGCCGGCCGCCATGATCGAGGGCTTCAGATAATTGCCGTGCACGCCGGTGAAGAGATTCGAATAGACAATGTCTTCGGCGGACGAATTGGTGATCATCTGCTTGTAGCCTTCCACCGCGTTGGCTTCCCTGGTAGCGATGAAGGCGGAGCCGATATAGGCAAAATCGGCGCCTAGCATGCGCGCCGCGCGGATCGCGCGACCATTGGCGATCGCGCCCGACAGCGCGATCGGCCCTTCGAACCACGCCCGCGTCTCCGCGACAAAGGCGAACGGCGATATCACGCCGGCATGGCCGCCGGCGCCGGCCGATACCAGGATCAGGCCATCGGCGCCCTTCTCGATCGCCTTGTGCGCGAATTTCTGGTTGATCACGTCGTGGAAAACGATGCCGCCCCAGCGATGCGCGGCCTGATTGAGTTCCTCGCGCGCGCCGAGTGAGGTGATGATCATCGGTACCTTGTGCTTCTCGCAAAGCGCGAGATCGTGCTCGAGCCGGTTGTTCGAGCGATGCACGATCTGGTTGACAGCAAACGGCGCCGAGGGTGCTTCCGGATGCGCCTTGTCGTAGGCGGCAAGCTCTTCTCTGATGCGCGCCAGCCACTCGTCGAGCAGCTCGGGCGGACGGGCGTTCAGCGCCGGAAACGCTCCGACCACGCCCGCCTTGCACTGCGCGATCACGAGATCGGGCACGGAAATGATAAACAGCGGCGCACCGATCACCGGAATGGACAGACGGCCCTCGAACAAGGCAGGCATGGACATGGGCAGACAAATCCTTTTCGTTGATCGGCAAGGTGATTGCGATGCGCGGGGCTAAAGATGCCAGACATCATGCCAAGAATGCAATCGGCGATGGCAAGCAAAGCAGCCGGTCGCTGCGGCGGATAAATCTGCCCGCCGACCGTTTTCATCGGTGGACTCGCCAGGCCACCGAACCATAAACTGTCCCGAGATCGGCGCACAGCCGGCTACATGCGGGGAGGCCGACATGGCGCAGAGGAAAATCCTTTTACTGGCGTCGGTACTGCTGGGCATTGCCGTCGGCATACACCCCGCCACGGCCGAAAAGAAATACGATCCCGGCGCTTCTGATACCGAAATCAAGATCGGCAACATCATGCCCTATAGCGGTCCGCTGTCGGCCTATGCGCTGATCGGGCGGACCCAGGCCGCGTTCTTCAAGAAGCTCAACGACGAGGGCGGGATCAACGGCCGCAAGATCAATTTCATCTCCTACGACGACGCCTTCAGCCCGCCCAAGACCGTGGAGCAAGCGCGCAAGCTCGTGGAAAGCGACGAGGTGCTGCTGATCTTCCAGAGCCTGGGAACGCCGACCAACAATGCGATCCAGAAATATCTGGACCTGAAGAAGGTGCCGCAGCTTTTCGTCGCCACCGGCGCGACAAAATTCGGCGACCCAAAGAATTTCCCGTGGACCATGGGCTGGCAGCCGACCTACCAGACCGAGGGGCGCATCTACGCGAAATACATCTTGCAGAACCTGCCGCAAGGCAAGATCGGCATCCTGTATCAAAACGACGATTCCGGCCGCGACTATCTCAAGGGCCTGAAGGACGGGCTCGGTGCCGAGGCCGCCAAGCGCATGATCGTGGCCGAACTGCCTTATGATCCCTCGGATCCCACGGTCGACTCCCAGGTGGTGACGCTGAAGACGCTTGGCGCCGATATATTCTTCGACGAGGCTTCGCCGAAATTCGCGGCGCAAGCGATCCGCAAGGCGGCCGAGATCGGCTGGAAGCCGACGCTGTTCCTGGCCAGCGTCTCGAACTCTGTCGGCTCTGTGCTCAAGCCCGCCGGCCTTGAAAACTCCAGGGGCGTGCTGTCATCCAACTACATCAAGGATCCGACCGATCCAGCCTGGAAGGACGATCCCGCGATCAGGGAGTGGGCCGCCTTCATGGACAAGTATTTCCCCGAAGGCGACAAGACCAGCACGTTCAGCGTTTATGGCTATGCGACGGCGCAAACCATGGTCCAGGTGCTCAAGCAATGCGGCGACGAGCTGACGCGCGAGAACATCATGAAACAGGCTGCCAACCTGAAGAATTTCGAGCTCGGCCTGCTGTTGCCGGGCATCAAGATCAATACCAGTGCGACCGACTATTTCCCGATCGAACAGATGCAGATGTCGCGGTTCAACGGCGAACATGGCGAGCTATTCGGATCGCCGATCAGCGCCGAGATGGCGACGCAATAGAGCGAAGAGTTTAGTCGGCGCCGCGGCGGTGGACCAGTTCTCCCTCGCGCCCCGCACGCCGGCTCGCTTCAAGCCATCGCGCTTGAGCGAACGCGGCCGCTACTGGCACATGGCGCGGGTGACAAAATTGTCGGTCCGGCAGTCGTCCGGCTTTCGCGCACGGCCGGGAATCAACACCTTCGCCGAACAGGTCTCGGCGGAATCCATGTTGAGGCTCGATCCCTCTTTGTAGCCCTTGCTCTGGCAAAGCCTGTCGGCGCCGATCTTGCAGTCGGGCGCGCCGTTGGCGGCGACCGGACACAGCGAGCGCCCCGTCACCATGGTGGATGGCTTGGCCAGGTTCGACAGGCTTTCCCCGGCATCCTTGGCGCGGGCGTTGAGATCGTCGATGGTCTCGCTGGGGCTCTTTATTTTCGGCAGGATCGAGAGCGATTTCTCGAACAGCTTGCCCACTTCGTTGATCAGGCCCGGATTGTCTTCTCGCGCCGGCGGCGGCACGCCTTCGTTCGGCGGAGGCGCAGCCTGCTGCGGCGGCTCGCGGACACCGAGCGCAGGCGGGGCTGACGTCCCTTGCGTCCCCTGCGTCCCCTGCGACCAGGCCGCACTTGCCGCGATTACGATCATCGACAACGCCGCACCTGCGGTCGCTAGAGCCGTCCTGGACCGCGCAGTGAAATTAACGGATCGAGCCATCATGATGGCGAGCGTAGCCTTAAGGCGTGGCCCGGCAAAGCGCCGCGTGACCATCTCAGAGCAGCAAATAGGCGACGATGAAGCCGAGGATCAACACGACAACGCCGATCGTCACCCACAGCGTAAGGTGCCGCTCGATCCTGACCCTGATCCACTCGCCATAACGATTGAGCAGGATCGCGGCGATGAAAAAGCGGCCGCCGCGCGCGACGATCGAGCACAGGACGAACAGCCCGACATTGTAGCCTGCAAAGCCCGAGGTGATGGTGACGAGCTTGTAGGGGATTGGCGTCAAACCCTTCACCAGGATGATCACCGCGCCCCATTCCGCATACGAGGCGCGGAAGGATTCGACCTTGCCCGCAAGGCCGTAAAACTGAATCAGCCAGTGTCCGACGGAATCGTACAGCAGCGCGCCGATGGCATAGCCCAGCATTCCGCCGAGCACCGACGTCGCGGTACAGATCGAGGCGTAGAGCCACGCGCGTTCCGGCCGCGCCAACGACATCGGAATCAGCATCACATCCGGAGGCACCGGAAAAAACGAGCTTTCCGCGAACGCCACCGCTCCCATGATCCAGAGTGCGTATGGCTTGTGCGCGGCGCCGATACACCAGTCATAAATCCGTTTGAGCATGGCGCGATGAACCACCATGGGACCGATTTGTCCATGGCCGGAATGCCGCAAGTTCGGGGGAAATCAGTGGCGCTTGCGCAGACCGCTTCGCTCAAGCGCGACAATTGGTCGCCGCGCGACCCGCGGAGGCGCGGCTTTTGGCAGCAGCTTCACGGCCGATTTGGGCAGCTTTTCGGCGATCCCGAGCAGGAGCTCGCGCCGCTCCATTTCGCGCCAGACGTCCTCGGGCCGCACGCCCGCCGACGCCCACAGGACGGTGAGGTTGTAGAGCAGGTCGGCGCTCTCGCGGACCACTGCCGGAGTGTCGCCGTTGACAGCGTCGATCACGACTTCGATGGCTTCTTCGGCGAGCTTCTTGCACATCTGGGACGGGCCACGCTGAAACAGCCGGGCCGTACGCGACGTTGCCGGATCAAGATCCTTGGCCGCGAGCACCGCCAGATAAAGCCGCTCAAGCGAATCATTCATAGATGCGGATGCTAATCCAAACCGATGCCGCGCGCGTTAACGGCGGGCGTCAAAAAGAAAAAATCCGCCGGCCGCGGTGACCAGCGGATTAATTCAGTCCGCAAATTTGCGGGGAATTACCAGCCAGCGATCGGATGGCCGTTCACGTAAGGCGTGGTCATCCCATAGCCGTTGTCGCCGTAGGAGGGGTTGCCATAATAGGCAGGACCGCCGCCGTAATAGGCCGGACCTCCGTAATAGACCGGGCCGCCGCCGTAATATTCGTCATAATAGGCTCGCCGGTTCTGGGCCGCAGCGATCGCAAGGCCAGTGCCGACGATGCCGGCAAATGCCGCCGCTGCGGCCGCGCCTCCGCCCCGGTACGACCTGCGCCGCGCGCTGATGTCGGTGGCGCCGCTGGTCCCGTGGGCCGCGGTGAGGCCCTTTGACGCGGGTGCTGAGCCCGCGCGGGCCAGCGACGGCTCGACCGCCGTCAGCGCCAGCGCCGCGACCGTCACCATGGCCGCCGTCCGGCCGAGCGATGAAAACAGACCTTTTCGGGCAAACATCTCCGTATCCTCCGTAACGAGCCTCGCCGACACCAGCCCCCGATGCTGATGTTGGGTTCCCTTGGGCGAATGCAAGCTCCGCGATCGATGGCGACCCCGAAATCGTGATCCTTGGTACTCATCGACCATTCAGGTTTGCTGGGCCAGAATACCGCTCGCCGACGCTTAGGCACCATCTCAAGAACGACCGCACGGCATCGCTAGCCGGTCCGGTCCCGGCGTAGTCAGATGCACGCAATCAGGACCATTGCTGTCAGGTGCCTATTGGCCTCGCTCTCGGGCCTGATGGTTCTGGCCTGCGTTGGAGCGGCGGCCGAGGAAGCCAAGCAACCGGTCGCGATCCAGTTCTCCTTCGACCGTCCGCTCGAAGCAAGCGCGGCGCCTTTTGTGGTGGCGCTGGACCACGGCCTGTTCAGCGCGGAGGGGCTCGCCGTCAGTACCAATATCGCCAACGGATCGCCGGACGCGATCGCGCGCGTGGCCTCCGATGCCAGCGATCTCGCGCTGGTCGATATCAATGAGCTGATTCGTTTTCGCGACCAGGCCAATGCGCCGCCGGTCAAGGCTATCTTCGTGCTGTTCAACAAATCGCCCTACGCGTTCGTCGCCCGCAAAAGCCGGGGCATCCATGCGCTCTCCGACCTCCAAGGAAAGACGGTCGGCGTCGCCGATAGCGATTTCTCGATCCGGATGTGGCCGGCATTGGCGAGACAGAACGGGATCAAGCTTGCGAGCGTGAAACTGAACAGGATCAGTGCGGCGGTGCGCGAGCCGATCCTCTCTGCCGGCCAGGTCGACGCGGTCGCCGCCTTCTCGTATCTGGCCGCGGTCAACCTGCGCGACCGCGGCGTACCGGCAAGCGACCTCGCGGTGCTCAAATATGCCGACTATGGCTGCGAGGCCTATGGCTTTGCCGTGATCGTCAATCCAGCGTTCGCGACAGCCAAGCCCGAAGCGGTCAAGGGCTTTGTCCGCGCGTTGATCGCCGGCACCCATCTCACCGTCGCCGATCCGGCGCGCGCGGTGGATGCGGTCGTGAGGCGGATGGATGACGGATCGCGCGATCTCGAACTGGAGCGGCTGCGCACCGTGCTGTCCGACAACATCCTGACCAGCGAAGTCAAACACGACGGTCTCGGCGGCATCGACCCCGCCCGCCTCGACCGCTCGATCGACCAGATCGGCGAAGAACACAAATTCAGGAAGCGGCCGCAGCCTGCGGACATCTTCGACGATTCCTTCCTGCCCCCGGTCTCGAGCCGGCTGATCAACTGAGCCGCGCGACCGTCCGCGAAAGCACGCATCGGTCTTCGCGTGCGACCGTCACCAAATTCCAGATCATTGATTAGGCGCTGTATCTCCGCGACGATCCCTGATTAGAATGGGCCTTGCGAGCCACTTCCAGCGCGCCGGCCTTGTCAACGCATGTCCCCGCTCCGCCTCTATACCCGCGTTCTTGAGCTGCTCGGCAGAGAGGCGCGGCTGGGCTGGATTCTCGCCGGCGCCAATCTGTGCCTGGCCGCCGCGCAATTCGCCGAACCGGTGCTGTTCGGCCGCATCGTCGATGTCCTCTCCGGCAATCCCTCGACAGGCATGTTCGCGTCGTCGTCGCCCTGGCCGTTGCTGCTCGCATGGGTCGCGTTCGGCCTGTTCACCATTGGATGCGGCGCTGCGGTGGCGTTGCATGCCGACCGGCTCGCACACCGCCAGCGCCAGGCCGTGCTGACGAGTTATTTCGAGCACGTCATGCAATTGCCGCTGAACTTCCACACCGGTACCCATTCCGGCCGGCTGATGAAGGTGATGCTCAACGGCACCGATTCCCTGTGGCGGCTGTGGCTCGGATTCTTCCGCGAGCATTTTGCCGCGATCACGTCGGTGCTCGTGCTGCTGCCGATGTCGCTCTATATCAACTGGCGGCTGGCGATCCTTTTGTTCCTGCTCTGCGTGGTGTTCACGGTGCTGACGACATTCGTGGTACGCAAGACCTACGGCATGCAAAGCGAGGTCGAGGAGCATTACAGCGATCTTTCGGCGCGCGCTTCCGATGCGCTCGGCAATGTGGCGCTGGTGCAAAGTTTCGTGCGGATTGACGCCGAGGTGCAGGGCCTGCGCTTCGTCGCCGATAAGCTGCTCTCGGTGCAGATGCCGGTGCTGTCGTGGTGGGCGCTGGTCACCGTCATCACCCGCGCCTCCACCACGATCACCGTGCTCGCGATCTTCACCGTCGGCATCGCGCTGCACCAGCAGGGCTTAACTTCGGTCGGCGAGATCGTGATGTTCGTCGCCTTCGCCACCATGCTGATCCAGAAGCTCGAGCAAGTGGTCTCCTTCATCAACAATGTGTTCATGGAAGCGCCGCGCCTGCAGGAATTCTTCAACGTGCTGGATGCGGTGCCGGCGGTGCGCGACCTTCCCGATGCGATCGATACCGGGCGGCTTTCCGGCCTTGTCGAATTCAACGACGTCTCATTTTCCTATGACGGCAAACGCCCGGCGGTTGAAGACCTCTCCTTCGTAGCGCTGCCCGGCCAGACCGTCGCGCTGGTGGGGCCGACCGGCGCCGGCAAATCGACCGCGATCGCGCTGTTGCATCGCGCGTTCGATCCGCAATCTGGCTTTATCAAGATCGACGGCATGGATGTGCGCGGACTGAAGCTGACGGCGCTGCGGCGAAACATCGGCGTGGTGTTTCAGGAGGCCTTGTTGTTCAACCGCTCGATCGCGAGCAATCTGCGCGTCGGCAAGCCCGACGCCACTGACGAAGAACTAAAGGCCGCAGCAGCGCGCGCGCAGGCGCTGGAATTCATCGAGCGCAGCGAGCACAAATTCGATACCCCGGCCGGCGAGCGCGGACGGATGCTGTCCGGCGGCGAACGTCAGCGGCTGTCGATCGCACGCGCGCTGTTGAAGGATCCGCCGATCCTGATCCTCGACGAGGCGACCAGCGCGCTCGATGCGGTCACCGAGGCCAAGGTCAACGCCGCACTCGACGAGGTGATGAAGGGGCGCACTACTTTCGTGATCGCCCACCGCCTTTCGACCATTCGCAACGCGACGCGCATCCTGGTATTTGACGGCGGCCGCGTGATCGAAAGTGGAACTTTCGATGAACTGGTGGCTAAAGGCGGCCGTTTCGCGGAACTCGCGCGGGCCCAATTCATGGTGCAGGCGAACGCGCAAACCAACATTCAACGGCCAGAAAGCGCGAACGCCGATGTCAAGATTTAGTGTTGCCGAAATTCAGCCTATTTCGCCAGGGAATTATCCCACCAAGCCTCTGTTCCGGACCACCAAGCCGGTATAGGTTTGCATCAGCCGTAGCGCGACGACGCCGGACACGCTTGAAACCCGAACTTCACACGTCACGGACCTCCTTAATTTTTAAGGCGGGTCTCAAAGAGACCGGAATCGGAATAGTGCATTTTTCTCTCCCGTTGCTTCGCAAGTCACAGCTCAGCTGGATCGTCGTTGCCGCAGCGCTTGCGTGCGTCATGCCGCGCGTTGCGTATGCGGAAGCGCGATTGGTGATAGAAGCCGACAGCGGCAAGGTGCTCGAGGCCGAGAACGCGACGGTGCCGTGGTATCCCGCCTCGGTCACCAAGCTGATGACGGCCTATGTCACGCTCAAGGCCGTCAAGGATGGCAAGATCACGCTCGATACGCTCTTGAGCGTATCGCCGGTCGCGGCTTTGCAATCGCCGTCGAAGATGGGCTTCCGGCCCGGCACGCAGGTCACCGTCGACAACGCGCTCAAGATGATGCTGGTGAAATCGGCCAACGACATGGCGGTGGTGCTCGCAGAAGGCGTCGGCGGTTCGATCGACGGGTTTTCGGCCATGATGAACGAGACCGCACAGAAGCTCGGCATGACGCAGACCAGCTACGTCAATCCGAACGGGCTGCCGGCGGACGGTCAGATCACCTCGGCGCGCGATCTTGCGATCCTGGCGCGCGCCATCATCCATGACCTGCCGGAATACGAATATTTCGTCCACATCCCCTCGATCCGCTACGGCCGCAAGATCACGCAGAATTTCAACCGCCTGATCGGACGCTATCCGGGCGCCGACGGCTTCAAGACCGGCTTCATCTGCGCATCCGGCTACAATCTGGTGGCGTCCGCCACGCGCGACGGCCGGCGGCTGATCGCAGTCGTGCTCGGCGCCTCCTCCGGCACCATGCGGGCAGTGCGGGCCGCCCAACTCTTGGATCGCGGCTTTGCCAATAACGGACTGGCGTGGCTGCGGCCTGCGCTCGGCACCGTCAACAATTTGGTGCCGATCGACGCTTCGCCGCCGAACCTGCGCGACGAGATGTGCGGCGGCAAGCACAAGCGGCCGGCCAGCGATGAGGATGATGCGGTCGCCAGCACCGGGGCGCCGAGCAGTGGCGAGACCGGCATGACCTTCTTCGCCGCCGGCCTGCAAGCACCCTTGCCAAAGCCGTCGGAATGGCTGGCCGCAGACCCGGCGCCGTCCGAGCCGATTTCCGTCTATACCGGTCCGACCAAGAGCGGCGCCGCGCTGATTGCGGCAGTCGCGGCCGATGCCGATAAGCAGACGGTAAAGCACGCCAAGAAGTCGCGCATCGCGGCGAAAAAGCCGGACGCTGCCGCCGAGGCCAAATCCGACGCCAAGCCGCCGGTCAGGCACGCCAGCGCCAAGGCGGATACTGCCGCGGGCAAGGCCGCGGGCGACGCCAAGCCGGCAAAGCCCAAGACCGCGGCAAAGCCTTCCAAGCCCAAAAATACCAGCAAGAGCAGCGGCGGCGAGACCAAACCAGCTGGTTAACGCGGCCACGCGGGTTCAGTCGGCCTGCGACCGTTCGCGCCCATAAGCGACAATACGCCGATACTGCCCGGCCGCTTGCCATCGGCGCCCAGCTTGCTCAATACTGCCCAAAATAAGCCTCCCGTCCCACCGAACGGGGGAAATAGAGCGGAGGGGAAATACCATGGAGCGGATCTGGCTCAAGCAATATCCGGCCGGCGTGCCCGCCGACATCGATCCATCCCAGTACTCGTCGCTCGTCGAGTTACTGGAAGAAAGCTTTGCGAAATTCGCCGACCGCAAGGCTTTCATCTGCATGGACAAGTCGATCAGCTACCGCGACCTCGACGAGATGTCGGCCGCGCTTGGTGCCTATTTGCAGAGCAAGGGTCTTGAGAAAGGCGCCCGCGTCGCGCTGATGATGCCGAACGTCCTGCAATATCCGATATCGACGGCCGCGGTGCTCCGCGCAGGCTATGCCGTGGTGAACGTCAACCCGCTCTACACCCCGCGCGAGCTTGAGCACCAGCTCAAGGATTCCGGCGCCGAAGCAATCGTCGTCCTGGAGAATTTCGCGAACACGGTGCAGCAAGTGATGGGCAGGACCTCGCTCAAGCACGTCATCATCGGCAGCATGGGCGACTTGCTCGGCATCAAGGGCGTGATCGTCAACCTGGTGGTGCGGCGGGTGAAGAAGATGGTGCCGGCCTATTC
>Ga0209807_1000719_pt1 | contig 15251 bp, 14 predicted proteins | sample GraSoiAngelo_154_FD_186168 | JGI IMG/M metagenome (GOLD analysis project Ga0209807, IMG submission 186168) | Grasslands soil microbial communities from the Angelo Coastal Reserve, California, USA - 14_1009_13_20cm (SPAdes) (version 2) | ecosystem: Environmental > Terrestrial > Soil > Grasslands ... | reverse complement strand
GATGATCCTGATGAAACTCCGATCATTGCCCTCAAAACTTGCATTACAAGGCGGAAAACAAGAAACTACCGAAGCTTTCCCAAAGAGTGCTCATGAACATCGGTCTTCTTGGCGGAACGTTTGACCCCATCCACATCGGCCATATCGCGCTGGCGAGTGCCGCAAAAGAGAAATTCGAGCTAGGCCGGATCTACTTCGTGCCTGCCAACATCCCTCCCCACAAACAGCGCGAACCTGTCGCCCCGTTCGTTCACCGCTATGCCATGGTGGTGCTGGCTACTATGGGCGAGAAGAGTTTCGTGCCTTCTTTATTGGAGGCGCCGGGCGTCGTCGGAATCAATACAACCGCCAAATCGCGGTCGGGTGAGCACGCTGCGCCAGCCAATTACAGCATCGATACAGTCCGACGGATCAAGCAATCGTTGAGAAAAGCTGACCGGCTGTTTTTTCTCATTGGCATCGACGCCTTCGATGAGATCGCGACCTGGCATGAACCCGAGGCGCTGCTCCGGGAATGCGAGTTCATCGTTGCCAGCCGCCCGGGCTATTCGCTGGCCGATGTCGCCAACGCGCTACCCGAAAAACTGCGTCCAGCAGCAGCGGTGACCAAACCGTTTTCCAAACAGCCCGCCAAGGGAGATCTGGTGCTGAGCGGCGCGACAGTGCACCTCCTGGACAACGTACATCAGCCAATCTCAGCCACTGCCATCCGCCAGGCTGCATCCGCCAAGAAGCCGCTAAAGAAATTTGTAGATCCGCGAGTCGAGGAATACATCAAGAAAATGGGATTGTATTAAGCCACCGCTCGGTAGCGTTTGGTCGTTGGCCAAACACGGCGATTTTCCAACAGTCGGCTTAGGCTGGCTCCTCGGCTACAATGGGATTGGGCCGACGATTCACCACTGTCGACGAATGTTCCGCGAGCGACCACCTGACTAACAAGCAGCGACAAAAGACCAACGACTGAATGAAAAAAACCGACCTCCAGCGCCAAGTCACCGAAGCCATCAGCGCCTGCCAGGAAAAGAAGGCGGAAGAAATCACTGTGCTGGAACTTGAAAAAGACTCCGGCGCATTTACTGACTATTTCGTCGTGTGCAGCGGCACCAATCCGCGGCAGATTCAAGCTATTTCTGACGAAGTTGAGGAACGGCTGCACAAAGCCGGCCTCCGCCCAACCCACGTCGAAGGCTACAAGCAGGCGGAGTGGGTCTTGCTGGATTACGTAGATTTTGTTGTCCACGTGTTCTCTGAGAAAGCGCGCCGATACTACGATCTCGAACGGCTATGGAAGTCGGCCAAGCGGTTGGAACCTCGTGAGCTGACCGCACGCGGAAGAAGGCGCGCGACGGCGCGCACAAAAAGAAGAAAGCTGGCCTAGGCACTGTAATCCTCAGCCTTCTCCGCGAGCCTTTTGCGTTCTCTGCGGTTAAAGGCGTCCAAAATCGCGTGCCGGTTTCTCTGTGTGCCTCCGCGGTCTGTGGTTAAATCTCCGCGTGAAACTTACGATAGCCTGGATCGGTAAAACCAAAGAACCAGCCATTCAGACCCTCACTGACGAATACCTGAAACGCTTGCGCCGCTACGCCGACGTAGAGGGCGTGGCTCTGAAAGATGAGACCGCGCTGCTGAAGTTCTGCGCGCGTGGAGCTCGCCCGCACACGCTGGTGGTCCTGGATGGCAAGGGAAAACAGCTCTCTTCCGAAGAGCTCGCGGGATGGTTCAACGAGCACCAGGCACGCAATCCCCTGCCATTGCTGTTTGCGGTCGGTCCGGCCGACGGTTTCAGCGACCAAGCCCGCCGCACGGCAAACTTAGTCTTGTCATTAGGAAAGATGACGCTGGCGCATGAGTTAGCGCGCTTGGTACTGCTGGAACAGCTTTACCGTGCCTTCACGATTTTGAAGGGTCACCCTTACCATCTCGGGCACTGAAGGCCAGCGGCGCGGTCGTTACCGCGAAGCCGTGACGAATTCTGCTCACAACCGAAAAAAATGGGGAGGCTTTCACCTCCCCTGTTCGGAGTGCTTCCTGTCGCGAAAAACTTATTGCTGCTGGTCGAGCTCTACACCATCGCCGAGGTGCAGATCTTCAAGCGCGAACACGATCATACCAGTGGCCGTTGTCGGCGTTGTGCCGATCACTACTATTTCGCCAACCGCGCGGCGCGGGTAATCGGCGACGCGGATGGTGGGCCCCTTCCCGCTCTTGGTCAGCATGCGTGGCTCGATGTTCGGCTCACGATTCTGGGTGTCTTCCACCGTTGATGCTTTGAAGGAAAGCGTATCGACTGGATCGTTCAGATCCGCAGTGTAGGAGCGAACCGCGCGGAAGTAGTCACCCACTTTAATTCCCTGGTTTGTGCCGACGTTAATGTAGACCTTCTTGCCTGTTCCCAGTTCCGAGTCAAAATCCTTGCCCAGCACAATGCGGCCGCTGGTTTTTCCATTTGATGGAGCAAAGCGATCGAAACGCAAAGGAGGATGGAACACGACTGGCTGCTTCTCGGCGAAAGGTATTGCAATGTCACCGGGGTCCACCGGCTCGCAACTGAATTCGACATGGGCAATCGCGGATTTGCTTCGCGTATCGATGATTCGCACTCGCGCCAGCTCAGCGTACGGCTGGCCCATAGCCGCGAGCATAGCGTGCTGGCCGGCAAATATTTCGTAGCGGTTCGCGTCTCGAAGCTCACGGACGATGGTGTATTGCTGGCCGGCCTGATAGCCGCGTCCTGCCAAATAAATCAGATCGTTGTCGGCGAACTTGGTCGTATTTGGGCTGTGGAGACCGCCAAGCACGAAATTCGAGTTGGGCAGTACCTGCTTGTTTACGAAGCCGGCGCAGTACAGATCGGAAGTCGTGGGGGTTTGCACTCGCTCTACCGGAAAGCTCACCGAAGTCGATACCGTTCCCTCAGGAGTAGATTGGTCGGCCGGCGTCGAGTCCGCCTGTTGGGCAGCTGCGGCAACCGCCAGGCACAGCAGGAGCAACAGTCCTATTTTCTTCATGTTACCTCCGGGAGCGGGCCGCAAGCGCAGGCCTTTTCCCTATTAAGGCTGGAAAATAAAGGCTTTCACCCGGAAGGTAACAACAGAGATAGGACGGGTCAAGGTTACGCTGGTGTTATTGCTGGCTACGCTAAAAAGTTTGTGGCTGGCGCAATTATTGTAATCCGTTGTTGCATCTGCAATTACACGCCTGTAATATCGCGCCGACCTACTCAAGGCGATGACCGGAGCCTCAAGCTTTATTTCTCGTCTTATTCCTTCACGGTTACCACGGGTTTGTGTGCCCGTAACCGGGTCCGATGCCACCGACCTGGTGGATAAAGCAGAAGCCCTCGTGCGGGATAACACCTTTCTGGAGTTCAGGTTAGATTACCTCTCCCATCCCGCGCAAGCCCTTCCCAAGATCAAGCGTTTTACCGAATACCATCCCCAGATAGTGGCGATCGGCACCTGCCGGCGCATAGTCAGCGGCGGCAAGTTTCGCGGGTCGCTCGCCACTCAATTGGAGATCCTGAGCAAGGCCGCCTCGGCAGGATGTCAGTTGCTCGATCTCGAACTGCAAAGCGCCTCAAAATGCAAGCCCGGGCAATTGCAGCGCCTTCGAGCCAAAGCGGCATTAATTATCTCCTTTCACGATTTTCGCGCTACTAAGAACCTCGAGCGAACGCTCGCCAAGATGGCCGCTTTCCCGGCCGATTTCTACAAAATCGTAGGCACCGCCACCACTCTCTACGACAACGTCACCATGATGAAGTTCCTGGAAAAGCAAAGTGACCGGCATTCTCTGATCGGCTTGTGCATGGGGGAGCAGGGCATCATAAGCCGCGTCCTCGGAGTACGCGCGGGCAGCGTGTTCACATTCGGTGCCATCAGCCCGGATGAGAAGACTGCCCCGGGCCAGGTTACGGCTCAGGATTTACGCAGCACTTATCGCATCGAGCAGGTGGATGCCGCCACGCGGGTATACGGTGTTGCAGGAGATCCAGTTTCCCACTCGCTTTCTCCCGTGATCATGAACGCCGCGTTGCGGCGCGAAAATGTCAACGGAGTATTCCTCGCCCTGCACGCCAAAACTTTGAAAGACCTGCTGGCTTGCGTGCGCGACATTCCGATTCATGGCCTCTCCATCACTATGCCGTACAAACAGGCAATTGTAAGATTTCTCGATAACACCGACTCGCACACCACCAAGATTGGCGCGTGCAACACCGTAGTGCGGGCGCAAGATGGAAAGCTCTATGGATTCAACACCGATAGCGCGGGCGTGGTGCGCCCGCTGGAGCAGCGCATTACGCTGGATAAATCAAAGATTCTGGTCTTAGGGGCGGGTGGGGCGGCGCGGGCGGCAGTGTACGGGCTGAAAGAGCGCGGAGCAGAAGTTTACATTTTGAATCGCACCGCCGGCCCGGCGCAGAAACTGGCGCGCTCGGCGCGGGCACGCATGGTCAAGCGCGCCGACCTGAAAAAGCACACCTTTGACGTCATTATCAACGCCACTCCCGTTGGCATGGGGAACACCCGCGAATCTCCACTGCATGAGAATGAAATACAGGCGCGCTATGTATTCGACATGATTTATGACCCGGTTGAAACTCGCCTGATGAAGTTCGCCAAAGCGCGGGGCGCGCAGGTCATTCCCGGAATCGAGATGTTCGTCCATCAAGCTGCCCGTCAGTTTGAAATCTGGACCGGCAAGCCCGCTCCTTGGGATGACATGCTGCGCGTGGTTACGCTGGCGCTCCAGGAACGAACTGCCAGAAACGCAGCAAAGGAACAGAAAAAGAAATAGCGACCGAACCACCGAGCGCATGGCGCGGATTATCTTCCCTTCTTGGCCCGGTCTTTCACTGGAATAACGAATTTCAAGCCCGACCACACGTTGTTGACGGCGCACACCTTGATGTCCACGAGTCCGGCATCCAGCCCAATCCTGCGCACCTCATTCTCATCGAGATCGGTCGCCACTCCGGAAATTTTCTTAGGCCAACTGATCCACAACATTCCCGCCGGCGTAAGTTGCTTTGCAAGACGGGAAAACTGTCTCTTCAACTCCGCCCGCTGCTTGGTAAAAATCATGATGAAGTCGAAACGCCCATCTTTCGCCAGGTCACAGGCGCTAAGGGCGTCCTGCAACTCCGCCTCGACTTCCGCCGGAATATCGGCGAAAGCGACGCGGTAGTTTGGCTTGATACCAAGTTTTTTAGCGAGGGGCGTACCGGAATAACCAGCCATGCTATTGCGCGGGCGCGTAATAGCCGCGGCGGCTGCGGACCCGCAAGCCCTTATGATTTTGCGCCAGGATTTCGATCGTATGATAGCGCCCATCCAGGTGGAAATCGGCAGGCTTGTAGGAAAGGGCATACTGGCTGCGCAGTTCATCTTGAATTTCAAGGAAAGCGTTCGCCACATCATTGATCTGGAAGGGGAAGAAAGGACGCCCGCCAGTCGCCTCGGCGATTCGTTCCAAGACTTTGTCTCCGCGCCCGCGCGCGCCGGTCACGTTGGTGCTGATGGTATAAACGATGACCTCAGCCCGCTGCGCCATTTCGATTGCTTCTTCGCGTGTGACGTGACTCTGATTGTCGTCGCCGTCGCTCAGCAGAATGATGGCGCGCCGCGTTGGCCCGCCGCGCTGCGCTTTGAGCAGCTTGTCACGGCAGGCAAAATACAAAGCGTCGTACATCGCCGTTCCCCCGCCGGCTTTGAGTGCACGCACGCCCCGCGAGAGGGCCTCTGTATTGTCGGTGAAATCCTGCGTGACCTCGGGAGTCACATCAAAACCGACCACGAACGCCCGGTCGTATCTAGGCCGCACCGTCTGATTGAGAAACTCGATCGCCGATTCTTGCTCAAATTTGAAACGGTCACGTACCGAGTTGCTGGCATCGATCAGCAATCCCACTTGCAGCGGCAAGTCGGTCTCATTGTGGAAGCTGCGTATCTCCGCCGCCGGCTTGCTGTCATCAACCACGTTGAAATCGTTCTTCTTCAAATCCTTGACGTAGCGGCCGTGCTTATCGGTGACCGTGAAAATCACATTGACTTCATTGACCGGAACGCGAATGGTGGTGGCATCCTCTTCCGCCGTTGGCCCGGGTGACTTGGGGGAGGTCGAGCTGACATCCGCTGGTTTGGGCTCGGCTTTTGACTGCTGTTGCGGGCTTGGAGTGTCAGGCTGTGCTTGACCGGCGGGTACGGAACTCTTTGGCTTCTTTTGCTCCTGCACCGCCGAGGGTGCGGCAGGCAGATCGTCCTGGGCCAGACCACAACTTACAATGAGTCCCAAGCCGAGGATTAAGACGATGAAACTGCGGACCTTCATTTTGCTTCATTATAGCCTCACCCGCGCCCTTCGTAATCTTTTGGCTTGACGGCCGGGTGCTATACTCCTCCACAAGCCCTCGAAAACAAAAAATAGCTCTCCCTTCCAGCCCCTCCAGCCGAAGGCGGGATCGAGGTGTCTTTATGCAAAGGAACCATCAAGCATGAGCGCGGCTGCGCAGTTGGCTGGCAAAGAGCTCATTGCTCGCCGCAATCCACGCTTTCCGCTTGCCATTCCTGTGGACGTCACCGTGCTGCGCTCCGGCGTTCCTGACAGCATTCCCGGCCGTTCCCTCGATGTTGGTGAAGGCGGCCTGGCCCTGATTTTGGCAGGAGAACTCCACCTTGGGGATCCAGTCGGCATTGAATTCCGTCTGCCCAACCTCAGCTCCGCGGTGCAAGCAAAGGCCGTGGTCCGCCATCAAGCTCAATTGCGCTGCGGCCTGGAGTTTCTCGGCTTATCCGATGAACAACAGGCCATGATCCGCTATTGGGCGGCGGCCACATCAGTTCCGAAAATTACGGAGCACAAAACTCAAGCTCGCTCGGCGCCGAAATCCAGTGCCGAGCAGAAGCTGAAAGCAGTGGATAACCAACGCTCCTCGCGCAGACCTCACCTCTCTGGCACAGTGATCAGCGCCACAGCACTCAGCCTCGTCCTCGCCGCCGCCTTGGGATGGTGGCATTGGCGTCGCGCGTGGCAGGAATTGGAATCACCGACAGCACTTAAGGAATCGCCAGCCGCACGCCAGCTTGACCGAGATTCGACCGACGGTCCCATTCGGCTGCCCGCAGAAATGGTCGATCGGCTCGCAATTCATAAGGTCGATCCCACCCTTCCTGCGAACGTGTCTGCGAATGCGCGCGGCTTGGGAGACGTGGTGGTGCTGGATGCGGTTATCGCTACTAATGGCACGGTGGCCGACGTTCGCCCCCTCAGCGGTCCTCAAATCCTGACTGCCGCCGCCATTGACGCCGTGAAGTGGTGGCGTTTTCAGCCATTCCGCGTAAATGGCAAGCCGGTGCGCGTGGAAACCACCGTCGCCATCGACTTTCATTCAACTGAGAACTGAGAACTGCTGATTCGCAGACCAAACTGGAGAGCACAAGTTGCGCGCAGAGACTGAAGGCCAAAACTGACATGGGCCGCATCCACGTCCTTCCTGAGCACGTCGCCAACAAGATCGCCGCCGGCGAGGTGGTGGAGCGTCCAGCTTCTGTAGTTAAGGAGCTTCTGGAAAATTCCCTCGATGCCGGATCTACACGCATCCGCATCCAGGTCGAGGCAGGCGGTAGGAAGCTTATTCAAATTACCGACGACGGCTGTGGTATGACTCGCGACGACGCCCTGCTCGCCTTCGAGCGCCACGCCACTTCAAAAATCAAAAATGCCGAGGACTTACTCACGGTGGCAACCCTGGGGTTCCGCGGAGAGGCGCTGCCCTCGATCGCTTCGGTTTCGCGCCTGAGACTTGAAACGCGCGCTCCCGAAGAACCCTCTGGAACCCTTCTTGAGATTAACGGCGGCAAGATTTTCCGCGTAGAAGAAGCCGGTGTGCCCCCGGGCACTTCCATCACGGTGCGCGATCTCTTCTTTAATACGCCTGCGCGGAAGAAATTTCTGAAAGCCGAGGCCACCGAACTTTCACATATCGCGTCGCTGGTGACCCACTATGCGCTGGCCCATCCCGGTAAGCACTTCGAGCTGCATTCCGCCACCAATGCCGTTCTGGTTGCCCCGCCCGTAAGCGATCGCGCCCAACGCGTCTACCAGATCTTTGGCAAAGACGTTCTGGATCAACTGATTCCAGTCGCCGCGCTGCAGCCGCTCGAGCGGGTTGGCTTGCCGCAACCGCCACCTTGGAGAAGAGAGCAGGAAACAGGTGACGCGAGCGCCCCCGAAGATTCCGTCCAGGAGCAAGAGAAGTCGTTCGGCGACCTCCGCGCTCACGGTTTCATATCCAAGCCCGAGATCCAAAAGCTCAATCGCAATTCGATTTACGTCTTCGTCAACGGACGCCTTATCCGCGACCGTCTCATCCAGCATGCCCTTACTGAAGCCTACCGTAACATCATTCCGCCGTCGGTATTTCCGGTGGTGCTCCTGTTTCTGGAGTTGCCCAGCGCTGAAGTCGATGTCAATGTTCATCCCTCTAAGACCGAAGTTCGATTTCGCCAGCAGACCGTCGTTCACGACTTCGTGCGTGATTCAGTTCGCGCCGCGCTGATGAAAGCCCGCCCGGTGCCGCAATTCACCAAAGAAATTGATGCGCATCCCACGGCTAGCCCATCGCTGACGCCGGGAGCACGCGCCACCATGGTGGACATTGCTGCATGGCGCTCTCTTTACGCTCCCGCTGCGCCCGCGGGATTCGCGCTGCAACCGCCGGTTCTGCCGCCTGCTACCGAGCGGCTACACTTCGGAAACGAAACCATCACGGTCGAGGCCAATGCCGCGGTAGCTCTGGCTCGTATTCCAGCGCAAACCGTTCCCATGGACGGCTGCACCCCTGCTTTGTCAATCGAGCCGGAGCCGCCCAGCGATCTTGTGCCCTCTCTCGCCTCGCTCAAACCGCTCGGCCAAATTCGCGAGTCCTTCATTCTCGCCGTGAATCACGAGGGACTGTGGATTATCGATCAGCACGTCGCCCACGAGCGCGTGCTCTTCGAGCGGATCCTCAGGCAGCGCGCCTTGGAGAAAGTGGAAAGTCAGCGCCTGCTGATGCCTCTGATCGTTGATCTCACTCCCGCGCAGCAGGCCGTGCTCACTGAAATTTCTGACGAGCTGGCTGCCAACGGATTTGAAGTGGAACCTTTCGGGGCCCGCAGCATTGCGGTAAAGATCGCCCCCGCCGGAATCGAAGCCCCCCAAATTGAGAGCATGCTTGACGAATTGCTCGACCAGCTCACGCGCGAAGAGCAGGCGTTAAATGTCGATAAACTACGCGCCCGCATCGCCGCGTCCATCGCCTGTCACGCCGCTATCAAGGTCAATATGGCACTCGAGCAGAACAAAATGGAATGGCTGATTGCCGAGCTCGCCAAAACCGAATGCCCTATGTCATGTCCACACGGCAGGCCGGTAGTTCTGCGTTATTCGCTGAAGGATATCCAGAAAGCCTTCAAGAGAATTTGACCTGGCGAGTCTCCGAGTACCCAATCAGTTCGAGGCTGAAAGATATTTTTGAGCCGAAGAATTGAAACTCTTTAACTCGATTTTTTCATTCGAATAAATTAGATTTCCCGCTTCGTTTTTACCTTTCGTGACAAACCTGCTGCTCAGGATCCGCATCTACACGAGTCACGAATTCGGACTCGCCCTGACGCTGATAAACCCTCGGGGCATCGTCAGCAAACCACAAGCGGCCGCGGGCAGATCGTGAACGAAGACACGCTACAGCAAACGATCATCACAGACACTCGACCGACTAGGCGCGAGGCCCAGGCGGGCCGGCAATCGAATCGGCTCAAATCGGTGCTCCGTCTGCTCGGCCCTGGCCTAATCACTGGCGCGGCCAACGATGATCCCAGCGCTATCGGCACTTATGCCAAAGCCGGAGCGGCCTTCGGCTTTTCTGCTCTGTGGATGGCGCCGCTGGTTTTCCCCATGATGGCGGCGAGCATGTTTCTGTGCTCAAAACTTGGCATGGTCAGCGGAATGGGGATTGCGGGCGTGCTCCGGCGCTACTATTCACCTCGGCTGCTCTATCCGGTGGTGATCTGCCTGGTGATCGCAAACATCATCGAGGCGGCGGCGGATCTCGGAGCCATTGCTGCATCCATCCGCTTGATAATCCCCGTGCCCTTGACCGTGATGATTCTAGGAGTGACCGGCCTGATCCTTGGCCTGCAAACCTGGGGATCGTATGCGATGCTTCAGAGAATTTTTAAATGGCTGGCGCTGGCGCTGCTGTCCTACGTCGGCGCCGCGTTCCTTGCCAAACCGGCTCTGGCGGAAGTTATTCGTGGGACATTCATTCCTGACCTTCATCTTGATAGCAGCCATCTTGCGATGCTGGTCGCGGTTGTAGGAACGACGATGTCGCCATATCTGTTCTTCTGGCAATCCAGCCAGAGTGTTGAGGAGAAGACTGCCAATGGGCATCATCATCCCGAGCGACGTGCCGGCGCAGCGAAACAGGAACTCCGCTTTGCCGCCATGGGTGCCGCCATTGGCATGTTCTTTTCCAGCCTCATGATGTATTTCATCATTCTGTGTACCGCGGCCACGCTGTTCAAAACTGGGCACGTCAGCGTCGACTCAGCTGGCGCTGCGGCTGAGGCATTGCGTCCGCTGGCCGGCAATGCCGCCAGTCTGCTGTTCGCAGCGGGAGTTGTGGGGGTGGGAATTCTCGCGGTACCTGTACTTACTACCGGAGCCGGGTACGCGCTGGCCGAAACCTTTGGCTGGCGGCATGGCTTGGTTCATAAGCCGGGACATGCTCCAGAATTCTATGCCGTGATTGCGCTCTCGACCTGCGTCGCTGTAGCCATCGGGTTTTCTGGGATCAACCCCATCAGCGCATTATTCTTCGCCGCCGTAATTATGGGACTCTTGGCTCCGCCGCTCATGATCATCATTATGTTAATCACCAACAATCGAAGAATCATGGGAGACCGGGTCAATGGCAGGGCCATAAACATTCTCGGGTGGATTACAACCGTCGTAGTCTCAGCCGCGAGCCTTGGTCTGATGTGGAGTTGGCTCGGCTGAGTATGCGTGAGGCAAACCTAACTGGCTACCGCGCTAATCGCCGGCTCGGATTTAACCACATCGCCGCGGCGTATGCTGCCTGCCTTTGCGACTGACGCATAAGCGCCCACGCCGCCCTGATTGTGCTTCACCGCCGTTTTCAAAATTCCGATATCCTGCGGCAGATCGCCTTGCGCTAGAGTTGTCATCACGCAGCGCAGACAGGGTCCGGTAACATTCAGCCAAACCTCGCTGCCCATGGCCAGCGCATCACCCGACCACTGGTTTTCAATAAAGTCATCTCGCTTTGAATCCGGCTGCAAGACAACGTTCGGGCGGAAGCGCCGCACTTCGAAGCGCCCCTCCGGATAAACCGCGCGCAGCACGTCAATCGTGCTGGTGGAAAGAACGTGCACTACTGCGACATCGAAGAAGGTTCCCTCCGGAAGCGGCTCGTCGGTTATGGCATCTCTGTGCGTCAGGCCCTCAATATTCGGCCAATATTCTTCCAGGCTGGGCTTTGCTGTACTGCGGGAAAGTTTCACCGCCCTTCCCAGCGCCCGCGACAGAGTGCTGTCAACATCAGCATCGTCACTCCGCACCAGGGTACCGTCGGGCAGGGTGATGCGAATGGGCGGGATCTCCTCGCCTAGCCGGGGCGGCTCGATGTACGCAGCCCGAAAACTGAAAAGATTGGGCCACTTCTTCGGATTCTTGGCGCTCGCAACCTTGCCCGTCTCCACATCCACCACGGCATAAGCGCGATCTCCGAGCAGCCCGAACTTCGTGACCTCGGCCGCGTTCAACTCTTCGCCCATCATCGATTTCACTGGATACCGCCATAAGGAAGCTACTGACCCGATCAGTTGGGAAGATGGCATAAGACCCTCCGCTATAGCGGGGAAGTATACTCTTGGATAGCCATAGATAGAAGGCTGCGGAAAAACTTACGAAAGCCTGCTGCGCTGTGGTAGAGCGGCGCTTTAGCGCCGCGTAAGTCGCACAAAATCAGGGAGGGCTTTAATGTGTGCGTGAGAACTGATTTTTTGGGGAACCATGTGGAATCGAACCATCGGATCCCAGCCCCGTAGGGGCGGAATGTGATAGCCCGGCACGTGAAGCCGGGTGGATGTGGGAAAGTGAAGTGAGTCCCTTTAGGAGGGACGACACGAGTTCTCACGCACACTCTTTAGCCCCTGAGGGCGGCGACTCGCCTCAATCCCGACTTTTTCGGCAGCCTGATAGAGAACAAGGACTGTACTCGTCCCTAGATCGATACACTCTGGGCTTGGAGGAGTAATCTCATGGCAACTCTGGCGCGTGAGCCCCTTCTATGACTCCCGGCATGGCAAAAATTGCCCTCCCAATTATCCGGGTGTACCATCCGAATGTTTGATACACCGAGTTGCGGGGGGAACGTGTTCTGTCCGAGATGGTTTTCCGTGGCAACCTGGTTCGCAGCGTTGCTCCTCTGCGGACAAACGCCGGCGTTCGGACAACAAAATCCGCTCACTGCGGATCAAATCATCGCCAGATACCTGGAAGCCATCGGAGGATCGGACAGATTCTCGTCGATGACGACATTCGTCGAAAAAGGTGACGTAACCGGGAACCTGACAGACTTCGTCCCGGCTTTCCATCCGCCGACGTTAAGGAAACAACAAGGTATCTTCGAATTCTATTTCAAGTCACCCAACCGTCGGTTCGCCGTGCTGCGCATCGAAAACAAAATCGTGGGAATGCACGGCTGTGACGGCAAAGTGGCGTGGTATTTCAGTGTCTATGCCGGCTGGCGGGAGTTCAAACCGAAGCCAGGAAGCGAGTACGCTTGCGAAAACGGATATGAGCCACTACCGGTCCTTCTGCTCAAACAGAACACCAGGATTCAACTGAAAGGATCTAAGAAAGTCGGGGGCCAAATGGCGCTTGCGGTACAGATACGGAGTCCCGCATCCCCGTGGGACGAGACCTTCTACTTTGATGCCCAGACGTACTTGCTGGTAGGTTGGAAATCTGGTGGTCGATTCAGTGTGGAACGGTTTTACTCCGACTACCATGAGGTCGGCGGAGTCAAGCTTCCCTTCAAGGTCATCCAAAGAACAGAAAGGTCCGAGACCACGACCACGCTGCGAGAGGTGGAAATCAACTCTCCGGTCGACGACGCCCGATTTGAGCGGTCGACAGCTCTTGGGCAACCGAAAAATCCGCGAGCAACCGCGGTAAATCCCCTAGTCCTGTCTCCACACGAAGAAGCGAAGAGCCCCAGCGGGAGCCCGCGAGAGAGCGACACCGGCCAGAATGCGGTCTACGTGAACGCGAAGTCGTTTGTCGACTGCCCTATTGCGGAACTCCGGGAAATGGTCCCCGAACTGCAGGGGCTCCAAGGTTCTCAGAACCAGGAGGAATTGACCGCTCTTCTAGACAAGATTGGATCCAAGACTGTAGATCTCTTCCAGAGAGTACCTAATCTCATTTCGCAGGAGGAGGTAGCGGAATCGCAAGGAAGCAGCAAGGCAATGCGGCGGAAATTCTCGTACCTGATTCTTGTCTCACCGGGGCAAGGACGCGGTAACGCTTGAGGAATATCGAGTGGACTTGCAGAGCAACGTGCCGCAACCTGATGACGCTCTGAGCGCGGGAACGTCGGCCAGCACGCAAGCGCGCATGGGGAATGCTGGGGCTTCTCCCCTGGCCCACGGTTTCGCGTATATGTGGGTGCTTTTTTATCCATCAAACCGGGCAGAGTCCACGTTCCGTTACCTCGGACAGCAGAAGATTGATCGGCACAAGACCTTGGTTTTGGCATTTTCTCAAAAACCCGGGTTTGTTCGAACGCCAGGAGAAGTTCGGTTCGAGGGAAGGTCCGTTCCGATTTTCCACCAAGGCGTAGCGTGGGTTGATGCATCCGACTTCCGAATCGTTCGCTTGCGGACGGACCTTTTGTCACCTTTGCCAGACGTTCAGCTCCGAAGCTTGACGGCCGAGGTTCATTTCGGGGAAACACAAGTGGCCGGCGTTACCTCACCTTTGTGGCTGCCCCGCGAAGTAGTGGTCACATCCGATGTCAATGGTCTGACCTCTCGAGACCGGCATGCCTATTCGAACTATCGGGCCTATGGGGTGCAAACGAAGGTGCTCCTGGCTCCTTGAGTCGTCAGGGCTGCTTGAAGAGGAGAGGCTCACCTGTCCGCGCAACAGGTGAGCCATTCACCGGCGTATTAGCGCGTGTACGGTCCGGGGACGTTGGTGCCGTCCACACAGCCGTTCTGGCCGCTGGAATTGGGATATCCAAGATTGTTGTCGTAGGCGTAGTTCGACCAGTTGCCTTGAATTTTCCACTTCGTATTGTTGGAGAGGGTCACGTACGGACCGCCGAAGGTCCACGCGCACTTGTCTGCATTCTCCGCTCCCGAAGAATCGTACCAGGCATTCAGTTGCGGGTCAGACCGCGCTTCCGAAAGCTCGTGTCCCGTAACGTTGGCCAGTGCAGCTAACCCCTGGGATTCGGATGTCACCGTAGACTGGGGATCGCAGCCGGGGTCGCCATCGAGATTGAAGAAGAACGCAAACTGCACCTGCTTGCCGCTGCACGACCCGGCACTATGCCATGCACAATAATTTGCGTGCCCGCGAGGCTTGTCCACATAAACCGCATAAAAACCGTTGCTGACCAGTTGCGATTGCGGAATTACCTTACAAACTTCCGCGAGAACAGCCGAAGTCTGGGGAGCATGCCTTGGCGCAGATGAGAGGTCGACGTGATGTCCCTGATAGCCGATCGTATCCCCGACTTGAGTACCGTTGGGGCCGGTGTACTCATCCGAGGTGGCGCCGTACGTGCTGCCACTGACTCCGTTGTACCAGGAATCCAAGCCGGTGATTTTGTCAGAGACGAAACTCGAATTGCCCCAATTCGTGCCCCAAAAGATAGCCGCCGTTTGGGTGCTGGTCAGGATGTTGCCGCCGTGCCACGTCATGTCAGGATTGGCCTGGGCCGCCTGTGGCTGATGTCCTCGTGCCCAGTGAATGCCTCTCATCGGCGGCTCGGGCTTTTGCGCCAATAGAGTCAGCGACGCCATAACCAAACCGAGCATTCCCAGAAATACCGATAACCTGGAACCTCGCATTGAAACGCCTCCATGATGATTTTTCCAACAGGCTATGACCGTGCAACCAAGGTGGATTACCGAAGTGCGAGGCCCGAAACAGCCCAATGGACGCTGATT
>Ga0209807_1000715_pt1 | contig 15293 bp, 13 predicted proteins | sample GraSoiAngelo_154_FD_186168 | JGI IMG/M metagenome (GOLD analysis project Ga0209807, IMG submission 186168) | Grasslands soil microbial communities from the Angelo Coastal Reserve, California, USA - 14_1009_13_20cm (SPAdes) (version 2) | ecosystem: Environmental > Terrestrial > Soil > Grasslands ... | reverse complement strand
CCGGCCAGGAACGTGATCGCGAAGCCGAGGCCGACGAGCAGGAGCGCGTAGTCGGTCACCTTGAACGCGATGAGCTGGACGGTGAACGTGGTGCCGATGTCGGCGCCGAGGATGATGCCGAGCGTCTGACGGAAGGTCATGAGCCCGGCCGAGACGAAGCCGATGAGCATCAACGTCGTCGCCGCCGACGACTGGATGATCGCCGTCACCGCCGCGCCCGACGCGACCGCGATCAAGCGGTGGCGGGCCATGCCCGTGAGCAGCCAGCGCAGCCGGCCGCCCGCCGCGCGCTGCAGGCTGTCGCCGCTCAGGCGGATGCCGTAGAGCAGCAGCGCGAGGCCGCCGAAGAGCGCGAGGACGACGGCGGTCACGGCGCGGGCTCGCCGGCGGCGAGAGAGGCGCGCGCGTGGGTGGCGGTGGCGAGCGCGCCCGGAAGGTGCGCGGTGTCGTTGAGCGACACGAGGCGCGGCGGGCGCACCACGGTCAGCGAGGCGTTGTCGACGCGTAACCGCCACAGCGAGTTGAACGAGCAGCCGAGCAGCGCGCACGCATACACGCTGATCACGCCGCCGTGCGCCACCACCAGCACGTCCTCGCCGTTCGGGTGTAATGCGCTGATGTGATCCATGGCCGCGCGGACGCGCGAGCTCACCACGTCGAGCGGCTCGCCGCCGGGCGGCGGACAGTCTTGCGGCGCGAGGAGCCAGGCGCGATACGGATCGCCCTCGCGGCCGCGAACCTCGTCCACGGTGCAGCCCTCCCATTCGCCCAGCGACAGCTCGCGCAGCTCGTCGAGCGCGACGAGCGGCATGCCGGTGCCGGCGAGCGCCACCTCCGCCGTCTCCCGCGCGCGGCGGAACGGGCTCACGTAGACACGCGCGACGTTGAAGCGACGCAGCGCGACCCCCAGAGCCTCGGCCTGCGCGCGTCCGCGCGCGGAGAGCGCGATATCGGCGCGCCCCTGGAAGCGGCGCTCCGCGTTCCACACCGATTCGCCGTGACGCGCCAGGAGGAGTCTCACCCGGCCGTCTTCGCCGCCGCCGCGCGCGCCGCCCGCAGCCGCGCCAGCGTCTCCTCGCGCCCCAGGAGCGCGAGCACGTCGAACAACGGCGGCGAGGCCGTGCCCCCGGTCACCGCCAGTCGCGTGAGCTGCGCGAGATCGACGAGCTTGAGCCCCAGCGCCTCGGCCATCTCGCGGTAGAGCGCTTCGAGCGCGGCCGACGCGAACGGCGTGACCGCGCCCAGCCGCTCGATCAGCGCGCCGAGCCGCTCGACGCCGGCCGGCGTGAAGAGCTTGGCCGCGGCCCTGGGGTCATACTCGCGCGGCCGCTCGAAGTAGAAGCGCCCGACCTCGACGAGCTCGCGCAGGGTCTTGCCGCGCTCGCGCAGCGTGTCGAGCATGCCGACGAAGCGCGCGGCGTCGGCCGGCGGCGTCAGCCCGGCCTCGGCCAGGAACGGGCTGACCAGCGCCGCCAGCCGTCCCCCGTCGATCGTCTTGATGTACGCGTGGTTCAGCCACTCGAGCTTGGTCTGGTCGAAGATCGCGCCCGACGACGACACGTCCTTGATGTCGAAGCGCTCGACGAGCTCCGCGCGCGAGAAGATCTCCTGATCGCCGCTCGACCAGCCGAGCCGCGCCAGATAGTTCACCATCGCCTCGGGCAGGATCCCCTGCTCGCGGTACGCCTGCACCGACGTCGCGCCGTGGCGCTTGGACAGCCGCGTGCGGTCGGGACCGAGGATCATCGAGACGTGCGCCATGGCGGGGACCGGATACTCGAGCGCCTCGTAGCAGAGGACCTGCTTGGGCGTGTTCGACAGGTGGTCGTTGCCGCGGATGACGTGACTGATGCGCATGGTCGCGTCGTCCACGACGACGCAGAAGTTGTAGGTCGGCGTGCCGTCGCTGCGCACGAGGATCCAGTCGTCGAGCTGGCGGTGGTCGAACGTCACCGGGCCATGGATGAGGTCGTCCACGACCGTGGTGCCCTCCTCGGGGATACGCAGCCGCAGCGCGCCCGACGTGAGCCCGAGGTTGCGGCAGCGGCCGGAGTACCGGAACGTCTCGTTCCTCGCCTGCGCCTCCGCGCGCTCGGCCTCGAGCTGCTCGCGCGAGCACGCGCAGTAATAGGCGCGCCCGGCGGCCACGAGGCGCTGCGCGTGCTCCCGATAGAGGTCGAAGCGCTCCCGCTGCCGGTAGCCCGGCGTCGGCGGTCCCTCGTCCCAGTCCAGCTCCAGCCAGCGCAGGGCGTCGAGGATCGCGTCGAGATTGTCGTCGGTGGAGCGCGCCTGGTCGGTGTCCTCGATGCGGAGGATGAACCTCCCACCGTGGTGGCGCGCGTAGAGCCAGTTGAAGAGCGCGGTGCGCGCGCCGCCGACGTGGAGGTGACCGGTCGGGCTGGGCGCGAAGCGCACGCGAACCGCTTGGCTCATTGGGGCCATGTCGGGGCCCCCATGTTCAATACGCCTCGAAGAGCCGGCCCCATCCCGTACCCGCGAACGCGCGGATGCGCGCGCGGCCGACGGTCGGGTACCAGAGCAGGTCGTGGTAGACGTTCGACGCGAACGGCGCCCACACCATCAGCGGCGAGTGCAGGAGCAGGCGCTTGAGCGGCCGGAGCGGGCCACGCCGGATGAGCTGGTCGCCCCAGATCACCAGGCTGCGCGACGTCTTGAACCCCATGGTGGTGGCGGCGGCGGCGACGTCGCCGACGATCTCGATGTCGCGCGGATCGGCCACGCCGAGGCCGCGCTCGTGGCACATGGCGAGATAGCGGATGGCGAGCGGGTCGAACCCCATGATGCGCGCCGCCGTCGCGTCGATGGCCACCTGGTCGGACGAGGCCAGGATGAGATTGCCCTCGCGCGGGATCATCGTGCGCGGCCCGGCGCCGTCGCCCATGACGGTGCCGTCCATCACGGCGACGATCCCGGGGTGCAACTCTCGCTGCATATACATCAGGTCGACGAGGACTTCGTGCATGTACTCATGCGCGTAGTGACGAACTTCCTTCAGGAGGCCACCAAAACTATTCTTGATGGCGCCGGTGGTCTGGGAATGGCCGTGCGTCTTGATGGTCGGAAGCTGGCAGATGTTCTTGCCGACGTACATCTTCGGAATCTCGATGCCCTCGGGAAAAATGTCGTTCAGCTTGAGGAGCGGACTCTTGAACCGATGGACGGTCCACTCCACGTCGGGCAGCGGGATGAACGGCAGGCCGTGGCGCTGGAGCACGGGAGACCACTTGTTGTTCCGGCAGCCCTCCACGGGGTTCGTGACCACCGTCTTGTTCTCGACGGGGAAGATCCGGCGGCGCTCGTAGCCGTCCTCGAGCAGCGTCGTCAGCACGCCGTCCACCTGCCACGGCTGGCTGGAGCACGCCGGGAAGTACTTCGTCCACGAGAGGTTGAGCTTGACGATCAGGTCCTGCTCGCGGGGCAGCACCTGGTCGTACTTCACCAGGCGCATCAGGCGGCCGTAGTCGGCGACGACGGTCTCGGGACGGGTGCGGAGAACGGCCACCTGACTCTTCACGACCGAATCATTCTACTCCACGCGCGTGCCGTAGATGATCAGCAGGACGGCGGCGATCCAGCACGCGGTGTTGATCAGCAGCGCGCGGTCGTTGAGGAAGAGCTCCGACGGGTTGCCGCCGAGCTGACGGCGGTACAGCAGATAGAGATAGCGGAAGATCCCGTACAGGACGAACGGCAGCGTGGCCGGCAGGAGCTGCGTGTGGAACTTGGCCACCGTCTCCGGCGACATCGTGTAGAGCGCGTAGGCGGTCACCGTCGACGCGGTGACCACCGCGATCATCTGGTCGAGCAGTCCCGCGCTGTACTCGGCGAGGATCGGCCGGTGCCGCGCGGCGTCGGCCTCCAGCGTCAGATACTCGTTGCGCCGCTTGCCCAGGGCCAGGAACAGCGCGCTGAGAATCGTGCAGATGAGCAGCCAGCCGGAGACGGCCACGTCGATGGCGAGCGTCCCCCCGAGCGCGCGCAGCACGAAGCCGAGGGCCACCGTGAGCACGTCGACGATGACCACGTGCTTGAGCCACGCGGAGTACGCGGTGAGCAGCACCACGTAGGCCACGGCCACCAACAGGAAGCCCGCGGAGATGCGGGCGGCCGCCAGCAGTCCGACGGCGACGAGAACGGCGGCGACGCCGAGGGCCACGCGGACGGGCAGGCGGCCGGCGGCGATCGGGCGCCCGCGCTTCTTGGGGTGCAGGCGGTCCTTCTCGCGGTCGGCGACGTCGTTGACGAGGTAGATCGCGCCCGAGAGCCCGCAGAAGATCGCAAAGGCGCCGAGGGCGGGCCAGACGGCGGGCGTGAACAGGCGCTGGCCGAACACGAGGCCGGCGAAGACGAAGAGGTTCTTCACCCACTGCCGCGGCCGCAGCGAGACGAGGACGGCGCGCAGCATCGGCGCCTACAGGCGGATCACGCGGCCCGCGTCGGGTACGCCCGCGGTGGCGTTGCGCGTGTCGATGATCACCGGCGCCGCGCTCACGATGGCGCCCCAGTCGTAGCCCGCGTGCGCCGTCAGCACGAGGACGAGATCGTACTCCCCCGCGCGCACGTCGGGGCGCGACTCGAAGGTCACGTCGTTCACGGTGATGGCCGGCACATGGGGGTCGTGGTAGGCCACCCGCGCGCCCTTGACGAGCAGCGTGCCGATGATCTCCAGCGCCGGCGAGTCGCGCGTGTCGGACACGTTGGGCTTGTAGGCGACGCCCAGGACCAGCACGTGTGCTCCCCGCACGGCGCGGGCGCGGTCGTTGAGCGCGTCGGTCACCATCTGCACGACGTAGCCGGGCATGTGACGGTTGATCTCGTCGGCGAACGTGATGAAGCGCGGCTCGTACCCCTCGAGCCGCACCTTCCACGAGAGGTAATAGGGATCGGACGGCAAACAATGACCACCCAGGCCCGGGCCCGGCCAGAAGGGCATGAAGCCGAACGGCTTGGTGGCCGCGGCCGCCACCACCTCCCACACGGAGATCCCGAGCTTCCTGCACATGATTGCGAACTCGTTGACGAGCGCGATGTTCACCGAGCGGAACGTGTTCTCGAACAGCTTGACCATCTCCGCCGTCTCGGGGCCCGACACCGGGACGACGCGCGGCGTGATCCGCGCGTAGAGCGCGGTGACGAGCTCGCGGCAGGCCGGCGTGAGGCCGCCCACCACCTTCGGAATGTCGCGCAGCGTCCACTGCCGGTTGCCGGGATCGATCCGCTCCGGCGAGAACGCCAGGAAGAAGTCCCGGCCGGCGGTCAGCCCGCGCGCCGCGAAGCGCGGCAGCAAGATCTCCTGCGTGGTGCCGGGATAGGTCGTCGACTCCAGCACGACGAGCTGGCCGGCGCGGATGATCGTGGCCACCGCGTCGGCGGCGGCCACGATGAACGAGATGTCCGGCTCCTTCGACTTGCCGAGCGGCGTCGGCACGCAGATGACGATGGCGTCGGCCTCCTTGAGCCCGCCCACCTCCCCCGTCGCCGCCAGCCGGCCCGCTCTCACCAGGGCCTGCAGGGCGGCCCCGGGGACGTCCTCGATGAAGGACGCGCCCGCGTTGACCCCGGCCACGCGGCGCGCGTCGGCGTCCACGCCGATGACCGTCGCGCCCGACTCGGCGAAGGCCACGGCCAGCGGCAGGCCGACGTAGCCGAGGCCGATGACCCCGACGGTCGGCTGTCCGGCCAGCCGCTCGCGCAGTCGCGCCGCCGCCGTCATCCGAGGTCCTCGCAGGCGCGGCGTACGGCGTCGATCACGCCGTCCACCTCGGCGTCGGTCATCTCCGGAAAGCACGGCAGCGAGAGCACCTCGCGCGCCGCGCGATACGCCTCGGGCCAGCGCCGCTCGCCGTCGGCGGCGAACAGCGGCTGGTCCGGCACCGCCCGCGGGTAGTGCACGGCGGTGCCGACGCCGGCGTCGGCCAGACGCTTGGCGAGCGCGTCGCGCTGGGGATGACGCACCGTGAACAGGTGGTAGACGTGACGCGCGCCGGGGCGTTCGACGGGCAGGCGCAGGGGCAGGCCGGCGAGCCCGGCGAGATAGCGCGCGGCGATGTGTCGCCGCCGCTCCGTCCACTCGCCGAGTCGTCGCAGCTTCACGCGCAGCCACGCGGCCTGCACCTCGTCGAGGCGGCTGCAGTAGCCGAGCTCCACGTGCTGGTAGCGCCCCGTGTCGCCGTGATGGCGCAGGCGCCGCACGCGCTCGGCGACGTCGTCACGCGTGGTCACGACCATGCCCCCGTCGCCGCAGGCGCCCAGGTTCTTCGTCGGGTAGAACGACAGGCAGGCCGCGTCGCCCCAGCCGCCGACGACCCGGTCGCCCCACGTCGCGCCCACCGCCTGCGCGTTGTCCTCGAGCACGGCGAGGCCCCGCGCCTGCGCGAAGGCTCCGATGCGGTCGACGGCCGCGGGATGGCCGTACAGGTGCACGGGCATCACGACCTTCGTCCGCGGCGTGAGCGCGCGCGCCATCGCCCCCGGGTCGATCGTGAGCGTGTCGGGCTCCACGTCCACGAAGACGGGCGTGGCGCCGGCCATCAGAATCGTGGTGGCCGAGGCGACGAAGGAGAACGCCGGCGTGAGGACCTCGTCGCCACGGCCGACGCCGAGCCCGGTGAGCGCCAGCCGCAACGCGTCGGTGCCCGAGCCGACGCCGACGGCGTGGCGCGCGCCGCAGAGCTGGGCCAGCTCCGCCTCCAGCGCCCGGCCCTCGCCGCCGAGCACGAACTGGCTGGCATCGAGCACGCGCTCGGCGGCGGCCATCAGCTCGCCCTTGAGCGCGGCGTGCTGCCGGGTGAGGTCGAGGAACGGGATCATCGCTGGCCGCCCGACTCGATGGCGCCCAGGCCCACGCTGGTGGTGATCGGCCCGGCGACGCCGAGGAGGTTGAGGGTGAAGCGGATCTCGTCGTCGCGCCTGGCCCGGTTGATGAGCTCGATGGCGAGCGCCCAGCACTGCCAGTGCAGCTCCATCGCGAGACGACTCTCCGCGAACGTGCTCGTACGCAGCTCCCAGTTGATGCTGCCGCGCGTGGTCAGCCACGCCCAGGGGCTCACGAAGAACCCCCCCTGCAGGAAGGTGTTGTGCGACGGGTCGCTGTAGGTCACGCCGAGGTCGACCTGGCCGCGGCGGATCGGGGTCGAGAACCCGGCCGACACCGCCGGGAAGTTGTGCGCGGCGGGGCTATACGACAGGTCGCTGCGAAAGCGCGCGAACGGCGTCGGCGCCACGACGAGGGTGCCGAAGGCGTCCGCCCACTGATCCTTGCGCACGTCGTAGGCGTGACCGAGGGTGAGCCGGAACATCTCCCAGCGCACGGGCTCGGCGTTCGCGAGCGCGACCGTGCGCCCCCGGATGCGGTTGGTCAGCGAGTACTCCAGCTGGCTCGAGTCCTGGATGTTGTCGACGGCGGCCGTCCACTGCGGCAGCCGGTCCTTGTCCTTGCCGGCGGTCCACGTGTAATTCACCCGCGGCTCGATCGTGTGCAGCATGGCGTCGATGTTCCAGACGCCGCCGGTGTCGAACACGCGCGACACCTTGGTCTCGAGGTCGGCGCCGACCTCGACCAGCCGGCGCAAGCGCGTGTCGTCGTTCGTGTCCTCGACGAGGCCGGCCACACCCACGGCGCTGTGATAGCCGGTGACGGTGCGGTCGTAGCCGGTGAGACGCCCCCCGACGAAGGGCGTGAGCGTCAGCACGTCGAGTGGGATCGGCCGCGACACCCGGGGGTGGAGGTCCACGCGGTCGCCGTCCGAGCCGATCACGCGCACGAAGCGGACGGCACTGCCGTCGAACTGCCACAGCACGCCGGGCACGTCGTGCAGCGGCTGGGGCGTGCCCACCAGGCGGATGTCGGGCAGGCGGTTGAGCTCGACGGGCCGCCGGGTCGTGAGGTCCTGGTAGGCGAACAGGTCACCGACGAGGTTCCACGTGTCCCAGCTGCGCGTCACGAACACGTTCGATTCCACCCGCTGCGCGCTGCGCTGGGCAAGGGCGTCGCCGTAGTCCTGGAGCACGCGATCCTCGGACACGCCGGTGGCGTCCACCTTGAGCCAGGTGCGGGGTCCGAGCTTCCAGTCCTGGCGCGTGGTGCCCACGAAGCGTGAGGCATCGTGCTTCGCTGTCTCCTGCATGAAGAACCCGCCGACCCGCCCGCGCTGGCTTTCCGGCAGGAGATAGCGGTACTCGAGGTTGAACCCCTCGCCCAGGTTGGAGTAGACGAGCGGCGAGAACGTCAGATCCTGGCTGTCGTCGATGGCCCAGAAGAACGGCAGCTCCGCGTAGAAGCCGCGGCGCGAGGACTGGCCGAATTTCGGGAACAGAAAACCCGTCTGGCGCTCGCGCCGGATGGCGGCGGCGAAGAACGGCACGAACGGGATGAGCGGGATGTTCCGCACCCAGAACGACGCGTTGGTCCCGTACAGGAACTCGTTGAGGTCCGCCGTAGCGGAGCCGAAATGGAAGGCCCAGTCGGGGGGGTCGCCGTCACACGTGGTGAAGACGCCCTTCTTCACGTGGTAGACGCTCTCGCCGAGGCGCTCCATTCTCTCGCCCATGATGCGGTAGTACGGCGCGCCGTGGGCCTCGGCCTGGTACACGACGCCGGCGCCCGTCTTCACGTTGTACTCGATACGCTGCCCCGTGAGCTGGTCCTCGCCGTCGTAGAAGATCACGCGGCCCTGGGCGACGGCATCGCCGGTGGCGCGGTTCAGCTCGATGCGATCGGCCATCAGGCGCGCGGCGCCCTTCGTCAGCTCGACGTTGCCGGTGGCGATGAACAGGTCTGGCGCCGCCTGCTCGAGCTGGTCGGCGATGATCGTCACGTCACCGGCCGCCGTCGGCACCGTGACGGGCACCTGGGGCTGCTGCGCCTCGGCGGTCGCCGCGACGGCCACGGCCAGCAAGAGTCCCGTCGCGACACGCCGGAGTCGACCGCGGAATCGCGTCCTCAAGTGTCCCAGAAGTCACCGTCAGAAAAGGGAGTCTATGCTATCAGCCGCCTTTTCGATGGGGCAAGGTTTATCGCCCCTCGTCGCGCGCAGCACGTCGCCCAGCAGCGACAGCGATCCGGCGACACAAAGGATGGGGGTCCGCGGCTCGCGCGCGGCGAGGGCTAGTGCCTCGGGCGCCGAATCCGCGAGCTCGACGGCCGCGCCGTGGGGCGCCGCATCGCGCAGCGCCTCCGGCCGCGCCGCGCGCGGGCTCGACGAAGCGGTGAAGATGAGGCGCCGCGCGCGCGGAGCCAGCGCCGCCAGCATCCCGGGCGCGTCCTTGTCGCGGAGCGCGCCGAACACGAGCGTGAGCGGCGTGGTGCCGAACCACTCGGTGAGCGACGCCGCGAGCGCCGCCGCACCGGCGGGATTGTGCGCGCCGTCGAGCACGACGATGCGGTCGCGCGCGCGGAGCACCTCGAAGCGCCCGGGCCAGCGCGCGCGCGCCAGCCCCTCGCGGCAGGCGGCGTCGCGGACGCCGAGCGTGCGCGCGGCGGCCAGCGCGACGAGCGCGTTCGAGGGCTGGTAGACGCCGAGGAGCGGCAGCCGAAGCCCCTCGAGCCGCCAGCCGGGGCCCGCGGCGTCGATCGTCTGGGCCTCGAGGTCGCGGGCCCGGACGCGCACGCTCAGCTCGCGTCCCTCCATGAGCAGCGGCACGCCGACGGCCGCGGCACGCGCGAGAAGCACGTCGGCGGCCTCCGGCGCCTGCGCGGCGGACACGGCGACGCCGCTCCGGATGATGGCGGCCTTCTCGGCGGCGATGGCGGCGAGGGTGGCGCCGAGCACCTCCTGGTGGTCGAGGTCGATGCGCGCGATCGCGGTCACCGCCGGCGTGCCGACCGTGGTGGCGTCGAGCCGCCCGCCGAGCCCGACCTCCAGCACGGCGACATCGACGGCCTCCCGCGCGAAGTGATCGAGCGCGAGGGCCGTGCTGGCCTCGAACATCGTGGCGTCGAGGCGGGCCACCAGCGTGGCGATCGCGTCGAACCCGTCGGCGACGTCGTCCTCGGCGATGGCCTCGCCGTCGACGCGGATCCGCTCGCGGAACGACACGAGGTGCGGCGAGGTGTACAGGCCCACGCGGCGGCCGTCGGCCTTGAGGATGGCGGCGAGCATCGCGGCCACCGAGCCCTTGCCGTTCGTGCCGGCGACCTGGACGAGCGTATAGCGGCGCTCCGGATTGCCGAGCGCCTCCAGCAGCGTCTCGATGCGCTCGAGGCCCGGGCGCATGCCGGCGTGCTCGCCGCCGCGCAGGGCGAGGAGCCGGGCGACGGCCTCGGCGTAGGTCATGCGCGCTCGGGCGGCGGGTCGGTCGGCTGGTCGGCGAAGAAGGCGAGCAGGCGCCGCAGCGTTTCTTTGAGGTCGCGGCGCTCGACCACGAGGTCGAGCTGGCCGTGCTCGAGGAGAAACTCCGAGCGCTGGAAGCCCTCGGGCAGCGGCTGGCGAATCGTCTCGGCGATCACGCGCGGTCCCGCGAAGCCAATGAGCGCGCGCGGCTCGGCGACGTTGACGTCACCCAGCATGGCGAAGGAGGCGGTGACGCCGCCCGTGGTGGGATCGGTCAGGACCGACACGTACGGCAGCCCCGCCTCGGACAGCCGCTCGAGGGCGGCCGAGGTCTTCGCCATCTGCATGAGCGAGAGGATGCCTTCCTGCATGCGCGCGCCGCCGGAGGCGGACACGATGATCACCGGCATGTGCTTGTCGATGGCCAGCTCGATGGCCCGCGTGAGCTTCTCGCCCACCACGGAACCCATGCTGCCGCCGAGGTAGTCGAACTCGAAGACGCAGAGCACGGTCGGCAAGCCGCCGATGCGCGCGACGCCGGTGATGACCGCCTCCTCCAGCGTCGTCTTCTGCCGCGCCGACTTCACGCGGTCACGGTAGCGCTTGGAGTCCTTGAAGTTGAGCGGGTCGGCCGGCGTGAGGCCGGTCTGGCGCTCCTCGAAGCTACCGGCGTCGGCGAGCAGCCCGATGCGCTCGCGCGAGCCGATCCGGAACGGGTAGCGGCACTTCGGGCACACGCGCCCGCCGCGCTCGACCTCCGCGCGGTACACGATCTCCTTGCAGGAGTCGCACTTGATCCACAGGCCCTCGGCGATGTTGACCTTCTGGGGCCGGCCGGCCGTCTCTTCGGGCTTGCGTCTGAACCAGGCCATTAGTAAGCCTCGGAGGGGGGCTTCGCCCCCCTTCCGACCGTCGTCGCGCGCCTCACGGCGCGCTCCTCCGTGCCTCCCCCCTCGATTGCGCGGGCAAAGCCCGCGCTCGAACTTGCGCGGAGGGGATGTTTGAGCGTGGCGATGAATTCTCCCACCTTCTCCACCAGGGCGGCAGTGTTGGCGTGGGCTTCGATCGTGCGGACGATGGCGGAGCCGACGACGACGCCGTCGGCGAGCTTGCCGACGCCGGCCACCTGCTCGGGCGTGGAGACGCCGAAGCCCACGCAGACGGGCTTGGTGGTCACGAGGCGCAGGGTGCGGATCTGGACGTCGAGGTCCTTCGGCAGCTCACGCCGTTCGCCGGTGATGCCGGTCAGCGAAACGAGGTAGACGAAGCCGCGCGACAGCCGCGCGAGCGTCTTGACGCGCGCGGGCGTCGACGTCGGCGCCACGAGCTGGATGATGTCGAGGCCGGCCGGCTCCGTCTCCGCGCGCAGCGGCTCGCACTCTTCGTATGGCAGGTCGGGCACGATCACGCCGTCGGCGCCGGCGTCGGCGGCCGTGCGTGCGAAGCTCTTGAGCCCGAAGGCGAGCACGGGGTTGTAGTGCGTCATCAGGACGAGCGGCACGCTCACCTGCCCGCGCAGGGTCGACACCATCTCGAGCACGCGCGGCAGCGAGGTCCCCGCCGCGAGCGCCCGGCTGCCCGCGCGCTGGATCACCGGACCGTCGGCGATCGGATCGGAGAACGGCACGCCCAGCTCGATCACGTCGGCGCCGCGGCGCTCCGCCTCGATCACGAGCCGCCCCGTCTCGGCCAGCGACGGGTCGCCGGCCATGAGGTAGGCGACCAGCGCCCGCTCGCCGCGGGCGCGCAGCCGCGTGAAGGTTTCGTCGAGCCGGGTCGCTGGAGCCTTCATCGGAGCTCCATGCCGAGCGCCTTCGCCACGACGTGGACGTCCTTGTCGCCGCGCCCGGACAGACCGACCACGATGGCCTTCGACTTCGGCAGGGTCTTGGCCAGGCGCATCGCGTGGGCAACGGCGTGGGCCGACTCGAGGGCGGGCATGATCCCCTCCAGCCGCGTGAGCGCCTGGAAGCCCTCGAGCGCCTCCTCGTCGGTGATCGACACGAACGCGAAGCGGCCGGCATCCTTATAGTAGGCGTGCTCGGGGCCGACGCCGGGGTAATCCAGGCCGGCCGAGATCGAGTGCGCGACGGCCACCTGTCCGTCGTCGTTCTGCAGCAGGTAGCTCATCGAGCCGTGCAGCACGCCGACCGTGCCCGCGGTCATCGAGGCGCCGTGCTTGCCGCTGGCGATCCCGCTGCCGCCTGGCTCGACGCCGACGATGCCGACCCGGCGGTCGGCGATAAACGGGTGGAACAACCCGATGGCGTTGCTGCCGCCGCCCACGCAGGCGACGACGACGTCCGGCAGCCTGCCGAGTACGCGCCGGGCCTGAGCCCTCGCCTCTTTTCCGATCACGGTGTGGAAGTCGCGCACCATCATGGGATAGGGATGCGGGCCGAGCGCCGAGCCGAGCAGATAGTACGTGGTGCGGACGTTGGTGACCCAGTCGCGCAGCGCCTCGTTCACCGCGTCCTTCAGCGTCTTGCTCCCCGACTCCACCGGGATGACCTTGGCCCCGAGCAGCCGCATCCGGAAGACGTTGAGCGCCTGGCGCTCGATGTCCTCCGTGCCCATGTACACCTCGCACGGCAGCCCGAGCAGCGCGGCGGCGGTGGCCGTGGCCACGCCATGCTGGCCGGCGCCGGTCTCGGCGATCACACGCCGCTTCTTCATGCGCACGGCGAGCAGCGCCTGGCCGAGCACGTTGTTGATCTTGTGGGCGCCGGTATGGCAGAGGTCCTCGCGCTTGAGCCAGATGCGCGCGCCGCCGCAGTGCTCGCTGAGCCGCGCCGCGAAGTAGAGCGGCGTCGGACGGCCGGCGTAATCGGCGAGCAGCCCGGCCAGCCGTCGCTGGAACGCGCGGTCGCGCCGCGCGGCGACGTACGCCTTCTCCAGCTCGATGAGCGGCGCCATCAGCGTCTCCGGCACGAAGCGCCCGCCGAAGCGCCCGAAGTGGCCGGTGGCGTCGGGCAGCGGCTTCATCGCGCGCCCTTCGCCTCGGCGATGAAGCGGTGCACCTTGTCGGGGTCCTTCTTGCCCGGGCTCGCCTCGACGCCCGAGTTGACGTCGACCGCGTACGGCTGGACGACGCTGATCGCGCCCGCGACGTTGTCGGGCGTGATGCCGCCCGCGAGCAGGAACGCACGGCCCGGTCCGCCGGGCTCGATGGCGAGCAGCAGCGGCACGAGCGCGACCCACGCGAGCCAGTGAACGTCGAACGTCGGGAAGCTCGCGACGAGGAGCAGGCCGCTCAGCGAGGCCAGCGCAACGTTGGTCACCAAACGCACGTGAACTCCGGATATCGGGCCGCCCACGCCGGCGCGGGAGGGGCGGCCCAACGGTGGTTATCCCGGACGGCGGCTACTGAGCGTACAGCGTCACGTCGGCCATCGAGCCGCCGCGCTCGCCCGTGAACACGCACGGCCCGTTCATGAGCGTAGGGTCCGTGTAGGTGTTGTTGCAGAACCACTGTCCGGAGACGCCCTGGATCTCGGCCTTGCTGACGGACTTGTCGGTCAGCGAGAAGCGTGCCGTCGAGGGTAGCCCAAAGGTCCTCAAGATCGCGGCGCGGAGATCGACGGCCGCCTGGGCATTGCTGGTGTTCAGGATCTCGCAGAGGATGCCCTCGTTGGATCGTGCGTACACCTGCATGTTGATGCTCGCACGGAAGAACGCGAGGGCGCCACCACGCTCGAGGCGCAGCGTGAAATCGACGTCCGTATTCCCCTGGGTGGCGGCATTCTGGACATTGGCCGCCACCGTCCCACGCAGGGCGGTCGAGCCTCCGCCGGGGTTAGCGACGACACACGGCGGGTTGTCGCCGGGACCGCCGGCCCACGCGGGCGTCGCGATCGGGACGATCGCGAGGGTGGTCGTGAAAACGATCATCATGGCACGCACACTCATCGATCGTTCCTCCTCGTTGATCCGATTAGTCACGGGTCTTGTAACTGCTCTGGTCGTTGCCGTTGTAGAGCGACGGGATGTAGAACGCGTTGCTCTTACTGTCGATCTTCTGGACGATCGTCTGATCCATCACCGATCCCGTCCCGGGAGCGTGATGGTAGCCGTAGGTCACCTTGTTCGTCCCCTCCGTGGTCGGCGTGAGCCGCGTGGAGTGCGCGAGCTCGTGAGCCACGTAGAACTTCAGCGCCTGCGAGATCACGAAATTTCGATCGACGGTGCCGTCGGCCTTGGTCTTCGGGACCCAGGCGCCGCCCTCGAACGCGAACACCTTCAGCGGCTTGGTCGACGCCGCGATCAGGCCGTCGATATAGTTCACGATGCGCTGCGTGTAGACGAGCGAGTTGTCCGGGCCATCCGGGGAGCCCAGCCCGGTGGTGCCCAGGGGATCCGTTCCGGGCTCCAGACACTCGGTGATTCGCAGACCTCGGTGGATCGCTCCGCCCCCCAGCGTCGGGTTCGCGGTGCCGAGCGGGAAGACGGCGTTCGCATTGATGCGCCGATCGTCCGCGGGCGGTGTCGGTGTCGTGCTGCCCAGGCCGTTGCTGTACAGGAAGCCGGTCTGCTGCGAGAAACTGACGAACCGATCGACCCACTCGGGGTTCGTGGCGAGCGGCGCCGTATTCGTATGTCCTGGGTTGTATTCAAGCAGATGGATCTGCGAGCCGGGGACGAGGCTCACCAGATTGTCGAAGGCCGTGCTGCCGTCGTTGGGGAACGTCGTCGTGCCGCCCCCGAGCAGGCTGTTCGCCGGGTCGCCACACTGCGGGTTCACGAGGCGGACGAAGAGATCCCGCTGCCGTGGGTCCGTGGAGGCGTGGTGTCCCGAGACGATGAAGCCGCGGTATTCGTCGAAAGCGGCGATACCGTCCCCCGTCGGCGTTGGCGAGCCGAGCACCGGCCCCACATCGGCATCCTCGTTGCCCACCGGGCAGGAGTTGCCCGGACAGAACCGGGACTCCCAGATGTCGGGAATGCCGTTCAGGTTGCTGTCCTGTGGAACGGTGAACAGATACGGCTGGCCATTGACCGTTG
>Ga0209807_1000713_pt1 | contig 15296 bp, 13 predicted proteins | sample GraSoiAngelo_154_FD_186168 | JGI IMG/M metagenome (GOLD analysis project Ga0209807, IMG submission 186168) | Grasslands soil microbial communities from the Angelo Coastal Reserve, California, USA - 14_1009_13_20cm (SPAdes) (version 2) | ecosystem: Environmental > Terrestrial > Soil > Grasslands ... | reverse complement strand
GATTCTTTTGGAACAAGCGGACTGGCACGGACCTGCGCAAAGCGATCGACTATTTTAATCAGGCCATCGCCAAAGATCCGAATTATGCGTTGGCTTATGCTGCTCTAGCCGATTCATATGGCCTGCTCCGTTTTTACGGCGGAGCTTCTCCAGCCGAATCAGTGGTGCCGGCAGAAGCTGCGGCGAAGAAAGCGCTGGAGCTCGACGATTCGTTAGCTGAGGCACATGCTTCGCTTGGTCTCATTGCCACTGAGGAGCTCGAGGTCAACCGAGGGGTGGACGAACTGGAGCGCGCGATTCAGTTAAATCCGAATTACGCCACCGCCCATCACTGGCTCGGCCTTGCGCTCGCGACGCTGCGGCAATCTGATCGATCTATTGGAGAATTAAAGCGCGCGCTCGAGCTCGATCCACTTTCCATGATCATCAATGCCGATCTAAGCATCATCTATCTCTATGCCCGTCGCTACGACGCTGCCGAAGCACAGGCGCGCAAGACCTTGGAAATCGATTCGCGCTCATTTGTCGCGCACTACTATCTCGGCGCAGTGATGCAACTAACGGGCCGACTCAAAGAGGCGATCCCGGAATTTCAAAAAGCAGTCGAGCTAAACAACGATCCTTATTCCATCGCCATGCTTGCCCAGGCCTATGCCCGCAATGGACAAACGGATGAGGCGCGAAAACTTCTCGCGCACCTGAATGAAATGGCGAAGTCAGCAGAGGTTCCGGAGTACGCCCTGGCCACGGTTTACACCTCGTTAGGCGAAAAAGAACGCGCCATTGAAGCGCTCGAGCACGGCTTTGCTGGAGGCAACAAAAGCTACTTGTTCCTCCTCCCGGGAGATCCATTCCTCGACGATCTTCGCGGTGATCCGCGCTTCGAAGCGTTGGTGCAGAAGATTACCGGCGGGAAATAATGAAGTTCGACAACTTCTTCGCCGAGCTGAAGCGGCGCAACGCTTACAAAGTCGCGGTTGCGTGTGCCGTCGGCGCAATTTTGGCTGCTACCGTAGCGTATGCCGATGAAATCACCGTCGTAACTAATGTCCTTGGGCCTGAAGGTCCGTTATTCCTGGACGGCAATCTTTACTACGTTGGCTGGGTTTCAAACACGCTGTCGAAGTGGGATGGCAAAACGAGCACCGTACTGAATCACACTGAGGGTTGCGGCCATAACGGCTTGGCGCTCACCAAACGAAAAACATTCCTGCTAGCGTGTACGGATGATCCCGGCGCAATCCTGGAACTCGACATGAACGGGAAGCAATTGCGACGATGGGATGCCGACAATAGCGGCAAGAAGTTTGATGGCGGGATAAATGATATTGTGGTGACTGCCAACGGTAGGGCTTATGCCACGGTCTTTGGCCCATACGCCGACCCGCCAACACCAACCTCCGTGATTGGGAAAATTCTTTATCTTGCGCCTGGCAGTGAGAAATGGGTGGAAGTAGCGAACGACCTCAATTACGCCAACGGAATAGGCATCTCGCCGGACCAAAAGACTCTTTACGTCAGCGAGACGGTCGGAAATTGCATCTTGAAATTCACGATAAATGACGACGGCTCATTGAGCCATCGCTCGAACTTTGCGTTGCTAACTCTTCTAACAAAGAACAAGAACGACTCCTGGTGGCTCGGACCGGATAGCATGAAGATCGATAACAAGGGTAACATCTATGTTGCCCAATGGTTTGGCGGCAAGATTTTGAAGATATCTCCTGACGGTAAACTTCTCCACGTCTTTGAAATCGCTGCCGGAGATGGCACGACCAATGTCGCCTTCGGCAAAAACGAGGACGAATTGTACGTGACGGTGGTGAAGGATCCAAAGGACCCACAGGCGAAAGGCAGCATCGTAAAGATCAAGAACGTAAAGTAGCCTCGGGCAAGAGGGCATGTAGCAGCGAACTACCGCAACGTGCTCGCCGACTTAACAGCAACGGGGCGGAACGCAGACATGCTTGGCCAGCATTTGAACTTTCTACGAGCGCCGAACCAAGTTGACAGAAGTCACTTTCTGGAAACACGAGAATGCTAAATTACAGTTGGTGGCGGGCGGGCATTGACGCTCTCTTTATCGCGCCACTGGCACGAAGCTAAAGCGCGGTGCACGTTCATCGCGGCATGAATCGCGGGCCCCTTTTTTCCGAGCTAAAACGGCGCAACGTTTACAAGGTTGCGGTGGCGTACGTTGTTGCCGGGTGGGCGCTGGCTCAGGGACTCGCCCAGGTGCTGCCAGTTTTCAACGTTCCCAACTGGATCATTCAATTGCTTGTTATGCTCATCGTTATGGGTCTGCCCGTTGCACTCGGTTTAGCATGGGCATTCGAGTTGACGCCGGCAGGAATCAAGCGCACCGGCGAAGCTGATGAAACCAACGCAGCGCGTGCTCACAAAAAACGCGCCTGGCTTTACGTGGTCATCATCGGCGCGTTTGTATCGATGGGATTATTTTTTCTCGGCCGCTACACGGCTGTCCCTACACAAGGCACAGCGAAGGACGTTTCGGCAAAGTCGATTGCCGTTCTGCCGTTTGAAAATTTAAGCGACGACAAACAAAACACGTACTTCGCTGACGGCGTGCAGGATCAGATTCTGACGAACCTGGCAAAGGCTTCCGAATTGAGAGTCATCAGCCATACAACTGTGCGCCAATACAAGAGCGGCATGCCACGCAATTTGCGCGAGATCGGTCAACAGCTCGACGTCACGTACATTCTCGAGGGTTCCGTGCGGCGCGCCGGTGATCGCCTTCGCATCAGTGCGCAATTGATCGACGCCCGCACGGATTCGCAAATCTGGGCCGAAACATACGACCGGACCGCGGCTGACTTGTTTGCGATCCAGAGCGAGCTGGCGGAATCAATCGTTGCCCAGCTTGAGGCCAGACTTTCGCCGCAACAGAAAGCCGAGATTGAGCAGCGTCCTACTCAAGATTTGGTCGCGTTCGAGCTTTACCTTCGCGCCAAACAAATCGTCGACAGTTATCTCATCGCAGACGACGTCCGCGCTGCGGTGCTCTCCGCTCTGCAATCGCTGGATCAGGCAGTCAAACGCGATCCGGATTTTGTCTCTGCGTACTGCTACATCGCGCGCGCAAACGATCTTCTCTACTTTTTCGATCTCGATCCTACTCCGGATCGGGTTCTTCTTGCGGAAGCAGCAGTCAAGGCAGCGCTGCGACTTCGGCCTGACTCAGCCGAAGCGCACTTCGCAATGGCCGATTTTCTATTCCGCTGCCACCGGGATTACGATGGCGCTTTGCATGAACTGGCGATCGCCCGCCCCGGTCTGCCGAACGACGCAGCGTTCTTCATTCTTTCAGGTTACATCAATCGGCGCCGCAACAATTGGGCTCAAGCCGAACGAGATTTCCTGGACGCGGTCGCGCTCGACCCGCGAAACCCTAATGCTTACAATCTGCTGGCCGATACGTATAACCTGCAACGCAGATACGTTGCGTCGACGCAGGTTTACGACCGCGTCATCGCTGCGGGCGAGCGCACGCCAATTGTTCTTTTTCGACGGGCCTCCGCTCTTTTCAATGGCACCGGCGACGCAGGAGGTTTGCGTGATGTTCTTGCGGAAAACCCGGACATGGATGTGGGCGGTGGACAAACTCCTGTGCGGGTACTTCTGGCCTTGATCGACCGTGACTTTACCGAAGCAGAACGGGTCCTCGCGGCGTCGCCTCGCGAAGCCTTCCAAGACATCGATTACAGCTTCTACTATCCCAAAGCGTGGTTTGAGGCGATGATCGCCAGAGCGAAAGGCAATTCCGCGCGTGCCGTCGATGCGTTCTCCAGTGCGCGCGCAATCCTGGAGCAGAGATTGGCCGTTAAACCGGAACATGCGCGAACGCTTGCAGTCCTGGCTCAGGTGAACGCTGGTCTTGGACGCAAAGACCTGGCAATTCAAGAAGCGCAACACGCGGTCGATTTGATGCCGGTGTCCAAAGATATTTACGATGGCGCATTGGTGCTTGAGGGATTGGCACAGGTTTACACATGGACCAATGAACCTGATCGCGCCATTGAGCTGTTACAAAAATTGGTGACAATGCCGGGCTACACTAACTACGCCCGACTCAAACTGCATCCCATGTGGGATCCGCTTCGCGGCGATCCACGTTTTCAGGAGATCATCAACTCACTCGCGCCGAAAGGCCAGACGAAGTAAGCTCGGGCGAAATGAATCCGAAGGCATTCTTCGGCGAGCTGAAGCGGCGCAACGTGTACAAGGTGGCCGTAGCGTATGGCGTTGTCGGCTGGCTTTTGATTCAGGTCGCAACGCAGGTTTTTCCGTTCCTGGAAATTCCGAACTGGGCGATTCGACTCGTGATTCTCGTTATCGCGGTCGGTTTTCCTGTCGCGCTCCTCATCGCTTGGGCGTTCGAGCTTACGCCTGAAGGAATCAAGCGGACTGAGGTTGCGGATGCGGCGCGGCAACATTCGCACGGCGGTGTTTGGATCGTGGTTGTCCTCGTCGCTGCGACGCTGTCGTTAGGTCTGTTTTTGCTCGGCCGCTACACTGCTGGACGCGGAACGACTCGACTGAGCGAGGTGGCTACGGTCGTTCCCGGGAAATCCATCGCGGTGCTCCCATTGATCAACGAAAGCGGCGACCCCAAGGATGAATACTTTTCGGATGGCTTGTCGGAAGAATTAATCGCAGCTCTGGCTCAAATCAGTGGGCTTAAAGTCATTGGTCGGAGTTCTTCCTTTCGTTTCAAAGACAGGACGGAAGAACCCAAAACCATCGGCGAGAAACTGGGTGTTAGCACGCTTCTGGAAGGCACGGTGCGCAAACAGGGGGACCGAGTGCGAATTGTGGCGGAACTGATTAACGCGGCGGATGGCATTGAGGTGTGGAACCGAACGTTCGACCACGAATTGAAAGATATTTTCGCGGTTCAGCAGGAAATCGCCAAGGCCGTTGCTGAGTCGCTCAGGGTCACTTTGCTCGGCTCGGAGGAAAAGTCGGCTCAAATGGCTACGAACAGCGTGGAAGCGCACAACGCGTACCTTCAGGGGCATTTCTACTCCGTGCGGCGTAACGCTGAAGACTATCGCAAAGCTATCGATTATTTTGATCAGGCGATCCAATTGGATCCTAATTACGCTCTGGCGTACGCTGAGCGTTCCGAAGTTTGGACTGTTATGGGCGACCTTACCGGGCAGCGCTCGACCGCGTTTTCAAAGGCGCGGAGCGATGCTGAGAAGGCCGTCGCGATCGCGCCTTCGCTGGCAGAGGCGCATGCTGCCCTCGGTTGGGTCCGGGCTTTTACCGAGTGGAAGTTTGCCGAAGGCTTGAGCGAACTACAGCGCGCGAAAGAGCTTTCTCCGGCAAATCCCACTGCAAACGATCTGCTCGCGCGAGTAATCGTTTACACGGGCCGAATGGAAGAGGCCGAGCGTCAAGCGCGGCAGGCGGTGGAACTGGATCCTTTATCTGCTGCAACCCAATTCACCCTTGGTCGAGTCCTTTTCTATGCAGGTAAGCTTGACGAGGCATACGCTGCCGGGCGCAAAATGGCAGAGTTGTACCCGTCCGCGTCTTCCAGTCATAGATGGCAGGTACTTGTCGCTGTCCAGCGCGGTGATGGTGAGACGGCTTTACGCGAAGCACAACTGGAGCCTGACGACAGCATTCGCCCTTTCCAACTAGCGCTTGCGCAATATGTCCGTGGTGACCGCAAGGCAGCCGACGCTGCTTTGGCCGATCTCATCGCCAATAGCCGAGATGGTTTGGCCTATCAAGTCTCTCAGGTTTACGCCGTACGAGGCGAGGTAGACAAAGCGTTTGAGTGGTTGCAAATCGCGTTTGATAATCACGACGGCGGCATGCCGAGTCTTTTAGTTGATCCGTTGTTGCGCGGCTTGCGCGACGATCCCCGATACAAGAACTTGGTCGCCAAAGTCGGTTTACCCACAACGTCATGAGCAACAACGCTTCATTCTTCTCCGAACTCAGGCGACGCAACGTGTTCAGGGTTGCATTGACTTATGCCGTCGTGGCCTGGCTGCTTCTTGAGATCGCAGGGGTCTTCGTGCCGATGCTGGACGCGCCAGAGTGGATCATCACCGCATTCCTCGTTGTACTGGCGCTTGGCTTCGTTCTGGCGATGTTCATTTCCTGGTCCTTTGAAATGACGCCTGAGGGCTTGAAGCGAACGGAAGATCTTTCGCCTGACGAGGTCATCCCCTATTGGAGCCGTCGCAAGTTTGCCAGATTCATCATCGGGACGGCGGTCATTGCCTTTGGTCTGTCGGCCTATCAGCTCTTGCGGCCCAGGTCGTCGGTGAGGATTTCTCAGACTGAGCCGCTTTCAATTTCGCAATCATCTACTGCCGATTCGCTACGGGACAACGCGGGTACTACGCGGCCCGCGGAGCGAATTCTTCGTGATCTCGATGCACAATGGTCCAAAGCGGCAGCAGCTAAGGATCTCGAGCAGACCGTCGCATTCTATTCCGATGACGCCATTGTGCTCCCGCCGAACGCGACCAGTGCAGCGACGAAGGAAACGGTTCGGAACCTGTGGAAAGACCTTCTCGCCGCGCCTGGACTCGTGATCAGTTGGAGACCATCCAAAGTGAAACTCGGCCACAACGGCGCGATGGCGTGGGTGAGCGGTGCGTACGAACTGACCATGAATGACGTCGGTGGCAAACCGATCAACGATCGCGGCAAATACCTCGAGGTCTGGGAAAAACAAGCTGATGGAAATTGGAAATGTGCCGCCGATATGTGGAACTCCGATTTGGCGGTTTCGGCGCCGGCGACTGCTGAGAAAAAATAGGCGTTTGCGCTGGCGTGAACTTCGCTGGTGGCATCTCGACCGGTCAGGTTCAATTAAGGAACAGATTATGAACTGGGCAATGCTAACAGCGATTGGGCAACTGGCTGCGGTTTTTATCGGAGTTCCTTCCATCATTTACTTTGCAATCCAACTGCGCGAGCAGAACAGGGAGCGTCGCCAGGCGGCAGTGAATTCTCTGACGCAGCAATGGGGCGATCTGACAAGGGCGTTGCACGAAAACGCGGAGTTTACGGCGCTTTTTCTTCGCGGCGTGCACTCCTTCCACGATCTCGACGCTGTTTCGAAACTTCGATTTAGCGCATTTCAAAACAGATTCTTCAAGAACTTCGAGGGAATGTATTACTCCCGGCGCGAAGGTATTCTTACTCCAGAGTTGTGGGGTGAGATTGACCGAACCATGAGCGACTTCCTGGCGTATGACGGCGTGCAGCAATGGTGGGAGACGCGAAAGCACTGGCACACCGAATCGTTTATTCGTGTCGTAGACGCGATTATCGCCAGGGGACACAAGCCCATGGCTTATTCGACCTATGACTTGCAGCAGGTCGTGCTGCCCAGAGAAAGCGAATGAGCAAAACTCCAGATTGGCCACGAATTGCAGTGGTCGGCGCCGGTGCGGTGGGAGGCTATTTTGGTGGAATGTTCGCCCGCGCGGGCGCACCAACGGTCTTCATCGGGCGAAAACATTTCGCCGACTCGGTTACCGCGGGAGGTCTTGTTCTCGATAAGTCCGATGGCCAGGAGAGAATCAAGATTGATGCCACGGTCGATATGAGCGCCATCCGAGATTGCTCGCTGATTCTTTTTTGCGTGAAGGCAAGCGATACGTCGGCGACTGCGAGACAGATGGCTGCACTTGTTAGGCCAGATGCCACAGTAGTTTGTCTGCAAAACGGCGTCGATAATGCAGATCAGGTACGCGCAGCGGCGAACGTGGTTGTGGTACCAGCGGCGGTTTATGTCGCCGTGTCCGTACCCGAGCCTGGTCGCGTGAAGCATCTCGCACGCGGTGATTTGACCATCGGACCGCCGTCCAAACGAACCACCAAACTGGCAAATATTTTTGTTGGTGCCGGCATTTCCTGCCGCATCTCGGACAACATCGAAGGCGAACTATGGCTGAAGCTCCTGTGCAACTGCGCGTTGAACGCGATCTCTGCATTGGGAAACGTGCGTTATGGTGAAATCGTACAAAACGCCGACGCGAAACAGGTGATGCAAGACATCGTGGACGAAGTCCTGGCGGTAGCTAGCGCCGCTCGCGTTGTTTTACCGGGCGTGCATGACCAAGCGTCAGGAATAGCCGCGGCAATGGAGATCGCTACGCAAATGCACGGGGCTTTTTCTTCCACCGCACAGGATTTAAGTCGCGGCCGGCCAACAGAAATTGAAGCGCTCAATGGGTATGTTGCGCGCCGTGGGATGGAGCTTGGAGTCTCGGTGCCGGTCAATCACGCGTTGTTCACGCTGGTCAAATTAGCTGAACAAAGGAAAGACACCTGAATACCTTGGAATGATGGAGCGCTTCCGGGGGAGTATCCTTTTTCGAAGAATTGTACCAAGAATGCCCACATGACCCACATCGACTTCATCGGTATCGGCGCGCCTAAATGCGGGACTACCTGGCTTTCCGCCCAGCTTGATGCCCATCCGCAAATCGGTTTCGCCCCGGACAAAGAAGTCTATTATTTCGCCGATACGATCCTGCGGCGACTGGCCGGCCAGGAGCTGTACTGCTTTAACCGAGGTGTCGCCTGGTATCACGAACAATTTCCCCCCCCGGGGGGAGCGGTTTCCTGCCGCGGAGAGTTTTGTCCCTCCTACCTCTACTCGGAGGAAGCGGCGGCAAGGATCGCCGCTTACCGACACGACATCAAGCTTCTGGTCTGCCTGCGGCCGCCGGTTGAGATGATTTACTCGTGGTATTGGTACAACCGAAATGCCGTTGTGGCTTCTTTGCCCGAATCGTTTGAGAAGATGATGGAAAATCTGTTTCTTCGAGACCTCGGACGTTTCGCGCACCACCTCAGGCCATATCTCGACCGTTTCCCTGCGGAAAACATTCTGGTCGTTCAATTCGACGCAATTCGGCGCGAGCCCGATCGCGTCCAGGAAGGCGTTTACAAATTCCTGAACGTCGACGCGGATTTCAAACCGCCCGCCGAAACGGGGAAGAACCCGGCCCGGGCTCCTCGTTTTCCGCTCCTACAATCTGGCGCCCAACGCCTTTACACCGCAATGTCCGCGTTTCCGGGCGTAGGCAAATTCCTGAAATCGCCCGCGGTCGCCAAAATGCTTCAGGCTGTTTATCACCAGCTCAACACCAAGGCCCGCAAGTATGAACCGCTTGCGCCGGAAGAACGCCTCAAGTGGGAAGCGTACTACGCCGCCGATCAGGAAGAACTCTCCCAGCTATTGCGCAACCTTCAGGTCATCGACTGAGGCTCTTCCGATGATGACGCGAGACAAAAATCCCGGCTCGATGGACGGATCAAAACAAAACTTAAATTAACTGTTTGTGTTGCTCTGCTTCCGTTAACGTTTGTCGGGAATGCTTTGTCGCCCTGCAGACAGAGATCGATGCGCTGAACGGATACATCGCCCGTCGGGGGGCGGAGCTCGGCGTTCCAGTCTCCGTGAAATCACACGTTATTCACGCTGGTGAAGTTGGCTGAACAAACAGGCGTCGCCTGACCGGAAATTTTTTCGAAAAAAGCTTGCTTGGGTTTAGTAACAAAATTGAAGTGCTGAATTGGCTCGAGGAACGTTATTCACGAGTATGACGGCAACAAGGCCATATGATCCAACAGAAATTATGACTTCATTTACTCTACATACGCGCGATCTCATCCAAGTGCTGTCGGGATATGGAAAGCTGATCTTGATGATAATCGCGTTATCGTTCGGCACCGCGACTCACTTGAATGCCTCCCCAGAGGAAGACGCAAAGACTGTGGCCGCGTTGGATACGAAATATCAAGCCGCAGTTAAATCCAACGATGCTGCTACAATGGATCAGATTTTAGCCGATGACTTCGCCCTGGTGACCGGACGCGGCAAGGTTTCCAGCAAAGCCGATCTGATTGAATCAGCTCGAAAGAAGGAAGTCACCTACGAACGTCAGGACGAGGAACCTGGAACACAGAAAGTCAGAGTGTGGGGCGACACGGCAGTGGTGACTGCCCTCCTTTGGACCAAGGCCGTGCAGGGAGGCAAACCAGCCGATTACAAACTATGGTTTAGCGACACATATGTCCGCACTCCAACTGGCTGGCGTTACGTGTTCGGCCAAGCTTCCCTGCCCGTACCTAAAACGGAGTCTAAATAAGACCATGCACAAGGGAGCGCATCCGATGAAGAGTTCAGAATGGTACGCTAGATCGAGCTAAACAAATAATCCGCGACCATTTTCGCAGCGACTATCTGCCACCTCACTGCGTGCATTACAGCCAACCTCGGAAGCTTCAACGAAAAGAGGCTATGATGCATAGTCCTGCAGCACATAAATACAGACTACTAATTGCGTTAATCGTGATACTGACGGTCGGCGTGATTGTTCCACAGCGTTCGTTAATATGGGCGGGCGGACAACGAGGTGTCATTCATCAGCTACGGATCTACGAAATATTTGATGGCAATAAAAAAGCGTTTCACGACCGATTTCGAGATCATGCCATGCGCATCATGGCCAAGTATGACTTCAAGATTGTTGCTACCTGGGAATCGAAAAAGGACAATCGAACCGAGTTCGTTTATCTGCTTGAATGGCCTGACAGGGAAACCATGTCCGATCGTTGGGAGAAATTCCTGCGGGACCAGGAATGGATTAAGATCAAGAAGGAGACGGGGGAAATGTACGGACCGCTCGTCGGGGAGATACAGGATCGCACCTTGTATCTGACGGATTATTCACCCGGTAAGTCGTTGGCAAAATGAGGCTGGTCGTCGCAATGGCTGGCTGTTCTTCAGCCGCATAAAAATTGCCTCGAAAAATTTGCAAGAAAAGACTTGCACGTGCAATAGTGATATAGTTGACTATATCACTATATGAGACGCAGCGCCCAATCGAAGCCGGTCCGCTCGCGCTCGGCAAAAGGGCTGTCTGGAGCACGGAATGAATCGTGAATGGAATGACACTCAACCAATCTATCGCCAACTTCGCGATCGTGGCGTGCATATGATTCTCGACGGTGTGCTCAAGGAGGGAGATCCGTTGCCATCGGTGCGCACAGTCGCCGCCGAGTTCCGGGTCAATCCGCTTACCGTGCTGAAGGCCTATCAGCAATTGGTCGATGAGGATTTGGTCCAGATGAAGCGCGGCCTCGGAATGTTCGTCAAACCGGGTGCGCGTGATCAGTTGCTCAGAGGCGAACGCCAGAAATTTCTGACCGACGAATGGCCGCGGATCGCGGAAAAGATCGAGAGGCTCGGTCTCACGCAAAGAGAGTTGGATGCCGCAGCAGCGCGCCGCTCGACATCCAGGAAACGTTAACCATGGCACCCATAGAAGCACGCGGTCTTCGGAAGACGTTCGGCACGACTGTTGCGCTGGATAGCATCGATTTGCATGTCGAAGAAGGTCGCATCCTAGGCCTGATCGGCCCAAATGGCGCGGGCAAGACAACCGCGCTCAATGCGATTCTCGGACTTACATCATACGAGGGAGAATTAAGAATTCTCGGGCGCGATCCATGGAGCAATCGTGACGAGCTCATGCGCGATGTTTCATTTATTGCGGATGTGGCTGTGCTGCCGCGCTGGATTCGCGTATCGCAGTTGCTCGAATACATGGCTGGTGTGCATCCAAAGTTCGATCGCACAAAGGCAGAATCGTTCCTCGCAAAGACCACAATCGAACGCAGGAAGAAAGTCAGGGAATTATCGAAAGGAATGGTGGCGCAGCTGCATCTGGCGATCGTGATGGCGATCGATGCCCGCTTGCTCGTGCTCGATGAGCCGACACTTGGCCTGGACATCCTTTATCGCAAACAGTTTTACGATTCCCTGTTGAACGATTATTTCGATCGCAGCCGCACCATCGTGGTGACCACCCATCAGGTGGAGGAGGTGCAGGACGTGCTCACCGATCTGATGTTTATCGATCGCGGCCGGATCGTGCTGGAGTGCAGCATGGAAGAGTTCGATTCGCGCTACGTCGAAGTGATGGTGAATCCCGAGCACCTCGCGGCCGCACGCGCTCTCAAACCGGTGCACGAACGACAGGTTTTCGGGCGCAGCGTGCTGTTGTTCGATCGCGTCGATCGCGGCCGACTCGAAGCGCTTGGCGAGGTGCGCCGTCCGAGCATCGCCGATCTGTTCGTCGCCGTAATGAGTCAACCTTCACAAAACGTTTCGATCCCCGGTTCACTTCGACGCGACGAGCCGACGGAGAAGGCAGATCAAATAGGAGCAGCCAAATGAATTCATCTGAGATTGTGCCCGAATCTGCAGGGGGCAGCGCTCCCGGCTACAGACCCGCCGCGACGCGGCCGTTCTCCTGGTCGGTGCGGAGAGAAGTATGGGAGAACCGTTCGATCTACATTGCGCCGTTGATCGTTGCGGTGGTTGTGTTGTTCGGTTTCCTCGTCAGCACGATTGGACTGCCGGAGCGGCGACAGGCTGTGTTGTTACTCGATCCCGCAAGAGCGCGGGCTGCAATCGAAGCGCCGTACAACATGGCGGCGATCATGTTAATACTGACCGCTTTCATCGTAGGCGTATTCTATTGCCTCGATGCACTGTACGGTGAGCGCCGCGATCGCAGCATCCTGTTTTGGAAGTCACTGCCGGTATCCGATCTCACCACTTTGCTCTCTAAGGCGACAATCCCATTGGTTGTTCTGCCGCTGGTGACGTTTGCCATCGTAGTGGTGACGCAGGTGGTGATGCTGCTTTGGACCAGCGTGCTGCTGATAAGTCACGGCATGAGCCCGGCCTCGACCTGGAAGTATTTTCCGTTGTTTCAGAATTCGTTTATTCTGCTCTACGGACTAGCTGCGATTGCTCTTTGGCACGCGCCAATCTACGGCTGGACGTTGCTGGTTTCAGGTTGGGCCAGGCGAGCGACTTTCCTTTGGGCCGTGGTCCCGTTTCTCGCGGTCGCATTCTTCGAGAAAATCACGTTCGGGACTTCGCACTTTGCATTGATGCTGAAAGACCGTTTGATGGGATTCGCACCCAATGCCTTCGCCTTTGGCGTGCACTCGGTCGGGTGTCCACAACTCACCCCGGTCACATACCTCAGCACGCCGGGGCTTTGGCTGGGCCTGATATTTGCTGCGGTGTTTCTCGCCGCAGCAATCCGGCTGCGCCGCTACCGCGGACCACTTTGATTCGCACGCTTCGGTTCAATCACACAAAAGAAAACCATGAAAATAATTATCAGTATTAGCGCTTGTTCATTATTGTTTGCAGGTCCGCTCTTTGCGTCCTTGCAGGAGCAAAATAAGGCAATCGCGAAGCGCGCGTTCGAAGAAATCCTCAGTCATGGCCGTTTCGAACTCGCAGAGGAGCTTTACGCCAAAGATTTCGTGAACCACGGCATCCGTCGGGAAGCCACCTTGGAAGAAGATCAGGCAGCGCTGAAAGGCTGGCACCAGGCGTTTCCAGATGTTGTCATCGTTCCTGAGAAGCTCATTGCGGAAGGCGACTTGGTCACGATCTACTGGATTGCTCGTGGGACTAATACCGGCACAGGTAACGGGCTCCCGGCAACAGGAAAAAAAGCGGAATTAGCTGGAATTACCATCTGGCGCATCGTCGATAACAAAATCAAAGAGGAATGGTCTGCGTTTGATCAGCTTTCAATGATGCAACAACTCGGGCTGCTCCCAGCCAACAAGTAGCACCAGAAAAACAGGAGAAAATCCATGCATCCAACTGTCAAAGCCGCGCGCATCGCGGGCGCCATCTACGCATCGATGGTCGTCACAGGTCCGTTCAGTCTGATTTATGTTCCGAACAAACTTATCGTGCGCGGGGACGCTGCCGCGACGGCTGATAATATCCTTGCCCACGAGACCATGTTTCGTCTTTCGATTCTGGCCGACCTCGTCGGGCAAGTGATTTTCATCTGCCTCGCAATTGCCCTCTATCGCTTGCTTAGCAGCGTCAATAAGATCTGGGCTGCGCTGATGGTCGCACTCGTTTTGGTTTCGGCGGCGGTCGGATTTCTCAACACGCTCAATAATATTGGCGCGCTGACTCTCTTCCATGGCGCGGATTTCCTTGCGGTCTTCGACAAACCACAACGCGACGCACTCGGAATGTTGTTTGTTCGTCTGCACAGTCAGGGAATCTTCATCGATGAGATGTTCTGGGGATTGTGGCTTTTTCCTTTCGGGCTGCTCGTTTTTCGCTCCGGATTTCTGCCGCGAATCATCGGTGTCTGGTTAATGATCAACTGTTTCGGGTATGTCGTTCTCAGCGTCATCGCATTATTTTTTCATGAATACTACGGACAGGCCTTTAACTGGTTGCAACCGATCCTGTTTGGCGAGCTCGCGATCATGCTATGGCTCCTGATTAAAGGCGCCAAGGTACCGGTGGTGACAACGACGGCCGCGGCAGCCTAGCAAGACTCGGTAGGCCTATGAAGCTAAAGCGTGTTTTAAAGTGGAGTGTCATCACGATGTTTTTCGCGTTGGTATTGTCGATCTTGGTGGGATTTATCGCCTACTTTCGGTCGACGAACGAGTGTGATGTCAGAAGCGCTCCTCCGACTCATCCGATGAGAGCTATTCGTTTTTGCGAGTATGGTTCAACTGACGTTCTCAAGTTTGAAGATGTTGAAAAGCCTGTTCCGAACGACGATCAAGTCTTGATCAGAGTTCGCGCGGCTTCCCTCAATTTTATTGATCCGGGCTTGATGCGAGGGCCCTGGCCGCTTCGCCTGATGACCGGGTTGCGCAAACCCGAGAGGACACGGCTAGGCACCGATGTGGCCGGTCAGGTTGAAGCGGTTGGCAAAACCGTAACGCTGTTCAAGGCGGGCGACGAAGTTTTTGGTGTGACTCGTTCTTCTATTGCGGAGTATGCGTGTGCTCGCGAGCGAGCATTGGTTATTAGGCCAGCTAATGTGACGTTTGAACAAGCGGGCTCTGTAGCTTGGGCGGGATTCACCGCTTTGCAGGGTCTGCGCAAGGGAAAGATTCAGCCGGGGCAAAAGGTCCTGATCAATGGCGCAACGGGAGGCGTGGGCACTTTCGCTGTCCAGATAGCGAAGTCATTCGGCGCTGAGGTAACGGGCGTATGTAGTACGGGAAAAGTGGAGCTCGTCCGATCAATCGGCGCAGATCACGTCATTGACTACACCAAAGAGGATTTCACCAAAGGTGACCAGCGTTACGACCTGATTTTTGATAACGTTAACAACCACTCCTTCTCCGATCGCCGGCGCGTCTTAACTCCTAATGGCATCTGCGTCCTTGCCGGAATCGGAGGAGCAGGACTACACCCGGGAATGTTG
>Ga0209807_1000712_pt1 | contig 15299 bp, 13 predicted proteins | sample GraSoiAngelo_154_FD_186168 | JGI IMG/M metagenome (GOLD analysis project Ga0209807, IMG submission 186168) | Grasslands soil microbial communities from the Angelo Coastal Reserve, California, USA - 14_1009_13_20cm (SPAdes) (version 2) | ecosystem: Environmental > Terrestrial > Soil > Grasslands ... | reverse complement strand
CGACCCCAGGTCCGATAGCGCGGGAGTGCTTGCATGGAAGTCGTTGGCGATCGCGGGCAGCGCCAGCACGACGACCGAACCGTCGAAAGCGGTGAGCACGACGGCGGCGCCGGCCCAGACAAGCGTCACGCGCTGCCGCCGGTCGAGCTCCACCACTACACGAGCCGCATCTTCCTCAAAAGATATGGTCCCGGACCCAGGAATCCGCAGGTCGCTGCGATGTGAGCGAGGGACACGCCGAGCAGGGAGGGCGGCCCGGGCAGCAGCCAGTAGGCAAGGCCGAGAGGAACGCCTACCAACGCGGTCGCCAACGTATCGGACCAAGTCCAGCGGCCGAGCCGGTGATACAGCACGTACGTCGCGGTGGCGATTGCGAAGCCGACCGGCGCCCCCCACAACACGCTCAGCCCGCCCTGCATCAAGCCGCGGAACAGGGCCTCCTCGATGGGTCCGTTCAGCGCGTAGAAGGCGGCCTGGAACCACGCGTCATCAGCGCCGGCCGGCACGAGTAGCGCGCCTCGCCTGCGTGTCAGCCACAGCTGGACCGCGATCGCTGCGGCGAACATGACGGGCGCCCCCAGCGCGGCGAATCCGAGCTGGACGCCAAGCCGTCCGGCGTCCAGGCCAAGCCAACCGGCCCGGCCGCTCGCGACGTAGGCGATCGCGAACGCGGCGGTGAACGGCAGGAGGCGCATGAAGATGTCGGGGCGCATCCAGGCCCAGCTGTCTGGAATACGCGTGAGCTCCAGCCGCGTTGGAGCTTTTGGAGTGGCGATCTCAGAACCCATCACGTTCGACGTCTACTTCGACTACCTGTGCCCGTTCGTCTACCGGGCGGCTGCGCTCATCGAGGCAGTGCAGCGCTCGAGCCGGCATGACATCGATGTTCGGTGGAGGTATTTCTCGCTCACGCAGGTGAACTCCAAGGATGACGGCTGGACGGTGTGGAGTGCGCCGGCGTCGGAAAAGGTGAAAGGGCGGCTCGCCTTCAAGGCCGCCGAGGCGGCGCGCCGCCAGGGACGTTTCGACGCCATCCACCGGCCCCTTCTGCTCGCCAGGCATCGCGACCGGCTCGACCTCGACGAGCCGGAGGTGGTGGAGCGGGTGGCCGCGGAGAGCGGGCTCGAGGTCGACCGCTTCCGGCGCGACCTGGGTGACCCACAGATCCTGGAGGCGCTGGCCCGTGATCACCTGCAGGGCGTGACCGAGTTGGGGGTGTTCGGCACACCGACGTTCGTCTTTCCTGATGGGGCATCCGCCTACGTCCGCCTTTCGGAGCCGGTCGAGGGTGATGGCGCCGTGGAGGTGTTCGACCGCCTCCTGGCGGTAGCCGCGTCCGAGCCTCGGATCCTCGAGATCAAGCGTCCGCGCCGGCCCACGCCGCTCTGATCCCGTTTCGGGTGCTCTGAAGGCGCCCGGAGTTTCCAGTACAACGGAGTACTGAAAGATGCCGGGAGCTGAAAATCACATGGTTTCCGGTGCCACGAACGACATATGGCGGACGTGGTTGATGACTGGCGTCCGGCGAGACCATGTCGACCGCCGCAGGATGCGCGGGGCCCACAAGGGACTGAAGAAAATTCTCCTCGAGGGCGTACGCAACGGCGACGACCGTCCCCATGCGTGGCAGGACTTTTCCGGCGCGATGATCCGCCATGCGGTGGACGAAGCCATCCGTTCCCTGCCGCACGAGGACAACCGGGTGGTGAAGCTCGCTTACTTCGGCGGCTACTCGAACCGCGAGATCGCAAACGAGGTCGGCATGACCGAGGGGACGGTGCAACGCCGATTGCGGCGCGCGCTGTCCGCGATCAGCGAGCACGTCCAGCAGGGGCGCACGCAGGCGAGGCGCGCCTTTTACGCGCTGACGATCTGGCTCTCCAGCCGGTGGCTCCAGGACAGCGCTCACCACGCCGTCCAGGTCGCGGTCGTGGCCAGCGCGACGCTCATCATCGTTGCCCAACCGCATCTCGACCCACGAGCTGCCCCGGTCGGGCCGGCGCTTTCGCACCCGAGCGTGACAGTGCCCGTGGTGCCACCGGTGCCCTCGCCCACAGCCCCGGCAGATCGAGGGCGTGTCACAGTGCCTGCGGTCCAGGCGCCCGTTCAACCGCCGGCGGTGAGCTTGCCAGTGAACGTGCCGGTGACAGTGCCCCCATTGCCGCCGCTTCCCGTCAAGGTCAAGCCGCCCGCGCTCTAGCCGTTTCGCGCGTAGATCACGACTCCCTCGATAGTCGCGACCCGGTGGTATCCGAACGCCACGATGCCGTACAGCGCCGGATAGTTTTTCATCGGGTACATCGAGAAGTCACTCCAGTCTGCGGCTGAGGTATCGACGATGAGAACCGGCGGGTTCGCCCCCAGGTCCGCCCCCAGGAGCGGCCACACATCGGGCGACGTGTCCCAGTTGTTGGGTGGCAGGCTGGAACCGCGGTCAAAGCCTCGCAGGAAGCCGGGAAACCGGCTCGCCATCGCGCGGTCCGACTCGACATAGAGGGCCGGCCAATCGCCCCACACGAAGACTCGGTCGGAAGGTGATGTGTGGGCGGCGATGTACGAGGCAACGGCCACATGCTGCGGCCCGGGCGGGCTGAAGTCGTAGGTGAGGGGATCCGCCGTCATATCGAACAGCCACCAGGCGGCCGCGGGAATGACCACGCCGGCGACCGCCGCCGCGGTCACCGTCCTGCTGAGCTGGAAGCGGTCGAAGGCGAGGCCGGCGAGGACCGCCAGCGGGCCCATCGTCTGGATGAAGTAATGCCACGAAAGGTGTCCGCCCGCGAGCGACCCGACCATCGCCAGGGCCAGCCAGGCGACCATCAAGCGGACCTCGACGCTGAGCGTTCGCCATCGTGTGGCCAGCGCGATCGCTGCGATCCACATGACAGCCATATCGACGACGAAAGGAACGACGCTGTCTTTCGCGCGCTGCCATACGTAGAACGGCGTCCAGTTGGCGGATGCGTATCCGATGAGCGTTCCTATCGTCCAGCGCCAGAAGCCGCTGAGCGAGCCGGTAAAAGCAATGAGGCCAGCGCCCACTACGAGCCCGGCGAGCAGGCCGGAGGCGACCACCTGCGCCGCATGCCACCGGCGATCCCGAGGCTCGAGCCAGAAGACGGCGAGCCCGACCAGCAGGACGTTGATCGCCGCCGACTGGCGGAAGGCGCCGGCGGCCACGAGGAGCGCGCCGGTCCAGAACCAGCGGCGGCGGAGCATCAAAAGGGCGGACGCGCAAAGCGGAAGCATCATGAAGATCTCGGTGTTGGCGGCGAGTAGGCGAGGATTTCCTGCTGCGGTCAAAACGCCGTAGAACAGCGCGGCGAGAAGACCTGCGCGCGTGCCGGCCAGGTCGCGACCGATGAGGAAGATCAGCACGCACGTCGCCGCCATCGCGACAAAGCCCACCGCATGCACGGCCGTCATCTGGTAGGCGCCGAAAAGCCGGAAGGTGAGGGAGTAGATCCAGAAGACTCCAGGCGGCTTGTTGTCGACGCCGCCCGAGTCATAAAGCCCCCCGCCCAGGTTCATCAAGACCGCGATCGAACCGTAGATCGCCTCGTCGCCATCCAGCAGGCGATGCAGGAAGGAGGGCAGATGCGCGACCATTATCGGTAGACCTGCCGCCACTGGCCAGGCCACCCGCTGCCAAGAAATTGTCAGTCGGGGGGCGGACATGCGTTTCGGAATATAGAAACGTTTGCCGGTCGTGAGGTAGGTTCGGAAACCGGGGGGTCGAATTGTTTAGCGTTGTAAATACAGCCGACAGGCGAAGCTGGGTCGTCCTGGCATTCGCCGTGGTCGCGTTTGCCCTGGCGCTTGATCTGGTCGTGCCCCACGGCGACCCGATCAGCGTCGACTTTCACACCTACGTGGCGGCGGGCCAGGTCGGCCTCGAGAAGGGGTGGTCGCACATCTACGACCAGACCATCGTCGGGATCGAGCAGAAGGAATTATCGCCGGGCCAGATTGCGCAACCGTTTCTCAGCCCGCCGACCGTCGCATACATAACAGCCCCCCTCGCGTGGCTGCCTTACAACACCGCTTATGCCGTGTGGGCCTTGATCCTCTTCCTGACCTTTGCCGCCGCCCTGGCCTGGGCAGGCATCAGCAAAGGATGGAGCCGTTGGATCGCCGTCGTAGGCGCTCTGGGCCCATGGTGGGTGATGCACGCCGTCAACGTCGGCCAGATCGTCCCTCTCGAGGCCGCGGGATTGGTGATCGCCTGGCGGCTGGCTCGTGACAGACGTGATGCGCTGGCCGGGCTGGCGCTGTTGGCGATTCTCTTCAAACCGAACAACGCGATCCTCGTCCCATTCGCGCTGCTGTTTGCGTGGCGGTTGCGGTTGTTCGCCACATGGGCTGGCGCGTCTGCCGCTGTCCTTCTGTTGGTTTTGCTGACAGTCGGAACCAGCGGCATGACCGACTACGTGACCCAGCTGCGCGGACCGTTGCCGAAGGGCGCCGACGACCTGACCCTGCACGGCGCGCTGGCGGCGACAGGCGCGCTTGCTGCTGTCCTGCGGGTCCTCATCATCGGCGCGGTACTTGCCGCCGCATACAGGCTGCGACGCTCGCCGGGCCTGGTCATTCCACTGGCCATCATCGGCTCGCTCATCGTTGCGCCGTACCTGCACGCGTCGGACCTCTGCATGCTGGCGGCTGCCGGATGGATGGTCTGGGAGGAGCGGCCGGCATGGAGCTGGCGTGCTCCCCTGGTGGCGGTGTGGGTCCTCGCCAGCCCCTATCTCTACCTGCGCGGGGAGAGTCCGCACCTGCGCCAGTGGCCGTGGTTCGAGATCGCGCTCCTGCTCTTCCTCCTGGTCGCCGCCTGGTGGCCGTTAACAGGCGGGGCTGACTCCAGGAGACGCGCCCCCGCATAATCAGGTCGCCCGCCGCCACCCCCTGGGAGACCTGTTGCCACTCGACATCCATGAAGTAGTAGGACCGATTCGTGTGCTCGCCGGACCGGGCACAGGCAAGACCCACGCTCTGGTCGACCTTTACGAGCAGGCGGTGCGCGAGGGGATCGCCGGTCGCGACGAGATCCTCGTCCTCACGTTTTCGACCGGCGCCGCAGGCGAGATCGCGCGCCGGATCGACGATCGCCTGAAGGACGACTACGGAGAAGCGTGGATCTCGACGTTCCACAGCTTCTGCGCCCGCCTCCTACGCGACCATGCGCCTGATCGCGAGCGCCTGCTCCTGAACGGATTCCAGGAATGGGTCGTCATGCGCGACGTTCTGGCGGGCATCGACTCCGAATTGCTCGGGGCGCTGGCCGGCGTGCGCGGCTCGGACGCATTCGCGCGCGACTTGCTTGCCTTCGTGGCGTTGATGAAGCAAAACCTCGTCCATCCTGCAGCCCTGCAGCTGGCGGTGGAGGCGAGCGCAGGCGAGCGCCTGCGCGTCCTCGCTTCTGTGCACCAGGCCTATCAAAAGCGAATGCAGGAAGCCAGTCTCTTCGACTTTCGCGACCTCATCTCCGGATCCATCGAGCTCCTGCAGTCGAATCCCGCGCTGCGCGACCGCATGCGCTCGAAGTTCAAGATCGTCCTCGTCGACGAGTTCCAGGACGTGGACCCGGCGCAGTTCGAGCTGCTGCAGCTCATCGCTCCGCCGGAGCTCAATCCCAGGCTGGTCGTGGTCGGCGACCCGGACCAGTCGATCTACGGATTCCGCGGAACGGTCCCGCGCCTGCTGAGCCATGGCTTTGGCGCCGCCTACGGACCTGCGACGCGACACCTCGAGATCTGCCACCGCTCCTCGCAGGAGGCGCTGGACGCGGGCGAGCGTCTCCTCGCCGCAACCCAGCCTGGCCGAACACCTCGAGTGCTGGTCGCCGATTCAACTCGGCGCGCGCCGGCGGTCGTGCTTGCGCGCGAGGCGGACCCCGTCGACGAGGCGTTCTTCTGCGCGCGGGAGATCAAGCGCCTGCACGCAGAGTGGCCCGAGCTCCGCCTGCGTGACTTCGCGATAGTTCTGCGCAGCACGACGGCTCTCGGTCCCCCGTTCGAAGAGGCGCTTCGCGCCCTTGGCCTCGCTTATGAGGTTCGCGGCTGGGGCGCCACCGCGCGCAACGAGGTGGTGCGCTTTCTGGTCGGCTACCTCGAGTCGCTGCGCCGGCCCGACCATCCCGACGCTTTCGAGAGCGCGCTGGCGTCGAGCCTCGGCGGCGTCGGACCGCACACGGTCAGCCGGCTCCGCGCTTATGCGCTCGAGCGCGGTCGGCCGCTGAAGAAGGTCGTCGACAGGGTCATGTACGCACTCGTCGCGCGCGATCCCCAGCGCTATCCCCTGCCGTGGGGAGAGGCCGCGCCAGACGAGGCTCGACCCGAACCGGACTTCATGGGATTTCTGAGCGATGACGAGCTCGATGCGCTGCACCGGGCGATGCTCGTGCGCCAGCGCCTGCTCGGCCTGGCCCGCGAGCTGCCGATCGCCGGCCTCGCGTACTCGGTGCTCATCGAGGACGGCGCGATGCGACGGCTGCTCGACCTCGACCTGCCGGCTGTGCAGCGCGCGGAGGCGATCGCCGACCTGCGCGCCGCGATCGAAGGTCTCGAGTCGATCGAGGTCGTGCACGAGCGGCTCCACGGCTCGAAGCCGCTGCTCTCCGAGCTCAGCGGTTCGCTGGACAACCTGCTCGCCGCCGCCGCCGACGACACCGAGGCGGCGGACGGACATCGCGACGCGGTGCAGGTCATGACGGTGCACCAGGCGAAGGGCCTGGAGTTCGAGGTCGTGTTCTGCTCCGGCTTCGCGCATGGGCTCTTTCCGCTCGACGCGCGGCCGCATCCGCTGCTCGACGCGGAGGACCGCGCCTGGCTCGAGCGCTTCAAAGTCGGATTCATGCCCGCGTGGCCGTCCGACCCGGACGGCCATCTCGCGGAAGAGGCACGGCTCGCCTTTGTCGCCATGACGCGAGCGAGGCGACGACTGTACCTGACGTACGCGGACGCTTACTTGCGGCAGGCAGGCCGCTCGGTCTTTCTCGACATGGCCGATCCTGAAGGCGAGGACCGCGAGCTGACTCGCGCCTCATCCCGCCTCGAACCTGACGAGGTGCTCCTCGCCCGAGAAGCTGAGGTTCTGCTCGCGTCCCATCCGTCGGTCCTTGACGAGGCCGTTCTTGCCCGCGCCAGAGGTCTCGGCCTGGACCTGGAGTTCCTCACCAACCCGCAATCGGGCGAACCATTCGAGCCATATGGCCCGGGTCGCAATCCGGAATCGGTGGAGATCGCCCACTTCAGCCCCACGACGCTCAACAACTACCTCAAGTGTCCGCGGCTCTACTGGTACAACCATCACCCGGGTCTCGTTTATGAGCCGCGCTCGGTGGCGATGGAGCGCGGCGGGTTCCTCCACGAGGTGCTGCAGGACTTCCATGAGCACGAGGAGGAGTGGCGCCCGCACGAAGCCGAGCAGCAGCGGAGCTGGCTCGAAGAGGCGCTGCAGAGGCACCTCGACGGATACCTGTCCCGCATGGAAGGAGTGCTCGACCGCAAGCGCGAGGAGAAGCAGGTGCGATCGCTGCTGGGCAACTACATCCGCGCAGTGACCGGGATGCAGCTGATCCGCCGGCTTCGAACGGTTGCTATCGAGAAGCGATTCAAGCTGCACCTGGACGGCTCCGAGGTCGTCGGCAAGATCGACCGTGTCAACGACGTCGGCGATGGAGAGGTCGAGGTCGTCGACTACAAGACCGGATCCGGCAAGCCGATGCGATACGCCTACGAGATGTACTTCGGGCCGGAGCTGCACGACGTGCAGCTCCTTCTCTACTACATCGCCTGCAAGGAAGGATTCGACGAGGAAGGCAATCCCCTTGGCTTCCAGCCCCGGTTTCTATCTCTGTGGTACCCGAAGGACTGGGTGTGGGGCGGCATGCGGCAGGACATCTTCAGCGTCGGCCGGCCCGCCGGGCTGAAGGACTACCGCGAGAAGCCACTCAGCGTGGACGACCTCGAGCGCGGGCGCGCGGTCGTGGTGAACGCCATCGAGCGCATCAAGGCCGGGCACTTCGAGCCCGCGCCGCGCGAGATTGCTGGAACATGCGTCACCCGGTTCGGAACGTGCCCTCACGCTTCGGTGTGCCCGTACGGCGGAGCGCCGCCCGAATGAGTGCCATCAGAGTCGGCGCACCCACCCTCACCAGCGAACAGGCCGCGGCGGCGCACGCAGGTCCACAGGGCGCATTCCTGATCGCCGCGGGGCCTGGCACTGGCAAGACCTTCACCGCCACGGAGCGGTTTTGCTGGCTGGTCGAACAAGGAGTCGCGCCCGACCAGATCCTCACGGTGACGTTCAGCGATCGGGCCGCCGAAGAGCTTCGCCGGCGGATCACGAACGAGCTCTCGGCGCGGAGGCCCGACCTTGGTCCGCAGGTCCTCGATGGTGCTTGGATCGGGACCTTTCACAGCGTCTGCGCGCGCCTCCTCGACGAGTTCGCCTATCTCGTCGGCGCGCCGCGCGAGCTGCGAGTGCTCGATGAGACCGGCCAGCGGTTGTTCGAGCAGGAGCTGATGGCACGGCTGCGCAGCGGCACCACCGCGCCCTTCGATCCCGACTCGTACACCGCGCTTTCGGTCGAAGACCTGGACGACCTGTTGCGCTCCGGCCTGCGATTCCTGCTGAAGCTGAAGGGCCGCGGCATCAACCCGGAAAGGTTTCACCAGCGAGCCGCCGAGCTTCACGCCCAGCACTGGAGCAGCCGGCCCGGTCCGAATGGATCCAGCGGCCCGGATCCTGCGCGCGCCGAGCTGGAGGCGATCGAAGTTCTCTTCACCATCTACCGCGCTTACGAGGACGCCCTCCGCGCCCAGTCGCTGCGCGACTTCGACGACCTGCTGCTTGGTGTGATCGACGCTATGGAGCGCGTCCCGGAATTCCGCCGGCGCTGCCGGGAGAGATTCCGCTACCTGATCGTCGACGAGTTCCAGGACACCAATCGCATCCAGCTCGACTTCATCCGGCTCGCGGCCGGCGAAAACTTCGGCAACGTAACAGTCGTGGGTGACGCGAAGCAGTCGATCTACGGATGGCGAGACGCTGAGATCGACAACATCCGCACTCGGTTTCCAGGACTGCGCCTGCCGCTGACCCACAACCGCCGGTCGTATCAGGGCATCCTCGACTGCGCGACAGATTTCATCCGTCGCGACTCCGACTTCGCGGCCGAGCCGGAGCTCGTGGCGACGCGCGGCGCGGGCAAGGGAGCGCCAGTCAGCATCCTGATGGCTCCCGATTCGCGGACCGAAGCTCGCTCGGTCGCGGAGACCATCCGCCGGCTGCATGTCGACGGTCGCGCCTTCCGCGACATCGCGGTGCTGTCGCATTCGGTGCGCATGCTGCCCCGAGAGTTCGAGGACGAGCTCAGGCGGCAGGGAATTCCATACGTCACGAGCGGCGGCTCCGGGTTCTTCGACCGCCAGGAGATCAAGGACGTCCTCGGGCTTCTCCGGCTGACCGAGAACCCGATGGACGACGGGGCGCTCGTCCGCATCCTCCAGGGCCCGATAGTGCGGCTTACGGACGCCGGGATGTACCGGCTCGCATCACGCCGTTTCGACAAGCGAGGCATGCGACTGCGCGACTGTTTCGACGAATCCAGGAACGCCGGGTTTCCCGAAATGGAGCCGAAGGTCGCGTCCGAGGCGGTGCGCCTAGTCGAGCTTGCCGACCGCATCGGCCTGCTGCGCGACACGCTCACCGTTGCCGACATCCTCAACCGCCTGCTCGAAGAGAGCGGCTACCTGCGCTGGGCCGAGCTACGCGCGCAGCGCGACGGCAGCCCGCGCGCCCTCCTCAACCTGCGCAAGGTGTTCCAGCTCGCCGGGCGATTCGAGCGCGACATCGCGCTCGCGGGAATCGGCGACTTCGTCCGCCACCTCGATCAGGTCATCGACGCGGAGCTTCCGGTCGGCGAGGCGGCGGAGGAGGCAGCCAGTCCCGACGCCGTCTCGCTGCTCACGATCCACGCCGCGAAGGGTCTCGAGTTCCCAGTCGTCTTCCTGGTCAACCTGCGACCGCCGCGACCGCGCGACACGGAGCGGCTGTTTTTCGACCCCGACAAATTCGGCTTCGTCATGAAGAACTGGCGGGGCGAGAAGCATCCTCGCTACGCCGAGACGTCGCCTGGCGCCCCAGCGGTCGCGCTTGCCATCGGAGAGCGCAGGCGCATCGTTTACGTCGGACTGACGCGCGCGAAAGATGCCCTCTATGTGACCGCGACACGCGATGAGCCAACTGCCCACGAGGTCGGAGTCAACGGATTCGACGAGCACGACCATTTCGCGGAGATCTTGAGCTGGGCGCTCGCGCACCCGGAATTGGCCGTGGTGGTCGAGGCGGAGCAGCTCGAGCTTCCTGTGCCCCGGTTCACAAACGGCCTGGCCCACGACGACCCGTCGGTGGTCGCAGCCGTGCTCGACCGCATCGAGCGCATCCAGCCGCCGCCGGCGTCAGGCCGGCCAGAGTCCCACCCGTCGATCGCGCTGAGCTTTTCCCAGCTGCACGACTTCGACGTCTGCCCCGTCCGCTACCGCTTCAGCCAGGTATGGGGAGTGCCGGCCCCGCCCGACGAGCTTCAGCCGCGCCACGTGCGCGCGGCCGGCTCGACCGAGCTGGGCGCGGCAGTGCACGAAGCGCTCGCGGCGTGGCACAACGCAGGTGGCGATCTGCCGGCCATGTACCGGGGGCCGGAGGCCGGTCGAGAGATGCTGGCGCGCTACCTCGACCACCCGCTCGCCCGCGCCCGGACGATGGCCGTCGAGGCTGGTTTCAACATGGCTATCGGCGCCACTCGCGTGAAAGGTCTGGTCGACCGCGTCTGCGAGATGGACGGCAGAGTTGCACTGATCGACTTCAAGACGAATGCCAGCCTCGACCACGCGCTGCTCGAGGCGTACACGCTCCAGCTGCGGATCTACGGACTGGCAGCCCGGCGCGGCTTGCTGCCCGGAGGCCGCGAGCCCAGGTTGATCCTGTTCGACTTGCGGCGGGGCGAGACGATCGACGTGGCGGCTGACGACGCGTTTGTCGAGCGTCGTGTGCTCGACGCGTCGACGAGGATCGCCGCAGGCGACTTTCATCTCGGGCCGGAACACGCCCAAAGACCCTGCTCCCTGTGCGCCTACCGCCCCATCTGCACCGATGCGCGAAAAGTACTTTGAGCGCCGCGAGATCAAGGAGGCGATCGCCTTCGCCGAGGCGGGCGGAATCGCCGTGCATCGCAACTTTGACTCGTATCACGGGTCGACCATCCGCGGATTCACGCGCGAGAAGCCGTTTCTGCATGTGATCGGCCTTCGTCGCACGCTCGAGGAATGGGGCCGGCAGCACGGACTTCGCCCCGAATGGATCCAGCCGGAGAAGCGACGCAAGGTGGCGCACTACGACGTGTTCGGTCCGGCGGCCGAGGCCCTGATCGCGAGACTCAAACCTGATTCGTGAAGCCTGCTTGACCTGACTTGACGCACCGCGTTATGATGCGTCAAGAACAATCAAGAGGAGGTTTGAAAATGGCTACCGACTTTTCCGACACCGCGACCGCAGTTGAGGAGTTTGCCGTCGGCGCCGCGAGAACGGCTGCCGAGGTTGCCAGCGACCCCGTTGGCAGGGCCCGCAAGCAAGTCAAGAGCTTCGAGCGCAAGGGAGCGCCAACCGTGCGCAGGATCAACCGGCGTCTGAACGCCCTCATGCCGGGCAAGGTCACCGTCTTCGGCATCGAGGTCAACGGCAAGCTGCCCGAGAAGATCGCGGTCAAGGGCCTTCACATGGTGAAGCTGCAGGCCCGCCGCGGAGACGTCGTCGGCGACGTGGCCAAGCGAACACTGCGGATCTTCAACGGGTCGTTCAAGACCATCGCGCGGACGGCCACCAGGCTCGAGCAGGCAAGCGAGTTGACCACCCACCAGGGCGCCGCCAGGCCGGTCTCGACCAGGTCGCGTCGCCGCCCGGCGCGCCGCCGCGCCGCTTAACCCGGTTTCGAAACCAGGGGCGCCCAGCAGGGCGCCCTTTTCATTTCAGCTAACGTTCGCCCTCGGATAGTCCGATGGTCCTCTGCACGGGTTCGATCGCGTACGACTACATCCTCACCTTCAAGGGGCGGTTCAAGGACCACATCCTCCTCGACAAGACGCATATCCTGAACCTCAGCTTCCTGGTCGACGACCTCCAGAAGCGCAGGGGCGGAGTCGCCGGCAACTACGCCTACAACCTCGCGCTTCTCGGCCACCCGTCCGCTGTGCTCGCGACCGCGGGCTCCGACGCCGCTGAGTATCGAGACTGGCTGGCTGCTCAGGGCATCGACTGCCGAGGGCTGCGGCTGCTCGACGGTGAGCTCAGCGCGACAGGCTTCACGACCACCGACATGGACGACAATCAGCTGACCGGCTACTACGGCGGGGCCATGTGGAGGGCGGGCATGCTCGGGCTCGACGACGGCCCGCCCGAGGTCGACGCCGTCATCGTCGGTCCGAACGATCCAGCGGCCATGAAGCGACTCGTCAAGGAGTGTCGTGAGCGGAACGTGCCATTTGTCTTTGACCCCGCGCATCAGCTGCCGATGATGGACGGGGCTGACGTGACCGACGGGATCGGCGGCGCGTGGATCGTGATCGGCAACGACTACGAGCTGGAGCTGATCCAGCAGCGCACTGAACGTGACATGGACGGGCTCCTCGATCTCGCGGAGGTGGTGGTGACCACGCTTGGACGCCAGGGGTCGCGAATCAACACCCGCGACGGCGCAATCGACATTCCCCCCGCGCCGGCAGTCCGCGAGGCGGACCCAACCGGTGCCGGAGACGCGTATCGATCGGGCCTGGTAGCCGGCCTGCTGCGCGGGCTCGACCACGCGACGGCGGGACGTGTGGCGTCGCTCGCCGCCACCTACGCGGTCGAACAGATCGGCACGATTGAGCACCACTACACACACGAAGAGTTCAGCGCGCGCTGCCGCGATTGCTTCGGCCTCGACCTGGACGACGGATTCTGGGCAAGCTAGCGCTGGGCTAGCATCGACGCGACGTGGCCGCCAATGCAGTCGAGGTCGTGGATCTTCGGAAGTCCTATGGTCCAGTCCAGGCCCTCCGCGGTGTCAGCTTCACGGTCGCGGAAGGGGAGGTGTTCGCACTGTTGGGGCCAAACGGCGCCGGCAAGACGACCACGGTCGAGATCCTCGAAGGGTTTCGGCACCGCGACGCCGGTCGGGCCTCGGTCCTGGGGTTTGACCCGGCTTCGGGCAGCCGGCGGCTCAAGGAGCAGATGGGCATCGTCCTGCAGACAAGCGGTGTCGACCCGTACCTGACCGTCGCGGAAACGGTGGACATGTTTCGCGGTTATTACCCAAAGCCGCGCTCACGTGATGAGGTGCTTCAACTCGTTGGACTCGAGGACAAGCGCGACTCACGCGTGACGAGGCTCTCGGGCGGCCAAAAGCGCCGGCTCGACGTGGCGATCGCCCTTGCCGGCGACCCGAGCATGCTTTTCCTGGACGAGCCGACCAGCGGCTTCGACCCCGGGGCGAAACGCAACGCGTGGGAGGTGATCAAAGGCCTCGCAGGGTTGGGCAAGACGATCTTTCTCACCTCGCACTCGATGGATGAGGTTCAGTACCTGGCCGACCGGGTCGTGATCATCGCCGCCGGCAAGATCGTCGCCGAGGGCACGCCTGAATCGCTCATGGGAGCCCGACCGGCGACCACGACTGTTCGGTTCCGAGTCCCCCCGATTCCATTGCCGGAATCGCTTCAGAAGAACGCCCGCCTGGACGGAGAGAACATCGAGCTCGAGACCGATGACCCGACGCGGGCGTTGTTCGAGCTGACGTCTTGGGCCATGCAGTCCGCAATGTCGCTCGACGGCCTGCAGGTGACGCGACCCTCTTTGGAGGACGTGTACCTGGAGATCACCGGCGAAGCCGAAACAGGAGGCGTGGTGAGTGAGCGACGTTAACCTCGCCCTTCGACAGGTCTGGTACATCAACAAGACATTCATCCGCAATCCGGCCTCGATGTTCTTCACCCTGATATTTCCTTTGATGTTTCTCGTGATCTTCACGGTTATCTTTGGCAACGGTCACGTCCAGGTCGCTCCCGGGCAAACGGTCCGCGTGGCGACGTTCTACGTTCCTGCGATTGCGGCCTTCTCGGTGATCAACGCCTGCTACACCAACATCGCGATCTCGCTCAGCTTTTCGCGTGATACCGGAGCTCTGAAACGAATACACGGTTCGCCGCTGCCCGTGTGGAGCTACATGGCCGCCCGGATCGTGCACGCGGTGCTCATCGCGATTCTTCTGGTCGTGATCTGCGCCGCGTTTGGGGCGCTGCTCTACGGCGCCACACTTCCGACCGACACGCTTCCGGCATTTCTCCTGACCCTACTTGTCGGCGCAGCTGCGTTCAGCGCGCTCGGTGTTGCAGTGACCTCGGTGATTCCGAACGCAGATGCGTCGCCCGCAATCGTCAACGGAACAATCCTTCCTCTGCTCTTCATCTCGGACGTCTTCATTCCGCTCCAGAATCCAGCGCCCTGGCTGGACCTGCTCGGCAAGATTTTTCCAGTGCGGCATTTCGCGGATGCATTGATAGGCTCCTTTTTCCAGGTGAGCGGCTCGGGCCTCCACACCAACGACCTGCTCGTGATCGGGGCTTGGGGCGTCGCGGGGCTCGTCCTGGGGATCCGATACTTTCAGTGGGAGCCGAGGACCTGATGGCAACGATCTTCACCCAGATCATCGAGGGCCGGCTGCCGGCGCGATTCGTCTGGAAGGACGAGCTCTGCGTGGTCTTTCTGTCCAACCGGCCGCTGCGGCCGGGCCACTGCCTGGTCGTGCCGCGCGAGGAGATCGACCATTGGATCGACCTGGACCCGGGTCTTTTGTGCCACCTGGCGGAAACCGCACAGGTGCTTGGGCGTGCGCAGATGGCCGGTTTCAAGCCTGAGCGCATCGGCGTGATGCTCGCCGGCCTCGAGGTGCCTCACTGCCACTTCCATGTCGTGCCGATCCGCGGCCTGCACGATCTCGACTTCGGCAACCAGGACCCTGACCCCGACCCGACGATGATGGACGACGCCGCCGAAACGATCCGGCGCGAGCTGCGCCGGCTCGGCTACGTGCAGGTAAGCGGAAGTTAGTCTGGCCCGCGCGGTAGTCCGAAGGTGACAGTCGGTGCAATGGTCACGATCTTTCTGTCACCGGTCTTGACCAGCTGCCAGCAGCCCTCATGCACCATCCAGTGATGCCGGTGGCAGAGCAGGATCTGGTTTTCGATCTCTCCGCCGCCGCCATG
>Ga0209807_1000710_pt1 | contig 15309 bp, 14 predicted proteins | sample GraSoiAngelo_154_FD_186168 | JGI IMG/M metagenome (GOLD analysis project Ga0209807, IMG submission 186168) | Grasslands soil microbial communities from the Angelo Coastal Reserve, California, USA - 14_1009_13_20cm (SPAdes) (version 2) | ecosystem: Environmental > Terrestrial > Soil > Grasslands ... | reverse complement strand
TGACAACTATGAGCAACTGTTAATCGCGCACGGCTACGATCAGAATTTCGTGCTCAATCGCAAGGATGACGATTTGCTATTGGCCGCCCGCGTGCACGAACCAGGCAGCGGGCGCATCTTGGAGGTCTACACTACCGAGCCGGGCGTGCAGCTCTATACCGGCAATTTCCTCGACGGAACCATCACCGGAAAACACGGACACGTCTACAACCAGCATGCCGCACTGTGCCTGGAGACCCAGCATTTCCCCGACTCGCCGAATCACGCCAATTTTCCCTCCACCATTCTGCGGCCGGGGAAAACGTTCCGTTCACGTACGGTATATAGGTTTTCTGTTCGGTGAGGGGGATTTGGCAATTTTCGATTTCAAGCTAGACTCATTCTCATTCAATTAGCACCTGGTGAATCTCACCCTCTCGTTGGCATTCGCTTGCCGACGGTATAATCCTGTCCGTCAATGAGTCGCGAGGCCACGCTCGATTCCCGGCAGGAAATACTGCGAACCGCCGCCCGCTTATTCCAGCAACGGGGATATCACGCAACCTCGATGAATGACGTGGCTTCAGCTCTCAAGCTCAGCAAGGGCGGACTTTACCACCACTTTCAGAGCAAAGACGAAATCCTCTTTAACCTGATGGACCACGCCATGAACATCACCCAGGAGCGCGTGATTAACGGCGTTCGCGATATCGCCGACCCGGAAGAGCGCCTGCGCATGCTGATCCGGCGGCACATCGAAGTCGTGCTGAGTGTTCGCGATCGCGAAATCACAGTGATGTTGCACGAAAATCACCCACTGCCGCCGTCATTACGGCGGCGAATCAACGCGCGAAAGAAAGACTATGTTCATTTTGTAGAGAACCTCATAGCCGAAGTACAGCGCGCCCGGCACTCCAGTGGCAGCGTCAGCCCTCGGGCGGCAGCGTTCGCGCTGTTGGGGATGATCAACTGGATTTATCAGTGGTATCGCCCGGAGGGGGCTTTGCAGCAAGAGCACCTGGTACGTCAATACACGGAAATTTTCTTCGCCGGAGCATTCCAGTAGGCGATAGGGAAAACATTACGGATTTGAGTCTCACGCGACGAGCGTGGCATGCCGAGGCGTCCGCAGACTAGGTACCGATCAGCTTCTTAGCAATCCCACAATACAACTCCACCGCTTCATGCAACTGAATCTTTTCTACATACTCGCCCTCGGTATGGGCGACGTGAATTGACCCCGGCCCGACCAGCAGCGGCTGTCCCCAATTGCTCAGGGCAGGAATGTCGGTGGTAAACGCAGCCACCATGGTTGGCAAGCCATCGAGGGTGCGCAGACGAACGAAAGGAATCTCCAGAATGAAGTCAACACGTGCCAGATCAACCACTGCCCGGAGAATTTCTTGCTTTATCTGATCAGATGGCCCCACCAAGCGGTATAGAAGTTGCGCTCTCGCCTTGTCTGCGATCACGTTCGGGGCGCGCCCGCCTTCAATCACTCCGATGTTCAGGGTGGTCGGGCCGATGCCTTTGACTTCGGGAAGCTTCATGGCGCGCAATCGATTCAATGCCTCAAGCAGCTTGTCAATCGCCGATTCTCCCAGCTCCGGATATGCCGAGTGCGCCATGCGTCCATGCGCGGTGAGTTCAACACGCAGCGCCCCTTTTGAGGCAACTGCGATCCGATTCTCAGTAGGCTCCCCATTGATTAGGAACTTGCATCCGGTGGGCTGCTGGTTTGCTATCTTTGCGCCCAAACTGTCGCGTTCTTCACCGACCAAGAAGAGAAGTCCAACGGGAATACCTTCCCGACGTAATTTTTCAGCAGCCGCAACCTGCGCGGCAATGATTCCCTTGGCGTCACACGAACCCCGGCCGTAGAGACGAGTCGCATCTTCAGACGACGGGATGAAGGGCGGAACTGTGTCCATGTGTGTAGAAAAGAAAATGGCGGGATGGGGCTCTTCCGCCGTAGTCGCGTAAACATTGCAGCGTTCGCCTTCGACGGGCATTTTCTTCGCGTCGTAGCCGAGCCGGTTGAGTTCTTTGCAGAGGAAATCGGCCGCCGGACCTTCGTTTCCGGTGATCGACTCGATATCTACGAGTTGTCGGGTGAAGGTGACAACATCCATGCGTGAGAGAATAACCTACCAGAAACCGTGTGGGGCGGGCGCCCCGCCCGCGTAAATGTTTGAAAGCTCCACGTTCGATGCACACGCAATCCAGTTCAATTCGTTCGCTGTTTCTCGACGGTCCCGCCGGACGCCTGGAAGCCTTACTTAACGCGGGCAGCGACAATGCAACCCGCGCCGCGCTGGTCTGCCATCCCCATCCGCTCTATGGCGGGACGCTGCACAATAAAGTCGTGTTCCACTCTATGAAGGCGCTGAACAGCTTCGGATTTCCTGTGCTGCGCTTCAATTTTCGTGGCACTGGGCTGAGTAAGGGTGAGCACAATCAGGGGATGGGCGAAGTGGATGACGTGCGTGCGGCGCTCGAATGGCTCGATGATGAGTTTCATCTCCCGATGGTTTTTGCCGGGTTCTCCTTCGGTGCCGCAGTGGGGTTGCGAGCCGCGTGCGTCGATTCCAGGGTTAAGGCGGCTATTGGGCTTGGATTGCCTGTGGCCCCGCTGGAGGGCCGCAGTTACGACTTCGGTTTCCTCCACAGTTGCGAAAAGCCCAAGCTGTTCGTAAGCGGCGCACGCGACCAGTTCGCTCCGCGCGCCGAATTGCGGCAGCTAATTGCTTCACTATCCGAGCCGAAGAAGCTGATTATCGTTGAAGGCGCGGATCACTTCTTCGAAGGACGACTTCGCGAGTTGCGGGAAACTATAGAGGCCTGGATCCGGGAATTTCTCTCAACCTGAATCTTTTCGCTGACATGAGATGCAGCTTGACAATCCTATGTCAAAGCGTACTCTGGTCTCGCTCAGCCGAACCCAATGTTCCTCTCCCACTCGACACAATCCGGCTGAGCCGTCTTGTGCCAACGAAACCGATGAAATACAAATTCTTAGCCCTCTTGCTATTGATTGGCGCAGCTAACGCCCAAGAGAAACTTGCGATTACAGGTCAAGTACCCGATGCTCCGGGCACGCACCGGTTCTGGAACACGGAGAACAAAATTGATTTCTCGATATTCGCAGGGCAGGTTGCGGCGGATGCAATCACTACTCAGCGGGGTCTGAACAGCGGTTTCAGGGAAGTAAATCCGCTGATGCGTCCACTGGTTACTAGAGGCATACCAGGCCAGGCTACGGCTTCGGCGCTGAGTTTCGGGGCTGGTCTGGGAACCGTGTATTTGCTGCATGTAGCGCACCATCACCGTGCTGAGCGTATTACACTGCGCCTCATCCTTGCCGGCGAGGGTGCTTTAGTTGGGCACAATATCGCGCTATTACGCTGACGACTGAATCAAATCGGTTGAGACTACCCGAAAACCCCTACCCCAAGCCGTTCCCAGCGCTCATATAAAATCCTGCCATGTCTCCTGATCGCGAGCGCCTTGCTCTCGACATGCGGGTCACCGCGCGCCATCTCTTCGAGCACGCTCTCGCCGAGGCCAGCATTGATCGCGCCTTTCAGCGGCATGTGGATTGCGAACGCGGTGTGCTGCGCATATTTGAGGATCTCTTTTACCTGGAATCTTATCGGCGAATCGTGGTTGTTTCCATCGGCAAGGCCGCGCATTCCATGGTCAACTCGCTTGAGATGCAGGCTGGTAGCCGATTTGAAGGCATTGTCGCCAGCTCCGTGCGGCCAGCTCCGCAGATTCGCGGCTTTCGCTATTTTCAGGGGGGCCATCCAACGCCGAATCAGGACTCGCTGCGCGCTGCCGATGCGATATTGAAAACACTCAGCGCGATGGATCTCTCCTGCTTGGTAATTTTTCTGCTGAGCGGCGGAGGCTCATCGATTGTTGAAAAGCCGATTGACGACGAAATTTCCTTAGAAGATTTGATTGCTACCTACCAGGTGCTCGTGCTCTCGGGCGCGCCGATCGCAGAGATTAACGCCATTCGAAAACATCTCTCTGCGGTGAAAGGCGGAAGGCTGGCGCAAGCCGCATCTCCTGTGCAGCAGGTTTCGCTGCTGGTCTCCGATGTTCCCGACAACATGCCGGACGCACTTGCCTCCGGCCCAACCATGCCGGATTCCACCACCGTCAACGATTGTCAAGCCATCGCGCAAAAGTATGGAATGCTCGAGCACTTTCCGGCTTCGGTGCGCGAACTCTTCGAGCGCCGGGCATTGGAGGAAACTCCCAAATCTGATGATCCCGCATTCCACCGCTCCCGCTGGTGGACGTTGTTATCAAACGCCTCCCTGCTGCAAGCCGCGAAAGTGGAAGCAGAGCGGCACCAGTTTACAGTCGAAATTGATAACAGTTGCGATGATTGGGACTACCTTCGCGCAGCGAACTACCTTCTCGATCGCTTGTATCAATTGCGGAAGAACGCCGAACGCGTGTGCCTGATTTCGGGCGGAGAAGTCACGGTGAAGGTAACGAATGGAGGCGTTGGCGGCCGCAACCAACAGTTTGCCCTGGCCTGCGCGAAAAGAATTAGCGGAGAAAATATCACCGTGCTCAGCGCGGGCACGGACGGAATCGATGGCAATAGCCCCGCGGCGGGTGCAATTGTGGACGGCACAACGATTTCACGCGCAACCGCACGCGGCCTGGACGTCGAAAAGCACATTGCCAGTTTCCATGCCTATCCATTCCTCGAAGCGTTGGGCGACGCGATTGTCACCGGCTCAACTGGAAATAATCTTCGAGACTTGAGAATTCTGATGGCCTACTAGTGGGTGTCCCAAAACTTCGCGCAATAAGACCGGAGTTCCTATCTGAGGCGCGGGCGGGAGGACGCTGTCCCTAGCACAGTCCACGTAGCGGCGGGTGCCCTCACCCGCCCACGATGCAACGCATCGCGACGGCGCTGGCGAACAGGGCTCGCCTGCCCGGACGAGGGCGTCCGGGCCTACGTGAGCCGTGGTGGATACGATTCAATAGAGTTTGTCGGCACACTTGAAGCCGTGCCCTTCCAAAACGATCTGCGCTTTGAGTTTTTCCGCAGCCTGTTTAGCCGCTGAGGTGAAGTCGTGGCAGGTCACAATTCGCCTTGGAACTTATACCCCGAAATTGCGGGACGCCACACTAGCAGTCTTCAATCAGAATACCGACAGGGACATCAGCATTAGAAGAACTGCGTCACACCTTCTTCCAGCACCAAGACTCGATCTTCAATTCCTGCCGCCTTGGCTTCTTGTTCCAGAAGCTGCAGCGGTTCATCAAGAGGTTCGTGGGAGAGGCGGAACGTCCCGTAGTGCATGGGCACCATCCAGCGCGAATTCAGATCGAGGAAAGCGCGGGTAGCATCGGCAGGGCTGGCGTGGACACTTCGGAACGAAGGTGGATTGTAAGCGCCGATCGGCAGCAGAGCAAGCTCTGGCGCCAACCTCCGGCCAATTTCACGGAATCCTGAAAAATAGGCCGTATCGCCGGCATGGTAGAGGGAATATTTGCCGTCACGCAGCACATATCCTCCGTAGCCTCGGTAAGAGTCGCGGAGAATTCTTGCGCCCCAGTGCCGCGAGGGCACATGGGTTATGGTCAGGCCATGGTGGCGATAACTGTTCCACCAATCCAGTTCCACTACATTCTCGAAACCCAGGTCGGAAACCAGGTCGAAGACATGATGCGGGACTACGATCGTCGGCGAAATACCGCGGCGGCGGACCGTCTGCTGTACGATTGCGCGCAGCGACGGACGGTGCAGGTGATCGAAGTGCGCGTGCGTCACCAGCACCAGATCGATCGGTGGCAAGTCGCCGACTTGCACTCCGGGTTGCCGCAGCCGCTTCAGAACGAATAACCAGCGCGCAAAATTAGGATCAATGACGACGTTCTGTCTGCCCATCTGCACAAAGAAGCTGGCATGGCCGATGAACGTTAACCCAAGCTCTCCATTCGAAACCAGCCTGGGCTTGTAGCTTCGTCCGGTACGCGGCGTCACAGCGGAGTGCCGAAGCAAATGGCCAAATTGCCGTGCGCGGCGCCGCAGCGCGGGATTTTTGAGACTAGCCTTGAGCATCACTCAACCGGAACAGGTTGATCGAACGACTGGACAGCAAAAAGCGGAAACTCAACGCAATCAGTTAAAGCGCGCTTGCGATGTTTCTGAGCCAGAGCTGTAGTTATTTTAGAACAATCGCTGCCCAATTGCTTGACGGAGTTATATCTCTCAGTTTTAATCGATTACGTAGTGAGGAGAACGTGAATGCGTGTTGCTTTTTTGGGTCTAGGAATTATGGGACGGCCGATGGCCGCCAATCTGGTAAAAGCCGGCCATGAAGTCGCAGTTTGGAATCGGACCTCCGGCAAAGACGTCGAAGGAGCGCGAAGCGCAGCCTCGCCGGCAGAGGCTGCTGCTGGAGCCGAAGTTGTCTGGATGTGCGTTTCCGATACTAAGGCAGTTGAAAGCGTATTGTTCGGCCCACAGGGAGCGGAGACATCCCTGACGCAAGGCATGCTGGTAGTGGATTCCAGCACGATTTCTCCTTCGGCTACGCGCAAATTTGCCGAGCGGGTTCGAGCCAAAGGCGCTGATTATGTGGACGCGCCGATGACTGGCTCGAAAGCAGCTGCGGAGAGCGGAACGTTAATCTTCATGGTTGGCGGAGAAGAGGCCGCGATCGAAAAGCTGAAGCCGCTCCTTGCCGCGATGGGAAAGCTGTTCTTTCGCATGGGCGATACCGGCAAGGGGCAAGCTGCCAAACTGGCGATGAATCTGCAAATCGCTCTGATCTACGAAGGCTTTGCCGAAGCGCTAACCTTGGCCACCAAGCTCGGAGTGAGCGCCGAGACTCTCATACCCTTGGTGCAGGCCTCCATGGTGCGCTCTGGCGTGGTGGAATATAAAGCTCCTTTTGTGCTGAAGCGCGATTTCTCTCCGAATTTTCCGCTGCGGCTCATGCACAAAGATATTCACTTGGCTCTTGAGGCAGCGAAGGAAGTTCGGGCCAAGCTTCCAGGCCTGGAAACAGTTGAAGAAATCTACGAGATGGCTACTGAGGACGGAAACGAGAACCTCGATTATGCCGCCACGTTGACCCTGCTGGAGAAGTGGGCCGGAGTAGAAGTGAAGGGCGCCTCCGCTTAGAGATTTCCTTAGCGATCCTTGCGGCAGTTCTTCGCGTTCTTTGCGGTTAGAAGCTCCCATTCGCAGAGCCGCAAGGGCATAGCGAAGGCGGCTCAGCGTCCTATTTCACCTGATACCTTCGTAATCAAATCCACCTCCTCTATTACAGAAGTCTTACACTCGCCGCTCTCTTCTGCTGATAGGTTAAAGATTCGGTATGAGTCCAAACCGAGTACGAGGGACCATCGCACAATGGAACTCGCAGCTCTAAATCGCAAGCCTGCCGCCGATAACGAACTCAATTGGGTTACTGCAACTTTCATGGCGCTGTTTCATGCCGGTGCAGTTGTGGCGCTGTTCTTCTTCACTTGGAAGGCGCTGTTCCTTTCCATGTTCTTGTGGTGGATTTCTGGAAGTCTCGGCATTGGCATGGGCTACCACCGGCTGCTCACCCATCGCGGATACAGAACCCCGAAGTGGGTGGAATATTTGCTGACTGTGTGCGCAACTCTGGCCCTCGAAGGCGGTCCGATTTTCTGGGTGGCAACACACCGCATTCATCACCAGCACTCTGATGAAGAAGGCGACCCTCACACTCCGCTCGACGGCAAGTGGTGGGCGCACATGGGATGGATTCTGACCGGCAAGTCCATGCACCATGACACGACCGCGCTGGCCCGCTACGTACCTGACCTGGCAAAAGACAAGTTTCACGTTTGGATCACTAAATTTCATTATGTTCCAATCATTGCGCTGGGGCTTGTGCTGCTGGCTTTGGGTGGTCTGCCATTTTTACTGTGGGGCATCTTCCTGCGCACGGTCGTCGGTCTACACTCCACCTGGATGGTGAATTCCATCACGCACACCTGGGGCTCGCGCCGCTTTGTCACCCGTGATCTCTCCACCAACAACTGGTGGGTCGCCCTCCTGACTTTTGGCGAAGGCTGGCACAATAATCATCATGCGCATCCGGTTTCCGCCCGGCATGGGATCGCATGGTACGAAGTTGATTTGAACTGGTATGGAATCTGGGCGCTCAAGAAGCTCGGACTCGCTCGTCATGTCTACCGCGTGAAGTTGGCGCAGCTTCCACCAACGCCGGCGCTGACATCAAAATCTTCCGAACTGCACCTGGTTCCTGAAACATCGGTCTCTGGCGATTAGTATCGCGCACCGATAATTCCCCACGACCTTGGTAAGCATGTCATCCTGACCGGCCTTCAGGCCGGGGAATGTCATCCTGACCTTGAGCGCAGCGAAAAGGGAAGGATCTATGCATCGGATTGTAATGCAGAGATCCTGTCTCATCAGAACCCCAACACATTAGCGAGAATCCCCTTCCTGTTTTCTCCTTTCTCCCCACCGAAGTAGAATTACTGTGACCGGGGTCCTATGCGCATCACCAGCCGCAGCAAAGCGATCGTGTTCTTCGTAGTGCTGGGCGTGTGCCTGGTCATGCTGGCGGTTGCGCTCAACGTTAGCTGGATCATCCTCAACTGGCGCGAAGAAGTGATGCTGTTTTTGGGCGTCATTCTCTTCGCGGTGCTGATTGCTGGGCTAATCGTCAATACCAGCTTCTTGGTTCGCGAGATTCGCCGCAACGAGCAGCACGACAGCTTTATCAACGCGGTCACGCACGAACTGAAGACGCCGATTGCCTCCATCCGCCTTTATCTGCAAACCTTGGAACACCGCGATGTAGACGAATCTCAGCGCCGCGAATTCTACCGGCTGATGCTCGACGATACCGATCGTTTGCTGGGTACGGTCGAGCAAGTTCTGAAGGCAGGGCAGGCGGGGCACAAGAAGCAAACCGAGCGCGCCGCCGTGGATTTCGGCCAGCTCGTCCGCGAATGCGTGGATGTGGCACGGGCGAGTCACCAGCTTGGCCCTGAGGCGCTGCGGCTGGAGCAACTTCCTGAGGCTGAGCCAATTATTTTGGCCGACTCGGAGGAATTGCGGACTGCCGTTTCCAACGTCCTCGACAACGCCGTGAAATATTCCAATGGACGCGTGGATGTTTCCGTGCGAGTCGAAATTCCCGATGATAAGCGTGTGACCCTGAGGGTCAAAGATCAGGGCGTGGGAATTGCCTCGAATGACCTGAAGCGCATTTTCAAGCGCTTTTATCGCGTTCCCAATCGCGTGTTGAGCAATGTAAAAGGCACCGGCCTGGGACTATTTATTGTGCGAGCCATCGCACGCAAGCACGGCGGGCGCGTGTTCGCTGAGAGTGAAGGGGAAGGCCGCGGAACAACCGTCGTGCTGGAACTGCCCAGGAGCACCGCATGAGCCGCGTGCTGATCGTCGAAGACGAGGCCCACCTGGCGAAGGGATTGCAGTTCAATCTCGAGGCCGAGGGGCATTCGGTCGAAGTCGTAGCAGATGGCGAGCGGGCGCTGGAATTGCTTCTGCCGCGCGATGGCAAGCAGCAGAATTTTGATGCAGTTGTCCTCGACATTATGTTGCCGGGCAAAGACGGATTTGCCGTCGCCAGCGAATTGCGCGCCGCACGAAATTTTGTTCCCGTGCTGATGCTTACGGCGCGAGGCCGCCCGGAAGACGTGCTCAAGGGCTTTGCCTCGGGGGCTGACGACTACCTTCCCAAGCCTTTTGAGCTCCCCATTCTGCTCGCGCGTTTGCAGGGACTCCTGCGCCGCCGCGACTGGATGCGCGAGTCGCAAGCCGCCGATCCCGCCGCGCAACCGGCCGCGTCCGAGCCTTATGACGTCTTCTCTTTTCATGGCCGTACCATCGACTTCGGCAACCTCGAGTTGCGAGTCAACGGCAACACCATCCACCTGACACTGATGGAAGCCGAGCTTCTTCGCCATCTCATCCGGAACAACGACCACATCGTGTCCCGCAAGTCGATTCTGGAAGAAGTCTGGGGCCTGCACGAAGACACGGATACGCGCGCCATCGATAATTTCATCGTCCGCTTGCGTCGCTATATCGAGGACAATCCTGCCAAGCCGCGCCACCTGCTCACGGTGAGAGGAGTGGGGTACAGGTTTGTGGCAGAACCGGACGACAATTGAAGTGGGTTAGCCAGCTTATTGCTGGTGGGCCGCTCCCGCGGCAAGCTCGCGTACCACGGTCAGGAAGCTGGCGGCGGCTTGCTCGTCTGAGAGAGCGTCGAGCGGGACGGTTGCTGCCAGATGCGGGGAATCAGGACGGAACCTGACAGAGATCAGGTTGTGGCCGCGCGAGGTCATCAGAGTGTTGACTACGGGCGTGAGTTCCTGGGCCCAGTGGGTCCGCGTGGTGAGGACGACCGGCGAGGGGCGCGAGACCTCCCACTCGCGAGAGCTCTCGGCCAATTTGGAATGGGGCTCGGAAAGCCAGCGGTGGCGGAAGACTTCCAAATGGAAGTTGGGAGCGTAATCGAGGTCGGCTTCAAAGGTCAGCGTTTCGCGCTGTTTATGCAAGACGCTCAGCATCCACTTCAACGGGATCGGTCGCGGCCGCAAACGCACGGTCACGCGCGCATTTTCAAACCAGTGCGCGGCAAACCTGAGGCGCGCTTGCAGGCGAGTGACTCCGGCCCAGCGGGCTTCAAGAATTTCGCCCTTGGCGGTGCAGGCAGCTTCTACCCAGCGCAGCGCTCGAGCGCCTTTCTCGCGGTTATAGCGTGCGAACAGGAAATACCACAGACTTAAAAGGACAGCCGCACTCAGCGCGTCAATGAGGACCAGGCGTCCCACGACATTTCTCTGATGCGAATCTTACGACTTAGGGTGCAAGGCAGGCAACTGTTTCCTGAGGTGGTTAAAGGGAAACGAGTAGCGCCGGCGTCCTCGCCGGCTGTCCGTCGGGCGGCCTCGCCCGACGCTCACATTAAGTCCTGCGGCATCAGTCATCAAATCTGAACAGCTCAAGCGTAGCAGCTACAATGGCCAGGTGCAGTTCACATTGCGAGATTTCCGCCGCGAAGATTTCCAGACCCTCTGGCGCATTGACCAGAGCTGCTTTCCACCGGGAATCTCTTACAGCCGTCCGGAATTGTCGGCATACATCCGGCGCCCGGGAGCTTTCACCGTCGTAGCTGAAGAAGCACTGCAATCAGGGGATGCTAAGCCTCTCGCAATCGGTTTTATTGTTGTGGAAGCAAGCCGTCGCGGCATCGGCCATATCATCACGATTGACGTTCTGCCTGCAGCCCGGCGCTCCGGAGTCGGCTCCAGGCTGCTTGTCGCCATTGAAGAACGATTGCAAAACGCCGGAGTTACGCGGGTTTTCCTTGAAACAGCAGTAGACAATCAAGCAGCCCTGTCGTTCTACAAGCGGCACGATTATTTTCTGGTGAAGACGGTTCCCCGCTACTACTCGAACGGTCTCGACGCATTCGTGCTGGAGAAAGATTTGCTTTCGCTGGCCAAGGCAGCTAACTTGCAGCGATGAAAATTGCGATTCAAGGAGAAGGCGGTTCATTCAGCGAAGACGCCGCGCGGCAAATGGCGCCGGGTGCGAAAGTCGTGGCCTGCGTCCGCTCTGCTGAGGTGTTCGCGCAGGTTCAGCGTGGCTCGGTTGCTGCCGCAGTTATCCCCATCGAGAATACGCTGGCGGGTTCGGTCACCGAACACTTTGACCTGCTGCTGGCCAACGACGTTTTCATCCAGCGCGAATTTCGACTGCGCATTGTCCACAATCTGATCGCCGCGCCGGGCGTAAAGCGCTCGGAGATCCGGCGCGTCTACTCGCATCCCGTGGCGCTGGATCAATGCCGCGATTTCTTCCGCAGAAATCCGAAAATCGAGCCGATGCCGTTCTACGACACCGCGGGAAGCGTGAAGCACATCATTCAAAATCGCCTGCAAGACGCTGCGGGAATTGCCGCAGCGCAGGCGGCAAAGGTTTACCAAGGCAGGATTCTCGCCGCTGGAATCGAAGATGATAAACGCAATTTCACTCGCTTCTTTCTTATCCGCAAGTCACGGCGAGCATTGCCTGGGGCCAATAAGACATCGATTGCCTTCAGCGTGAGGAATATTCCTGGGGCTTTGTTTAAGGCTCTTAGTGTGTTTGCGCTGCGTGACATCAGCCTGAGCAAAATCGAGTCGCGGCCCATGCGTGGACGGCCATGGGAATACATGTTCTACGCAGATTACCTCCGAGGAGATGATGAGCCAGCTCGCAACGCGCTTCGCCATCTCGGCGAAGTGACGGATTTGGTGAAGGTGTTGGGGATATATCCGGCGGCGAAAATGTGAGGTCAGCACTCAGCACTCGGAAATAAACGCGTTCTTATGGTTTCTGCGTTGCCGGACGCCCGACTAGCGTACTCAAGGAGAAATATGGCAGAGAAGTCGCGCTCTGAACGCAACATACAGCTAAAAGGGCCGGAAGGCCGGTCACTGCCGATCCTGCCGCTTCGAGAAACGGTGTTGTTCCCCCATGCTGTCCTTCCTCTGGCGGTAGGCCGGGAAAGCTCTGTTCAATTAGTCAATTCGCTGGGCGAGGACAAGACGATTGTCGTAGTCGTGCAACGCGAAGCCCGTGTTGAGGCGCCTCAGGCGAGCGATCTCTACACAGTGGGAACTCTGGCGCTTGTTCACAGAGTCGTCAAAATGCCCAACCAGATGCTATTTGTTTTTGCCGAAGGCCTGGAACGCGTGCGGATGGCTGAGCTTACCCAGCTCACCCCGTTCATGCGTGGGCGGGTCGACCCGTTGCCCGAGGCCATTCCGCCCAAAAGCTCCGAAGTTGAGGCTTTGCAGCGGAACGTTCTGAACTTGTTCCAGCAGATTGTCGCCGGATCGCCCGATTTGTCGGATGAGCTTTCCAAGGTGGCGATGACCATTGAGGAGCCGGTGCGGCTGGTGCATTTCATTGCATCGTTGTTGCCGTGGCTTTCCACGGCCGACAAGCAGGACATGCTGGAAACCACCGACGTTCGCGTCCGCCTAGAGAAGATCAATCACCATCTCGCGAAGGCACTGAATGCTGATTGCTGACTAGCTGACCGCTCTCCATCCCCTTCGGGAAACTTTTTACTGCATCCTTTCGTTTCGTGCAAAACCGCCGATGGTGGAAGTAGAATCCAAGCATCTGTCGGAAAAGTCGCGTCTGCATCTTTCGCGGCATGAATCTCATCCAACTTGAGTACAAGCCACTCAAGGAGAAATATGGCAGAGAAGTCGCGCTCTGAGCGCAACATACAGCCAAAAGAGCCCAAAGAGCCGGAAGACCGGTCGCTGCCGATCCTGCCGGTTCGAGACACGGTGCTGTTTCCCCACGCCGTCCTGCCACTGACGGTAGGTCGGGAAAGCTCCGTACAACTGATCAATTCGCTGGGCGAGGACAAGACGATTGTCGTAGTCGCGCAGCGCGAAGCTCGCGTTGACGCACCGCAAGCCTCTGACCTCTATACGGTTGGAACTCTGGCCGTTGTCCACAAAGTCGTAAAAATGCCCAACCAGAGCCTATTCGTGTTTGCCGAAGGTCTGGAGCGGGTTCGCCTTGCGGAGTTCACCCAGCTAACCCCGTTTATGCGTGGGCGCGTCGACCCGGTGCCCGAGGCCATTCCGCCCAAGAGCTCCGAAGTTGAGGCTCTGCAGCGGAATGTTCTGACTCTGTTCCAGCAGATTGTCGCCGGCTCGCCGACTTTGTCGGATGAGCTTTCGACAGTGGCGATGAACATTGAGGAGCCGGGTCGGCTGGTGGATTTCATTGCCTCCTCGTTGCCGTCGCTTTCCACCGCTGACAAACAGGACACGCTGGAAACCACAGACGTTCGCGTCCGCCTGGAGAAGATCAATCACCATCTCGCCAAGGAACTGGAAGTCCAGCAACTGCGCAACAAGATCCAGTCAGAGGTTCAAGATCGCGTGCAGCAGACCCAGCGTGAGTACTACCTGCGCGAGCAGATGAAGGCCATCCAGAAAGAATTGGGTGAGCAGGATGAAGGCGCTCGCGATACGGAGGAGCTGCGGCAGAAGATTGAAAACGCCGGCATGCCGGATGAGGTCAAGAAAGAGGCTCTGAAAGAATTGGGCCGGCTTTCGCGCATGTCGCCGATGGCAGCGGACTATTCGGTGACGCGCAATTACATCGAATGGCTTGCGATTTTGCCGTGGGCGAAAACCTCGGGCGTGGAAGTGGATATTCCGAAAGCCAAAGAGATTCTCGACACCGACCATTACGATTTGCAAAAAGTAAAAGATCGCATTCTGGATTACCTGTCAGTTCGCAGACTGAAGCCGGGAATGAAGGGTCCGATTCTTTGCTTCGTCGGACCTCCGGGCGTTGGTAAAACTTCGCTGGGCAAATCCATCGCACGCGCATTAGGCCGCAAGTTCGTTCGCCTGTCGCTGGGTGGTGTGCACGACGAAGCTGAAATTCGCGGCCACCGGCGCACTTACATCGGCGCTCTGCCGGGGCAGATCATCCAGGGCATCCGCCGCGCTGAAACCAAAGACCCAGTGTTCATGCTCGACGAAATCGACAAAGTCGGGCGCGATTTTCGCGGTGATCCGTCTTCGGCGCTGCTGGAGGCGCTCGATCCCGAGCAGAACTCGACTTTCCGCGACAACTATTTGGACGTGACGTTCGACCTGTCGAAAGTTCTCTTTATCACCACCGCCAACATGCTCGACCCGATTGCTGAGCCGTTGCGCGATCGCATGGAGATCATCGAGCTGCAGGGCTACACCGAGGAAGAGAAGGTTCACATTGCCTTCCAGTATCTAATTCCGCGGCAGGTAGACGAAAACGGCATCACACCCGAGCAGATTGAATTTCCTGAAGAAGGAGTCCGCCACGTGATCCGCCACTACACGCGGGAAGCGGGCGTGCGCAATCTGGAGCGCAACATCGGCACTATCTGCCGCAAGCAAGCGCGGCGCTTGGCGGAAGGCAAGCACGACAGGCTGGTTGTCACGAAAGAAGTCGTGCAGGAGTTGCTCGGCGGTATCAAGATTCGCAGCGAGGGCGAAATCGCCGAACGCACCAAGCGCGCTGGTGTGGTCGTCGGACTCGCGTGGACGCCATCGGGCGGCGACATCCTGTTCGTCGAAGCCAACAGCATGAAGGGTAAAGGCGGCTTCACCATGACCGGGCAGATCGGTCAGGTGATGCAGGAATCCATGCAGGCTGCTTTAACGTGGGTACGCTCTAACGCGGTGCAACTAGGGATTCCCGAGAGCTTCTTCGCCGAGCACGATATTCACATTCACGTTCCAGCG
>Ga0209807_1000709_pt1 | contig 15309 bp, 13 predicted proteins | sample GraSoiAngelo_154_FD_186168 | JGI IMG/M metagenome (GOLD analysis project Ga0209807, IMG submission 186168) | Grasslands soil microbial communities from the Angelo Coastal Reserve, California, USA - 14_1009_13_20cm (SPAdes) (version 2) | ecosystem: Environmental > Terrestrial > Soil > Grasslands ... | reverse complement strand
CGTTTCGTCAATGAAAGGGAACAAAATGTCATCGCCCTGAGCTTGAATAAACCAGCACAGGGCGAAAAATTCCACCCAGCGTGGCCACCAGGAAGTAATCAATGCGACCATTTGATCGCCCGAGATCGCCTTCAACTCCGCGTCAGAGGTGGGAAATAGAATGAGAACTTCAGCCAGTCGATCGTAGGAAGCGCGGACCCGCCGTATCAAATCGACCATGAACGCTTCGTTCCATGTCGCGCGCACAATCGACTGCCACACCAGAGCAAAAGTGTCGGAGCGGAAATGGTACCGGCATTTCATCCACTTGATGTGGAGCGGGGGAATGTTTCGAAACCCGAGGACACGTGGAACCATCTCGAAGCCGGGTTGAACCAGAGACTTCAAAAGAGCAGAGATAACAAGTTCGGGACGCACTTCCAGCCACTCGAAGTCCCCGGTCCTTGCCGTCGTCGCAAATTCCTGGTGGAACCGACCGTACTCCGGAAGCAGAGCCCACCACGTCGCGCGCGCTTGGGGCGCGGGCATGGTCGCGATCCTGCTTGCTGGTTTGTGGCCAAAGAACTTGATTGTGTCGAGTGCGGCGGCTTCCGCTTGGGCCATTCCGCCGATTTTTCGGCGCGTGATTCGTGTTTCTGTGCGGATGGCACTCGCGCAGCCGAGCGGAACAGCGGCGGATCCGTTCGGCCACGTTACTCCTGGATCGAATACCAACGGAAAAGGGGGGCGATCGTTGTCGTAAAGCGTAACCGCTGGATTTGCTACCCGCGCGATAGCTTGACCGAGTTCGCGGCGGGGCAAGCTGCCTAACGACAAGAGGCATAACTTGGAGGTCGGCCGTTCCAAAACGATACCGGCAACCATGGTGACATAGTTTTCGAGTGCGGCCGCGCGAGCATTGGCCGGCAGCGCTTCGAGGTCGTTCCACAGGCCGTGCTTGTTCGTTCTCAGGTCGAGGTCCGGCATGAGCACAATCTTGGTGACTTCGGAAGGCATCGCTCTTAATGCCTCCGCTGTAGAGATAATAGGCACGAGCTCGGGTCTGTCTCTTGTCAGCTCAAGCCATCCAGACCAAATGTCCGACCAGTGAACCTGCTCAAATGATTTCGCCGCATGTTCTGTCTTGATGCGGCCTCGATAGATGCGGCCAGTCGATCCATTGACCGTGACCAGCTCTCCGTCGGCCAGCGTAGTTGTCGCAGTTTCGGTTCCGACGACGCAAGGCAAACCGAGTTCGCGCGATACGATCCCGGCGTGACAAATGATCCCGCCGACGTCCGTAACGATGGCCGCCGAGTTTCGCATAGCCACCACCATGTCGGGATTTGTCATTGGCGTTACGAGCACCGATCCGGACTGGAGTTGAAGCGCTTGTTCAATGTTGAACACCAGGTGAACGGGGCCCGATCCTGTGCCGGAGCTGGCAGGCACTCCGCTGAGAATGGGGGCAGTGGTGAAAGGCGATGCCGGCCCGGCACTCGCGTCGCCGGAGAATGCAGCAGTAATCGGTCGGGATTGGACGATATGTAGCTCATCATCGTGGATGACCCACTCGACGTCTTGCGGTGCGCCGAAACTTTGCTCCAGCCGCTTGGCGACTTGAGCCAATGCACGCGCATGCCTCGGGCGAAGTGGTCCTTCAAGCGATTCCGGGACATCTTGCGCCTCGTTCAACCAAAGCCTCTCGGGCGTCACCTCACCTTTTACCAGCTTTTCGCAATCTCCCTCGACGTGCTCGACGAGAATGGATTGTCTTCCATCTGGCCCGGCAAAGCGCGTGAACATAACTCCCGAGCGCTCGGCACGCAGGAAACGTTGCACCACGACTGCCATCGCCGGTACTTGGTGAACGCCAATCTCACGGAAGTAAGTGAGAGCACGCGGCGAGAACACCGATGCCCAAATCTGCCGAACGGTCGGTTCAAACTCTTCCGGCGTGCTGACCGGGACCGATTCAAAAATACCCGCGAAAGAATGGGTGCTGCCGTCTTCAATGGTGGCTGAAGAGCGAACGATCAGGCCCTCGGAAGGCGGCTCCCAGAGGCGCGACTTCTCGACCATTTCCGTGATCGGTTCGAGGATTCGCGCAGGAATCCGGCGGGAAAGAATGCTCTGACGAATCTGTTCGCCAGTTGCGATCGTATCGCCGGAGCCAGCGAGAAGCGAGTCGAGCGTGTCGAGCGCGGGAGCGAGCCCCATCTCTTTCAGCGCGGCTTGAAAGGCCTCACGCGTGATAACAAAACCGGCCGGAACGCGATGTCCGAGGTTCATGAGCCGGCACAGAGAAGCTCCTTTCCCACCGAGCCGGCCCGGATCGGCCGCATCTGCGCCGGCGTCGAGCACCTCAATATACTGCGTGTGACTAAGAGCTGTTGCCATGGCTGATTTTGAATCGCGATTATGCGGCAACCAAGAGCGAAGCGCAACGCCCTTGTGCGGATCGAAAATAGCATTTGCTAATAATCGATCATTCCGATGCCTGGTATTTGGATTTTCCAGGGAGCTGTCTTTTGGAAGACCCAAGTCTGGATTGGAGACGAATCAACCAACAATCGCAAAGTTAACAGCAAGGAAAGTTGGGGATTAACAGAGAATCAAAGCTCGCGTAAGAAGCGAGCTATGACGTTTCCAGGAGCGAAGACGCCAATTAAACGCGCACAGCTTCTTCACACATAACCTGGATACACGCCTGGATGGAAGTTGCTGGCCGAATCTGGCCGAGTTACTGGCTGCTCATTTGGGGCAGCTTTGTAGTCGTTGGTTCTGTCCGTTTGACGTGGGCTTCTTAACGGATTTGTTCCGACGATTGGTAAATCGTTTACGTTTTTGACTTACGCCTGCGATTCGTTGATCTGAGATCGCCGCAACGCATGAATCGACGGAATTCGATGAGCAGCGGGGTGCCCCTCATCTCTCGCCCAACCCCAAGCGGTCAACAACCGCATCAAGAGCGCAGACGAGCATTTCGCTGCGCGAAAGATCCGATGTATCGATTTCTACATAGGATCCGCGCCTCGTCACCTCTTTCTTCATGTGCAATTGCCAGCGTTGAAAAAACGCCGGCGACTCCATCGATTCGCGTTGTGAATTAGTCACGATACGGTCCGCCCTGCCTCGCAGGCGAGTCGTGGCCACCGAGTGTTCCACGGTTAGAAGCAAGGTCAAGTCAGGGGGACAGTAGTACGGCTCGTAAGTTGCAACAATCGTCGCAACTTCCTGAGCCGTCACAGACGGATCACTCGCCAAGAGTGTCAGTGAACTGACGAGATATCGATCGCAGACTACGTGTCTGGATTCTAGATGTGCTTTCGCCAGATCCGACACTTGCATCGTGGCGGCGAGGTAATGAAGAAGCCGAGGAAGGGGTGCGACCTTCACGTCCAGTTCCGCATCCTGTCGAAACCGTCCAAATTCTGGAGTGAAATGGAGCAGCGCAGCGCCGAACCTGTCGCGGAGCATTTCCGAGACAGTAGTTTTGCCTGCGCCGTGAACGCCCTCCACAACCACGAAACTAAAAGGTGTTGTCACGCACTAACTTTGAACAGCGATTATGCGGTAACCGAGAACTAACCGCAACGTGTTGTTCGGATCCGAAACTACATCTGCGATTGATGCGACCGTCACGATGACTAGATTTGATTTCACGGGAGACATTAGCTAGGATTCGTGGATTCTTGACGGAGTCCTTGAATTTCTACGACACCATCGGACGGCAATATTCCCAGGTCCGCGAGGCAGATCCGCGTGTGACTGAAATGCTCTTGCGAGAACTTGCCCTGCAACCGGGAAAATGCATCGCGGATGTCGGTGCTGGCACTGGTAACTACGCCTTGGCATTAGCGGAGCGAGGCTATCATGTTCGTGCTGTGGAACCCTCGCAGGTGATGCTTAGTCAAGCGAGGCCACACCCGCAGGTTCAATATTCGCAGGGATATGCCGAAGAACTGCCTTTGGAGAACGCAGGGGTTGACGCAATGATCTGCGTCAATGCCATTCACCATTTCCGCGATCTTGACAGAGCAGTTCGCGAGATGGATCGCGTCTGCAATGAGGGCCGAATCGTCATTCTGACGGCGGACGTGCGCCTGGCCGAGTCGTATTGGTTCAACGACTATTTTCCGGACGTTTTCGATAACAATCTGCTACGTTTTCAGCCGCTAAATGACCTCGTCGTACGGCTGCGCCGCGTTTCCCGCCGCCGGGTATGGATTACGCCGCTTCATATTCCACACGATTTTGCCGACCTCTTTTGCGGCGCGGCCTGGAGTCGCCCCCAAGCCTGCCTTTCCCCAACTTTCCGCTCGTGCTGGTCGTCATTGACCTCAGTCTCACTGCGCTCCGTCGAAGACGGGCTCCGGCGGCTGGCGAAGGATCTGGAAACCGGCGAGTTTCGAAGGCGTTACCCCGATCTGCAGAGAAGGCAGGAAATGGACCTAGGAATTCGCATTTTAACGTTGTTGCCGAGAACCTAAAAAGAGTAGCACCACATACAGACGGCGCTGTGGGCCTTTCGTAATCAGGTTTGATGATTACGCAGTCTGCATCAGGCATTTGATATGAACACAGAGGTCTCGAACATAATCTGAACAGGAGTCGCACGATGCCAGTTGGGATTGATTACTCTTTTGTTAAGAAAATCGGTCGCGCCGAGTTCTCCTTGGAAGAGATCCACGCCCTGCGGAGTTTGGCGGTACGCGACAGCCATTGCGACGCGATCCTTAAGGAAGCCCTCCTGGATGGCGATTATGACCTGGACTCCCTGGGGAGGCAGATAGCACAGCTGGGCGACGATTTCATACTGAATTCATTTCCCTGTCAACTATTCACCGCGACAAATCTGTTGATCCGCAGTGAATTTCTACTTTTGTGGCATGTCGGCGACGGCCGGTTAATGTTCAGCGACATCGATACGATCATTGATCAGACGCGGCGGCACATCTCCGCATTCAAGCCAAGAGCCGTGATGTACAGGCTGTGCGACTACAACTCGACCGATTTTCACTTTATCGAAGAGACGTCGCCGTCCTCGCGGGGAGCGGCGCGGTTGATCGCGCAGGACGAACTGCTCGATTTTGATTTAAGAACCATCCAAGCAATTCTCTCGGAAGACATTCCGCTCGATGTCCTGATCCCATACGTGCGGTTCCATGAGGAATTGGAGATTCTGGTGAATCGTCTGCGAACCCGATTCGCCAGTAGCAAGCGGCCGCGAAGACTAGGCATGATGCTCGAATTGCCGGCGAACCTATTTGAGCTGGATTGCTACGAGGGCGTCGACTTTTTCGTCTTCGGTCCTGCAGACCTGCTTCAATGTTTCTATGGTGGATTGAACCGAAATGACGGTTCCTTCGAAGCCGCCAGCGCAAACGTGCTGATTGAGCCGGTCCGCTACGCCTTAAGCAGGATTGATCGCCAAGGAGGCAAAACGGTTTACTTCACGAAACATCTGATCGAGCTTACCTCGGAATTCGCCTTGCAGTCCTTGGAGCGGACCCAAGTTCAACGGGTTTATGTGCCGTGTCAGTTAGCCGGCGCGACCAAACTGTCGTCAGGGAAACGCAAGATGCGCGGGCAGCGTCAAAAAGGGGCTGACGGCAATTGAGCCGCTGCGAGTGCGAAGGTTATTTGCTGCCGGCACTATCGACCACGGTATCGACCGTCGATCCGTCCGGTCGCTTGCTTCTCGATGCAGCTTCCGAAACTTCACGGCGGCAACCCGAGCGTGCGCCGCGCGGACCAGGCTGAAAGAATGCAACCCCTTTCGCCGCAAGGTGGAATTGCAGCGAGCTGTCTGGTGGACAACGAGAAACCGCGTTTTTTTTCTTGATTCTACGCCGAATTTCGTGAGAAAAGCGTCTGCGATGGGTGGTCTCACGCAGCGTGCAATCTCAAAACATTCCAGCAGGTCTGTTGCTGCCGGTCGGGGCGGCATCACTGCAGCGGGCTTGTAGGTTGTTTACACCCCACATTGAACGATGTTAGTAGCTGCTAGACAGATGACCACGATACCCGCACAATTCGAGCAGACGCTCTCGGCTTTTCCCGACAAGACTGCTGTATTTGGCGGAGACGAATCGCTAACGTTCCGGCAACTTCACGCTGAGGCCGCGGCGACCGCGCAAGCTCTCGCGTCGCTTGGAGTCTTAGCGGGGGACCGGGTCGGTATCTGTATGCAGAAGAATCTCGATCAGGTCATCGCCATTCTGGGAGTGCTTTGGGCCAATGCGATCTTTGTTCCTATCCATCCGGTGCTCCACGCCGAGCAGATCGGACATATGGTGGACGACTGCGATATGAAACTCCTGATCACGGACTCTACCCGCATTACCGAACTCCGTGACGCAACACATGGGCGTATTGTGGTCGGGCATGGCCCGGCGGAAGAAGAGATGCCCTCGCTCAAGGAGCTTCGGCAGAAATGTCGAAACGCTCCCGTTTTCTTCCGAGCTAAACCGGAAGACACTGCCGCGATCATCTACTCGTCAGGATCCACGGGCAAGCCCAAGGGCATCATGATATCGCACCGGAACCTGGCCGATGGCTCGCGAATCGTGGCGAGCTACCTCGGAACGAAAGCTACGGATCGGATTGCAGGTGTGCTCTCGCTGAATTTCGATCACGGCCTGAACCAACTTTTGCAGACCCTCTATGCGGGAGCGTCGCTCTACCTGCACAATTTGATTTTTCCTCGCGATCTATTTCGCCTGCTCGCTACGAAGCGCATTACCGCTCTGCCACTGATGCCGGTCATCATCACACGCATGTTTGATCCGCAGCTTCCCGGTCCCGACGCTGATTTGGATTTCTCGGCGTTGCGCTACGTGAGCACAACGGGCGGACCCGTAACTGCGAGGATGCTTGACCAACTCCAGAGAACGTTCCCAGGGACTGATATCGTTGTCATGTACGGGTTGACCGAGGCTTTTCGCTCATCGTGGTTACCGCCCGATCAACTCTCCGCCCGGCGGACTTCGATCGGCAAGGCGATCCCCGAAGTCGAGCTCTACGTCTTGGACGACCAGGGCCAAGATTGCCCGCCCGGTGTTCCCGGCCAGCTCGTGCACCGCGGTGGCTGCGTAGCCAAGGGTTATTGGAACGCGACCGAAGCGACGGCGGAACGTTTCCGGCAGATTGATCGTTTCCCTGGCGAAACAGTCGTTTTTTCCGGCGACCTCGTGCGTCGAGACGAGGAAGGTTACCTGTACTTCCTTGCGCGTATGGACTCGATGATAAAAACGCGCGGCTTCCGCGTCAGTCCGACGGAAATTGAAGAGCATGCGCATCGGTTCGATGGCCTTCTGGGCGCCGTCGCGTTTGGCATCGACAACCCCGAAATCGGGCAGGATATCGCGGTGGTCTATACCACAGCGGACCGAACTCCGCTCGCATCCCAGGTATTGACCGAACATTTTCGCCTTGGGATGCCTCATCACATGGTGCCCCGGTGGTTCGTCCATGCGGAGGCATTCCCCGCGACGGCCAGTCAAGGAAAAGTGGATCGCGTCGCAGTTCGGCGATTCGCTCTGGAAAAGCTCGCCGGCTTGTGTTCAGTGCAGCACAATCATGATTGCACCTAGTTTCAGCCGCGAACTCCTCGAGCGATACGGCTCGCCTCTTTACGTCTACGATCTAGACGAGGCCGAGCGTCAAGCTAAAGCACTCTTTGAATTGCTTCCGAAAGGCGCGCAGGTGCTCTACTCGGTAAAGGCGAACCCCCTTCCAGAGGTGTGCGCGGCTTTGAAAAACGCCGGCTGTCGCGTCGAAATCGCATCCCTCTTGGAACTGGAGGTTGTGCGCGAAGCGGGTTTCGCGCCCGACCAAATCATGTGCTCTGGCCCGGGCAAGACTGCTTCGCTCGTTCGCGACATGTTAGTTGCCGGCGTGACTCATTTTTCATGCGACTCGTGGTATGACTTGGAACGCCTGGCCGGCGTTGCTTCGGCAACGAAGAAGCCAGCGAACGCGCTGTTGCGACTTCAGCTTCTCGGTGCACCGAGTGGAAGCGTCGGCGTCGGGGCGATGCAAAGTCACTTCGGGGCGGATCCGGCGGAACTGCTCAATAGCGGGGCTGCGCGTGTTGCCGCGTTGCAGGGAGCTGAGTTGGCAGGAATTCATATTTATTCCGGGGGTCAAATCCAGACCGCCGATAAACTGGCAAGCACGTTCGAACACGCAATTCATCTCGCTGAAGAAATTGCTCAGGCCGGTGTACCATTGCGCCTGGTCGATCTTGGTGGTGGATTTCCATGGCCATTTGGAACATCGGATGATCCGGTGGACATTTCCGCTTTGCGGGAGAAGCTGCAGCGTGTGAATGCGCAGCGGAGGTTAACCGCAGAGGCGAAGCTTTGGTTCGAGTCAGGACGGTATCTTGTAGCTTCTAGCGGGACTCTCCTTTCGACGGTCCTTGACGTGAAAGTCTGGAATGGCAAGCCGCACATCATCCTCGATACAGGAATGATTCATCTGGGTGGAATGGCAGGCCTGGGACGGATTTATCGCGCTGTTGCTTCTATTGAGCCGCTTGCGGGGCGTGACGGCGCACTACTCCAATCCGTGGACGTCGTAGGTCCGACGGACTACGCGCTGGACTACGTCACGCGCGACGCATCGGTTCCAGCTTTGAAACCGGGAGACGCTGTGTCCATACCGAATGTCGGTGCTTACGGTCTAACCGCTAGTCTGGTCGCCTTTACTGGCTCGCAACCTCCTGCGGAGGTTTGTTGTCGTGGGAGCTCGGTCGTTGCGGTGCATCGCCTGCGCACGGGCCATGAACGTATTCGGGCTTGACGCCATGCAGTGAATCCCGGACTGAGAGACCCAGTAATAATATATGGACGACATAACCACTCAATTCGAGGAATGCCTGCGCCGGCACCTCCGCTCAGCGAAGCCGAACCCCATCAACTACGACGTGGAGCTTGTGCAACTCGGTCTGGATTCGATGACTGCGGTCGCCGTCCTCATGGATATGGAAAAGACGTTCGGCATTCGTTTTCCTGACGACATGCTCGTTGAGGGCACTTTTCGTACTGCTGGACGGCTGAAAGAAGCGGTCCAGCTTCTGCGAGAGCGACAAGCGTCATGACCAGATCATTGCCCGACCAATCGCTGGGACCCGAGTGGACGATACTTGAGCTACTCGCCCGGGGTATTATCGATGACTCGGAGGTCCAGATGGTTCGCGATCTCCTAACGACGGATACCCTGAAGTGGGGCGAGCTGCTGGAGCAAGCGTTGCGGCACAAGATGTTTCCCATGCTGGCCCACCAAATTATGTCGGCCAGCCTACGATTCGATGTCCCGACGAACATCTACATGCATTTGGAATCGGCCTTGGAATGGAATCGGTGGCAGATCGAGGTGTTTCGTCGCGAAACAGTGCGCGTCGCGCAGGCGCTCGCCGATCGCGGTATTCCCTTCGTGGTTACCAAGGGCATGGCATTCGAATCGACGCTCTACGACAGCCTTGGCACGAGATACATGAATGACATCGATTTTATGATCACGCCGCGAGACCGCGATAAGGTGATGACCGTGATGCAGAAGCTCGGGTTCCGCCCGTTCTTTGATTGGGCGAAGGACGCGCGCCGCGAAGAAATCAGCAGCCGACTGAACCCCGACCACTTGCCAAAGCTTGCGCGCGAAATCGATCAGCCCGGGATTCGGTTAATCGATATCGATATCGCGAATAGCTTGACCTGGACAAAGAGTCCCTTTGACGTGCCGGTCGAGGAAGCTCTTGAAAATCCTGTCGAGCAACCCATTCCCGGCATGTCCGGCGTGAATATTCCCTGTTTCCGCCCTATATATCAATTCCTCTTCACCGTGCTCCACTTGTTCCGCGAAGCGTGGCTCCAGAAATTCGTGGAGTCCGGTACTGATGTCGGCCTGATGAAGTTCGGCGACGTGATCCGCCTGATTGATCGTAATCAGAATAAGTTAACCGACAGTGAACTGCTGCGGATCATGCAAACTCACGGTGTCACCGATGCTGTCGCCTGGGTGTTACGTCACATGGACGAGACATTCCATACGCACGCGGTGGAATTGCTGGCGCTCGAAAAGCATGGCAACGAGAAGCTGCTGCGTTCTCAGATGCGATCCCCCGGCTATGTGAACGCATGGAGCGAGTCGATGCGCGGTCGGCTCCAAAGTAAATCGCGCGGTTCGGTGCGGCCCGTTGCGCCAGCACACCGAGGCTCCTAAGGTGAGTGCCATTAAGAGCCTCCTGTTCCGTCGCCGCGACATGGACGGGCTCGATGTCTTTTTCCCGGCTAGGATGCGTGGGCTCAAAAGCCTGCTGTTCCAGTTCGTCCCGACGAGATATCGCGCTCAGAGATACAACCGGCAACTGCGCCGGGAGATCGAAGAAAATCCGAACGGTGCCCTCCTCGTATGGCCGCGAGAAAATTCGAGCCAACTGTATTACGTCTTCCACGGGATGGCGGGGGGACTAGGGATACAGCCTTTGACGGTGCTCCGCGAGACCGGATTGATCCATAACAGTCTGGTTCTGCTTAAGGATTATTACCGCTTTTTTTACCAAGCAGGGTTAAACCCGGAAATCACAGACGTTGACGCCATCATCGCGCGCCTACGGAGGTGCCAGGAAGAGTTACCTCAAGCCCGGCAGACATTCTGTTGCGGCCCGTCCTCCGGGGGTTATGCAGCGATCCTTTTCGGTCATTACCTGCAGGTGGACGTCGTCTATGCATTTGCACCGGTGACGCTGATCAATCTTGAGACTCTGAAGAGGTTCGGCGGCTGCAAAGACATGTCCCGGATCACCGAGGAGCGCCGCGATCTGTCACTTCTACTGGCCAAACACAATGGCCGAACTCGTTACAAGATGTTTTACTGCGACGGGCATTTCAGAGACCGCAAGTATGCCGAACGTCTCCGGCACTTGCCTGGCGTTGAGCTTTGTCCACAGCCGGGTACCACACACAACGTTATCCAGGCTATCCACGAGAGCGGTCGCCTCCGCGAGATTTTCAGCAATGGCGCACTGGAAGGCGCTCTAAAGTGAGCTAGGAAAAACTGCGGCGGATGTTTACGGCATCTAACTCTCCTAAGAAACTTATCGTGAAATTCGTCTTAAGAGCGACTGAAAGCATCTCCGGTTAAAGGCCGGAGAAAGATTACTACTAGCCGGACTCCGCCAACCGCTCCCAGCACAGTCCATCCGGGGAGACTCGATATCCATCATTCGTCGCCGGATCGCCTCCAGGATTGAAATCCAGCGGCGCGTCGAGCCCGTCCTGCCGCCCCATTTGGGCCGACCTACCCACCGCGCGCAGGTGCACTTGCGCCATGTCTCGCTCCTTCATCAACTCGCGCAACAGCCCAGAACGCTTGTTCGGGTCCACGGTGCCGTCAACCCGAAGCTGAAACAGCTCGCCGCTCCTTTCTCGGAGCCGCAGGAACTCGGCGACGGTAGTGCCCGCTCCGGCAACGAGCTGAAGAAAAGCGTGATTCGCAGCTTGGTCGCTACCGAGGACCTTGCGAGCTTTCCAGAAGTAGGATTGTTCGTCCTGGTGCATGTCGTAGAAGGAAACCAGGAAATCGTAGAAAACCGAGTACTCGAGGCGATAGCGCCGTTCATAGATGTCCAGGCCGACGGCTTCTGGCATTCCACGCTTCAGAATCGTCGCGATGGACCGCGCCGCAAGCATCCCGCTGTAGGTCGCGAGATGGACTCCCGAGGAAAAGATCGGATCGACGAAGCACGCCGAGTCGCCGACCAGCACCAGGCCCGGCACCCAGAATCGTGAATTGATGTAGGAGTAGTCTTTGCGCACCCGGTAGCCGCCGTACATGCCGTTCTCGATTCGGGTCGCGTTGGCGAGCAGCTGCTTGATTTCTGGACAGGCGTCGATGAATTGCCCCATGGCATAGTCGGGCCCGGATCGCAGCTTTGCAGCGTGCTCTTTCGCCACGACGGCCCCGACGCTGGTGAGTGTCTGCGACAGGGGGATGTACCAGAACCAGCCGAAGGGGAAGGCACAGGAGAAGATGTTGCCGCTGTGGGGCGCGGGTAGCCGGCCTCCGCCCTCGAAATAGCCGAACAGCGCCAGATTCTGGAAGAATTTTGAAAAAACCCGCTTGCCGGCGATGGCATGCAGCCGGCTCTGGTTACCGGATGCATCGATGATGAACGTCGCCCGGGCTTCGGTGCTTCGACCTGAACGATCCAGCAGGGTAACTCCAGAGCACCGGCCGCCCTCCTGAATGACATCGGTGACGCTGGTCTCCTCGCGCACCTCGACTCCTTGGCGGCGAGCGTTGTTGAGAAGCAACTCATCGAACTTGGCACGTTCGACCTGGTAGGCGAAGTTGAACTCGAGAATCTGGTTCACCTCAGCCGACCCAAAGTCGAAGGTCCACGGGGTCGGATGCTTCCCCCAGCGGAAGGTGCCACCCCGCTTCTTGATGAAGCCGGCGGCGTGCAGGTCATCGCTTACGCCCAGCAGGCGACAGACGCCGTGGACCGTCGCCGGCAGGAGCGATTCACCGATTTGGTAGCGGGGAAACTTCTCCTTCTCGACGAGCAGCACTCGGGCCCCGGCCTTGGCGAGCAGGGTCGCCGCAGTGGATCCGCCAGGGCCTCCGCCGACGACGATAGCATTGTGATTTGCGATTCCCATAAAGCCGAACTACTCGCCGCCCTTCCCCTGGGCATGCTTGTCCAGCCGCAAGAGTCGCTGAACGGCGGATCCGAGAAGGCCAAAGAAAAACATCAGAAAACCGCCACAGAATATCTGCCCGGGCTCGAATGGGGGCGAGTTCAGTCTTATAGCCGCGGTGGCCGACCAAGTGATGTGCAGCATCGAATCGGGCGACGATAATCGCGCGTACACCAGACAATGCGACGAACGCCCGACGATGCCGACTAGTCGGGGCGAGGATTTCTTTCGGGCGCCAGCACTCATCAGGCCTAACGAGACACAAGATGAGCGACCGCTAGCTAGGGCGAGCGCGGTTTGCGAGCACGAGGTGGTAGCCATCGAAAGCTAGAACGCGGCACGGCCAGCGACTCGCTCCATTGCCAGCGTGTGTGGAAAGTATTGAGGAGTTGCGATGATGTATGTTTCTACCCCCGGAGGCTTTGAGCGTGCAAGCTGATATTCCAGGATCAATTACATTGCTGAATCTGATCGAGGCGGGTGCTGCTCTTGGGCGGAGGCTTTGGAAGATTATCTGACTCCTGAGAACCCGGTCCGTTTCTGGACCTCTTTGTCGGGGAGCTCGCACCCGGAATAAAAACAATCGCTCCCATCGCCCGCAACCGGGATCGTGAGCGAGCGATCATGCGGTCGTAGCACGCCATCGTTGACATGAATACGAGCGCCGAGTTGCCCAGCGGAGAAAAACGTTTCTGATTTCACACAGGTAGAACGTATCAAGCCTACCGGTGGTGAGAGGTTTTTCGACAAAATATCTTAAACCCGACTGGAAGTCGGAAGAAAGAGCGCTGCCGTCGCAAACAGGGGTACAGCAGTTGATCGAGCTAACGCACGCCGCTATCGTTCTGCCGCGATGGATAGCAGGGCCCTCATTTTTCTTCACATACCCAAAACAGCGGGGACGACTCTTAACCGCATTATCGAATGGCAATACAGCCCTTTTGAGATTTTCACCATGGATCCGTATCGGATTAGGGCCACACCGGAACGACTCAAAACACTTCCAGAGGGGCGCCGTCGCCGCTTGCGCGTGGTGCGCGGACACATGTTCTATGGGCTTCATCAGTGCTTGCCGCAGGGCGCTACTTACATGACAATGCTCCGCGACCCGGTGGCCAGGGTTATGTCGGCTTATTATTTTATTCTGCGCAGGCCGCTTAATCCGCTGCACCGGAAAGTGAAGAAGGAACGACTGAGCATAGAAGACTGCATTCGCTTATTCCCTCAGCGCCATAACTTGCAGTGCAGGTTAATTGCCGGAGTAAAGGATGCTAGCTCGACCGGCGATGGGCGATTACTAGACATGGCGAAAGAACACCTTACGAAATCGTTTAGTGTCGTGGGAATTTGTGAAAGGTTCGAGGAGAGTCTCATGCTCATGGCCACGACCTTTGATTGGGAGATCCCTTTTTACAAGAATTGCAAGGTCTCAAAAACACGACCACAGATTGATCCAGGCACGGTGGAAATGATTCGCGACCACAACCGGCTCGATGTTGAGCTTTATGAATTTAGCAAGCGTCTATTTGAGGAGAGCCTGCAAAAGAAAGAAGCAGCGGTCCAAGAAGGACTGGCTGCATTGCGCGCGCTGCCGACGCCGGGTGCGGTGCAGGGCTTTTGTAACTCGGCTTTGGGAGCAGGTCGCTTTGTGGTGAACAAAATCGCATCAGCAGTATGAGAACGCACAGGATTCAGATTGTATCTCGGCGCCTGGTCATCGCCTCGGTGGTGCTGGTCATCGCGGTGGCGATCTGGGGAACGCAGGTGGCCGAGTCAGGGCAGGGGCGGCGCCGACGGGCGGATTTTCAGGATGTCAATATTGTGCGCGACGTGGTTTACAAACGTGTTAACGGTCGCGATCTCCGGCTGGACATTTATTCGCCCAAGTCGATCACTCGTCCCTTGCCGGTCGTTCTCTGGATTTTCGGCAACCGTTGGAGCCGCGGAAGCAAAAATCATCCACCACCTCTAGACCTCATGTCGCAAGGTTACATTGTTGTCAGCATAGACTATCGGCTCTCCGGAGAGGCCCCCTTTCCGGCCGCAATTGAGGATTGCAAGGCAGCCGTCCGCTGGATTCGGGCCAATGCCGCTGCTTATCATTTCGACCCCGATCATATCGGGGCGTGGGGTCACTCCGCTGGGGGACATCTGGCTGCGCTCCTGGGCACCTCAGGTGGCGTAACGGAGCTGGAGGGTCCTGGCGATAACTCTACCTTTTCGAGCGGGGTGCAGGCAGTATGTGATATGTCGGGACCGTCGGATATCGTGCAATTTTACGAGGCTGTATCAAATTCGAACGAGGGTATGGCCCCCATAGCCAAGTCATCTATCGAGCAGTTTCTAGGAGGCTCGGTTGAACAAAATAGGGCGAAAGCGATTGCTGCCAGTCCTACAACCTATGTGAGCAAGGGCGATCCGCCGTTTCTCATCATCCATGGGAAGAATGATATGACGATTCCGGCGAGTCAAAGCGAACTGTTGGCCAGCAAACTGAAAGCAGCCGGCATTCACGTAACGTTGATTGTGGATGAAAACCGAGGACATGGCGTGGGAAGTCCAGCCTTTGCCCAGGAAATTACCTCCTTTTTCGATAAGTATCTCAAGCCGGGTTCAACCA
>Ga0209807_1000708_pt1 | contig 15320 bp, 15 predicted proteins | sample GraSoiAngelo_154_FD_186168 | JGI IMG/M metagenome (GOLD analysis project Ga0209807, IMG submission 186168) | Grasslands soil microbial communities from the Angelo Coastal Reserve, California, USA - 14_1009_13_20cm (SPAdes) (version 2) | ecosystem: Environmental > Terrestrial > Soil > Grasslands ... | reverse complement strand
AGCGCCGCCGTCACCGGCGCGGCAGGCGTGGTGGTAGCCGACGGCACGGCACCGGCGTGGCGGCCGGGGTCGTTCGACCGTGTGATCGCCGACGTGCCGTGCTCCGGGCTTGGCGCGCTGCGCAGGCGGCCGATCACCGAAGCCGAGAACATCGCTGGCGTACCGCCACCTCCCAGGCCCGGTACGTACATCGCGGTCACCATCACTGCGTCGGCGCCCGCGGCGATCCCGGCTTGAAACGCCGGCAGCTGCACCGCCTGCCACGTCGACTCCGATTCCGGGTCGGTCGGGATCGCTACGTGCGGGTCGCCTGCCTGGCCGCCCAGGCCTGGGAAGTGCTTCACAGTCGCCCCCACCCCACCGTCGTGCAGTCCCTGCACCGCCGCGACGACCAGCGGCGCGACCACCGCGGTGTTCGAGCCGAACGATCGGCCGCCGATGATCGCGTCGCGCGGGTTGGTCCGGACGTCGGCGACCGGCGCCAGGTTCAGGCCCACGCCCGCGGCGCGCAGGCCCGCGCCGTTGATTCGCTCCAGCTCGCGCACGTGTTCGGGGCCGCCCGCGGCCATCACGCTCGGCCACGGCGGCGCGAAGCTTGCCTTGACGTTCGCCACCTCCCCACCTTCCTCGTCGAGCATGACCAGGATCGGGTGATCGAAGCACGCGCTCGATGCAAGGGTCTGCAGTCGATCGCTCAGCCCTTTCAGGCTGGCCGGGTCGCCGCCGAAATTCGGCGTAAACAAAAGCACGCCGCCGATCTGGTCGTTGATCAGGAGCGGGCGGACAGCGTCAAACGGCACGGCTCCTCGCCATGACACCACCATCACCGCCCCGATATCTGCGTCCAGGTCCCACGGTGTCGCGGTCGGACTTTCACGCGGATGAAAAGAGGGCAATGGGTACGTGACGGCAGCCGTTAGGTGTGTCTCTGGCGGGCGGCCAATCAGGACGAAGGCCGCCAGCAGAGCAACCACCAAGACACAGCCAATTTGTGCAAGCCGCCTTCCCCTCGACAAGCCGGCCCAGTCTAAGGCCACTCCGGCCCCTCCGGCGGCTGCGCCGCCACCTCCCCATTGCATGGGGAGGAGTTGACTAACGCTACGCCGACACCTCTCGGAGCACTGCCGCGACTCAATCAGTCAGCAGCTCCGGCCCCTCCGGCGGCTTCGCCGCCACCTCCCCATTGCATGGGGAGGAGTTTTGCCGCCACCCCCGAGAAGCAAATCCACAACAGCCGCTCCGGCCGGCTTCGCCGGCCACCTCCCCAACAAGTGGGGAGGAGTTTTCGCGCGCCACGTCCCCATTGCATGGGGAGGAGTTTCTAAAGGACAGCCCCTCTGGCCGGCTTCGCCGGCCACCTCCCCACGGCCCCTCCGGCCGGCTTCGCCGGCCACCTCCCCATTACATGGGGAGGAGTTTCTAGCGGCGGAAGATGTACTTCAGTCTTAGGGCCGCGAAGCCAACGCCCCAGAACACTGCCATCAGCGGCAACACGTACGTCGAGTTCAGGTGCGGAAGGCCGACCCCCTCGAGAAACCCGTAGCCGAATGTGATCAACCCCGTGGCGACCATCGAGAATCCCAGCGCCTGCATCTGCGTCCGCTTCTGGACCTCGTCCAGGCGACCCAACGCGCGAACCGTCAGCCAGATCACGACCCCAGCCGGGATGACCGGCATCACCGCAACGATGTACTTCCACCCCGCCTCCGGGTTCCCCTGCACGACCGTCACCGAGCCGACCAGCACCATGAGGTAGGCCAGGACTGCCAGGCCAAACTGGATCTGCGTCTTGTAAGTGAGCAAGGTCGCGGCCGGGTTGAACTGCGGCATGTCGGGCGGTGACGCGAACGCCACCGGGGCCGGGGCTTCCGTCCGCACGAAAGGCGACGCCGCGTGGGTGAACAGTGGGTCGACCGGCCGGTCGACGGGCGGCGCGGGTTCCAGTTCGCTCACCGACCCGGGATGGTAACCGGCCAAGGCCGTCTTCAGGCGTCCTTAATCGTTCTCGGCGTCGTCGGCCTGGTCGGCGTCGTTCGGGTTGCCCTGGCCGTTATTGGCCTTCTTGGGATTGGACTCGCCCTGGTCGGTCTCCCCCTGCTCCGGCTGCTGCTCGGCCTGCTGGCCGGCCGCCGCGGGCGTCGTGTTCAGGCGATGGATGACGACCCCACCCGCCAGGAACGCGAAGATCACCAGGCTCCCCACCAGGATCAACCCGGCCATGCCGACACGGTTGATCAGGCTCGCTACCACGTCACCACACATCAACGATGGAGACGGGGAATTCGGTCACGGCAAATCATCCTGTAGACCTACGACCCAGGAGAGTTCTCAGACCCGGGCGGCGAACCTGTCCACGTAGTCCACGTCGCCCAGCTTCTTCAATATCGCCAGACCGGCGTCCGTTTCGGCTGCATCGCCGTTGATGAGTCCTCGTTCCGCCTTCGCCCGACCCAGCTGGGGCACCACGCCGCTCCGCTCCCAGATCTCGATCGCACGCGACAGCTCGGTCGCATCCCCGTAGGCGAGCCCTCGCGCGCGTCGTATCTGAGCTTCGAGGAGCGGGAAGCGCACGCGAGCCGCCCTCTCGAGGCCCTGCTCGAGGACCTCCTTCGGAATCTCCTCGCGGTGATCGCACGCCAGGCTGACGCGCCGCTCCACCCCCTCCAGGCTGATGCGCCCTACAGTCCCCTCCGCTTGAACCAGAAACGGATCGTTCGCCGTGAGCCCGGACTCACCGCGGATGTACGCATGGATCAGATGGATGCTGTTGCTCATCGCAAAGCGCGCCATGATCGACTCCATGACCTCGATTGCCGCGCCGGCAAGCCTGGCGTCACCCCTCGCTCGACCGATGTCCAGGCCGGCCACGAATCCTCGAAACCCATAACCAGCCGCATGACGGCCGGCGTCATTCCACGCCTCCAGTGCGCGGTAGAACGTCGCGACGGCTTCGTCCCACCGGCCGAGCATCATCAGCGTTATCGAGCGCCACGCGAACAGGTGCAGCGCGGGATACGGCGCCTGGCCGGGCAGGAGCCGCGCCGCCATCTCCGCCGACTCCTTTTCGGCCGTGGCCAGGTCGCCCATCAGGTAGCTCATCCAGACCACCATCGAGTGGGCGTCGAGCCGCTCGTACAGGCCGAGGCGGTCCTCGAAGGCGATGCGCCGCCGCGCGGAATCCAACGCGCGTTCCCAATCGTTGGTCGCCTGGCTCACCCCGGTGGTCGCGTCGAGGGCCGTGCTGAGGAGGTCGGCATCGTTCAGCTCGGTCGCGATCTCGATCGCTTGGTTCGCGCTGGCCGTGGACAGCTTTAATTCCTCCGGCGTCGGGTCGCGAACCTCCCCGATCCAGAACGGGAAGAAGGCGTCGGCGGCGAGAAAGCGGCCGATCGTGTAGCGGTCGTTCGCGCGCTTCAGCAGCTTGCGGCCGCGAGCGCGAAGCTCGGCCATCCACTCCTCCGACGGACGGTCCCCGACCGACCCCACCCATCGGGTCGACACCATGAGCATTCCCGATAGCGCGCGGAGCTGGTCGTCGACCGAGGCGTTGGAAGCCTCGTACTGCTCGAGTGCCAGTCGGTATTCCTCGACGCCGCTGTCGCCCGCCGTGAGGTCACCGATGCGTTCGTGGAGCCGGGCCATCTCTCCCATTTCGACGAAATCGAACGACGCACGGACGTGCCGCACCGCCTCCGGCGTCGCCCCCGCGGCGGCGGCCACGTCGGCCGCCTTGAGCAGCCATTTGGCCGCCTGCTTTCTCGTCTGCTGCGTCGCCTCGGTGTTCGGTTCGAGCGCGGTGTAGAGGACAGCCGCCTCGCGGTAGTGAAACGCGAGGACCTCGGCCAGCGCCACCTCGCGCTCGCCGGCGATCGACTCGCCCCAACCCGCGGCCGCGGCGTGAAGACGCGCTCGTTCGGAGCGCGGCAGGGTCCCGTAAGCGACTTCCTGGATCAGGATGTGGCGAAAGGCAAAACGGTCGCCTTCGGCGGGACGGATGAGATCGCGGTCGACGAGGTTCTCGCACAGCGCGGCGACGTGAGGCGCCTCGCTGTGCTCCAGCGCCGCCACGCCCGCGGCGCGGAACGCGCGACCGAAGACGCTGCCGAGCTGCAGTACGCGCCGTTCATCCGGCGGTAGGAGGTCCAGACGCGCGAGGACGGTGGCCTGCACAGTGTCGGGGAGGCGCTCGAGCGACCCTTGCTCGAGGTAGGAGCGGACAAGCTCTCCTGCGTAGAAAGGATTGCCCTCGGCGCGTTCGGCCACGAGCTGGACGACAGCCGGGGCGTCGGTGTCGAGCAGATGGCGCACAAGGTCCCCGATCGCGTCGGGCGCCAGCGGCTCGAGCGCAATGGCCAGATGATTGAGCTTGCCGCCGCCCCAGTTCGGCCTCCGGTCGAGCAGCTCGGGCCGCGCAAGGACGATCATCAGCACCGCCGCCTCGCCGCGCGGCTGCATGACGAACTGGGCCAGGTCGAGGAGGCTCTCGCTCGACCAGTGCAGGTCCTCGAAAACGATCACGAGAGGGTGGCGGCGCGCCGTGGCCTCGATGGCCGACCGCCAGGCGGCAAAGAGGAGGTCTTTGTCGACGCCTTCGGTGCCGGCCTCGCCGATCGTCGCCGCGAGGAGCCGGGTATCTCTGTCCGCGTTCTCCACCCCGACGTCGCGCAGCCACGATCCAATCGCCTCGCGGACCTGGGTTGGTGCCGTGTCCTCGGTTGTACCGGTCAGCGTGAAGATGACCTGGCGCATCGGCCAGTACGTGAGCTGCTGTCCGTAGGGCAGGCACTGTGCGGTGGCCACCGTCGCGCCGGGAGCCAGGCTCGGCAGCCAGCTCATGAACTCCTCCACCAACCTCGTCTTGCCCACGCCGGCGGGCGCGATGACGCTGACCAGCGCCGGCCTTCTTTCGATGACCGCACGACGGGCGACGAGCTGCAATTGCGCCAGGTCGTTCTCGCGGCCCATGAGCGGCAGGCGGACGCGGCGCTGGGCCTTGGCCTTCTTCGGCCCGATCACGAGCCGCGCCGGCACGGGCGCCGATTTGCCCCTGGCCCTGACTTCGATCTCGTCGCCGAATTCGAAATTGTTGGCGGCTCGGACGGTGCGGTCGCTGGCCAGGATCGCCCATGGCTCGGCCTCTTGCTGGAGCCGCGCCGCGACGTTGGTCGCGTCGCCGGTGATGAGGAAGTCACCGGCGGACTGGTCGCGGCTGGCCACGACCTCGCCGGTGCTGACGCCGAACCGGATCGCGACTCGGTCGACGAGCAGTGCGTCGGCCCTGATGCGGTCTCGCATCATGAGGGCGGCGGCCACCGCGCGATCGGGATCGTCGCCGTGCGCGGTTGGGAGGCCGAAGACTGCCATCACGGCATCGCCGATGAACTTCTCGACCGTGCCTCCATGCTGCTCGACGCTCTCGCGCGCTATCGCGTAGTAGCGGGCGAGCAGGCGGCGCATCTCCTCAGGGTCGAGGTCCTCGCCGAGCGCGGTCGAGCCCGCCATGTCGGCGAAGAGGACGGTGACGATGCGGCGCTCTTCGGTGGAGATCGCCATCGGTTTGGCTAGCCTACCAACCGGGCGTTCGTCCCCGGTTTTGCGCTCCGTTGGATCCAGCGGAGCGGAATCGCCGCCGGCAAGCATCCCGCTGACGCCAACGGTGCGGAATAGGCCCGCGGCTGGCTACCCGACCAGTCCTGCTTCGTACGCCAGGATCACGGCCTGGACGCGGTCGCGAAGGCCGAGCTTGTCCAGCAGGTGGGCGACGTGGGTCTTGACCGTGGTCTCGCTCACATGAAGGCGCTGGGCGATCTCGGAGTTGGTGAATCCGCCGGCCACCTCCTGCAGCACCTCGCGCTCCCTCTCTGTGAGGGAGTCCAGCTGCTTTGGCCTACGCAACGCCGGTTCAGGGCGCTTGGCGAACTCTTCGATCAGGCGCTTCGTCACCGACGGAGCCAGGAGCGCCTCGCCCGCCGCGACGACGCGAATCGCGTGGACCAGGTCTTCGGGGCGCGCGGCCTTGAGCAGAAAGCCAGATGCACCCGCGGCCAGCGCGTCGAAGACGTATTCGTCCAGCTCGAAGGTCGTGAGGATGACGACGCGCGTCACGCCCACGATTTCGCGCGTCGCCGCGATGCCATCGACTTTCGGCATGCGGATGTCCATCAGGACTACTTCGGGGCGCTCGCGGCGGACCAGGTCGACCGCCTCCTGACCGTCGGCGGCTTCGCCCACGACCTGCATGTCCGACTGCGACTGGACGATCAGGCGGAAGCCGGCGCGCACCATCGCCTGGTCGTCGACGATTGCGACCCGGATCAACTTTTGATCGGCAGCCTGGCCCGCACCGTAAACCCGCCGAGGGACGACGAGCCGGTGTTCATCTCACCGCCAAAGAGCTGGACGCGCTCGCGCATGCCGATCAGGCCGTGGCCGGTTGCCAGGCCCTCGCGCGGGCCGCTTCCGTTGTCGCTGATCGTCAGCGCGACGCCAGCGGGCTCATATGCGATGAGCACCTCGACGCGATTCGCGTTGGCGTGCTTGAGCACGTTCGTCATCGCCTCCTGGACGATCCTGTAGGCGGAGAGATCGACCGCGGCCGGGAGCGGCCGCTTATCGCCGGTGATCTTGAGCGTGGCCTCGATCCCGGCATCACGAGCGGGCTTCAACAGCGCATCGACCTCATTCAGGGTCGGCTGAGGAGCGAGGTCCGGCGCCCCGGTGCTCTTGCGCAGCACGCCGAGCAGCTTGTTCAGCTCGGCGAGCGTGTCGCGCGCGCTCTGCTCGATCGCCTCCAGGGTCTGCGCGCTCGAGCCGCCCGACACGCGGGCAGCTCCCGCCTGGATCGCCATGGCGCTGACGTTATGCGCGACCACGTCGTGGAGCTCGCGCGCGATGCGCAGCCTCTCGGCTTCGGCCGCGTCCTCGCGCTCTCTCTGGTGGCGGGCCACGAGCTCAATGAAGAACGAGCGACGCGATCGCATGTAGTCCCCAACCACCCATGCGACTAGGGTCAAGGCGCCGACGGGAAGCAGCATGCGCGCGGTCTGGAAGGCACCCGGCACGAGAAGAAAGCCGATTGCGGTGAGGATGACCGCAATCGCTGCGCCGGCGAGCACCAGGCGAAAGCGCGAACGGTCATACACGGAGACCGCATAGGCCGCGAAGGCGAGCGCGAGGCTGGAGGGTTCGCGATCCGGACTGCCGATCAGGGTCAAGACTTCGAGGGAGACCACGATCATGAACACCGCGAGCGGATAGCTGCGCCGCCACCACAGGGCGGCCGCTTGCAGTACGACAGCGGCGATCAATGCGGCGATCACCGAATGCCGGTAAAGGGCGCCGATCAGGCTCGCGATGCCGACCAGCAGGTTGAGCCCCACGACGAGTCCGTCGGTAAGCCGCGGCCGGCCTGTGATCCATGACCACGGCCGGCCGCGCAGGGGTTGTCGGGCGGAGTTCAGGCTTATGTGACGTCCCTCAGGCGGAGAAGTCCGGCGGCCACGATCACGAGGCCGACACCATAAGCTGCCAGCACAAGCACCGCATGCTCCGCGCTGATCGCCGGCGCGACGGACCGTCCGAAGGCCGGGGAGGTGAAGCTCTGTGTGAGCGCGCCTGCGTTCTGACCCACGAAGAGATTGCCGATCCACTGATAGGCGCCGTTGTTGATGCTGTCGATGAAACGGACCGCGATGATCTCCACGGCCAGCAAGTAGATCAGGCCGGCTCCCAGCGCCGCCGCGGACTGACGGATCACCACACCCAGCCCGAGCCCGATGGCTCCCTCGGCCACGAAGATGAGCCAGAGCGCGCCGAAGCCCTTTGCGATGTCGACTGCGGCGGGCCAGCTGATCGCGGCGCCCTGGAACAAAGCAACCACGACGCTCATGGCCGCGCCGGCGACGAGCAGGACACCGGCCATGATGGCCATCCAGAGGGAGAAAACCAACACGCGCCCGGCCCAGACCGTCAGACGTCCGGGGCGCTGGGTGAACATCGTCTTGAGGGTTCCCCACGAGAATTCAGAGCCGGCGTAGATGGCGCCGAGGACGATCGCGATCGCACCTCCAATCGCACCCGCGCCAATCACCTGGTTGACGAACTGGGCGGGATAGAGGGTCAGGATGTTCACGAGTCCGCGCTCACTGGTGCCGGGATGAAGAGCCTGATACCAGCTGACAAAGTAGACGAGCGCCACCAATGCGGCGATGAGGCCGGCGGACACGAAAAAGGCGGGCCGGAAGCGCAGCTTGCGCCATTCAAATTTGATGGTTGCGATCATGAACCTTGCTTCTCCCCTGTGAGCTGGAAGAAAACTTCCTCCAGTGATCTTTCGAATGGACGCAGCTCGCTGACGCCGATCCCGGCGCCGACAAGCTGGCGGTTGATCTCGACGCTGTTCTCGGGTTTGGTCTTGAGGTGGATGGCGCCATCCTTGCGGCTGATCGCGTCGGCCCCGAACATTCGGGTCAGCACGTCCTGCGCCTGCTCGATCGGCTGAGCGCGCACCAGCACGCCCTCTTCGCCGAGAAGCTCCTGCACGGTCGACTGGGTGACCAGCTTTCCGTTGCTGATCACGCCGACCCGGTCGCAGATCTGCTCGACCTCGCCCAGCAGGTGGCTCGAAAGAAGCACGGTGCGGTCGCCCTGGCCAATGTCCTTGATGAGCTTGCGCATCTCGGCCATACCCTGGGGGTCGAGGCCGTTGGTCGGCTCATCGAGGATCAGCAGCTCGGGATCCTTCAGCAGCGCACCGGCGACGCCCAGGCGCTGCTTCATGCCGGTCGAGTAGGTGCCGAACTTCCTTCCTGCTCGCGAGGCCAGCTCGACCATGTCGAGCACTTCCTCGACGCGCTTGCTGTCCACACCGGCGAGGTCGGCGATCACCCGCAGGTTCTCGCGTCCCGAGAGGTATGGGTAGTAGCCGGGGGACTCGATGAGCGAGCCGATCCTGGCCAACCCCGCGGGGCTGCCGGGAGCCTGGCCGGCGACGGTGGCCGTGCCCGCGTTCGGGCGGATGAGGCCGACGAGCATACGCAGGGTCGTGGTCTTCCCCGCCCCGTTCGGGCCGAGGAAGCCGTAGACCTCGCCACGCCGCACGCTCATGTCAATGGAGTCCACGGCAAGGACTCGACTGCCATATCGCTTGGTGAGACCGTGGGTCTCGACGATCGTGGTGTCTGAGTTATCCATGACGACCACAGTAGGTTCGGCGGAGCGCCGCGTCGTCAGCCGGGAGATCGATCTTTGCCCTCATCCTGGGGGATGAGCGGTCCAAAAGCGCGGGGGGATCAGGATCCCCCCGCGGAACCCCCCTATTGACATTGAGTTTTGTCTGGAGTCGCGACTGAATCGCCTGGGGGACGCCCGGAGTAAATCCGGGCTTCAGCTCCACTGGCATAGAAGCGCGGGGGGAATTGGAATCGATGAGTGCCGTGCGGCCTTTCAACCAGCGCCCATACCCGATTTTTCCGGCACTCGTGGCAGCGAGGCGATTACATGGCGGCGGGGGCCAGGTACACCGGCCAGGCCGCTATCGCCAGGCCCGCGACGATGCATACCGCGCCGACGATCCTTGGCAGCAGCTCGCCGCGACGAACGTTCTTCTCGACGAAGAAGACGGCGGCGATGACCGCCATCCACGCGATGTTCATCAAGCCGAGCACGGCGAGCACCGCCATCAGCGCCCAGCAGCAGCCAAGGCAGTACAAGCCGTGGGACATTCCCGCCCGCACCGCCGCGGCCGGGCCGCCTCCGAAGTTGTGGGTCATGATGAAGCCGAGCGGTGACCGGCACGCGCGCAGGCACGCGTCCTTCAACGGCGTGAACTGGTAGATCCCCGCGACGATGATCACGGCAGCGCCGGCGCGCGGGAGCCACGACGGCGGCGTCATCCAAATCTTATCGACTGCGTGCAGCACCGCCAGCGGCACAAGACCCGCGGCGGTCCAGACGGCGAGATAGCCGAGCACGAAAACCGCAGTCGGAACGTAGCCCTCGCCGCGCGATCGGGTGAGCGAGGCGAACGCGAGCGTCATCGGCGCCACGGACGGAAACATCATCGCGACCATCATCACGAGCCAGGTCACGAGAAAAAGCCCGGCCGTAATCATGGCGAGTCCGCCCATGCCCATCGACCCGGCCTGGCGAAATGTGATCAGCCACGCCGCGGCCGCGCACGCTAACAGCGCCGCGACGATCGTGGCGCTGACAGGCCTCGCCAGAGGCGCCACGCGCTGCTGCACCTTCGGGTCTAGGCGGACCAGCGGTAGGGCGCCGAGAACGCGCTCTTGCCGCTGTTGTGAAACTCCATGCCGAAGGCCTTGATCCGGGACTCGGTGGGCCGGGCTATGGTCAGCGTCGTATTCGAGGGGTGGAAGACGCCGACAACCTTCGTCGGCTCAGACAATCCCTCGAATGCGGGCACATAGTCCTCGACGTCGATCGCGATGTCGCTCCCGATCTTCAGGTGGTGTTTGCGGCCGCTGTCGCCATATTCCATCGGATGCTGCTCGATTCCGAGCACCTCGCCGATCAGCGGCGCCAGGCTGGCCATGGGTCCGCCCATCTGGCCCGCGAACACGCCCGCCAGCTTGTCCGCCTGCTCCTTCGAGGCCTTGTCGTCGATGATCAGGCCCACCCGCCAACCGCCGTCGAGCATCTTGGCCGGCGCGTCGGCGATCACGGCCACGCTGTGGCCGCCGACGTCAACACCGTCGATCTGCCCTTTCTCTATGTGGTAGGCGAGGACGACCTGGCAGCGATCCTGGGTCGCAGGCGACCCGAAGCTCGTCACCGAGCAGGGGCAGGCGAAATCACAGTTGCAGTTCTCGAAGTAGGTACCCTCGACGGTCCAGCTCATGGACATACCTCCAAATTCGTGCTCGAGAGAACGGACGAAGCGTACTACGATCCTGGTGTGAGCCCGGGACCACCCGGTCCACTTAGGTGAGCGCATGAACGTCAAGTCGAGCATCGTCATCGACAGGCCTATCGAACAGGTGTGGGCCTACCTCGATGACCACGCGCACGAGCTGGAATGGCGGAGCCCGTCGCTGAGGCGCCTGCACCAGGTCGGGAACGGTCCGACCGGCGTCGGGACGCGGTATGAGGGTGTGATCGCGATGGGCCGGCGCGAGTACCCGTACGTGAACGAGCTGACCCTGTACGAACCACCCACCCGCGTGTCGTGGAAGGCGATCAGCTCCGCGGGGTGGGTTGTCGGGTCATCGGGCAGCTACATCCTGGAACCGGATGGCGTCCGCACGCGTCTGACGCACGAGATCGACCTGGAGCCGAATAAGGCGGCGGGCAGGGTCGTCATGCCGCTGCTCGGCGCGGTCGGGTCGCGTGGCGTTATGCCCATTCTCGTCAAGCTCAAGAGCGCGCTCGAAAAAACACGATAAGGACTCGACCTGGAGGAAGCGGAATCAACTTTCGAGTCCGCGGTGAGCCGATTGGAAAGGAGGAAAATGCCGACCGATGGCCGCACCTAAGGGCATGAAGATGCCAAAGCCCAGCGAGGAGGCGAAGGCCGCGCTGGCGCGAGTCGTACCGGATGAGCCTGCCGTGACCCTCAAGCCGATGTTCGGGCAGCTCTCCGGTTTCGTGAACGGGAACATGTTCTGCGGGATCTTCGGGGAGGACCTGTTCGTTCGCCTTCCGGAGGACGAGATCGCGGTGGTCAAGAAGCAGGGCGGGCGGGATTTCGAGCCGATGGCCGGACACAAGATGGGCGGGTACGTCATCGTGCCGGGGGACTGGCGCGCCAAACAGCCGACCGCGCTCATCAAGCGCGCGCTCGAGGTCACTCGCAAGATGCCCGCCAAGGCGCCGAAGAAGAAGGTCGCCGCTAAGCGCTAGTCGGCCCCTCCGGCGGCTGCGCCGCCACCTCCCCACTTCGTGGGGAGGAGTTGAGCTGCAAAGGCCGCGGGCAAGCGGTAGTCGGCCCCTCCGGCGGCTTCGCCGCCACATCCCCACTTCGTGGGGAGGAGTTAAGAAAGGGCCATCTCCCCACTTCGTGGGGAGGAGTTAAGAAAGGGCCACCTCCCCACTTCGTGGGGAGGAGTTTTCTAGCGGCGCTTGGCTTTCGGTTGGACCAGCTGCTGCGGCTGCTCCGGCTCGACCGGTTGGGGTACGGGCTCGCGCTTGCCCATCGTCACCTTGCCGCTGAACGTCGCCCCGTCCTCGACCGTCAGCCGCGCCACGCGCACATCGCTTCCGATGAGCGACGCGTCGCTGCCCACGACCAGACGGTTGTAGGCCGTCACGGCGCCATTCACCTTGCCCGAGCCCGCGATCTCGATGTCCCCGGTTGCCTCCAACGACCCATCCACGGTTCCGGACACGTGCAGGTCGCCCTCAATGAAGAGCTCACCCACCAGGCGATCCTTCGGCCCGAGGACGACGGAGTTGCCCTGGCCGTTGGTGCCGCTACTGCCCGGACGCCTGCTGCTCAACGTCGCCCATCCGAACGTGTCCGTTCAGCGTCGCGCCATCGTCGATCTGCAGTCTGCGCACGACGATGTCGCCGCTGAGCCTCGCGTTCTTGCTCAGGGTCAGCTTGTCACGCGCGGTGACCGTCCCCTCGACCGCGCCCTTGAGCGAAACGTTGGAGCCTTCGAGCAAAGCTCTTACGTTCGCGCCCGAAGCGACGTCGATGTTGCCGGTCACTCGAACCTCGCCCTCGACCTTGCCGTCGGCGTGGATCGAGCCGTCGTAGATGAGCTTGCCCTCGAAGATGTCCTGCGGGCCCATCGAGAACTGCTTGCGCCCGTCGCGTTTGACTTCTCCGTTTTCGGCAGAAGCCGTGCCTTCTGCTACCGCCTCCTGAGTTTCCATGCGTTTACCCCCGACTTGGAATTAGAGTCCGGCCACCCGGAATCAGGCGCTAAAGGTTAGAGCCTGACGGCTGCGAATTGACGATGCGCGTGTATAGACCTGCCAGGCTATTTGAGTTTGCCGACACGAACACTTTCCAGGGCTCGTTCGAATCCCGGCAGCGCGCGCTCGACCATATCGTCGTTTGCGGTCAGCGAGATGCGAAACCACCGTGGTAATTCGAAGAGTCGACCCGGCAGGACGAAAACGTTTTCTTGGGCGAGCAGCCTCGTGAAAGCCACGTCGTCCTCGAGCGGCGAGCGGACAAGAACGTAAAACGTGCCTTGGGGCTTGACCGTTTCATAGCCCATCTCGTCCAGCGCGCTCACGATGCGATCGCGCCGGCGCTGCAGCGCGGCCACGTCGACGCTCGCCTTTTCCAGGTCGCCCATCGCGTACTGCATCAGCGCATTCGGATACGCGTAAGCCGTGATCGATTGGGCGACGAACAGCGCCGTGCGCAGCTCCTCGCGATCCGGCATCGATGGCGGCATCGCGATGTAGCCGATGCGCTGCCCTGGCGCGACAAGAGTCTTGCCGTACGTATAGATGAGGAATGACCGGTCGTAGTAACGCACCGGCGAGTGATGCGCGCGGCCGTCGTAGAGGATGCGGTTGTACGACTCGTCCGACAAGAGATAGATAGGACGAGGCGCGCGATTCAACACCGCCGCCAGGCGCTGCAACTCCTCGGGGGTGAGCACGCGGCCGCTCGGGTTGTGCGGCGTGTTGACGATGATCGCGCGGGTGCGCTCGGTGATCGCGCGTTCGATCGCTTCCACCGGCAGGTCGAAAGCGGGCGGCTCGAAATCCACGCGCACCGCCTTCGCACCGTTGGAGATGACCATCGGCACGTAGAAGAACCACGGCGGCGACAGGTAGATCACCTCGTCACCCGGATCCAGGACGGCGCGCAGCGTCGAGGCCAGTCCGCCGAATGCGCCGGTGGTCATCGAAACGTCCGCCGGGTCGAACTCGATCCCGATGTGCTTGCGCAGTGACTGAACCGCGACCTGGATCGCCTTCGGGTCGCTGAACTTGTAGGCGAACCAATCCTTGTTCTGGGGCGCGGCCCACCTGGTGAGCGCCTGCTGGATCTCGGGCAGCGGCATCTCCTGGGGGTTGCCGAACTGGAGATCGCTCGCGTCGGCGTTGAGGGCCGCGTTGCCTGCTTCGGCGTCGTTCACGAACGAGAGCACCGGCTCGAGGTACTCGATCATCTCGCGCACGGTCCTGGAAAAAACGCTCAGGCGAACTCTCCCAGCAATCCCTTGTCTGTGAGGCCGGTCGCTCGCGAAGAGATCGCGACGTACGGCTCGTGGCCGTAGCCCTGCTGCATCAGATGCGGGTGGTCGCGGATCGCGATGCGCCAATCCTCGAGCTGGCTGCGGTGGCAGTCGATGGCGCGCAGCTTCATCATCACCTCGTCCGCGTCGAGCTCGATCACGACATCGACCGTGTCCTGCGGCTGCAGGGGCAGCGCGTGGTCGCCTCCCGCGAGCCGCATCGCCTCGCGGTAGAACTCGGCGAGCGGCTGATCGACGGCGAGGTGATAGAGGGCCGGCCGCTCGGTCTCGGTCATGGCCGACACCGCGGCGTCGGTGCAAGCGCCCATCGCGATGTGATCGGGATGCCCGTACGCGCCGTCCGGTCCCCAGCCCACGACCACGCGCGGCCGCAGCTTCGAGATCCGCTCCCAGATGCGCTGCGTGATCTGCTGCTGATCCTCGCGCGGCACGCCGCCGTCGGGGTAATCCCACAGCTCGACCCCACTCAACGCAAGCGCGTCCGCCGCCTCCTGGAGCTCCGCTGCCCGGATCTCGGCCAGGTCTTCCTGCTTCGCGCCGGGCGGCTTGCCCGACCAGCCGGCCTCGCCGTAGGTGGCGCAGATGAGATGGGTCGCGATGCCCGCGCGCGTGTGCCGCAGGATCAGCCCGCCCGAGCCCATCGACTCGTCATCGGGATGCGCCATCACGACGAGCAGGCCGTGTTGGTTTTCGTCCATGAACTCCACAAGATAAAGGGTTGGCGGGCGGGGCTTGACAGGCGGCCTCGGCGAGTCAAGAATGCCGCACGCTCAGCCGTCGCGCCAGAACAAGGAGTGTCCAGATGTCAGCGAAGCTGCGTTTGATACCAACCATTCTTCTCGCCGGTGCGTGCGTGATCGCGCTGGCGCCGATGGCCCGCGCCGCGGAAACGCCGACGACCTACCAAGAGAGGGTGGTCGGCGTCGAGACTGGCCTCCCAACTACTTGCAACAACGGGACCGCCCAGGCCAGCTCCTTCGCGGGCGGCGCCTTGGGAACGCTGAACGGAACTTTCAGCGCCACGATCTGCCACAGCACGCTTGGCAGCACGGGCGGCACCATCAATCAGGGCGGCTCGTTCGTCTTGAGCGGCCAGGGGACCATCGTGGGCGGCGTGTTCACCGGCGGTTCAAT
>Ga0209807_1000701_pt1 | contig 15414 bp, 13 predicted proteins | sample GraSoiAngelo_154_FD_186168 | JGI IMG/M metagenome (GOLD analysis project Ga0209807, IMG submission 186168) | Grasslands soil microbial communities from the Angelo Coastal Reserve, California, USA - 14_1009_13_20cm (SPAdes) (version 2) | ecosystem: Environmental > Terrestrial > Soil > Grasslands ... | reverse complement strand
TCGCGGCGCGTACTCCTGGAAACCGTCGCCGTCGCGGTCACCGTACCGGTCGATCCACTCCAGGCATCGCTCAGCAGCGGATCTGAAGGGCGCCAGCGCCGCGGCATCGCCACCCCATCGAAAGTTCTCGGCCAGAAGCAACAGATATAAAGGAGTGGCGTCGGCGGTTCCGTAGTAGGGGCGGTGCGGCACGATCCCGAAGTGCGCCCACTCGCCGACCCGCAGCTCGTGCGGCATCTTGCCCGGCTCGGCATCCCGCTCCGGATCGTCGATCGCGGACTGCCACCGCGCGAGGTTCTCCAGCGTGCCGAGGGCCACTGCGGGTTGGGCAACCATTGCCTGCATCGACGCGATCAGCGAATCACGCCCGAACAACGCCATGTACCAAGGCAGCCCCGCGGCGGGCATCCAACGATCGAAAGACGATTCCTGCTCGTGCAGTCGAAGCGCCGCGAAGTCCTCGATCGCACGCTCATAGGCGAACTGGAGCCTGATGTCGGCGGGCTCGACCTGCGACACCGACAGCTGCCAGCTGCGCGCCTGGCTCATCGGGTCCTGCGCCCCCTGCTCGAACGGGCATTGCGGTGCAAGCTCGGGCAGGTCTTCATCCGAGGTGACGAGGTCGTACTGCAAGCACAGCCGCCACTCCTTTCCCGGCTCGAGATCGACGGGGATTCGGAGCGCGCCGTTGGCATAGGTGAGACCCGCGGCGTGGGCCGGGGCCCGGACGAGGCACCGACGGACGAAGTCCCTGTTCTCGTAGCGGGATTCGAGGCTGTTGGGACCGATCCACCAGGTGTTCAGGTCGGCCCGCCGCTGCCAGGACCGATAGCGGACCTCGAAAAGGTCGGCGAAATCGCTTTCCAGGGCGATCTCGAGCAGCACCGTGACCGGCGCGCGCGAGTAGGTGTGCAGCGCCATGTCCTCGTGCATCTGGTGCATGCTGATCAGGCGGTCCACGGTCACCGCGACGCGGGCCTCGCGCATATCACCGTCTGGCCCGGCGACCCGGTCGGCGATCATGTGCCACCGGGCGTGGCGGAAGGACAGGCGCACTGACGCCACCGAGTCGGGCTTCTTGCCGTTCAGCCTCAGCTCGTGCCTCGAGATGAACCGCGTGTCCGCCGAGTAAAGGCCGTAATCGCCGGCGTCGGAAACAGGAATGTTGCCTTGCTGGTCGGTGACCAGGAACGTCGCGCCGTGGTTGATCTTGACCGACGGATGCGGATGAACGGCGGTGATGAGCGTCCGCCACGGCGCCATATGCGACTGGCCGTCGGCGAGCAGTCGAGCGGGAGTCGTGGAGCGCGCTGTTCTGGCGCGCGCAACGTGGTCACGCTGCTTCATGAAAGACATGACCTACGTTAGCGACCGCCAGACAACCGTGTTGTTGCTTGACTTTCGGCTCTGGGCCTTGTCAGAGTATTGCGACTTACTAAGGTGGCTGTAGACACGGCCATTGATTCAAGCGATGTGTCGCTGATGAGGTGTGGGTGATGGGCGTCCTGAAGCCTTTGGGCGCGCCGGCCTCTTTCCGTGCGACGGTCGACGTCGGAGCTTATTGACGAGAGGGGATCGAATGGGGAAACGTGGCTTACGTGCGCTGAGCGCTGTCGTCGTCTCGCTCGCCATGATCGGAGCGGCCGGTGGATCCGGGATGGCGGTCACGGTTCCTTCGCCCGTCGGCGATGCACCGGTCTTCATCCCCGGGACGCCATTTCCGGACACAGGTCAGGACGACGCCGCGAAGCTGATCGCGGTCAACGATGACTTCATCCTGTCTCGGACCGCCGGAGACAACCCCCTCAGCGTGGAGCAAGCAGGCCGGCAGCGATCCAACGGAGCGAGCAAGGCGGACGGAATCAAAAAGGGCAAGGAAGGTCTACCGACCGGGTCCGCGACGTTCAACTCGCAGTGGGCGCCGATCGGCCCGAACCCGATCATTCAGATCCAGCGCAGCGACGGGGCGCTTGCAGCGGTCAGCGGCCGCATCGGAGCGCTGGCCATTCGCCGCAACGGCCGGCTCATCCTGGGCGCCGCGCAGGGCGGGATCTGGACCATGGATCCGGGCACTGACGTCTGGGTGCCTCGCACCGACACCCTGCCCTCGCTCGCCACGGGCGCTCTCGAGGTCGCTCCGTCGAACGACTCGGTGATCTACGCGGGCACCGGTGAGGGTGCGCTGTCCGGTGACAGCTATTTCGGCAACGGCATCCTGAAGTCGACCGACGGCGGCACCACGTGGACGCATGTGTCGGGCGATTACTTCTTCGGCGTGTCAACCGCCCGCCTGGCGATCGACCCGACCAACGCCAACCACCTCTACGCCGCGATCCTGCGTGGCCGAGGCGGCGCGCACCGGACCACTCCGCCGGTGCGTTCCACGTACGGCCTGTGGGAGTCGACCGACGGCGGCGTGACCTGGCGCCTGCTGAAGGCAGCGCCCGGTACTTCGGAGGGGGCGACCGAGGTCCGCATCGACCCCATCACGCCAACTGTCCTCTACGCGTCGTTCCTCGGCGACAAGATGTACAAGAGCACCGACGGCGGTGTGACGTGGAACCCGATCATGAACGGATTGCCCGCCGAGACCGACTTCGCTGCCGGCCCGACCCGGTTCAGCATCGGCCTGTCGCACCCCGCCGGCCAGTCACCCGTTCTTTACGTCGGTTTCGACTTCATCAACGGGCCGAGCGCACCGCCGAGCGTCGGCGGTCCCGGCGTTCGCCGCGTCGCCCGCGTGTACAAGTCGATCGACGCCGGCGCTTCCTGGGTGCGCGCCGGTTTCACCTCGGGGCTCAACGGCATAGCCGGTTACTGCGGCGCGCAGTGCACTTACGACAACGTCATCGAGACGGACCCGAGCAACCCCAGCGTCGTCTTTGCGGCCGGTTCCTTCGGTTACACGCTCTCCCCGCCGTCGGGCGGCATCTTCCGCTCGGACGATGGAGGCGCGACCTGGAAGAACCTTGGCTTTGACCAGCACCCCGACTTCCACTCGGTTGTCTTCGACCCGAACAACCCGCAGAACACACTGATCGGCTCCGACGGCGGGGTCTGGTACAGCAACCACCAGGGCGGCCGCGTTCCCGGCACGCCAGGAGAAGGACAGCTCAGCGCGGTGGACTGGATCGACCTCAACAGCAAGCAGGTGGACCTGGGGAGCAACCCGCAGCTGGCATCCAACGGGCTGCAGATCTCGCAGTTCAGCTCCATCGCCACCAACCCCACGCGCACGCCGCGGTTCTGGGGTGGCACCCAGGACAACGGCACGCTGCGCAAGCTGGCGGGGCTCGGCGCCTGGTACGACGTGACCTCCGGCGACGGGGGCAACGTCCTCGTCGATCCAACCGACTGGCACTTCGTCTACGGCACCTACTTTGCGCCGCCGGCCCAGATCTACCGCATCACTGACGGCGGTGCGGCTTTCTTCCAGAACAAGCCGATCACGAATGGCATCAATGTCAACGACCGCGCCGAGTTCTACGTGCCGATGACGATGAACCAGCTCAACACCAACCAGCTGTTCACGGGCACCTACCGCGTCTACCGCACCGACAACGCGAAGACGCAGTCGGCCGGCGACGTGCGCTGGACGTTGATCAGCCCCGACCTCACGAGCGGCTGCACCGGGCCGGCCCCGAACGGCGCCCGGAACTGCACTTTGACTGCGATCGGCGTCGGCGGTGGCACCGGTGTGTACGCCGGCTCCAACGACGGGTTCCTCTGGGTGAGCCCGGACGCGCAGACCAGCAGCAACCCGACCTGGATCCGGCTCGGCAGCTCGGGCCAGAACGGCAATCAGGACGGCGCGCACAGCGACGTGCGTCTGCCGCAGCGCCCGGTCAGCTCCATCGCGGTCGACCGGAGCAACTGGCGCAACGCTTATGTCGCCTACAACGGGTTCGACGCCGCCACGCCTAACCGTCCCGGACACATCTTCAAGACCACCGACGGCGGCCAGGCCTTCCAGAACATGACCAGCAACCTGCCGGACACGCCGGTCAACTGGCTGGTCCTGGACCCCGCTTACGCGAACACGATCTACGCCGGCACCGACGTCGGCGCCTTCGTCACGTTCAATGGCGGCGGCCACTGGTACGCCCTCGGCACGGGCCTACCGATCGTCTCGGTTGAGCAGCTCAACCTCGACCCCTTCCACCGCGTTCTGGCCGCCGGCACTCACGGCCGGGGGGCATGGTCGCTCAGCGACACCTCGGCGCCCGCGCCGGCGCTCGTCGTCTCGAATGTCGATGCGGGCGTTCCTGTCGGCCCGGGTAGCTTCATCGACTACACCCTCACCCTTCAGAACATCGGAAACGGCGCCGCGACCAACGTCCGCATCACCGACCCCCTGCCGCGCAACACCACTTTTGTCTCGGCGGACAGTGGAGGTCGCATCGAGGGCGACCAGGTGACCTGGAGCGGCCTCACGATTCCCGTCGGACCGGCGGGCGCCGGTGGAGTCGTCAAGGTCCACCTGCGGGTGAAGATCAACCCCAACCTCTCTTCGACTGTTAAGTCCATCGTCAACGATGGAATCCGGGTGAGGTCAGCCCAGAACGACTCGCCGACCGGCTCACCCACCGTCACACCGATCGCACCGCCGTTTGCAGTCAGCATCTCGCCCTCCGCTCAGACGGGCGGCGCCCGGACCGGCTCCTCGCAGACATACACCGAGACGGTCAAGAACCTGGGCTACAAGACCGACCACTACAACCTGACCTCGACCGGGGGCACATTCCCCGTCACGTTCTACAACTCGACTTGCGCGACGGCGATCACCGCCACGCCTGACCTCATCGCAGGGGCAACAGTTGATGTCTGCGTCAAAGTCACGCCGCCCACATCGGCCACTGACGGCACGTCCAGCACGTCAACGGTGACCGCCACTTCGGCCAGCTCGACCGACAGCGCCTCCGCTTCAATCACGACCATCGCTGTCACGGTCGACACGCTTCTCGTCGATCAGGATGGGAACCCACCCGATCCCACCGCACCGGAAACGAGCCCCATCTATGACGCAGCATTGACCGCTGCCGGTGTGGCTCACGATACGTGGGACCTGAACGCAAACCCGGAGCTTCCCGTGAAGTACATGGAGGCGTTCAAGAACATCGTCTGGTTCACGGGGGTCAGCTATCCCGGTCCGCTCCTTCCTTACGAGAGAAACCTGTCGGCGTATCTCGACAACGGCGGACATCTCCTGATGTCAGGTCAGGACATCCTCGACCAGGGGGCCGGCACGACGGACTTCGTCAAGAACTACCTGCACGTCAACTGGGACGGCAGCGAAAGGCAGAACGACAAGGCGACGGCCGCCTTCCACGGCGTCGCCGGGAGCCTGACCGACGGGATCGGCACCGTGAATCGTGACCCGGTTCTCGGGACCCCGTTCATGGATGAGATCACTTTGAACGACACCATCGCGCAAGGGATCTTCACCGACGACGCGGGCCAGACCGACGCGCTCAGCTACAGCGGCACATATAAGGTGGTGTTCCTCGCGTTTGGGTTCGAGGAGTACGGCAGCGCCTCCGACAAGAGCGCGTTCATCGGTAGGGTGATGACTTTCTTCGGTTCCTAAAGCCACTTCCAACGGGGCCGGCCGCCGCCGGCCCCGTTTCTTTTTTCGGCCGGTACGATGCGCCTGATGCCAGGCATGCGGATGCTCGGACCGTTTGTGGCCCTGGGACTCTTCGGCGCGGCCTGCGGCTCACCCCCGCAGTCGGCTTCGGGCACGGCCGGCGAGCCACCCCCGCAGTTCGAGTCCGGGACGATCGGCACGGACATCAACGTCACCGGCACCATCGACCGCGGACCGATGCCGACATGTCCTACAGACGAACCCTGCGACCCTCAAATGGTCGCCGCATTGCTTGTTTTCTCGAGGCCGGGAAGCCCTGACATCAGGGTTCGCGTCGGCGGAGACGGCTCATTCGCTCTTCACCTGGATCCTGGCGTCTACACCATCGCGTCCGCCCCGCCGGTCTTCCATGGCGAGCTCGAGCCGTCGAGCGTCCAGGTCCCCAAGACCGGCACGGTGACTCTCCGCCTTCGCGTCGCCAGATCTCCTTAACAATTCATTGCCGGGTACTGGTCAAGGCGCGAAGGTTTTAAAAATGTGCCCTCAGCCTCGCAACCTTCCGCGCCATCGGATCAGCCTGACGGTGATGGCCACGCGGACCCTATCCACATCCTGATCGTGGAAGACCACCGGGTGGTCGCGGAGGGCCTTGCGGCCCTGATCAACGACCAGTCCGACATGAAGGTGGTCGGCAATGTCGGAACCGTGGCCGAATGCATACCCGCCGCGGCACGGCTGAATCCGGATGTCGTGCTACTGGACTTCCGTTTGCCTGACGGGACGGGGCCCGACGCCGCGACAGCGATTCGCAGCATCCGGCCCGCGGCCAAGATGATCTTCCTCACGCGCGAGGACACCGACGCGGCGAGGTTCGCCGCGGTGCAGTCCGGCGCCAGCGCTTTTCTCCACAAATCGCACGCGGCCGCCGACGTGGTGGCTGCGATCCGGGACGTGGCGCGGGGCAAGATGCTCATCACGCCTCGGACGATCGCGACTCTAATCGCCAAGCGACGAACAATCGAAGCCCAGCTCGAGCGCCTGACTCCACGTGAAAAGGAGGTCCTCACCCTCATGGCGGAAGGGTTGCCCAGCCGCGCGATCGCGGCCGAGCTGGGGATCAGCTACACCACGATCCGGACGCACATCCGCAGCCTGGGCAGCAAGCTCGCCGTCCACTCCAAGCTCGAAGCGATTGTCAAAGCCCGGGAGCTCGGCCTCATCAGCTGAGGCCGGGCCTCTAGGCAGGCTTTCGTGTCGGGAGCCGGCGCCGGCGGGGTCGCTGCCGGTGGGGCAGGTAGGACCGGTCGCCGACCCATTGCGCGGGAGGGGCAAGCAGGTACTGGGCCATCAGGTTGAGCGCCGACGCGTACTTGGATCGGTAGTGGGCGAACTGCTCCCAGGCCGCGTCTCCATCGGACACGTGATAGCCGGCCGCCTTCAGGCGGCCGATCGCCGCTGTGTACTCGGACCTCTCGATGATCGGGTCGGCAGCGAGCTTGAATCGGAAGACCCACGCCAGGTCCTCGACCAGGTGGTTGCCGACGGTGAACATCAGCCGCGCCGATCCCTTGGCCGGGCTGTCCGTCGAGCTGATGACCAGCGCGGCCGAGTCCATCACCGCACCGAACGAGTTGATCCAGGCCTCGTTGTCGTGGCTGGATCGGAAATAGACGAGCAAGGGATACGCAAGGTGGCTCTCCAGCACCATCGACGACCAGCGCCGCCACTCGTCGAAAGTCTCTTTGAGCGCGCCGTCCATGCCCTCCTCAGCGGCGGTCTCGAGGAGCTGCACGGCTGAAGGCGGCGCGCCGGCCAGCGCGTCGAGCGCGACCACCGACTCCTCGCGCGAGCGGAACGAGCCATAGAGCTCGAACAGCAGCGTGATCGCGAGGGCGGCCAGCGCAACGCCGGTCCCGCTCTCCAGGATGATCATCAGCCGCGCCGGTCCATGCTCGGGCACGAAGTCGCCGAACGAGAGGGGGACCAGTGTGGTGGCCGAGACATAGAAGGACGTGAGCCAGTCGTTGAGCGGCGGTCGGAACTGGCCCGCCACCGAGTCGATCAGCAAGGAGTAGCCGGTGATCAGCCCGATGCCCCAGACCAGGAACAGCGAGAGAAGCGCGAGTGGGGCGAAGGCCGCGAGCCTCGCCTCGCTCCTGTCGATACGAGAACCTCGGTTGAGGGCCCACTTCCAGAGCCCCCACAACGGCCGGATGATGGTGCGCGCGAGCTGAACCTTGCGGACGGCGGGCCGCGGCAGCACGACCGACTGAAACAGGTCGTAGAAGATGACGATGAGCAGCACGGCGCCGGTGATTGCCTCGACGGGCGCGAGCGGGCGTTCCACGGCTACAGCGTGAACTTCGACTGGGCCGCGGCGTACGCGGGCTCATCCCGGCGGAAGCTGTCGGCGTCGACGCCCAGCTTGCGTGAGGCGTGGTAGGCGAGCCACTGCAACGGCACGACGTTCACGATAGGGGCCAGCACCTCGTCGAGCGCGTTGGGCCCGGCTTCCATGGTCATCACGTTGGCGCCGATCTCGCCCAGGGCCGCGGCCACCTCTCCCAGCCGCTCGAGGGAAGGGCCGGGTTGGGTGATCAACACCACCGTCTGGCCGCGCTGGATGCTGACGAGCGGACCGTGGAGGATGCCCTCGACGTCGTGGCCTTCGGCCGAAACGAGGTGCGTCGCCTCGCGCAGCTTGAGAGCGCCCTCATAAGCGGTTGCGCGAGCCGGTCCTCCACCCACGAAGTGGGCGACCGGCCCGAGCTCGACGTCGCGCAGGCGCGCCGCGATCGCATCGCCCGAATCCACCCGAGCCTGGACCTCCCCCGGAATCTCGGACAGCTGTTCCGTCCACGCCGGGTGTCCAAGCGCAGCAGTGACCTGGGCCAGCCGGACCATCGCTCCCGTGTGGCTTGCCGTATGCACCGGCGACTTCTCCTGCGCGACCGTGCGAACCACGCCCTCTCCCTCCATGGGCGAACCTTCCCCGGTGATCGCGAGCCACCGGCTGGAGCGTTGCGCGAACCCCTCCAGCGCGCCGCGGCTGTAGCGCTTGCTGCCGCGGTGACTGAGCAGGATCAGCCCGTCGCTGTCGCGATGAGCCGGCGGGTAGTTGGCGAACTCGAACGCGCGCACGGCCCATGCCTCCAGGCCCGCGCTGCGGAGCATGAACTGACCTGCCAGCGCGCCGTGGAAGCTCGTGCCGGTGCCAACCAGGAAGATTCGCGAACAGTCCCGAAGTCGTGAGGCAGCTCTCTCGGCCAGGTCGTCGGAAAGCAGCCTCCTGAGCTCGGCGGGTTGGCTCTCCAGGGTCGCCTTGAGATACCCGCCCGGCTCGTGTTGCTCAGCCACTCGAATCCGTCGTGCTGGGCATCGAGATTCCTTTCTTCTGCAGCAGGTCCAGGATCGCTCTTTGCTGCAGCAGCATCTCGCGCTGCTGCTCGAGCATCTGGAGCTGCTGCACATTGATCGCGTGCAGCGTGGTGAGGGTGATGTGATCGGCCTCGGCACGCGCGTCCTGGCTGGCCGAGATCACGTTCTGGCCGACGATGATGATCGGGAGCAAGACGAGCTGCAGAAATGACTGGCTCAGCCACGTGATGCCGACGACCGTGTCGCCGCGAATAAACGCCATGAATGCCTGGGGCAGCGAGACGACCGCGATCAATACGAACAGGTAGGCGGCCCACATCGTTCCCACAGCCTTTGTGATGAGGACGGCGAGCGAGCTGTTGAACCGGCCGACGGGACCCGCGCCGTGCACCTCCGGCGCCACCGACCGCGACGTGATCAGGCGAGGCTTGTGCTCCGCCGGCGCGTCCTTTGCCGCCTGGTAGGCGGCCCGATGCTCCTTGCTGCTGATCCGGCGCTCCGCACGATGCTCGCTGGTTTTTGGTTGCTCCATCTCGGCGCATAAACCTAAGACAATTGAACGTATGGCGAACGAAGTCTTTGAAGCCGTGCGCACGCTGATGGCGATCCGGGAGTACGCGGACAGGCCGCTGCCGGCCGACGTGGCGCGCCGGGTCGTCGAGGCTGGGCATCTCACCGCCAGCGCTTCCAACGTCCAGCCGTGGCATTTCGTCCTGGTGCGCGAGCGCGACGCTCTCCGCAAGCTCGGCTCGCTGATCCGAACCGGTCCGTACATAGCGAACGCAGTCGCGGCGGTCATCGTCGGGTACGAGAAGGAGAAGGGCGAATTCGGAATCTCAGACGCAAGCCGCGCGATCCAGTCGATGATGCTGGCTGCGTGGGGTGACGGCGTCGGATCGAACTGGACCGGTTTTGCAGGCGGTCTCGAAAACGTACGCGTGGAGTTCGGCCTCCCCGACATCTACGACGTCCTGGCGGTGGTCGCGTTCGGCTACCCGAAGCGAAAGGTGATCGGTAAGAAGAAGCGAAAGCCGCTGAACCAGGTCGTCTCAGCGGAGCGCTTCGGCACGCCCCTGGGCTGAGCGGACCGCCCGCCCGATCCGGAACGGCGCATCCAGGATCGCGAGTAGCAAAAGGCCGATGAGACTTGCCGAGAGCAGGTAGACAGGCCATGGGCCGAGGTCATCCAGCAGCGTGGGGCTGGACGGTTTGCTGCGAAGGTACATGTAGTCGGCGCCCGTCACAGCATCGACCAGCCCGACAAATGCGGTGTACGCGACGGTCACCAACGCCACCTGGGCCACCGCCCACGGCCGAGGGTGGAGGCGCATGCCGGCCACGAGCACCAGCGCCGCCGCCACCACCCCACCGTGCGCGAGGTAGTACTGGACGTACGGGTAGCTCGGAAAGTGCTGCGCCAGGTCGGGCGTCAGAAGTGCCTGGAGGGTTCCGGCGAGCCCCCAGAAATACGTGATCTCGACGAGCAGCTGACGGCGGGTCCAGAGCGCGGCCGCCGCGACAAAGATCGCCACGTCGCACAGCTGCAACGGCAGTGGCTGCGAACGCTGGCCCGGCTCTCCGCCGCCTGCCGCGAGGAAGACCCACCAGCTGACCTCATCCGCGACGAGGATCAGAGCCAGGCCGCGGAGCCACATGCCCGGCCGCTTGCGCGCGAGCACGACAAGGACCGCGGTCGACGCGGCGATGACCAGCAGCGCGCCGACGTGCTCGGCCGCAAGAAGCTCAGTCACCGGCAACCCGATCCCGGTTCATCGCACTCCGGCCTGACCCCCAGCCGGTGGAAGCTCGACCGCCGGGGCACAAACCAGCGATAGAGACGTTCCTCGAGGGCGGCCACCGGACGCAGCCTGAATGGGACGGCGAGTGCAGCCCATCCTCTGAGCTCGGCGAGCACGCGATTGATTGCGGCTGCGCCCTCCAGGCGGCGACCGTCGGGCTCGACGGTCCACGCCGCCCGGTCCGCCTCGTCACGCGTTACGCCGTAGCGCTCGAGCACACCCGGTTTCTGGTTGGCGACGACCAGCACACGGCCGGCCAGGTCGCGCCGGCGGACCCAGCGCGCCATGCGTGTTCAAACGCCTCAAGTCCCGTCGAAGAGCAAGACCAGCGAGGGCTCGGTCACGCCATCGACCAACCAGCAAGACCAATGAGCGAATAGAGCACGGCGTTGAGGTCGCCGTGCACGATGGCCATCGTTCTGAGGTCGAGGGCGGGAACCGGGAGCACGCGCGCGACCGCATAGTCGACGCCGAGGAGCATCGGTATGACGACGGCTGCCGAGGAGATCGCGAGCAGCCAGCGGGCGCCTGCCGTCCGCCGTCGAGGTGCGATGAGAAAGGCGGTGAGGGCGGCATTGGTGAGGATGCCGGTCGCCAGCAGAAGCGGCCCGATCACAGTGAGCGCAGCGGTCCCCGTGGCGATGCCGGTCGCCGTCACCGGCGTGCCAAGCACGACGATCACTCCTGCGGCTGCACAGACTCGCCGCATCCGGCGCGAGCGCTCGCTCAAGGCGGTAAATGCCAGCGCCGCCAGCACCGTCGCGGCAAAACCCGCGTAGTGGAAATGAACCGCCGTCAGCTCGACGGTCGGGCCGCTGTATCCGAGGCTGATCCCGCCGCGCGCCGCGATGAGCCAGGCGGCCCCGACGGCCAGGAAGCCGAGAGCGGCCGCAGGTAGCAGGTGTCCAGGCGCGAGGGACCGCGACTCGACCAGCTCGCTCGCGCCGGCCAGGCCGGCGATCGAACACACGGCAAACCAGCCGGCAGCGAGGAGTGCCGCCCAAGGACCGGCGGGGACAATGAATGAGGCGATCACGAGCACCGCCCCGACAGGCTGCAGCAGCCGGGCCACTAGCAGCAGCTGCCGCGCGCGGCGGCCCGCGAGTGGAATCAGGCGAAGCCCCAGGGGCACCACCGCGACTGGCGCAAGCATGAGAAGAAGATCAACGAGGCTCAGCTGGCCGGCGATGATCGGAAAGGGTTGGTCCGCTATGCGGACACTCTATCCAAGAATCGGTTGGCGCCTTCTGATGCGCAAAAAGCCCAGCAGGACAAGCATGACGGCCGTTGACCCGAGGATCCACCGGACCTCGGAGCTGATTGGATCGGCCCAGCCGACCGCCATCGCGTAGGGCAGCCAGGCCATGAACAGGACCGTCCACAGCGACAGGTTGACGATGGTGAGCGCCCGCACGGCTTCATACCGATAACGCGGGCGCCCACCACAGAAACCGAACTATCCGGGCACGGGCCGGCCGACCTTCCCGGTGGCCGTCACCTCCTGCTCGTCGTATTCCTGCGTGTGGTCGTATGCCGAGCGGTCCTTCAAGAGCGCCACGGCGATGAAACCGACCACGCAGCACGCAAGGATGTACAGGCTGATCATGTAGGGGTTCTTGGCCTGAAGCGGCGATAGCACCTTCCAGGGTCCGATGAACAGAAACCCCGTCCAGATCCCGAGTGCGATGCTCGGAGCCGGACCACCCGCGATGATCGAGGCGAACTGGTAGCCCAACGAGGCGCCGCTGTAGCGCAGGCGTCCGGTGAAGCTTTCGGCGATCAAGGAGGCTTGCGGGCCGTACTGCATGTCGTGCGGAATCAAGGAGAGCGCGATCACTATGAAAACGACGACCGGTATCGCTGTCGCAAAAAGCCCGAAGTAGAGGAATCCCCAGATCGCCATGACCACGATGCCGGCCATGTAAATCGTCTTGCGACCAACCTTGTCCGACAGGTGCCCGAACAGCGGGATGGAGATGAACGAGACCAGGCCGGCGACGCTTACCGCCCAGGTCAAGAAAGGCTTGTCGAGCTTGGTCGCTGCTGCGCCAAACGTGAATACGAACACGGTGAAGAGGTAGAACGGTGCCTGCTCAGGGAGCCGGAGCAGCGCGCTCAGGATGATCTCTCTCCAGTTGCGCCGAATTACCTCCCTGACCGGCGCCGGTTCGATTCGTCGCTCCTGCACGAGGGCCTGGAAGACCGGTGTCTCCATGATTCCAAGCCGGATGTAGAGACCGACCGCGACCAGGATGATGCTGAGCAGAAACGGAATCCGCCAGGCCCAGGCGTCAAAGGTTGCTGTATGGGCGATCGTCACTGTCAACGCCGTGATCCCGTTCGAAAGGACCAATCCGATAGGAACGCCGAACTGCGGCCAGCTGCCGAGGAAGCCCTTACGTTTCTGACTTCCCCACTCCATCGACATGAGGACGGAGCCGCCCCATTCTCCACCGACACCGATGCCCTGGCAGGCGCGCAGGATGACAAGGATCACCGCCGCCCACAGGCCGATGTTGGCGTAGGTCGGCATGACGCCGATCAAAAAGGTGGCGATCCCCATGAACAGCAAAGTCACGATCAGGGTCGCCTTGCGGCCGATGCGGTCGCCGTAGGTGCCGAACAGCCATGCGCCGACAGGCCGGGCCAAAAAGCCCACGAAGAAGATCGCGTAGCTGTTCAGCGTCCCGGCCAGTGGGTCGGACTTCGGAAAGAACAGGTGCGGAAACACCAGCCCGGCCATCGTGCCGAAGAGGAAGTAGTCGTACCACTCGATCGAAGTGCCGACGGTGCTGGCGACCACCGCCCGCACCATCTGTTTGCGCCGCTCCTCTGGCGCCATGGACGACAAAACAGCCGAACCTGCGGTATTCGCCATATTCATCCCCCAGCAAGAAGCTTGAATTAAGCCTGCAGCTACTTAATTGTTTACCACTTTTTCGCTTTGTTTGCTGAGGGAGTGCGCCTCCCAGCGTGCTTCGGCCTCGCCGATCGGGGTCGACGGCGGACCGTTGCGGAACGGCCAGATCTCCTCCGCGATCCGCCGCCAGTTGGCGGTCGCGTTGAGACTGCCGAGAACCGCGTAGAGACCAAGGTTGATGCGCTGCATGATCACGTATGCGCGGGGCACGTCTGAATAGGGCGCGAGCGGCCCCCGGGCGTCGAAGAACCGGCGGACGATGGCCGACGCGTAGGCGGGCGTGATCGTCATGGGGGCGTCCTGCAGGACCGTGCCGTAGAACTGGCCGAAACGATCGACCACGACCTGTGTCGGCACAGGGGCCCCTGCCCGCAGGAATCCCGCCCGCTCGAGCGCGGCGCGAAACGCCTCGAAGTCCTTCTCGAAGACCAGGAACCTCACCGCGTCGATGAGCGGCGCCAGGTCGTCGTCGGTGAACTGCTTGGTCAGGCCGAAGTCGAGGAAGGTCACGCGGCCGCGGCCATGGAAGAGGTAATTGCCTGGGTGGGGGTCGCCATTGAAGGCGTGGAGCCGGTAGAGGCTCCGGAAAACGAACCGGTGGATCGTCTCCGCCGCGAGGTCTCGCTCCTCCTGGCTCGATTCCAGCAGCTCGTCGAAGCTCGACCCCGAGACCAGCTCGCTGGTGAGCACCCGCGAGGTGCTCAGCTCGGCGACGACATGGGGCACGCGGATGACGGGGTGTCCCTCGTAGTAGCGCGCGAACATCTCCTGGCTCTCCGCCTCGCGCAGATAATCGACCTCTTCCTGCAGGCGGTCGCCGAGCTCGTCCACCAATGAACGAACATCGAGGCCGGGGAACGCAGCGCCGACGATTCGCCGCAGGAGTCCGACGTTGCGGAGGTCCGAGGTGATGCTGCGCGCGATGCCCGGGTACTGAACCTTGACCGCGACCGCGCGTCCGTCGCGGGTGATGGCCCTGTGGACCTGGCCGATCGAAGCGGCCGCGAAGGGCAGCGGGTCCCACTGGGCGAAAACGCGTTCCGGCGCGTCACGCAGCTCTTCGGCGATCACCGATGAGGCGAGCGCCGCGGTCATCGGCGGAGCGCGGTGCTGGAGCCGCGACATGGGGACCCGGACTGTCAGGGGCATGTCTTCGTAGATGTAGCTCGCCATCTGGCCAAGCTTCATCAGCACGCCTTTCATGGAGCCCAGCTCCTCGGCAACCTCGTCAGCCGAGCGAAGAGCCAGGTCGTGGCGCAGCTCGCTCCGCCTCTCGACCGATGCGAACAGGAGTCGTGGCGACCCGGCGACATAGCGGCCGCCGATGCGGAGGGCTAGCCTCGCCAGCGCCGCGCCGCGACTGACGCGCGACTGCCTGATCGCCGCCGTAGCAGCGCTCAAAGCCGCATCCGGAGCTCGATTCGCTGCCGGGCTTCCAGCACGCCGGGCAACGACTCGAAAGCGAGGTCGAGGGCGCCGAGCAGCTGGCGGACCGGTTCCCGCTCCATCAGCTCCCCGGGCGGCGCGGCGAAGCCGTACATGTCGCGCGCCCACGCCGGGAGCGTGCCGACGGCGACCTGGCCGAGGTCATGCCACAGGTCGCGCATCTCGGCGTCGAGGTCGGGTGGCTCGAGCACGACGGCGATGGCGTCCTTCGCAGCCGGAGTTGCCCGCCGGAGCTCCACCGACTCGAGATATTGGCGCAGCGACGCCACTGTGGTCGGCACCTG